>WNGL01002059.1_pt1 | contig 41009 bp, 33 predicted proteins | sample 5400591 | NCBI WGS metagenome assembly WNGL01 (sample SAMN13153377, study PRJNA577476) | soil metagenome | isolation source: 80 cm soil or saprolite under Garry oak tree replicate 1 | place: USA:California | collected 2016-06-15
CCCCTGGATCGCACTGCAGCGCTGGTGGCCGGCATGGTCCAAGGCGCCCCCGCCCCGGCAGCTGCAAGCCCTGATCAACTCGGTCGCGGCAGGCTGCGGCCTGCACCTCTACATCCCGAATTAACAAACTACCGCTAGTATCCCGCGCCTGAAATTCGAGCTAAATACTTTGCCAGTGAGTCCAGGATCTCATCAGCGGTTTTGTTCCAGCTGAAGGGCCGGGGGTTCTGGTTCCAGTGCTCGATCCAGGCGCGGATGCCGGCTTCCAGGGCCTGCACGCTCTTGTGCACGCCGCGGCGGATCCTTTGGGCGGTCAGATACCCGAACCAGCGTTCTACCTGGTTGATCCAGGAGGATCCGGTCGGGGTGAAGTGCAGGCAGAACCGGGGGTGGCGGGCCAGCCAGGCCTGGATGACCGGGGCCTTGTGCGTGGCCAGGTTGTCGCAGACCAGGTGCACGCCCAGCCCGGCGGGCACGGTCTTGTCGATGCTGGCCAGGAACTTCTTGAACTCGGCGGCCCGGTGGTGGCGGCGCAGCTGGGAGATCACGGTGCCGCCGGCGATGCTGGACGCGGCGAACAGGCCGGTCGTGCCATGCCGGACATAGTCGTGGCTGCGCCGCTCAGGGGTGCCGGGCATCATCGGCAGCACCGGCTGGGAGCGGTCCAGCGCCTGGATGCCCGATTTCTCATCCACGCACAGCACCACCGCCTTCTCCGGCGGGTTGTGATACAGCCCCGCCACGTCCACGACCTTGTCCACGAACAGCGGGTCGGAAGACAGCTTGAACGTGCCGGCTAAGTGCGGCTTGATGCCGGACTTGCGCCAGATCCGGCCGATCGTGGACTTGCTCAGCCCGCTGCGCCCGGCCATCGAGGCCCGGGACCAGTGCGTGGCGCCGGCCGGCATCTCCTCCAGCGTGGCGGTGATGACCTGTTCCACCTTGTCCAGCAGGATCGACGGCGGCCGGCCCGGCCGCGGCTCATCGCACAGCCCGTCCAGCCGCCGCGCGGCGAACCGGGCACGCCACTTGCCCACCGTCGCCGGATCAACCCGCAGATCCGCCGCGGCCTGCTTGTTCGCCGCCCCGCCCGCGCACGCCAGCACGATCTTGGCCCGCAACGCCAGCACCTGCGCGGTGCTGGCCCGCCGCGCCCACCGGACCAGCTGATCCCGCTCCTCGCCTGTCAGCACCAGTTGCGCCACCGGCCGGCCCGGCCGGTCATGATCAGCCAGCCCCGCCAGGCCCTCCCCGGCGAACCGTGTCCGCCATTTCCGCACCGTCATCCGCGTCAGCCCGAGCTCCGCCGCCACCCTGGCCACGCCCGATCCCGGCTCCGCGCACGCCAGCACGATCCGCGCCCGCTCCGCCAGCCACGGCCGCCCGCCCTGCGACCAGCGGGCAAGCTCAGCACGATCCTCAGCGGTCAGCACTAACGGTGCAGCAGCCTGCGGCATACCAGCAGGCTACAGTTGGCCCCTTGGCCCCTTGGCCCTGGCCCTGGCCCTGGCCCTGGCCCTGGCCCTGGCCCTTAGCTCCGCACCTCACGCCCCGGGCGCCTCACGCCGCTCATCCGTCCCGCGCCAGCCCCGTCCCCCGCCGGCCCGATGCCACATCGGGCCGGCTATAGCCGGCCCGATGTCACATCGGGCCGGCCCGATCTGCGGGCCGGCCGCCCGCGCGCACGGCCAAAGCGGCCGGGCCAACCGAATCTGACACGGCACTAGCACTGGTAGGTATGCCGATTGCCCTGGTCAGTGCACCCGAGAAGGATGCTGGCAGGACCCGGTGCTGAGTCCTGTGGCTAACTCTGCGGCAGCCGTAGTTGCGCTCATCGAGGAAGAGTCCAGGGGGCAGACGCACGCCAATCGCCGAGGATCTGCATTCAAACCGGGCGCGTGACCCGTCACAGGAACTAGGGGAAGGTGCGGAAAGCGGACTATTGCAGCAGTTCGTCGCGAGCTTTGAGAATGAGCGCCCTGGCGCTGCGGCCGTACCTTGCGGCCCGCTGCAGCTGCTCGAAAACGGTGACGTAAATCTCGATTTCGTCGGGTCTGGTGATGTCTAGTGCGGCGGTCAGGGTTTCGACTTTTACCAGGTTGTCGTCAAAGATCCAGAACGCGGTTTGGGTATGAGCGCCTAGCCCGGCGGTGGCGGGGATGATCCCGATGGACACGTTCGTTAGTGCCATCACGCCGAGGACTCTGTCGAGCTGCTCGACCATGATCTCGGCGGTGCCGATCCGTGTGCGCAGCGTCTGCTCGGCCAGCAGGAACACGAACTGATGATCGCCCGAGCGCAGGACACGCTGCCGTTCAAGCCGGGCTGCCGTAGCGGCCGTCCGGTCGTCGGGCAGCTTGAGAAGCTGTGACCAGTAGGCCATGCTCTCAGTCGAGTAGGCTGCGGTCTGCAGCAATCCGGGAATACTCCAGTGCTCGTGGACGCGGAACAGCCTGGTCTGCTCATAAAGAGGCCCGATGGTTTCCTGCAAGCGCCGCAATCCGTTGCGCGCCTGCCGTTTCCATTCCCGGTAAAGGGAATCAGCCGCCCGCGCCTGGGCGATCAGGGAGGAGATTTCATCGGTGGCGTCACAGGCTAGGCACCAGGTACGGATATCGGCATCTGACAACCCCTGGGCGCCGTGTTCGACCCGCGAGATCTTCGTAAAGTGAAAGCCGCTCAGCTCTGCGAGCTGGCGGCCAGTGAAGCCCGCGTCCTGGCGGATCTCGCGGAGCCGGGATGGCGAGCTTCCACACCGCCTCAAAAGCCGACGTGCACAGCTCGATATCACCGGGATCAGTGGAGGTGGTGAAACCTATGCTGGCCCCGTTGCCCGCGTAGTGGTGAAACACCACGAGGTGGTCATCGAACAGCCAGAAATCATTGCCGGGGAAGGCGATGGACGACACGCGGCGGCGCGGCATCCACCGCATGTCGGTTCCTGCATCGATGTGCGGCTGCATGATGCTGCAGGACCAGCGCTGGTAGTCCGACAGCGGTTCCGAGACAACGTGCACGCGCCGGTAGACCTTGCCCTGTGCCACGTTCGCGCGGACCTCATCGCACCAGGGCCGGAGCCAATGCAGGTCATCGGCCTCACCGCCCGCCCACTTGGCCATGTGCGGCAGTTCGACCGCCGTGCCGTAGCTGTCACGCATCTCCAGGTGGATCGCCTCGCGATCGAACCGCGTGAAGAGCGCCGTGAACTCCTCGTAGTTCAGCTCCAACTACGTCTCCTGGAAGAACGGGACGAGCCGGTCAGGGATCTCACACGCGATCTCACCCTCGGGGATGTTCATCTGAGCGAGTACGTCTGCATCGGTGACGACCCATCCCTGCACCACCCAGCTTGCCCGGTCGGTGCGGTACAGCGTCGGTGATCCCTGCGGCTGCGACCCTGGGTCCCTGGCGACGAACGTCAGACGCATAACTCCTCCTGACCCATAATTGCACGTTATTGCGCTATCTGGCACAGTAACAGCTCGACAGAGATCCCGTTACAGCGCCTCTGATATGGATTTATGTCAATTGCATCCGGCTCGAAGCTTGCCATGGCTCGAAGCGGTCCGGAGCAGATTTTTCTGCAACTCCCTGCAACATACTTGTCCGTGGTAGAGAGCCTCCGTAGCGTCACTGAAAGCCCCTAAATGACCCGAGCAGAGATGACCCGCACCCTGACCTTCGCGCTCACCACGGCCGCCCAGCACCCGGCCCGCAGCCCTGTCCCGTCCGCCGAGGAGACCTCTATGCACGGCAGGATGACAACCGCCTGGCAGATCAGCCCAGGCGGATATGCCCGTCGTGCCGGGACGTGCGGCTGGATGCCGGCGACGACGCCGAGAACGGCCGAGGGCTGCTGCTGGTGGACGCCGTCAGCGCAGGCTGGGGGTGGCAGTTCCCGCCCGACGTGGGCGGCAAGACCGTATGGGCGCTTCTGGGATGAGAACTGCATGCCAGGACGAAGGCGTTGCTTGGCGCCTGCGTGGCGACATGCCAGCCGTAAGCTTCCAGCCAGGCCAGCAGCGGACCGAGACCTGGTCGTGCGCAGGAACTCGTGCTTGCTGGTCAGGTAGCGCGCGCATGCATCGGCGCCGTGCCGCTGATCGGAACCTGGGGAGTCCGGGGCCGGGAACTGCTGTTTGGTGTCACGTGAGTTGACACGTGGTGGTGGGTGTCGTCTGAGAGCGCCCGCGGGCCTGTGCGCGCTGACGATCTATGCGCTGTGGCGAGGGTTGTCACATTCTCGAGGTCTGGCGGTGTCTTCATGCCAGCAGGCAACCGTCCAAGGAGGACACCATGGCGCTACGCGTTCCGAAGGCTGAGCTCCCGGCCGAGCTGAGGCGTCCTGAGAAGTCCGGCGTAGCGTCCACGGCATGACCGAGGACCCGTTCGTCGCCCATCGCAGCCCGCTGTCCACGGTCGCCTACGAGATGCTCGAGGTCGCCGGCGAGCCCGCCGCGGTGAGCCTGGTGGTGGAGGACGGACGGGTCACCCGGGTCTACCTGGTCCGGAACCCGCGAAAGCTAACGCGGCTGGATGAACCGGCCGGCCTCGCCAGGTAAGCAAGGAAAGGAGAGTACCTGCCCTCTCCACTTTCAACATATAGCGCACCGGGGGGCTTGCGGCAAGGCCCGGGTCGTGCCGCATAATCGCAGGCCGGGCTCGGAATTCAGGGAATGGGTGATCCGAAGGTGCGTGTGCTGTTGTCGACGTATGACTCGCGCGGGAGAGGAAGGAACGAGATGAGGGCGTGCCAAACGCGAGGTTCGGCAGAGTCCGTCATGCCGTCGGCTCTGTCGGCAGTCGCAGTGCGGCGGAGCACGGCCACCGGAGGAGGTATCACGATGATCGAGCGCTACGTGCTGGGTCTCGAAGAGATCGACAAGACGCAAGCCGCGCTTGTTGGCGGCAAGGGCGCGCACCTGGGGGAGCTTTCGCGGATCGAAGGCATTCGCGTGCCGGCTGGCTTTTGCGTGACGACGGACGCCTTCCGGCGGATCATGGAGGACGCGCCGTCGATTGGCGATCGGCTGGATCGGCTGTCGCGCCTGAACCCGGACGACCGGGAGGCGATCCGCGCGCTCAGTGCGGAGATCCGCCGGACCGTTGAGGGGATCGCCATCCCTGAGGATCTGGCGGCGGCGATCACCCGCTCGGTCACCCGGCTTGGCGGGCAAGCTGCCTGCGCCGTCCGGTCCAGCGCGACGGCGGAGGACTTGCCGGCGGCCTCCTTCGCGGGCCAGCAGGACACGTACCTGAACGTCGTGGGGTTGGCCGCGATCCTCCGGCATGTCAGCCGGTGCTGGGCCTCGCTGTTCACCGAGCGGGCCGTGACCTACCGCCTGCGGAACGGCTTCGACCACCGGAAGGTCCACATGGCCGTGGTCGTGCAGCAGATGCTCTTCCCGCAGGCGGCCGGCATCTGCTTCACGGCCGACCCCGTCACGTCCAACCGGAAGGTCGTCTCCATCGAGGCCAGCTTCGGCCTCGGCGAGGCCCTGGTAGCCGGCCTGGTGAACGCGGACGTCTACAAGGTGCGGGACGATGACGTTGCCGCCAGGGCAGTCGCCACCAAACGGCTCGCCACCCACGCCAGGCCTGCAGGCGGAACGCAGGAACTGGCGATCGAGCCAGAGCGTCAGGAGCAGCCAGCACTGACCGATGCGCAGGTCGTGCGGCTCGCTCAGCTGGGCCGGCGGATCGAAGCGCACTTCGGCCGCCCCCAGGACATCGAATGGTGCCTGGTCGACGATGGGTTCCAGATTGTCCAGAGCCGGCCGGTCACCACGCTGTTCCCCATCCCCGCGATCAGCGATCAGGGGAACCACGTCTACATCTCCGTCGGTCATCAGCAGATGATGACCGACCCCATGAAGCCCCTGGGGCTCTCCCTGTGGCAGCTGACGACCCCCCGGCCCATGGCCGAGGCTGGCGGGCGTCTGTTCGTCGACGTCACCCAGGTCCTGGCCTCGCCAGCGAGCCGCGCCGGCCTCCTGGAGGTCGTGGGGAAGTCCGATCCGCTGACCGGCGACGCGCTGCAGACCATCCTCGAACGCGACGGCTTCATCCCGTCGCTCCCGGACGAGGGTCCCGGCGAGCCGGTCCCTGGCGTCGCGCCAGCCACGATCGAGACCGATCCGGCCCTCGTCACCGAGCTGATCGGGCGCAGCGAGGCTTCCATCGCCGCGTTGAAACGCGACATCCGGACGAAGTCCGGATTGGAGCTGCTCGACTTCATCCTGGCGGACATCCAGGAGCTGAGACGGATCCTGTTCGATCCGCAAAGCCATCAGGTGATCATGGCGGCGATGCAAACGACGTGGTGGCTCAACGAGCATCTGCAGGATTGGCTGGGCGAGAAGAACGCGGCCGACACGCTCACGCAGTCCGTCCCCCGCAACGTCACGTCGGAGATGGGGCTGTCGCTCCTGGACGTCGCGGACGTGATCCGCCCGCATCCAGAAGTCGTCGCCTTTCTGCACGATGTCGGGGACGAGGGCTTCCTGGACGAGCTGGCCAAGCGTGCGGGCGGGCAGGAAGCACGAGACGCCATCCGGGCCTACCTCGACAGGTACGGCATGCGCTGCGTCGGCGAGATCGATATCACGAGGCCGCGTTGGAGCGAACGCCCCACCACGCTCCTGCCCATGATCCTCACCAACATCAAGAACTTCGAGCCGGGCGCCGGCGAGCGCCGCTTCGAGCAAGGGCGGCAGGAGGCGTGGAAGAAGGAACAGGAACTGCTGGAGCGCTTGCGGGCCCTGCCGGACGGGGAGCGGAAGGCCGAAGAAACCAAACGGATGATCGATCGCGTCCGGACGTTCATCGGGTACCGGGAGTATCCGAAGTACGGCATGGTCAGTCGTTACTTCGTGTACAAGCAGGCCTTGCTGGACGAGGCCGAGCGCCTGGTGCGGGCCGAGGTGCTTGGTGAGAAGGAAGACATCTTCTTCCTGAGGTTCGCCGAACTTCACGACGTCGTGCGCACGAACCAGGTTGATGACGAGCTCATCCGTCGGCGCAAGGAGGCGTTCAGGTCATATCAAGCGCTCACGCCACCCCGGGTGCTCACGTCGGATGGCGAGGCCGTCGCCGGAGCGTACCGACGCGACGATCTGCCAACCGGTGCGCTGGTCGGCCTGCCGGTTTCTGCCGGGACCGTCGAAGGGCGGGCCCGAGTCATCCTGGACATGGCAGAGGCCGATCTCGAACCGGGCGACATCCTGGTCACGGCTCATACGGACCCCAGCTGGACGCCCCTGTTCGTCGCGATCACGGGCCTGGTGACGGAGGTCGGGGGCCTGATGACCCATGGCGCAGTGATCGCACGGGAATACGGCCTGCCGGCCGTCGTCGGGGTGGAACACGCCACGCACTTGATCCAGGATGGGCAGCGGATCCGTGTGAACGGAACGGACGGGTACATCGAGATCCTGCATTAGGCGACCACTGATCAAACGGTGCAGCGGCAGCTGGTCCTAGGCGGCCCGCCTATCGTGACACGGAAAACGTGGTGCATCCGGGGCTTACGATGTTGCCGTTCAGTACCGTGTCGTTCTTGCTGGGCGCCGTAGCGGTGAGACCCACCATGAGGTATCCCTGCGGCTTGCTGATCCAGTGATCTGGCGTGAGCTGGAATCCCTTGGCAGAATAGCTCCCGGTCAGCGCGAAGCTACCGGATGGAACGCTGACATTGCTGCCGGTGGCGTAGAAGTTGAATGTCGCGGTAAGGCCGCCGCTTGAGGTCGCCTTGAGCACCAGCCGGAGCCCGGTCCAGCCTTGCCGGCAGAAGTAGGTACCGGTCCAGGTACCGGTAAGACGCGCTGGGCTGAGGCCGGATCCCTGCTTGGTGGCGTGCGGGGTCGGTGAAACCTTCGCGCTAGGGGTAGCCGTAGTGGTGGCCGTGGGCGACGCGGCCGGCGTTCCGTGCCCGTTCCGCTTGCCGCGGCCCTGCTGCTGGCGCTGCGTGGCCGACGCCGAAGCGGAAGGCGAGAAGGAGGGCGACGCGGTCGCTCGGGTCTGTGCCTTCAGCTCGCCCTGCGCGGTCGGGTGCTTGCTGTTGGCGCTGACGACCCCGGCGGTCACCCCGCCGGTCACTGCTACCAGCGTGGCCACGAGTCCCGTTATGACCAGCGGTCGCCGCCTGCCCAGCGGCCGGCGGCCGCCAGGCGGCATGACATCGGAGACACCCTGCGGCCAGGGCGGTACCGCAGACCGGCTCAGGTGCGCGTTGGTGACCGTCGGAGGGTTCTCCGGCGCACCGGTCCGAGCGCCGTTGGCCATGATGCCCCCGGTTTCCGCCGGGGCCGCGCCGCTTTCAGGCCCGCCGGATATGGCCGGGAAAGGAATGGGCGCGGCCGGGAACGGGGCGGAGGGTGACGGCGAGGGGGAGCCGAAGGTGGGCGGAGCAGTCATGGCCGGTCCGGGTTGGCTGACGTCCCGGATGAGCGGTTGGGGCAGCCATCCGGGCGCGAGGCCGGCACCGCCGAGTTCGGCCAGGAGTTCGTGAGGGCTGGGCCGTCGGCCGGGATCCTTGTCCAGGCAGCGCTCGATCAAGGGCCGTGTCTCGATGGGTACCCGATCCAGGTCCGGTGGATTGTGAACCAGCCGGTAGATAAGGGCGGCGCTGGACCCGGTGCCGAACGGTCCTTCGCCAGTGGCGGCGAACGCCAGCACGGCGCCGAGGCTGAACACATCACTGGGCGGGCCGACCTCGTGGCCTTCGGCCTGCTCGGGCGACATGAAGCCGGGCGAGCCGACCACCATGCCGGTACTGGTTACCGTGCTCGCCTCCATGGCACGGGAGATCCCGAAGTCGATGACCCGCGGGCCATCTTCCGCCATCAGCACGTTCGATGGCTTGAGGTCACGGTGCACCAGGCCTGCCGAATGGATCGCGAGCAGGCCTTCAGCCAGCCCGGCCGCCAGCGCCAGCACCGATGTGGCGGGCAACGGCCCGTGGCGGGCTACGGTATCCGCCAGCGATGATCCGGCGATGTAGGCGGTTGCCAGCCATGGCACCGGGGCTTCGGTGTCCGCGTCCACCACGGGCGCCGTGAACAGACCGCTCACGCTTCTCGCGGCGGCGACCTCCCGCCGGAAGCGAGCTCGGAACTCCGAGTCTCCGGCCAGCTCAGCACGGATGACCTTGATTGCCAGCAGCCGTCCGCCCGGTGACCGGCCCAGGAACACCTGGCCCATGCCGCCGATGCCCAGCCGCCGGACAACCCGATATGGCCCGATCAGCTCTGGATCGCCAGCCTGCAGTTCCTGCACCTGCATACCCCCGTATGCGATTAACGACATTTTATGGAACGGGCCTATTTTGCCCAACTTCGAGGTCTTGGCGGGACATAGAGATGAAATCTACATAAAGCGGCACCCGGGTGGAGATGCGGAGCGTAATACGTCTTAAACGGTCCGCGATCCGGCAAACTCGGTACCCGGCGGCCGAACGGCCCATCAGGACCCTCCGGGTACCGAGCGTGAACCGGACGAGCCGGATGTTAGCGACGACAGCGAAATGACAGCTCAATGAAATTCTGCGGATCTAGCTTTTCTGCTATGAAGTGACCCTCTGCAGCGAAGAATGCAGAGATCTTGATCCTGCCTAGCCAGTCGCTCGTCCGAATGGATCGGACCCTGCTTGTGACTCGCGCAGCGTGAGGTCGATATGGACGACCGCCATGGCTTCGGTCGCTGCCATGCTCAGCCAGCAGCCTGTCAATACTCCCGGGGGCGGGCGCGGAGGGGCCGCCGTCAGGCCCTGAGGTAGGCCAGGACGGCGAGTACCCGGCGGTGCTGGGCGTCGTCGGGCGGCAGGCCGAGCTTGGCGAAGACGTTGCTGATGTGTTTTTCCACCGCGCTGGCGGAGATCACCAGCTGCTGGGCGATGGCCGTGTTGGAATGGCCCTCGGCCATCAGTGCCAGGAGCTGCCGTTCACGCGCGGTCAGCGCCCCCAGGGCGTTGTCCCGGCGCGGCCCGGCCAGCAGCTGGGCGATGACCTGAGGGTCGAGCACCGTCGCGCCGCCGGCGACCCGGTCCAGGGCGTCCAGGAACTCCCCGACCCTGGCGACCCGGTCTTTGAGCAGGTAGCCGACCGCGCCGGAGCCGTCCGCGAGCAGGTCGCCGGCGTAGGACGCTTCCACGTACTGGCTGAGGACCAGCATGGGGGCGCCGGGCAGGTGCGAGCGGGCGGTGATCGCCGCGCGCAGGCCCTCGTCCGTGTGGGTCGGCGGCATCCGCACGTCGACGACCGACACGTCCGGGCGGTGCCTGAGCACCGCCTCGACCAGGGCGGGGCCATCACCGACCGCGGCCACCACCTGGTGACCGTCCTCGGCGAGCAGGCGGACCAGGCCCTCGCGCAGCAGCACCGCGTCGTCGGCCACGACGATCCGCAGCGGACCGCGGGCCGCGCGGTCCGGCGGCGGTCCGGGCGCTGCTTCGCGCGGGATCAGCAGCACGGCAGTTCCGCGGCGATCGTCGTCGGGCCGCCGCAGGGACTGGTGACCCGCAGCCGGCCGCCGGCCGCGTGCAGCCGGTCCTCCAGCCCGCGCAGCCCGTGGCCCTTATCCAGCGCCGCGCCGCCCGCTCCGTCGTCCGTTACCCAGGCCCGCAAGGTTCCCTCACTGTGGCGCAGTCCGATCGCACACCGGCGGGCGTGGCTGTGCTTGGCCACGTTGGTCAGGGCCTCGGCGATCACGAAATACGCGGCCGTCTCGACGGCCGCGTCCAGTCGGCGGTCCAGGAGGCCGGCATCCAGCTCAGCGGGTACGGTGGAGCGCGCGGCCAGGGCGGTGAGCGCCTCGCGCAGGCCGCGGTCGACGAGGATCGGCGGGGCGATGCCACGCGACAGTGCCCGTAGCTCGTCCAGCGCCTCCTGGGTCTGGACGATCGCGTCGGCGAGCGCCTCCCGGGCGGCTTCCGGCCTGCTGTCGAAGTGGTGCTGGGCGCGGCCCAGTTCCATCGCCAGGCGGACCAGCCGCTGCTGGGGCCCGTCGTGGATGTCGCGTTCGAGCCGGCGCAGCGCGGCCGCCTCGGCCGTCACCGCGGCGACGGTCTGCGCGCGGGCGGTGTCCCGCTCCTGCTCCAGTCCGCTGATCCTGCGGTGCAACGCGGACGCGTCAGACAGCAGCGCCTGCCCCAGCCCGGTCTGGGCGGTGACGCACCCCCGGGTCACCAGCGGCAGGGCGAACAGCAGCAGCAGGCCGGCCGCGGTCCCGAAGGCGGCCCGCCCGGCCGGCGAGGTCAGCCCCAGGCTCAGGGCGATGTGGGACTGGGTGCTGCCCGCGTACAGGGTCATGGGCCGCATGTGCCGCAGCGACTCGGCGGGCGTGTACTGGTAGCGCAGGGCGGATGTGGCGGCACCGAGGCCGACGAACCACCACAGCGCCGTCACCACTGAGGTAACCAGAGCGACAGGGAACACCACTACCGCGTGCGCCACGTCGAGCCACAGCCCCGGGTCGGACGCGGTGACTGTCTCCTTCGGTCTCGGCCGCTGGCCGGTCCCCTCCGCCCCGGCGGCCTGGGAGCGCACCTTGGCGATCCGCCACCGTTCCAGGTCGGCGAACCACCGGGCCGGCGCCAGGACGCGGGGCGGGACCGGCGACCCGCCAGGCACCAGCAAGCCGACCATTCCGGCGCACAGGCCACCGAGCACAAGCAGCAGGCCAGCCGCGGCGGTCACCGGCGCGGTGAGCAGGTACAGCGACTCCACGAGCGTGCGGCGCCCCACGCGGAATCCGAACCTGGCGCCCGGCCGCCACCGGCCCCGGACCACGGCCGAGAACGACTCGGTCATGGCCCCAGCCTAGGCCAGAGACCTGGGGCGAGCCGGACGCGTGGCGGTTCAGGCGTCACGGCGGGCCAGCGCCCAGGCCCCGGCCGCGAGCGCGACCATCGCATATGCGCACAGCAAGCCGAAGGTCAGCCCGGGCGGCAGCATGTGCGCGACCGGCCTGACCGCGGCCAGCGAGTTCGCCGCCATCACGTGCGGCAGGAACTTCTGCGCCGTGTCCTGGATCGAGGGGCTTAGCGGGAGGAACAGCAGCGGCAGCACGAACAGCACGCCGACCAGGGCGCAGATGGCGCCCGCGGTGTGCCGGATGATCGCGCCGATGCCCAGGCTGATGAGCGCGATCAGCGCCGGGTAGGCGCCGGCCATCAGCACCGCGCGCAGCACGCCGGGCTGGCCGAGCGTGGCGTGCGGGGCCGGGGCCGTCAGCATTGCCTGGCCGGCGAAGAACGCCGCGAAGGCGGAGATCTCTCCCGCCGCCAGTGTGACCGCCCCGAGCACCGCTGCCTTCGCGGCGAGCACGAGCGGACGCCTGGGCGCCACGGCGAACGTGGCGCGGATCATCCCGGAGGAGAACTCGGTCGTGATCGCGAGCACGCCGAGGACGCCGAGGAGCAACTGGCCGAGCACGAGCCCGAGGAAGGCGTCGTGGGTGGGGTCGAAGGACGCGCGGTCGGCGGCGGACATCTGCGCGTAGTTCTCATGGCTCAGCACGAGCATGGCCAGGCCGATCATGCCGGCCGCGAAGACGGCCACGATGTACCAGGTGGAGCGGACCGTGCGGAGTTTCTGCCACTCCATCCGGGCGACGGTGCGGAAACCGTAGCGGCCGCGGGTGCGGCTGGCGGCGCGGTGGCTGAGCGTCGTGGTGTTCATCACAGGCTCCCTGAATAGTCGGTGACGCCCTCGGTCAGCTGGAAGAACGCTTCTTCCAGCGAGCTGGCGCGGGCGGACAGCCGGGTGACCGTGGTCTGCGCGAGCAGCCGGCCCTGGCCGATCACGATGAGCGCGTCCGCGGTGTGCGCGATCTCGCTGATCAGGTGGCTGGAGATCAGCACCGTCCGGCCCTGGGCGGCGAGGTTCTTCAGCAGGTTGCGGATCCAGCGGATGCCTTCGGGGTCCAGGCCGTTGACCGGCTGGTCGAGCAGCAGGACCCGCGGGTCGCCGAGCAGGGCGGCGGCGATACCCAGCCGCTGGGACATGCCGAGCGAGAACTTCCCGGCACGGCGGTCCGCGGCCTTCCCGATGCCCGTGATGGCGAGCACCTCCTCGACCCGCCGCCGGCCGATCGCGTTGCTGGCCGCCAGCGCGGTAAGGAATCCGGTCACCGTGCCGGGACGGACATCGAAGCTCAGGTTGTCCACCGCGAGCGTGGACCGGTAGTGCTTGACAAGGCCGCGTGCCTCGATCATCGGAACCTCCAGTGGCTGTGCTCTCGTGGCCGTGTCTCGCGGCTGGGGCGTCAGCGGCCCCTGCGGCGCGAGCACGCTGTCGCCTGCATCGGCCCGTCCACGCTACGAACTGGGCACCTGCCGGGGAACGTGGTGAGCCCCTGTCTTTCTGGTGGGGTTGTCCACAGGGCGCCCGAGCGGGGCGAGATCCGTTGCGAGCGACTCCGCCCTACGGTTCAGTCGCTGGCGGCACTGGTGGTTAGCGGCACGCGGAATCACCGCCGGCCGGACCCTAGCGGTGGCGCCGGCGGGCAGTAAACGCGCGAGGGGCGCAGGCATCATGCCTGCGCCCCTCGCGGCGGTTGCCGGGCTTACGCCTCTAGCGGGCCCGTCACCAGCCTTGACGGACGATGGTGACATAGGCGGTGGAGTAGCTCCGCCCGCCAGCGCCCCAGAATCCCTCATCCGATGCGGCGAAGCCGGTGACCTTCACCGTGATCGTGTGATGACGGTGCCAGCTCCATATGCTGCGACCGGACTTCGCGACGAAGACCACGGACAGCGTCTTGGTCTGCCCGGGGCGCAGCGTGCCGAGGTTCTCCGACGCGGTGTTGCCGCTGATCTCGCAGCCTCGGTTCCGCCAGTTGTGACCGCAGGACAGCGCGCGGAGCTGCGACGGCAGGTTGACCTGCGCGGTCACGCCCGGAGCCGAGTGCCGGCCTGTGTTGGTGACCGACAGCGTGCAGGCGCCCTGCCCGCCGGAGTGCACCTTGGGCGTGCAGCTCAGGGACGTGTCGATGGCAGCGCGATGGTGCTTGACGTGCACCAGGTACGGCCCGGCGGTCGCCGATCCGGCACTGTTCGTGGCGGTCACCGAGTAGCTGAACGAGGTGACCCAGGCCGGCACGGTTCCCCACAGCGTTCCGCTGCGGGAGTCGATGTGCAGCCAGCTTGGGGAACCCGAGCCCAGCGCATAGCTAGGTGCGGGGTCACCCTTGGCGCCGAACGTGTAGCTGTACGGCTCGCCGTTCGTCGCGGTCAGCGACGGGCTGTCCGCGTAGAACACCGGCGCCCCGATCGTCACCGTGTCCGGGCTGCTGACCGACGAGCCGAACGAGGACGAGCCTTCGTAGGTGGCCGTCAGCGTGTAGGTACCGCCGTGCAGGCTGCCGATGTTGCAGTCACCGACGCCAACCGCTTTCGATCCGTCTTGGACCAGGGTGAGCTGGCAGCCGCCCGGCCCGTCGGAGACCTTGACGGTCCCGGACGGCCAGACGGTGCCGCTGGCGGGCGTCACCGACACCTGCACGTTGAGGGTCGTCCCGTGAAAACCCGACGACTGGGTTGTGCCGGTGATCGCGGTAGTCGTCGCGACCGTGGTGTCGGCGAAGGCCGTACCGGGCGTCAGCAAGACTCCCCCGGCTAGGCCTACGCCCAGTACCAATCCCACCGCCAGGCCCGCCGTACGACGGCAAGCAGCACCTATCACATTGTGCATGTACAAGACCTTTCCACCCGTTGATTTAGGTCCCCCACATGGCTCCCACTGCGTATACGCTTTCGAGGCGTCATAAGTTGCTTTTATGCCGGTAACATTCCGGTCTAGTTGTGCGAATTAGTTCGGATGTGGGCGGATACGGGCGCGGAAGCGGCCAGCGTATCCGCCATCGTCACCGGGCTCCGCCGGGTGCCGCGGCCAGTTCCCGCAGGCGGCGTCGCGCGATCTTGCCGGTGGGGCCCAGCGGCAGCTCGTGGACCAGGCAGAACTCACTCGGCCGTTTGGGGCGGGGCAAGGCCGCCGCGCAGGCCGCGCGGAGCGTGTCGGCCATCTCCGGCCCTCGCCCCGCGCCAGCCGGGACCACGTAGGCGACCGGCCGTTCCCCGAGCACCTCGTCACGGGCGGCGACCACGGCGGCGGCCCGGACACCGGGCGGCCAGCTGGTGGCCGACGTGACCGAACTGGCCCGGGGCGAGCCGGCTCCCGGCGGCCTCGCAGACGTCAGGCTCGATGAGGTGGTCGCCGCCGGCCTGGAGGGCGCCCGGCGGGACTGGCCGCAGGTCAGCTTCGCGGCCGATCTCGAGCCTGCTGTGGTCTTCGGCCAGGCCGGACGGCTCCAGATCGCCGTCCGCAACCTGCTGGACAACGCGGCCAAGTTCGGTTCACAGCCCGGCTCGCTGGGCGTCGAGGTGCGCCTGGCCGCCGGCGAGCTCACCGTCCGCGACCACGGACCCGGCATCGCGCCCGGCGACCTGCCTCATGTCTTCGACCGTTTCTACCGGGCGCCATCGGCCCGGGGGATACCCGGCTCGGGCCTCGGGCTCTGCATCGTCCGTCAGGTAGCGGAGAGCCACGGCGGAACCGTCCAGGCCGAGCCGGCGCCGGGCGGCGGAACCCTGATCCGGTTCCGCCTGGGGCCGTGACCGTGCGGCGCCGCGGCGGGCCCGCCGTAATCGCAGATGCTGGTGCCCTGGGCGTGCGCCGGCGCGGTCCGCACTCCCTGCCCCCGCAGGATCTCCGCCACCTTCCTGGCGATCCACGCGCTGCCGGCCGCCGTCGGGTGCAGGCCGTCCCGCGCGTGCCGGAATGTCCACCCCGCGGCCAGCGGATCCATGATGATCGCGCTGCGGTCCGCGGTCCTGGCGGCCGTCACGATCGCCCGGTCCGTCCGGCCGGAGGCCGGTGAGCGGGAGCGCCCGGCGAAGACGGTGAGAAGCGCGATCCGCGCCCGCGGCGCCTCGGCCCGGATCAGGGCGATCGCCTGCGCGACCCTCCGCTGCTCGAGCCGGGGCGGAGCGCCGATGTCGTCATGGCCGGCCTGCACGATGACCAGAGCTGGTGCCAGCGCGCGCAGGCCGACCCGCGCGATCTCGCGGGCGACCGGCCCCTGCTGGCCGGCCCCCGCGTGCACGTAGCCCGCCCCGGGATCGCCGTAGACAACCGCGTCCCAGTGCAGCAGGCGGGCCAGCTGCACCGCCCATGACCGCCCCGGGCCACCCGACCCGACCCCGGCGGTAAACGAGGCGCCGACGACGACGAGACGGGGCGTGGCCCGGTCGAGTTCGTGCTCGCAGCCGGTGAGGGACTGAGTCCCGCGCGCCTGCCCGGGCCGGGGCGAGGGAATATGCAGGGCCGCGGAGAAGGCGGCCCCGGGACGCGGTGCGGCCGCGGGCGACCGGGCCGTTCCCTGCGCCGAGCTGACCGGCAGCAGCGCCAGCGCGCCGACCACGCCGGCCACGGCGACCAGCAGGGAATGTCGCCGGACCACGGCCCAGTGTCAGCTCCGCCGGGGAGCCTGTCAAGCGAAGGCCGCGCCGCGGTGCGCCGCCGGCTGGCCGGACCGGGGCTGAGCCCGGTGATGCCCGCGTCCACTCGCGGTGTTCCGGTATCAGAGCGTGACGTGTCCGGGGCCGGTCCTGAGGCCGGTCCGTGCGCGCGGGCCGCTACCCTGTGTCCATTCACGAAGGGGAAAGGATTACCGTGGCCGACGCTCAGCAGTTGCGGGAGCGCACGCTTGTCGTGCTGAAGCCGGATGCCGTGGCCCGCGGCCTGGCCGGACGTATCATCCAGCGGTTCGAGGACGCGTCGCTGAAGATCATCGGCGTGAAGATGCGCGAGATGGACGCTGACTTCGCCCGCAAGCACTACTTCGACCTGGAGGAGCGGACGAGTTCGGCTGTCTACCACGCGACCGCGACGTTCATGCAGCGGGGACCGGTCATCGCGTTCGTGCTCGAAGGCGATGACGCGGTGGCGACCGTGCGCAAGATCGTCGGCACCACCTACCCGAACGAGGCGCAGCCGGGATCGATCCGCGGGGACTTCGCGCACCAGTCCAAGGCCGTCGCCGCCGCGACGGGCAAGGCCGTCGCCAACCTCGTGCATGCCTCGGGCAACCGGGAGGAAGCCGAGTACGAGGTGAACCTGTGGTTCGACAAGACCGAACTGTTCGAATACAAGAACCTCGCCGAGGCGTTCGACTGGTGATCCCCGCCGGGATTTGTCTGCGGTTTCGGGTGCTGTAACCCCCGAAACCGCAGACAAAGCCGCCGCAGACGAAGCCGTAAGCGAAGCCGCCGCAGACAAAGCCGCCGAAAAGCAGGCCTACTGATGGGCGAGGTTGGGCGCGCCCTTGCGCAGCACGTACTTCTGGATCTTGCCGGTCGCGGTCTTCGGCAGCTCGCTGACGAAGGTGACCCCGCGCGGGGCCTTGAAGTGGGCGAGGCGGGCCCGCGCGAACGCGATGATGTCCTCCTCGGTGGCGCTGGCGCCGTCGCGGAGCAGCACGAAGGCGTGCGGGGTCTCGCCCCATTTCTCGTCCGGCAGGCCGACGATCGCGATCTCCTGCACGGCGGGATGGCGGAGCAGTGCCCCCTCCACCTCGACGGAGGAGATGTTCTCGCCGCCGCTGATGATCACGTCCTTGAGCCGGTCGCGGATTTCCGCGTAGCCGTCGATGTGCACCACCGCTGCGTCTCCGGTGTGGAACCAGCCGTCACCCAGCGCCCGCATCGTTGCCTCGGGATCGTTGTAGTACCCCTGCATGACGACGTTGCCGCGGACGACGATCTCGCCGACGGTCTGCCCGTCGGCGGGTACCTCGCGGCCGTCGGCGTCCACGACGCGCAGCTCGCCCGAGGTCAGCAGCTCAACTCCCTGGCGCGCCTTGATCACGGCGCGGTCCGCGGGCGGCATGTCCTCGTGCTCGGGCAGCGGGGCGCAGACGGTGATGAAGGGCGCCGTCTCGGTCAGGCCGTAGACCTGCGTGATCTCCCAGCCGAACTCCCCTTCCAGCCGCTCGATGGTGGCCGCCGCCGGCGCCGCCCCGGCCGTCACCACGTGCACCCCGGCGGGCACCTCGCCGCGCACCTGGACGGGCGCGTTGGCCAGCGAGATCAGCACCGTGGGCGCCGCGCACAGCCAGCTGACCTGCTCGTCCTTGATCAGCCCGAAAATGGTCGCCGGGTCGACCTTGCGCAGGCAGACGTGGGTGCCCGCGGCCGCGGTCACCGTCCAGGGGTAGGTCCAGCCGTTGGCGTGGAACATCGGCAGCGTCCACAGGTAGCGCGAGCCCACGCCCATCGGCAGGTGCAGCAGGGTGCCGATGGTGTTCATGGCGGCGTTCCGGTGCGTGATCATGACGCCCTTCGGGCGTGCCGTGGTGCCGCTGGTGTAGTTGATCGAGAGCAGGTCCCGCTCGCCGATCTCCGGCCTGGCGTAGCCGGGGCCGGCGGCGGCCAGCACCGCCTCGTAGCCGAGCCAGCCGTCCCCGGGGAGGCTGCCGTCCAGAGCCATGTAGTGCCTCACCCCGGGCATCTGGTCGCGGATGCCGTCCACCGCCGCCAGGTATTCCTCGGCTACGCAGACCACCGTGGCGCCGGAGTGGTTCACGATGTAGACGAAGTCTTCCGGGGTCAGCCGGTAGTTGATCGGCACCAGGACGGCGCCCAGCTGCGGCACGGCGTAGAAGGACTCCAGCTGCGCGTGCGTGTTCGGCGAGATCGTGGCCACGCGGTCGCCCTGCGCCACGCCCAGCCCCTGCAGGGCCGAGGACCATCGGTCGCAGCGATCGAAGAACTGCCGGTAGGTCAGGCGAAGGTCACCGTCCACGACTGCCTCGCGGTCACCGTGCAGCCTGCGGGTGCGGCGGGCGAATTCCAGGGGCGACAGCGGCGTTTCCATGCTCCACATTGTCGCAGGCCGCCGCCGTCGCCCAGGAACGAAGGTCAGATCAGGCGCGCATCGCCGCCGCCCTTATCCGCCCACCACGCAGGGAGAACTGCCCGGCGCGTAGCGCTCGCACACCGCGGCCGGGTTCTGGAAGATGCCGATCGAGGGGAGCGCCGCGCCCTCGAAGTTGAACAGGGTGAGGTTGACGTTCGGCGAGCCGATGCCCGTCCCCGGTGTCCACGGCACCCCGGGGATCCAGTCGGGCGCCCAGTAGAACAGCCCGGCGCCCAGCCCGCCCGGCACCTGGGCCAGGACGGAGAGCTCGTCGGTCACGAAGGACAGCTGGCCGCCCGGGCTGGCCGGGTAACCCGGCGAGAGCTGGCTGGTCTGCCAGACGAAGTCGCCGGTGCTGTCGCCGAGCGGGGAGTTGCCGTTGGCGAGCGTCCACGGGTACTGCGTCTCCGAGATCACGATCGGCTTGCGGAACTGCGTGGCGAGCTCGTCCACGTTGGCCCGCATCGCCGAGATGGCCCCGTGGAAGAAGGGGTAGTAGGACAGCCCGATCACGTCGAACGGCACGCCCTCGGATACCAGCTTGGCGTAGAAGGCCGAGCTCAGCGTGTTGTCGCCGCCCTGGTCGTAGTGCATCAGGATGAGCATCTTGTGGCCGGCCGGGTTGCCTGCCTGGGCGCCGGCGACGCCGGCCTTGAACAGCTGGGCCAGGTTGTCCCAGCCGCCGCAGCTGGTGCAGTTGATCTCGCCGACCGGCCACAGGATGCCGTTCCTGATCTCGTTCCCGATCGAGGTCAGGTCGGCCGGCGTCCCCTGCCGGGCGAACGCCGTGATGACCTGCTGGGTGTAGGACCGTACCGTGGCGGTGAGCTGGGTGAGGTCCTGGCCGGCCCAGGCGGCCGGGATGTTCTGGTGCTGCGGGTCGGCCCAGAAGTCCGAGTACATGATGTCCAGGTAGATCTTCAGGCCGGCCGCGTGCACCTGCCGGGCCAGCGCCAGGTCACTGGTCAGGTCGCTGTAGCCGGGCGGCGGGGCCACCCAGAGCCGGATCCTGACGTAGTTCGCGCCCGCGTCCCTGGTGATCGTCACCGGGGTGCCGGGCCTGCCGTCGTGGCTGAACCTGGCGCCAGCGGCGAGTTCCTGCGGGGTGAAGGACAGGTCGGTGCCGAGGTCCAGGCCGGCCGCGGCGGCGTCGGGCCCGTACATCCGGAACTCGCCCACGCACACGTCGGCCCCGGTGTCGCTGTAGACGGTCAGCTCGGCGTACCTGGCCTGGCTGCCGGACGGCAGCGGGAAGTACAGCGGGTTGCCCGGGTCGAGCGCGACGTCACGCAGCGCGGGTACCTGCTGCCAGGCCCCGGCGGTGCTGGCCAGCTCGATCGTGGCCGAGGCCGACGGGCTGGCCGCGTCCAGCGTGAGGCCGAGGTCGGCCAGCGACCTGACCTGCCTGAGGTCGACGGTCAGCGTCCCGGTATAGCCCGAGGTGCACCAGTCGGTGCCCGCGTCGCCGTCAGCCGCGTTCGCCGCGGGCTTGCCCGATTCCGCCGTGGTGGCGGTGGCCGTGCCGGACAGCGCCCAGTTCACGGCGGGCGCCGGCCCCGGGCCGCCGTCGGCCGGCTGGGTCCCGACGGTACGGGTCAGCCCCGCGGCCGGGTGAGCCTGAGCGGACGGGCCCGCCGCCACGGCGACGACCGCGAGCGGCGCAGCCAGCAGGATCGCGCTGGCTACCGCCACGAGCCGCGGCCGCCGGCCGGCCGCGGGAGCAGCCACCCGGCCCGTTCGGATCGTTTGATCTTTGGGTCTTTCCATCAATTTTCCCTTCGAACCGACGCAACTTTGGGCCTAAGTGGACAAACTCGCGCGAGTTCAGACAACCGGAAACCGATTGCCTTATGGGTTTCAACAAAAAGAAAATTTCCCGAACGTCCCCGGCGCGTCCCCCGCCGCCCCCGCGAGCCCGGCCCGCCCGGCCTCGCCCCGGCCCGCGCCTCCAACCCGCCTCAGCTCGCCCGGCCCCGCGCCGGCCCGCGCCCCCAACCCGTCCGGCCTCGCCCCGTGCCGCCGGGCCCCGCGACGAGATGCAAATCACAGCCGCCCGGTGGCGCGATGACTATCTGATCTGCGTTGGTTACTAAGAGTTTTATTGTTCTGTGATCATCGTCACAGCCGTTTCGGTAAACCCGCCGCCGGATTTCTTGCCGAAGTCCTGCGCGTATGGCGGATCTTTCTGGCATTGTTGTCCGCCAGCGGTACTTGCGCGCGGCGGACCGGGCGGCGCACCAGGTCAGGTGCGGCGGGACGGCGGCGCGGCGGGAATGCCACGAAGGCCCGCGGCCGGATAGCCGGGATTTCACCGAAACGGCAGCAGTATCTCGCGGGCATGGCCGGACGAAAGGATTGCCTTGTCGCGACACGGGACCGGGGCTCGCAGCAGTCGGCGTAAGCGGGGCCTGTTCCGGCGTTTCGGCATTGTCTTCCCGGCCGCCGTTTTCGCCGTGGTGGCGGTCATCGCCGTGGCGGTCGGCGGCAAGGTATTCGCCCCGGGATCGGGCGCCTTCAGCGCCGTCCAGGCGATCGAGATGGTGCCGGGCAGCCACACCATGGCCGCGCTCGAAGCCGAGCGCGAGCAGCTGATCGCGATGACCGCCGCGGCGCGGACGCTCACCGTGGTGGCCAAGCCGAAGCTGGCCTCGCCGGCGCAGGTCGCCGCGGCCAACCCGGGCACCGGGACGGGCGCGAGCGGCGGCACCGGCGGGATCGTCTACGTCACGTCGACGCCGCCCAACCCGAACACCGCGCAGTCCATCGCCTACAACATGATGGCCAGCTTCGGCTTCGACCCGAAGACCTACTTCGGCTGCCTGCGGGACATCTGGAACCGGGAGAGCGGCTGGCGGTACGACGCGGAGAACGCGAGCGGCGCGTACGGCATCCCGCAGGCGCTGCCGGGCGGCAAGATGGCGAGCGCGGGGGCGGACTGGCAGACCAACCCGGCCACTCAGATCAAGTGGGGGCTCGGCTACATCAAGGCCATCTACGGGAATCCCTGCAAAGCCTGGGCCTTCGAGGAAGCCAACGGCTACTACTGACGTCTTGTCACGTTAATGTCACTCCGCGTCGGATAATGGCGGCAGGTCCCCTTTACTGACGGTGCCGATAGCTGCCGGACCACCCGCCGGGGTGCCCGTTATCGTCCACGATAAGAAGTTTCATGGCCACTGTGATTTTCCTCATAACGTCGCTCGCTGAACGGCGAACGCTTAGGTGAACACGGCATTTCTGGCCCGTGACCCGGCGCAATCCAGGTCGCGGTGATCTAGCTCACGCCTATTTCGGTCACCGGAAGCATTTCCGTCCGGCATGGTTGAAAGCCGACAGCACCCCGCCCGTGCGATGGCAACCTCGAGTCAGCCAGGCGCCCTGACCTGCGCCACGTCCCACGTGCAGATGCCTGTCACGACGCGGTGACAGTTGCGATCGGGGGTGACGCCCATCGCGTGATGCGAGCCACCGAAAGGTCCCCTTGTCACGACACCGGAAAATTCAGCTCAGCAGATCGAAGGCCATCGTCATCGCCGCGGCCGGCGCCCTCTCCGTGGCCACCGCCGCATCGGTGACCGCGGCGACCTGGACCCAAGGACCCCAAAGTAACCAAGGGCTCCAGGGAACTCAGGGAACCCGGGGGCCCGCCGCCGGCGCGGACGGGCCCGCGCGCGTCGCTGACGACGCGGCCGGCGCGCGGCGGCTCACCGCCACGGACCAGCTGGCCCAGCCGGTAGCCGGCACCGCCCGCCAGCAGGGCAGTGCCACCGTGGCGCAGCAGGCGTACAAGCTCCGGCTGACCGAGACGCAGGACGCGATCGCGCGCTGGCAGGCGGCGAAGAAGCTGGCCGCTACGAAGGCCGCCGCGGCGGCGGGTACCGCGGCCGTCCAGACCCCGGCCGCGGCCCAGCCAAGCCAGGCCGCCAGCGCGACCGTCCCGGCCGCCGCCGGCTCGCCGCGGCAGATCGCCGCGGCGATGCTGGGCTCGTTCGGCTGGTCGTCCAGCCAGTTCGCCTGCCTGGACCCGCTGTGGGAGCACGAGAGCGGCTGGAGCGTGAGCGCCTACAACGCCGGCTCTGGCGCCTTCGGCATCCCGCAGGCGCTGCCCGGCTCCCGGATGGCCAGCGCCGGCCCGGACTGGCAGACGGACGCGGCTACGCAGATCACATGGGGCCTGGGATACATCAAGGGCACCTACGGATCGCCCTGCGGCGCCTGGGCGCACGAGCAGGCCACCGGCTGGTACTAGCCGGGACCGCAGGCAGCGGGCGCAGAGGCCCACCGGGATCCGGCCCCGCCGCGGCTAGCCCGGCAGCGTGGCGAAGGTCTCTACCTCTTCGTCGAAGATCGGCCGCAACCGGTCGAAATCCGCCGTCGGCGCGGTCACGTAAAGGGCGTACGACTGCGGCCCCGCGGACGTCTGCAGGACGAAGAGCAGATCGAGGGCCTCCTGCGGGACCCCCGCGTCGTTCCAGGTGAACTTCCACCAGGCACCGGACGTGCCCCGGATCTGCGTCGCCGCCATGCCCCGCCGCTGGTAGCCGGGGAAGTGGCGGATCGATTGCGCCTCGATGTACCGCGCTTCCCGCAGCATGTCCGGATAGGTGTGCGGGGTGAGGTCGATGAGGATGTTCGTATGCGTCGGGTTCGCCGGATCTCTCAGGTACGTCTGGAACCCGCTCGTCGACTTCACCCAGCTGGTCGGCGCGGCGATGCTGAAGCCCGCGGTCTCGTTGGCCGCGGCCGGCTGCGTGGTCGTGGTGAACCCGCTCGGCAGCGACCCGCTGGGCCGCATGTTGATCGCGTTGATGATCTGCGGGGCGTTGGCGGCGGACGGGAGCGTGGCCGTCGCCGACCCGGACGCCGTCCCCGTCCCCGTCCCCTGCGGCGACCCGGAATGATTCCGGTGCAGCAACACGACGGTGGCGGCCCCGGCCGCGGCGCCGATGATCGCCAGCGCCGCGACGGCGGCCTTCCACCCCAGGCCGGAGCGGCGGCGCCGGGGCGGCGCGTACCCGGCGCCGGACCAAGGCGGCGCCCCCGGTCCCTGGTGTGAGCCTGGTGCCTGGTGTGAGCCTGGTGCCTGGTGTGAGCCTGGTGTCTGGTGTGAGCCTGGTGCCTGCGGCGGCGCGGAGCCCGACCACGGTGCCGGGCCGTAGCTGGCCGGCGGCGGAAAGGCGAATCCGGAGCCTGGCGGCGGCGACGCTCCCGACCGGGGCGACGGGTCGTACCAGGAGGAAAAATCGGGCGGCGGCCCCTCCGGCTGGGCCGCGGACCCGCCCTGGGCCGGCTGCCGTGCGGTCGGGGCGGTCTGCGCCGCCGACGCCTGGATGCCGCCCGGCGGTCCGGTGCCCGCGGCAGGCTCCTTGACGCTCGTCTGCTCGGCCGAGGCGTAGTCCAGCGCGGTCTCGCCGGGCGGCGGCGTCCACGGCCGGACCGGTGCGGCCGGGGCCGGCCCGGGCGGGGCCGGCCGGGGCGACGCGGAGAGCGCGGTGGGCTCGTAGCCGGCCGCCGGGGCCGGCGTCTGGTCGGCTAGCTGCGGCAGCACGTCGGTGATCATCCGCGCGGCCGTGCTCGCGTCCGGCCGGTCCGCGGGCTCGCGGCGGAGCAGCGCGGCGATGACCGGGCCGAGCGCGCCCGCGGTGGGCGCCTCGGGCGCGTCCTCGTTGATGATGGCGGACATGGTGGTGATCGCCCCGCCGCGCTTCTCGAAGGGGCCGTGCCCCTCGACCGCCGCGTAGACGGTCGCGCCGAGCGACCACAGGTCGGAGGCGGGTGACGCGTCCTCGCCGCGGATCCGCTCGGGCGCGGTGAACCCGGGCGAGCCCATCACCATGCCGGTCTGGGTGAGCTTGGGATCGCCCTGGAAGGTGGCGATGCCGAAGTCGGTCAGCACGGCCCGGTCGTCGCTGCCGAGCAGCACGTTGCTCGGCTTGACGTCGCGGTGCATCACCCCGGCCGCGTGCGCCACGCTCAGCGCGGACAGCAGCTGCCGGGCCATCTCGGCGGCCCGCCGCGGCGACAGCGGCCCCGAGGCCGCGAGCACCTGGTCCAGGGACTGCGCGCTGACCAGCTGCATGACGATCCACGGGCGGCCCCCGTCCTCGGCCACGTCGTAGACGGTGACCACCGCCGGGTGGTTGAGCCGGGCGGCGGTCTTGGCCTCCCGCAGGGTCCGCTGGTACGCGTTGGCCCGTTCGGCGTCGCTGAGGGTGTCGGCGATCTGGACCTCCTTGACCGCCACGTCGCGGTCCAGGAGCTCATCGCGGGCCCGCCAGACGACCCCCATGGCACCGCGGCCGATCGGGGCTTGAAGACGGTAGCGCCCGGCGATAATCCGCCCGGTGTCCGCCCATGGGTGCATAGCCGGACGATACACGGTGTTGGCGGAAAGGTCTCTGGCAGCAGGCTAAGCATTGATTAAGCGTGGCTGGATTGTTCTGTTCGCTCACTCCCTGGGGCGGGTCATGGCCAGCACGTCCAGGGCGGCGTCGAGCTGCTCCATGGTGATCTGGCCCCGGTCCACGTACCCGCGCGCGATCACGACCGAACGGATCGGCTCCCCGCTCTCCAGCGCCTCGTGGGCGATCCGGGCGGCCGCCTCGTAGCCGACGTAGGAGTTCAGCGCGGTGACGATGACCGGGGACGATTCGGCCAGGCGCCGCAGGTGATCCGCGTGCGCTGTGATGCCGGACACGCAGCGGTCGGCCAGCAGCGGCAGCACGGCCGCCAGCAGCCGGGCCGACCCGAGCAGGTTGCGCGCCATCACCGGCATCATCACGTTCAGCTCGAAGTTCCCGGCGGCGCCGCCGAACGCCACCGCCGCGTCGTTCCCGATCACCTGCGTGCACACCTGGCCGGCCGCCTCGCAGATGACCGGGTTCACCTTGCCCGGCATGATCGAGGAGCCCGGCTGCAGGTCGGGGATCGAGATCTCGCCCAGCCCGGCCCGCGGCCCGGATGCCATCCAGCGCAAGTCGTTGCAGACCTTGTACAGGCTGACCGCGGTGACCCGCAGCACCCCGCTGGCCTCCACCAGCGCGTCCCGGCCGCCCGCCGCCTCGAAGTGGTTCCGCGCCTCGGTCAGCGGCAGCCCCATCGTCGAGGCCAGCCGCCCGATCACCCGCGAGGCGAACTCCGGCGGGGCGTTGAGGCCCGTCCCCACCGCGGTCCCGCCGAGCGGCAGCTCGCCGAGGCGAGGCAGTACCGCCGTCACCCGTTCGGCACCTCTGCGGACCGCCGCCGCGTACCCGCCGAACTCCTGTCCGAGGGTCACCGGCACCGCGTCCATCAGGTGCGTCCGCCCGCTCTTGACCACGGACGCGAACTCGGCCGCCTTGGCCTCGAGCGTGACGGCCAGGTGTTCGAGCGCCGGGATCAGCCCGAGCACGAGGAGCCGCACGGCGGCGAGGTGGATCGCCGAAGGGAACACGTCGTTGGACGACTGGGACGCGTTGACGTGGTCGTTCGGGTGGACCGCCCGGCCAAGCCGACGTGAAGCCAGGTGAGCGATGACCTCGTTGGCGTTCATGTTGCTCGAGGTCCCCGAGCCGGTCTGGAACACGTCGAGCGGGAACTGGCCGTCGTGCGCCCCCCGCGCCACCTCCGCCGCCGCGTCGTGAATCGCGGCGGCCGTGTCCGCCTCGAGCACGCCGAGCTCGCCGTTCACCACCGCCGCGCAGCCCTTGATCGAGGCCAGCGCGCCGATCATGTCCCGCCCGATGGGCTCGCCCGAGATCGGGAAGTTGTCCACCGCGCGCTGCGTCTGCGCCCCCCACAGCGCCTCGGCGGGCACCTCCACCGGCCCCATCGGGTCGTGTTCGACGCGGGTACCCCCAGAACTCATGGATGCGCCGATATCTGCAGCACCGGCCCGGACGGGTCGGCGAAGAAGTCGTTGCCCTTGTCGTCCACCACGATGAACGCGGGGAAGTCGCGGACCTCGATCTTCCACACCGCTTCCATGCCTAGCTCGGGGTACTCCAGGACGTCCACGCGCGTGATGCAGTCCTGGGCCAGCCGCGCGGCCGCGCCGCCGATCGAGCCGAGGTAGAACCCGCCGTGCTGCTTGCACGCGGCCGTCACGGCCGCGGAGCGGTTGCCCTTGGCCAGCATGACCAGCGAGCCGCCGGCCGCCTGCGTAGTAGACCGGGTGATCGCGCAGGTAGGCGGGCATGGGCTCGCCCGCGTCCAGCCGCTCGGCGATCTTGGCGTGGGCGATGTCCCTGGCCACCACCAGCGGGCCGGTCAGCGACACCCGGGTCCGCACCGGGTACCTGGTCAGCTCGGCGCGGATCTCGGCCATCGGCCGGTTCAGGTCGATGGCCACCACGTCGCCGTCCTGGTCCGAAGCGTCGAGGTCCGGCAGGTACTGCGCCGGATCGGTCTCGAGCTGCTCGAGGAACACGCCGTCCCTGGTGATCTTGCCCAGGGCCTGCCGGTCGGCCGAGCACGACACCGCGATCGCGACCGGGCACGACGCCCCGTGCCGGGGCAGCCGGATGACCCGGACGTCATGGCAGAAGTACTTGCCGCCGAACTGGGCGCCGATGCCGATCCGCCGGGTGATGCCGAGCACCTGCTCCTCGAGCTCGCGGTCGCGGAAGCCGTGCCCGGCGGCCGACCCTTCAGACGGCAGGCTGTCCAGGTACTTCGCCGACGCGTACTTGGCGGTCTTCAGCGCGAACTCGGCGCTGGTCCCGCCGACCACGATGGCCAGGTGGTACGGCGGGCACGCGGCGGTGCCCAGGGAGCGGATCTTCTCCTCCAGGAAGCTGAGCATCCGCGCCGGGTTCAGCACCGCCTTGGTCTCCTGGTACAGGAAGGATTTGTTCGCCGAGCCGCCGCCCTTGGCCATGAACAGGAACTTGTACTCGTCCCCGCCGGTGGCGTAGATCTCCACCTGAGCCGGCAGGTTGCTCCCTGTGTTCTTCTCGTCCCACATGGTCAGCGGCGCCAGCTGGGAGTACCGCAGGTTCAGCGTGGTGTACGCGTCGTAGACGCCGCGTGAGATGTGCTCCTCGTCCCGCCCGTCGGTGAGCACGTGCTGGCCGCGCTTGCCCATCACGATGGCGGTGCCGGTGTCCTGGCACATGGGCAGCACCCCGCCGGCCGCGATGCACGCGTTCTTGAGCAGGTCGCGGGCCACGTACCGGTCGTTCGGGCTCGCCTGCGGGTCGTCCAGGACAGCCCGCAGCTGGCTGAGGTGGGCGGGCCGCAGCAGGTGCGCGATGTCGTGCATGGCCGCGGCGGTCAGGCCGGTGAGCACCTGCGGCTCGATCTGCAGGAAATCCCGGCCGAACGAACTGCGACTCGTCACCCCGTCACTGGTCAGCCGCCGGTAGCTGGTGCCGTCCCGGCCTAGCGGCAACAGGTCTGTGTAGGTGAATTCAGGCACGCGTCTCGCCTTCTCTTTCTTCCCGCTTCCCACCGGGCCCCGGGGTTCTAGCTTAGGCCCGTCCCGGCCGCCAGAGCCGCGAGGAATCCCTAGTCCCGGCGGCCCCCCCTGCCCCACTGATTCCGAAGGTCCCGAGCGTAAACCCGGCCGGAACCAGCGGTGACCTGGGAGGCGTTCGGCAGAAACAAACGCTCTGTCTTGCTGATCATGACTTGTACATGAATGGTCCAGCTTGTATCGTGACGCTATGCGGCGGCGCCGCGCCGCGCGGTGCCCCCGTCCGCGCGATGCATGCTAAGCACGCGGTGCCCCCGTCCGCGTCCGGCTAAGCTGCGGCGCCGCCGCCATAATCTCTTTTCGTCTTTTCGCTCTCATCTGCCGAGAATGCGCCTCTGCGGCTGCGCCCGTCGTGGCTGTGACCCCGGGGCTGTCATCTTCTTCTTCGCTTCGGCGGGCGCGAGTGCCGGCGCGGCGTAAGCCCCTCCGCCGGCGGGCCGGGCACAGATCGTGGATCGGTGTACCCGTCATGACGGGTACACCGATCCACGATCAGGAAAGCCGGGGGAGCGCAGGGCCTGGTTCATATCTTGGTGAAGTGGTGGAAGCACTCGTAGTAGGGGTCGGTGGAGTGGGCGAAGTGGGACGCTTCCGAGCGCTTCACCGCCAGGTAGGCGGTGCTGCGCAGCGGTCCGAGCAGGTCCATCAGCAGCTCGTCGGCGGCCAGTGCGTCCAGGGCCGCGTTGAGCGAGGCGGGCAGCCGGTGGGTGCCGCTCGCGGCCCGCTCGCTGTCGGTGAGGGTCGCCGGGTCGACGTTCACGGCCTCGCCCGGGTCGAGCTTGCCGCGGATGCCGTCCAGGCCCGCGTAGATGAACGCGCCGAGGGCCAGGTACGGGTTGGCGCTGGAGTCGGACGGCTTCAGTTCCAGGTTGATCGAACTGCCCGGGTCGCCGCGCAGCGGGGAGCAGATCCTGATCGCGGCTTCCCGGTTGTCCATCCCGTAGCAGGTGTACGCGCTGGCCCACATCTGCGGCGTGAGCCGGCGGTAACTGTTCACGCTGGCACAGCTCAGCGCGACCAGGGCGGGCAGGTGGGCGAGCAGGCCGCCGATGAAGTGATAGCCCACCTGGGACAGGCCGTTCCGGTCGGTGGGGTCGGCGAACGCGTTGCGCCCGCCGTCCGGTCCCAGGTCGATCAGCGAGCCGTGCAGATGGGTGCCGTTGCCGGCCTGGTCGGGGATCGGCTTGGGGGCCAGGCTGGCCCATAGGCCGTGCCGGAAGGCCACGCCGCGGACCGTCTCCCGGTATAGCACGTGGTTGTCGGCGGCCCGCAGCGCATCGGCGTGCCGGATGGAGAGCTCGTGCTGGCCGTGGCCGAGTTCGGGGTAGTAGTGCTCGACCTGGAGACCCTGCGCCTCCATCGCCGCGACGAGTTCCATGGCGAAGTCGTGCCCCTGATGGAAGCCGGTGGCGGAGTAGCACAGGCTGTCGTCGATCGGGATGAGACGGTCCGGGATGGAAGGCCCGGCGGGGGAGCTGTCGCGATGGCCGACGGTGAACTCGGGCTCGAACGCGGCCTGCATGGCGTAGCCCTCGCCGGCCAGCTCGACGATGGCTTGCTTGAGGAACGTCCGCGGGCACGCCTCCCACGGCGATCCGTCCGGCTTGACCAGGTCCGCGAGCATCGCGCCGGCCCCCGGCGCGTAGGGGAGCGTGACGAACGTCTCCGGGTCAGGAACGATCCGGACCTCGCCGACCGGGCCCATGCCGGCCACCGGCTGGAGCTGGTCCAGCATGGACATCGCCATCATTGCCACCGTGTGCCCGATGCCGCTGGTCATGCGTTCCCGCAGCCGCGCCGTGCCCGCGGCCTTCCCCCGGATGATCCCGCCATGATCGGCGTACAGGAAGCGGACCAGGCGAATCCCTTCCTGGCTGGTCCGCTCCGTCACGGTTTCAATTGCTCCGTCTGTCATGGACCATGGGTAGCACGTTCCGCCCTGTCTCGTACAGCCGATGCCAACAAGCCCTCTGACCAGGACATCCCCGGCGAGCCAAAGGGCCGCCGAACCTCCCCGCGAGCCAAAGGGCGGCGAGCGGGAGAACAGAGCGAGCGGGGAGGATAAATTGAGCCATGAGCCCACGGTCATCGCCTCGTGACTTGCGCGCGTCCGATGCGGACCGGGACCGCGTGCTGGCCTTGCTCGGCGAGGCGACGAGCGACGGCCGGCTCACCGCGGACGAGCACGCCGAACGGGTTCAGCGTGCTTTCTCGGCCCGCACGCTCGGTGAGCTCGCGGAGCTGACGGCGGACCTGGCCGTGCCGTCGGCCCAGCCGGTGCGGCTGGACGGCGGCCGGGTGATCGCCGGGATCTTCGCCCCGGCCCGCCGCGACGGCCGCTGGGTGGTGCCGGAGAACCTCACCGTGACCGCCATGTTCGGCGAGGTCGAAGTCGACTTCACCCAGGCGATACTGCAGGCCAGCCGGGTGCAGCTGTACGCGACGGTGTTCGGCGGCCGGCTCCGGCTGATCGTTCCCGAGGGGCTCTCGGTGATCGTGAGCGGGCACATGGTCCTGGGCCGCAAGCGCGGCAGCACGCCGCCGCCGGCCGGGCCGGGCGCGCCGGTGATCGAGGTGAAGGCGCTGGTGCTCGGCGGTGAGCTGACGGTGCGCACGCCACAGAAGAGCCGTCGTTTCCGGGTCCGCCGGCGGAGCCGCAGCTGACCTGGCTCAGTCGAAGTTGACGGAGGAGTAGGCGCGGAGCTTCCACAGCTGGTGCTCGCTCTTGATGCTCCGGATCGTCCCGGAGCGGGAGCGCATGACCAGGGAGTGAGTTGTCGCGTGGCCGCGCAGGTACCGCACGCCGTCGACCAGCTCACCGTCGGTGATCCCGGTGGCCGCGAAGAACACGTCGTCCGACGTGACCAGATCGTCGGTGGTGAGCACGCGATTCAGGTCGTGGCCGGCGTCGAGAGCACGGCGCCGTTCGGCGTCGTCCCGGGGCGCAAGCTTGCCGAGGATGACGCCGCCGAGGCATTTCAGCGCGCATGCGGCGATGATGCCCTCCGGCGTTCCGCCGATGCCGAGCATCAGGTCGATCCCCGTGCCCTCGCGGGCGGCCATGATGGCGCCGGCCACGTCGCCGTCGGTGATCAGGTGGATCCGGGCGCCGCTGGCGCGGACCTCGGAGATCAGGTCGGCGTGCCGGGGCCGGTCCAGGATGACCACGGTGACGTCCTGGGGTGGGCAGCCCTTGCCCTTGGCCACCGCGGCGACATTGGCGGCGGGCGGCGCGTCGATATCGACCATGCCCGCCGCCTCGGGGCCGGTGGCCAGCTTGGACATGTAGAACACGGCGGACGGGTCGTACATCGAGCCGCGGCCCGCCACCGCCAGGACCGAGATGGCGTTCGGCATGCCGTTGGCGCATAGCCGGGTGCCGTCGATCGGATCGACCGCGACGTCGCAGGCCGCGCCGGTGCCGTCGCCGACCTCCTCGCCGTTGAACAGCATCGGCGCGTGATCCTTCTCACCCTCGCCGATGACCACCACGCCGCGCATCGACACGGAGTTGATCAGCAGCCGCATCGCGTTCACGGCGGCTCCGTCAGCCCCGTTCTTGTCCCCCCGGCCCACCCACCGGGCGGCGGCCATCGACGCGGCCTCGGTCACCCGGGCCAGCTCGAGGGCCAGGTTACGGTCCGGGGCCTGGCTGGCTGGCGCGTGGGCTTGCTGCTCCGCGGTCATAGTTGGTGTCCTTCCGCTGGCCCCTCGTGGTGGCGTGTGCTGATCTTATGCAGCTACCCCGAAGCGCTCCGTGTCTACCCCGCAAGCCGGGCTAGCCTGGGTTGTTGTGAACAGGGTGCTGCGGGGCGGGGTTTCCGCGCTGGGTTGCCTGCTGGCCGCCGCGGTCGTCGTGGTGGCGATCCCGGCACCGCACGCCGCCGAACCCGTCACCATCAGCTATCACGGCGACCTGGTCAAACTGGCCCGGCTGGCGCCCTACCCGGCGGTGGCCCCGGCCGGCCTGCCGGCATCCTGGCAGCCGGTCAGTTCCGGCCTGACCGTGGGCGGCGCTAACGGCGCGGGCACGGTCACCTGGCAGCTCGGCTACATGACCCCGGGCGGCTCGCTGGCCTCGCTCGAGGAGACCAACGCCGGCGCCGGGGCGTTCGTCCGGCGGATGACCAACGACGGCACGGCCCTGACGCTGTCCCAGCTGGTACCGTCCCAGCTGGCACCGGCCCGCCTGGACGGGCAGGCCTGGAATCTCAGCGCCACCCCGGCCCGGGGGCAGCGGTCGATGTACGTCACCAGCCCGGCGGGCTTCACCGTCGTTATCACGGGCAACGCCACCTGGGCCGAGCTGCGTGAGCTCGCCGCCTCACTGCGCCCGCTCGCGGCTTGAACTCGGGCTATCCGCTTGGCTGCGCTGCTCGGGAACTCGGGCGCCGGCGGGCGGTGCGACCTCATCGGGCGTTCGCGGGGTCCTGCGGGGTGGCTCAGCCTCCGGCTCGCGGTCGTGGAAGGTCACCTCGATGTGCTGCTCGGGGCGCCGCTGGTTCTGCAGCGCCTGCAGCGCCATGCTGGCCCGGTCGGCCTCGGTCAGCGGCGGCTGGACGATGGTTCGCGGCCAGAGCCGCCGCGCCAGCACCACGTTGATCTCGGCGCAGTATACGGTGACCTCCACCGCGAGGTAAATCCAGGCCAGCAGACCGAGCACGGTGGCGAACACGCCGTAGACCGAGTCGCTGTGCAGGAAGTGGTGCACCAGCCAGGTGCCGAGGACCTGCAGCACCGTCCACAGGATGCCGCCGGTGATAGCCCCGGGCAGCAGGTTGCGGGTCGGCACGCCCTTCGGCGTCAGCGCGCGGAACGCGCCGAGGTACATGCCCGCGCTGAAGGCCGCGGTTACCACCTCGATCAGGAGCTCGAACCAGAGTCCCTTGTGGTACAGGTAGGTGGTGCGGCTGGATAGGGCGGTTGTGACGATCACGCCGGCGCCGAGCAGGCCGAGGAACAGCACCGCCCGCCCGAGCCGCTGGACGAAGCCGGGCCTTGCCGGCCCGGGCAGGTTCCACACCTGTTCCATCGTGAACAGCCCGGCCTGAGCCAGGCCGGTAGCGCCGTAGACCAGGACGATGAGGCCCACGATCAGCCCGATCTTGCTCGAGCGCTGCAGCGTGTGCACGTTGCCGGTGAGCGTGTGGCCGAGCAGCGGGACCTGGTTGGCCACGGCGTTCAGCACGTCGGCGCGGATCGCCGGGTGGCCCGCCACGACCAGGCCGAGGATCGTCACCAGCACCAGCAGAAGCGGGAACACGGAGACGAAGGCGGAATACGCCAGGTTGGACGCCAGGGCCCCGCCATTGTCGTCACCGTACTTTTTCACCACCCCGAAGACGAACGCCGTGGGCGTGTACCGCTGCTGCGTGGCGTCTACTTTCCTGATCGCCTTCTCGATTGGGTTCATCGCGCCCACCTCACCGTGCCTGGTAGTACGCGTCCCCAACAAGAGGGAAGGCAAACCCACTCGCCCTCAGGGCGTGGGCAGGTCAGAAAGGCGCAGCGTCCCCGGCTTCGGCCTGCCCGGGGCCGTCGTCGCGGGTGGCCATGGCCGCGGCGAGCCTGGCCCGCGCGCCGTCCAGCCACTCGCCGCACACCGTGGCCAGCCTTTCGCCGCGTTCCCACAGCTCGAGCGACTGCTCCAGGGTCAGGCCGCCGGCCTCGAGGCGCTTGACCACCGCGGCCAGCTTGTCCCTGGCCTGTTCGTAGGTGAGCGTCTCCCGGGGGATCCCGCCCGCCCCCTTCGGAACCGCGTCCGCGCCGTCTGTCACGATCCCAACCCTATCCGTCGCCACCCGCGCCGGCTGACGCCGTATCGCTCGCCAGCACGGTGAGCTGGTCTTCCGCGAACCGGACGGTCAGCGTCTCGCCCGGCTTCACCTCGGCCGCGCTGCGGACCACGCCGTCGTTGCGGTGCTGCACGACCGCGTAACCGCGGCGCAGCGTGGACGCGGGCGACAGGGCGAGCAGGCGGGCCCGGGTGTGGGCCACGTCGTCGCTGGCCCGGGCCAGGCTGGCGGTCAGCGACATCCTGGCCCGCTGCAGCAGCGCGTCCACCCGCTCGGCCTGGCGCTCGATCTCCCGCACCGGGTCGGCCAGCGCGGGCCTGGACCTGATCCCGTCCAGCCACGCCGTCTCGCGGTCGAGCCAGCCGGTGACGCACCGGCGGGCCCGGTCGCGCAGCTGGGCGACGAGAGCGGCCTGCTCGGCGACGTCGGGGACCACCCGCTTGGCCGCGTCGGTCGGCGTGGACGCGCGCACGTCGGCCACGTAGTCGAGCAGCGGCGTGTCCTGCTCGTGCCCGATCGCGCTCACCACCGGCGTCCGGCACGCCGCCACCGCCCGGACCAGCGCCTCGTCGGAGAACGGGAGCAGGTCCTCGAGCGAGCCGCCGCCCCGGGCGATCACGATCACGTCCACCTCGGGGTCCTGGTCGAGGCGCCGCAGCGCGTCGATGATCTCCTCGGCCGCGTACGCTCCCTGCACCGCTGTCTGCTCGACGCGGAACCGGACGGCCGGCCAGCGCCGCCCGGCGTTCTGCTGGACGTCGCGCTGCGCCGCGGAGTCGCGTCCGCATATCAGGCCGATGACGCCGGGGAGGAAGGGAATCGCCCGCTTTCGTTCGGGAGAAAAAAGCCCCTCCGAGGCCAGCTGACGGCGCAGCCGGTCCAGCCGGGCGAGCAGCTCGCCCACGCCGACGGCGCGGATCTCCAGCGCGGCGAGGGCGAACGAGCCCCGGTTGGCGTTGAAGTCCGGCCGGGCCAGGATGACCACCCTGGCCCCGTCGGCGGGCGGCGGCTCGGCCGCGGCGAACACCTGCCGCGAGCAGATGACCCGCACGGACACGGCCGCGACCGGGTCGCGCAGGGTCAGGAACACCGCGCCGCCGCGCACGGCGAGCTCGGCGATCTGCCCTTCTACCCAGACCCGGCCAAGCCGGCTGATCCACCCGCCGACCAGTTGCAGCACCGTGCGGACGGGAACCGGCGCATCAGCCGACGTGTCCAGCGGCACTAAGCCTCTGCCTCCAGCTTGGCGATCCGGCGCTCGAACATGGCCACCACATCGGCGCGGGCGGCGTGCGCCCGCTCGTACTCCGCAAGCTGCCTGACCTGCGCGACGTCGAGATTGCGCAGCCGCGCGCGCAGCGACGCCACGGACAGCTCGTCGTAGCTGGGCAGCGGCGGCGCGGCCGCCACCGCACCGGCCGCCGGCTCGGTCACGCTGGCCGGCTCGGGAGCGGCGGCCGGCTCGGGAGCGGCGGCCGGCTCGGGAGCGGCGGCCGCGGCCGCGCCGAGCGGGGAGCTGCCAGCCTCGTCGCCGAGCAGCCGGACGTTGCCGGTCTTGTCGAAATCCCTGGTGCTCTGCCGCTTGGGCGGCTTCGGCGGCGCCTCGGCCGCGGGCTCCGCCGCAGCCGCCTTGGCCGCCGTCCGCCGGGCCGCAGCCGGCTTGGCCGGAGCCGCCTTGGCCGTGGCGGGCTTGGCGGCGGCGGGCTCGGCGGCGGTTCGCCTGGCCGTGGCCGGCTTGGCGGCAGCCGGAGTGGCGGCAGCTGGCGTGGCGGCGACCGCCTCCGCCGCGGCCGGCTGGCCGGCCGCCACCGTCTCCTCGCCAGGGACCGTCTCCCCAACGGGGATCACCGCCTCGGCCGGGGCGGGGGCAGCCGGGGCCGGAGCGGCTTCGGCCGGGGCCGGGGCAGCCGGGGCCGGAGCGGCTTCGGCCGGGGCCGGGGCAGCCGGGGCCGGAGCGGCCGCGGCAGGCTCCGTCGCCGTCGGCTCGGCCGGGGCCGTCGCCGTCTCGGCGCGCTGACCGGCCGGGTCGGTGACGGGCGCGTCAGTGACCGTTTCTGACGCTTCCGGGGTCCGTGCCCGCGGGACATCGGAGTCCGCGGGGGTCTTGTGCCTGAGCTTGTCGGTTATCAGCAGCAACTGGCCGATGCCGGCGAAGACGCCGCGCAGAGCTTGGGCCGGCGCTTCCTTGATGCGTTCGCTGACCTGCGGAACGCGCATGTCACACTCTCCCTCGAGGACGGGATATCACTTGGCGCCCGGGCAGGTTCCCAGCTTCTGCCGACGCCGTGCATCGCTGATAGTTCGGCGCGTGGTCCCTGACGGGATATCTTCGCGCCTTCGCCTGTGTGCCGCAATACCTGCACCGTGGCGAGGGGGTACGCCTGCCTTGTTCCAGGACAAACTCGCCTACCATGGAGTCATGTCTTCGAGCCAGCGACGGGTCCTGCTCGCCAAGCCTCGCGGCTACTGCGCCGGGGTTGACCGGGCTGTGCAAGCAGTCGAGATGGCACTGGAGAAGTTCGGACCCCCGGTCTACGTCCGCAGGCAGATCGTACACAACACGTACGTCGTCAGCACGCTGGAGGAGCGCGGCGCCGTTTTCGTGACGGAGGTGGACGAGGTGCCGCCCGGCGCGGTCGTGGTGTTCTCCGCGCACGGCATCGCCCCCGGGGTCCGTCTCGACGCCGAACGGCGTGGGCTGCACGCCATCGACGCGACCTGCCCGCTGGTCACCAAGGTGCACAACGAGGCGCGGCGCTTCGCGGCCAGGGATTACGACATCTTGCTGGTCGGCCACGAGGGGCACGAAGAGGTGGTGGGGACGGCCGGTGAGGCCCCGTCCCGGGTACGCCTGGTAGACGGCGCCGACGGCGCCGCCGACGTCGAGGTCAGGGACCCGTCGAAGGTGGTGTGGCTGTCGCAGACCACGCTGTCGGTGGACGAGACCGAGCAGACCGTCAACGCCCTGCGCGAGCGTTTCCCGGCCCTGCTGGACCCGCCGAGCGACGACATCTGCTACGCGACGCAGAACCGGCAGGCCGCGGTCAAGGTCATCGCCACCCAGGCCGACCTGGTGATCGTGGTCGGCTCGCCGAACTCCTCGAACTCGGTCCGGCTGGTCGAGGTGGCCAAGGACTACGGCGCCCCGGCCGCTTACCTGGTCGACGACGCCGGCGAGCTCGACGAGCGCTGGCTGGACGGCGTGACCACGGTCGGCGTGACCAGCGGGGCCTCGGTGCCGGAGGAACTGGTGAGCGCGGTGCTCGACACGCTCGCCGGGCACGGGTTCGGCAGCGTGGAGGAAGTCGAGGCGGTAGAGGAGCACATGACGTTCGCGCTCCCGCGCGAGCTGCGCCCCGCCGGAGCCGCCGGCCCCGGCCGGAGCGGCTAGCGCCGCCGGGCCCACGGGTCACGCCCCGACCGGGACGGCATGAGGTCCCTCAGCGCCTCGCGCATGGTGCCGGGCCACCGCAACTCCGGCCGGTAGCCGCGGCCGAGCGCGATCGCCACGGTGAGCACCGTGCCGGTGAACAGCCAGGGAGCCGAGCTGCCCAGCGTGACCAGGATCCTTTCCGCGGCCGAGAACGTGTCGGGCGCGGTGAGGATCTGGGCCAGCACGGTCCCGGCGAAGAAGGCCAGCGGCGGGCACACCACCACACCGCGCAGCCCGCTGACCCGGGTGTAGCAGGCGACCAGGCCGCAGGTCATGACGAACATCACATCGGCGACCGCGCTCCAGCCGGTCCAGGCCATGATCAGCAGGCCGGAGAAGCAGGTCGCGAACAGCGCGACGACCGCGCCGCGCCCGGTCAGCGTGACCGGCCGCGCCGCGCGCCGGCCCGCCGGTCCCTGCGTCCGTGCTTGCTGGGCCGGGGCCCGGGTCTGCGTCATCGAGCGGCACGCACCAGGCTGACCTCAGCCGGGTCGAGTTCCGCCGGGCCGAGATCCGCTGGGCCGAGATCGGCTGATTCGAGCGGGGCGGGCTCGTCGGCGATGAGTTCGGGGGCGGACAGCGCCCTGGGCGTTTCCTCCACCGGGGCCGGCGCGGTGAGCTCCCCGTCGACGAGGCCGAGTTCGCTGAGCCGCCTGGCGCTGGGCAGCACCCGGCTCTCCAGCGAGCCGACGGCCTGGTTGTAGGTCGACACCGCCTTGGCCAGCGCCCGGCCCAGCCGGTCCACGTGGCCGCCGAGGCCCGCGATCCGCTCGTAGAGCTGCCGGCCGAGGTCGAACACGGCGCGGGCGTTCTCGGCCAGCGCCGCCTGCTGCCAGGCGTACTGCGCGGTGCGCAGCATCGTGACCAGCGTGGTGGGCGTGGCGATGTGCACCCGGCGGCTGAGCGCGTACTCCAGCAGCCCGGGATCCCGTTCCAGCGCCGGGGCCAGGAAGGCCTCGCCCGGGATGAACAGGATCACGAACTCCGGCGACGGGCTCAGCGCGGTCCAGTAGGCCTTGGCCGCGAGCCGGTCCACGTGCTCGCGGACGTGCCGCGCGTGCGCGTCCATCCGTGCCGCGCGCACATTGGCGTCGTCGGATTCGGCGGCCTCCAGGTACGCGGCCAGCGAGACCTTGGAGTCCACCACGATGTTCTTGCCGCCCGCCAGGCGCACCACCATGTCCGGGCGCACCGCGCCGTCCGGCGTGGCCACGGCGACCTGCTCGTCGAAGTCGCAGCGGGCGCTCATCCCGGCCAGCTCCACCACCCGGCGCAGCTGCAGCTCACCCCAGCGGCCCCGGGCCTCCGGCCGCCGCAGCGCGGTGACCAGCGCCTGCGTCTGCGCCCGCAGCTGGTCCGAGCTCTGCCGCGCGATGCTGACCTGCTCGGCCAGCGCGGCGTGCGACCTGGCCCGGTCCGCGTCGGATTCCCGCAGCTGCTCCTCGACCCGGGCCAGGGTTTCCCGCAGCGGCCCGACGAGGTGCTCGACCGCCGCGCGGCGGATCTCCAGCTCGCCCGCCGCGTGCGCGTTCGCTGCCCGCAGCCGTCCCTCGGCGACCTCGAGGAACCGCGCGGTGCTCGCGTCCAGCGCCTGCGCGGACAGCGCCTGGAACCGCTCCGCGAGCTGGCCCTCGACGAGCGCGGCCCGCTCGGCCGCGCCGCGCTCGATCATCCTGGCTCTTTCCTCGGCGCCCCGGGCTCGCTCGTCCGCGGCGCGGGCGCGCCCGGACAGGTCCGCGGCGGCGGCGGCGAGCCGGCCGCGGGCGAACAGGTATCCGATCGCTGCCCCGATGACGATCCCGAGCAGCAGTCCGGCGAGCAACAAGACCGCACCCATATGCAGCGATGATCTCACCGTAGGTGGCGAACCCGGTGGCGACACGCCCGCCGGGGCTGAAACCGCGGCCGCAAAGGCGACAGAATGGGCGATATGAGCGTCGAGGTCGCGGCGAGCGGGCAGCCGCTCATCGCTCTGCGTGATGTGAGCCAGCAGGTCCGGACCGGGGAGCTGATCCTGCGCGGGATCTCGCTCAGCATCGGCCGCGGCCAGCTGGTGGCAATCATCGGGGGCAGCGGGACGGGCAAGACCACGCTGCTCGACACCATGTGCGGGCTCCGGCCGCCCGCGGCGGGCGAGGTGCGCCGCGACGAGGAGCAGGGCAGCCACGGGTACGTCCCGCAGGACGACATCATCCACCTGACCCTGCCGCTGCGCCGCACCCTGCGCTACACCGCCGGGCTGCGGCTGCCCGCGGTCACGCCCCCGGATCAGGCCGAACACGCGGTGGCAGAAGTGCTCACGGTCCTCGAGCTCGCCGACCGGGCCAGCCTGCCGGTCGGCTCGCTGTCCGGCGGCCAGCGCAAGCGCGCCAGCATCGCCGCCGAACTGCTGACCAGGCCCGGCGTCTTCTTCCTCGACGAGCCGACGTCCGGCCTCGACCCGGCCCGCGGCGCGGAGCTGATGCGCACGTTGCGGCAGCTGGCCGCCGCGGGCACCACGGTGGTGCTCACCACGCACAACCCGCTGGACGCGGCGCGCTGCGACCGGGTCGCCGTCCTGGCCGACCACGGGTACCTGGCTTTCTTCGGGCCCCCGGAGCAGGCCTGCGACTACTTCGGCACCGGCAGCATCGCGGAGATCTACGAGCGGCTGGCCGGACCGGACACGGCCGAAGCCTGGGGCCGCAGGTTCGCCGAATACGCCCAGGCCCAGGCGCAGGCCCCAGCCCAGGCGCAGGCCCCAGCCCAGGCGCAGCCCCGTACCCGGGCTCAGCCTCAGGCCCAGTCAGAGCCCCAGTCAGAGCCCCAGCCCGCATCCCAGGCCCCGCCGCGCCCGGGCCCCGCCGCGCCCGCGGACCGGCTGCGCGGCATCGGCAGCGTCCGCCAGTGGCTGCTGCTGACCAGGCGGAACGCCGAGATCCTGGCCCGCAGCCGGCTGACCCTGGCCATCCTGGCGGGCTCGCCGGTCATGGTGCTGGCCATGTTCGTGGTGCTGTTCAAGCCGCACGCGTTCGGGCCGGGGGTGCCGAGCCCCGAAGCCACCGTGATGATCTTGTTCTGGGTGGCGTTCGGCGGCTTCTTCTTCGGCCTGACCTACGGGCTGCTGCAGATCTGCACCGAGTTCGCCGTGCTCCGGCGGGAGCGGTTCGCCGGCCTGCGCGCGGGTCCCTACGTGCTGGCCAAGGTGGCCGTGCTGCTGCCGCTGCTCGCGCTGGTGGACGCGGCGTTCCTGGTGGTGCTGCGGGCGCTCGGCCGGCTGCCCGGGGCCGGCGATTACGGCGCGGTGTTCGGCATCCTGGTGCTGTCCTCGGCGGCGGCGCTCGGCCTCGGCCTGCTCATCTCGGCGGCCGTGTCCGAGCCGGCCCAGGCCACGATCGCCATGCCGATGGTGTGCTTCCCGCAGGTGCTGTTCG
>WNGL01001567.1_pt1 | contig 40981 bp, 33 predicted proteins | sample 5400591 | NCBI WGS metagenome assembly WNGL01 (sample SAMN13153377, study PRJNA577476) | soil metagenome | isolation source: 80 cm soil or saprolite under Garry oak tree replicate 1 | place: USA:California | collected 2016-06-15
ATGCCCGTGTACGTGCCGGCGCCCATCGAGTAGGCGCGGACGAACAGGGCGAACATGCCCGCCACGCCGAGCGAGGCGAGGCCGGACGAGTAGCCCTCCCGGACCTCGCTCGCCACCCGCGGGAGCTCGACCGCGTGGCTCGCCACGCCGCCCACGAGGAGGAACAGGTGGGTGGCGAGGAACAGGAGGAAGATGGGAGTGAGGACGGTCACGGACTCCTTCACCCCGCGCAGGTTCAGGAGGACGAGCACCCCGATGACGAGCGCCTCCACCATCAGCTTCGCGTGGACCCAATGCGGCGGCAGGACCGAGAAGACCTGATCGGCGCCGCTCGCGATGGAGACCGAGATGGTGAGGATGTAGTCGACGAGGAGCGCCGACCCGGAGACGACGCCCCAGCGGGCTCCCAGGAGCCGGGTCGCCACCACGTAGCCGCCGCCGCCGAACGGGAAGCGCTTGATGATCTGGGAGTACGCGACCGAGATGATGAAGACGGTCACGGCGGTGGCGATGGCCAGCGCGACCGCGATGTAGTGGTGCTCGCCGAGCGCTCGGAACGCCTCGTCGGGACCGTAGGCGGAGGAGGAGAGCCCGTCCGCCCCCAGGCCGACCCAGGCCAGGAACGCGACGAGCGAGATGGAGTGGTAGACGTTCGGGTCCTGCACGTCGCGCGGCGCGCCGAGCAGCGCGCGCCGGAGGCGCGAGACTCGAGGCGGGGTGGGGACGGGCGTGGCCGCGGGAGGAGTAGGGGTGGGCTTGCCCACGGGCTTCAAGGGGACTCCTGTTCCAAGCCTGCTCGATGATCCGGACGCGGCGCTTCGAAGCACGCGGTGTGCCCACGCTGGGGTCACGCGCCTGGGGCGTGCCAGCAGCCGGATAACATGGGAGCGACCTCCGGCGGGGGCTCACGGCCCAGCGGAGCCTCACCACCCTGCCAGCGTTCCGGGCAGGCAAACGCCCCAGAATCGGGCAGTTATCGGCCGGGCAGGACGCCGGCGCTCCTCGACGCCGGGAAGCAAGCCGCATAGTCTGCGCGTCCTATGCAGTCCAGGGAACCTTCCACCCCCGCCACCCCGACGGCCGGATCCGTTCCCGTGTCCCCTCGCGCTGCGCAGGCGAGCGACCCCGACGGCCGGATCCGTTCCCGTGTCCCCTCGCGCTGCGCAGGCGAGCGGCTCCGATCGACATGCTCCGCCGACCGGGCGTGCGCTGGCCGTGCTGGCCCTCGGAGCGCTGGGGATCGTCTTCGGCGACATCGGGACGAGCCCGCTCTACGCGCTCAAGGAGTGCTTCACCGGCCCGCACGGTGTGGCGCCCACGCCGCTGAACGTGCTGGGGGTGCTCTCGCTCGTCTTCTGGGCGATGACCTTCGTCGTCAGCTTCAAGTACCTGACCTTCGTCATGCGGGCCGACAACCGCGGCGAGGGCGGCATCCTCGCCCTGATGGCGCTCGTCGGGCAGCGCGAGACGACGCAGAGCGGCCGCAGGACCCTTCTCTTGCTGGGGCTGTTCGGGGCGGCGCTCCTCTACGGGGACGGCGTCATCACCCCGGCCATCAGCGTGCTCTCGGCGGTGGAGGGCCTGGCGGTGGCGGCGCCCAGCCTCGAGCACCTGGTCGTGCCGCTCACCGTGGCCATCCTGGTGGGCCTCTTCACCTTCCAGAAGCGCGGGACGGCGGCGGTCGGGATGGTGTTCGGTCCCATCATGCTGATCTGGTTCCTCGCCATCGCCGTCATCGGGGCGCGCGGCATTGCGCTCGACCCGGGTGTCCTGGCCGCTCTCTCGCCCCACCACGCGTTGCGCTTCATGCTCGAGCACCGCTTGCACGGCTTCCTCGTCCTCGGGGGCGTGGTGCTCGTCATCACCGGCGGCGAGGCGCTCTACGCCGACATGGGCCACTTCGGGCCGAAGCCCATTCGCAGAGCCTGGCTCCTCGTCGCCATGCCGGCGCTCGTCCTCAACTACTTCGGCCAGGGCGCCCTGCTCCTGCACGACGCCGCGTCCGCCCGGAACCCCTTCTTCCTGCTCGTGCCGGGCTGGGCGCTCTACCCGATGATCGGCGTCGCCACCCTGGCCGCCATCGTCGCGTCGCAGGCGCTCATCTCGGGCGCGTTCTCGCTCTCGAACCAGGCGGTCCAGCTCGGCTACTTGCCGCGCGTCACCATCCGCCACACCTCGAGCACCGAGTACGGGCAGATCTACGTGCCGGAGGTGAACGGGGCGCTCGCCGTGGCCTGCATCGCGCTCGTACTCGGCTTCCGCTCGTCCTCGGCGCTCGCGGCGGCCTACGGCATCGCGGTGACCGGCACCATGGCCATCACGACGCTCCTCTTCCACCGCGTCATGCGGGATCGCTGGAACTGGCGCCGAGCGGTGGCCTGGCCGCTGACGACGCTCTTCTTCACGGTCGACCTGGCCTTCTTCTCGTCCAACCTCATCAAGATCGAGGAGGGCGGCTGGTTCCCGCTGGCGGCGGCCGCCTTCGTCTTCACGCTCATGTCCACCTGGAAGCGCGGCCGCGCGCTCCTCTCCGAGCAGCTGCGCGGCGCCGGGCTGCCGCTCGACCTGTTCCTCCCGGAGCTCGACCGCCGCCCGGTGCACCGCGTCGCGGGCACGGCCGTCTTCATGACCTCCAACCCTGGCACCGTCCCGCCGGTGGCGCTGCACCACCTGAAGCACAACAAGGTGCTGCACGAGCGCGTGTTGCTCGTCTCCATCGCCACCGAGGGCATCCCGACCGTCCCGCCGCAGGCTCGCGCCACCGTCCGCGCCCTGAGCGGCGGGTTCGTGCAGGTGATGGCGCGCTACGGCTTCATGGAGACGCCCAACATCCCCTCGCTGCTCGCCTCCCTCCCGACCGATTCCATTCCCGGTCCGCCGCTCGCGAAGGTGACGATGGAGACGTCGTATTACCTCGGGCGCGACACGGTGCTGCCCACCGGGCCCGCGCGCATGGCGTACTGGCGCAAGCGCCTATTCATCCTCATGGGCCGCAACGCGCGCACGGCGAGCGCCTTCTTCGGGCTGCCGCCGAACCGGGTCGTGGAGATGGGGGGGCAGATCCAGCTCTGAAGATCGCACCCGGAGAGGGGGAAAAGCCGACCGCGACCCGCTACCGCACCACCTCGTCGAAGGCGGTGCGCACCGCGGAGGTCACGCGCTGGTACTCGGCTGCGAAGCGGGCGCTGGGGTCGTCGCCGTAATAGCCGAGGCGGCGGGCGAGCTGCAGCAGGCCGCGCCCTTGCGGCAGGTGGTCGACCGTGTAGTCGTGGACGATGCGCAGGCGCAAGTCGAGGCGGCGCAAGAACTCGTAGCCGCGCTCGAGCGCCTGGAAGTCCTGCTCGCGCAGGAGCCCCGCCTCGCGCAGGCGCTTCAACGCCTGGGGCGTCGACGGCGTCCGGACGGACGGGTGGGCATGGCCGTGGGCGAGCTGGAGGAACTGGGCCGCGAACTCGATGTCCATGAGGCCGCCCCGGCCCGCCTTCGGGTTCGGGCCGCGGACCGCCTCCTTCCCGATCTCGGCCTCGATCCGCTCACGCATGCGCCGGATCTCGGCCGCCAGCTGGGTGCGATCGGCGGGGCGGGTCCAGATCGCGGGGACGAGGACCGCCTCGCGCACCTCGTCGAAGAGCGCCGCATCTCCGGCCACGAAGCGCGCGCGCAGGAGCGCCTGCCGCTCCCAGAGCTGGCTCCGCACCGGCGCGTCGCCGCCGCGGCCGGTGTGGTAGCGGGCGAAGCCGCCGGCGCTGGTGACGAGGGCCCCCTGGTTGCCGGAGGGCCGGAGGCGGGTGTCGGTCTTGTAGAGATACCCCTCGCGGAGCGGCACCTGCAGGAAGGACATCAGCCGCTGGGCGAGGCGGGCGTGCTCGCCGTGGATCCCGGCCGGCGGGTCCCGGTAAAGGAAGATGAGGTCGAGATCCGAGTGGTAGCCGAGCTCGCGGCCGCCCAGCTTCCCCATGGCGACCACGCACAGTCGCTCCCGGGGGAGGCGGTCCTTCGCGCGCGCCTCGGTCTCCGCCAGCTCCAGGCACCGCTGCAGCGAGACCTCGGCCAGGTCGGAGAGCTGCTCCGCCACGCCGGGGAGCGGCAGCGCCCCCGCGATGTCGTGCACCGCGATGCGCAGCACCTCCTCGTTCTTGTAGCGGCGTAGCGCGGCGAGCTCGTCTTCGAGGAGCGCGTCGGAGCCCTCGTCGCCGTGCCGGCGGAGCGCCTCGAACCGCTCCTCGAGCTCGAAGCGGAAGGTCTCCGCGCCCTTCACCGAGATGAAGGTGTCCTCGCGGAGCAGCGTGTCGAGCAGCTCCGGGTGGCGCAGGAAGCGCTTCGAGAGGAAGTCGGAGCTGCCGAAGAGCGAGAGGAGCAGGCGCGCCAGCCGGTGCTCGCCGGCGAGCAGCCGGAAGTAGGGCTCGGCGTTCGGCAGGGCGGCAGCGAAGTCGGCGAGGAAGCCGAGCGCTTGGTCGGGATCGGGGGTCGCGAGCGCCTCTTGCAAGAGCGCCACCGCCGCGGCGGGATCGCCGTTCGGCGAGAAGGGCGTCCGGCGCCGCCCGAGCGCGTCGAGCGCGGCGAGGGCGCGGTCGGGGTCGGCGAGCCCGCGCCGGAGCGCGATCTCCGCCCGCCGCTCGTCGGGGACCTGCGGGTCGGAGAGGAGCGCCAGCTCGGGGTCGAGCTTGACCTCTCCCGCGCCGCGGCCGAGCAGGTCGGCGAAGAGGCTCGCGACGCGCTCGCGGTGGTGGGCGAGCACCTCCTCGAAGCGCTCCAGCGAGGAGAACCCCATCGCCCGCGCCAGCGCGAGGCGCTCCTCCGCCGGGGGCAGCGCGTGGGTCTGGCGGCCGTCCACCATCTGGACCCGGTGCTCGGCGCGGCGGAGGAAGAGGTAGGCGTCGGCGAGCGCGTCCCTGTCGCGCGCCGGCACGATGCCTGCGAAGAGGAGCCGATCCAGGGCGGGCAGGACCGCGCGCTCACGCACCTCGCGGTTCTTCCCCCCGTGCAGGAGCTGCAGGGCCGAGACGAAGAACTCCACCTCGCGGATGCCCCCGCGACCGAGCTTGAGGTCGGCCTTGCCCTCGGCGCCGGCGCGGGCGTCGATGCGCGCCTTCATGGCCTGGATCTCGGCGACGATCTCCAGATCGAGCGAGCGTCGCCAGACGAAGGGCTCGAGCAGGCGCAGGAGCTCCTCGCCCACCGCGACGTCGCCGGCGGCCGGCCGGGCCTTGACGAGCGCGTTCCGCTCCCAGGAGCGGCCGTAGGACTGGTAGTAGAGCTCGGCCGCCCGCACGCTGTTCACGATGGGGCCGCTCCGCCCATCGGGGCGAAGGTTCAGGTCGACCCGGAAGACGAAGCCGTCGTCGGTCGGCGTGGCGATGGATTCGGTGACGAGCTCGGCCAGCTTCGCGTGGTAGGCGAAGTGCGTCACCGGCGCCTCGCCGGTGGTGGTGCCGTCGGCTCCGTAGACGTAGATGAGGTCGATGTCGGAGGAGAAGTTGAGCTCGCACGCGCCCAGCTTGCCCATGGCGAGCGCGCAGAAGCCGGCCCCGGGCTCGCGCCCTTCCAGCCCCGCCGGCGCGCCGTGCCGCGCCCGCAGGCGGCGGTCGTGGAACCGGATGGCCGCGTCGAGGCAGGCGGTGGCCAGGGCCGAGAGCTCGCCGGTGACGTCGCTCATGCGGACCCGGCGCAGGTCGCGCAGCGAGATGCGGACCACCTCGCGCGCCCGGAGCTGCCGCAGCAGGCGGTGAAAGCCGGGTGCGTCGTCCGGATCGAGCCGGGCCGCCGCCCGGGCCAGCACCCGCCGCAGCCCGACCTCGTCGCGGCCTCGCAGTGCGCCGCCTGCCGCGCGGCTGAGCAAGTGCGGCGCGCGCGCCAGGAGGCCCGCCAGCATGGGAGAAGCGCCGCAGAGCAGGACGAGTGCATCGAGCAGCTCGGGGTCGGCCGGCAGGGCGCCAGCGGCGTCGGCGTACCGCTCGGCGCCCGAAAGCGCGAGGTCCGGATCGGCAGCGCCCGCGCACCGCAGGCGGAGCTCCTCTACCGCGTCGGCGCCGGACCGTGAGGCGAGGCGCGTCAGCCGATCGTGGGCGGCGGCCTCATTCCGGAACGGGGTGGGCTCGACTGCCGAGGTGGCGGAGCGGGGGGACATGGGCGCGCGGCCCATCATACCCGGCCGGACCCGCCGTCACCGGGCCGGCGAGCGCACCGGCAGGCGCAGCACGATCCGGTCACCACCCTCGAGCCGCTCCGCGTCGAGGGCGCCGCCCATGAGCAGGAGCCGCTCGCGCGCGACCACGAGGAGGAGATCGGGATGGAGGAGCGCCCCGCGCGCCGGACCGTCGACGGCGAGCGTGACGTGGTCGCCGGCGGTGGCGGCGGTGAGGCTCAGGCGGCCGCCACGCCGCCCGGCGCTCTCGCCGCAGGCGACGAGGATCCCGGCCAGCGCCTGCACCAGCACCTCTCGCGGCGCCTCCACCTCCAGTCCGGGCGGCACGCCCGCGGAGTCGATGGCGATGCCGCGCAAGGCGGCGAGCCGCGCCGCCTGCTGCGCGACCTCGGCCAGCTCCAGGGGTGCTGGCGCGCCGGCACCCTCGCGCGCGAGGGCGCCCAGGTCGAGCACGATCCGGCGCAGCCGCTCCAGCGCGGCGCGCGCATCGCCGGCGACCTCGGCCACCTCCTCCGGCACGGCCGGCGTGCCGCCGCGGGCGACCCGCTCCAGCCAGCGCAGGTCGGCGGAGAGCGCGGAGAGCGGGTTGTTCACCTCGTGCGAGACGCCCGCCACCACCCGGCCGAGGAGCGTCATCCGCTCGGCTTGCACGCGCCGCACCTCGCTCGCCTCGAGCTCGGCGCGCACGCTCGCCTCGCGCTGCCGCACGCGCCGGTGGAGCGCCGCGCCGACGGTGCCGTAAGCGGTGCCGAACACCTGGAGTGCCCCCCAGAAGACGATGCGTCCCGCGCCGCCGCCCTCGCCTGCGATGATGGCGAGGCCGAGCACCGCGCCGGTCGCGCCCATGGCGAGCACCGCGGCCGGCACGTCGGGGACGGCGACCAGGTAGATGATGGGGAACAGCGGCAGCACCGCCAGGTAGGGCCCGGCGCTGCCGCCGGAGGCGAGCGCCACCGCAGCGAAGCCGGCCGAGGCGAGGATGCCGCCGGCGCTCACGACGGCCCAGGCCGCGCCGGCTCCAGCTCGGCGGCCGAGCAGGACCGGGGCGCCCAGCAGCACCACCATCAGCACCAGGCGGCCCGCCACCAGGAGCGCCATGCGCGGCCCGCCGCGCGCCAGGTCGAGCGCCAGCAAGATCGCGTTGGTCGCCGCCAGGAGCAGCATGAAGCCGCGCCGCTCGGGGGACGTCGCTTCCGTGGTGTACGGCGCCAACGTCGACCTCCCGAAACCGAGGCTGGATGGTAGAGGAGCCGCGCAGCCGGCGCGACGGGTGGAGGGGCCACCGGGTCTCGGCTGCGCCTGGCTCTTTCTCATGGGGTGGCGACCGCGCCACACGTGCGCCCGACGCGGCATCTTGCCGCGTTCACTCGTCGGCGAGCTCCGGCGGCCCGCGGCCAGCGCGTGAGAGGCCGTGCTGCTTGATCTTCTTGTGGAGGTTGGTGCGCTCCACCCCCAGCGCCTGCGCGGCCTGGGTGATGTTCCACTCGTGCTCCTCGAGCTTCTTCAGGATGTAGTCGCGCTCGACCAGGTCCCGGAGCTCCCGGAGCGGCACCGCCCCGTAGCGGGAGAGATCGGCGCTCCCCTCCGGCGGTGGAGCGCGCCGGGCGCTCGCCGCCTCGGGCACGTCGTCCGCCGTGATCCGCTCGCCGCTCATGATGACCATGCGCTCGCAGACGTTGCGCAGCTCGCGCACGTTCCCGGGCCAGCGCTGGCGGGCGAGCCGCTCGTAGACGGCCGGGTCGACCGGCTTGGGCCGCATCCCATTCTCGCGCAGGGCGAGCTGCAGGAAGCGCTCGGCGAGGAGCGGCACGTCCTCCAGCCGCTCGCGCAGGGGAGGCGCCCGCAGCGGCACGACGTTGAGGCGGAAGAAGAGGTCCTCGCGGAAGGTGCCCTCCCGGACCTCGGCCTCGAGGTCCTTGTTGGTGGCGGCGACGACGCGCACGTCGACGGTGAACGCGCGCTCGGAGCCGACCCGTGTCACCTCGCCCGTCTGCAGCGCGCGCAGCACCTTCGCCTGCGCGGAGAGGCTCATATCGCCGATCTCGTCGAGGAAGAGGGTCCCCCCGTGCGCCACCTCGAACTGGCCGCGGCGGCGCGCGCCTGCGCCCGAGAAGCTGCCCTTCTCGTGACCGAAGAGCTCGCTCTCGATGAGCTCCGAGGGGATGGCGGCGCAGTTCACCTTCACGAAGGGCCCGGCGGCTCGCTTCGACTGTCGGTGGATCTCCTGCGCGATGAGCTCCTTGCCGGTCCCCGACTCGCCCAGCACGAGCACGCGCCCGTTCGTGGGCGCGACCTTGGCGATGTCGTCCCGCAGCTTACGCAGGGCGGGGCTCTCCCCTAGCATCTCGTCGCCGAAGCGCCGCTCGCGGGTGGAGAGGTCCTTCACCCGCTCCTCGAGAGACCGACGCTGCAGCGCATTCCGGACGCTCACCAGCACCCGCTCGCGGTCGACGGGCTTCGAGAAGAAGTCGAGCGCGCCGCGCCGCATCGCCTCCACCACGTCCGGTGTCTCGGCGTGGCCGCTGATGACGATGACCGGCAGGTCGCGCCAAAGCTCGCGCGCCCGCGAGAGCAGCGTCAGCCCGTCCATCCCGGGCAGGCGCACGTCGAACAGCCCCAGGTCGACCGGCTCCGCCTCGAGGAGCTTCAGCGCCTCCTCCGCCGTCTCGGCCTCGCTGACCGCGTACCCCTCCGTCTCGAGCACCATCCGGAGCGTACGGCGGATGTTCTTCTCGTCGTCGACGACGAGGAGGTGAGGGCGGGCCGGGTCCATCCCACCATTCTAGAACGACCGCGTCTCGCCGACCTTCATCTCCGTCACCTTGGCCTTCCCACCGGCCTTCTCGATCGCCTGCCGGAGCTCGGCCGGCGTGCCCTTGAGGAGCGGGAAGGTGCCGAAGTGCATGGGGACGATCTGCTTCGGGTTCACCCAGCCGGCCATGGCGGCTGCGCCCACCGGGTCCATCGTGAAGTGCCCGCCGATGCAGGCCAGCATGAGATCGATGGGGGCCCAGCGCTTGGCCGGGAACTGGATGTCCGAGAAGGGCGCGGTGTCCCCCGTGTGGTAGATGGTCGGCCCGCCCTTCACCCGGATGATGAAGCCGACCGGGTTCCCGCCGTACTCGGTGGGGCTCTGCTCGTCCTTCTTGAAGCCCGAGGAGTGGAGGGCCGGGACGATCGTCACCGCCACCTCGTCGGTCAGGTCGATCGTCCCGCCCATGTTGCCGGCGGTGGCCATGGCGGTGTTTGGGTCCATCGGATACCCGGCCTGCATGAGCGCCTGGGACAGCTCGTATGCCCCGACGAACTTCGCGCTCGTCTTCTTGGCCAGCGCCACCGCATCGCCCACATGGTCGGAGTGGCCGTGCGTGACGAGGATGAAGTCGACCTTCTCGGGCGGGGCCGCCTTGCCGTCCTTGTTCGAGGGGTTCGAGAACCAGGGGTCGATGGCCAGCACCGTGCCCCTGGGCGTCTTCACCGTGAACGCCGCGTGGCCGTACCAGGTCACCTGCGTCTTGCCGCCGCCGGCCGCCGTGGGCTTGTCCTGGGCGGCCCCGGCCAGGGGGACCGCTCCCATCACCATCAGTGCTGCCAGCGTACGTCTCATGTCACCTCCCGTGTCGGTGGGAGGTGATGGATGCCAGCCACCGCGGGGGCCCGCCACGCCCCGTCGGGTGCCGCTCAGCTCTTGCGGTGCACCGAGAATGCGCTGAAGGCCTGCTCGGTCGGCATCATCTCGATGACGTTGACGTTGAAGTGCCGCGGACGCGTCACGCACCAGGCGACCGCTTCCGCGACGTCATCGGCGGTGAGCGGCTGCATGCCGTGGTAGACCGACCTGGCCTTGGCCACGTCCTTGAGGCGCACCAGGGAGAACTCGGTGTCGGCCATGCCCGGCTCGAGCACCGTGACGCGGAGCCCCGTGCCGAGCAGGTCCGCCTTCAGGTTCTCCGAGAACTGGTGCACGAAGGCCTTGGTCGCGCCGTAGACGTTGCCGCCCGGGTAAGGGTAGCTGGCGGCGATCGAGCCGATGTTGACGACGTGTCCGCGCCCGCGCGCCACCATGCTCGGCAGCAGCGCCCGCGTGCAGGTGACGAGCCCGCGGCAGTTCGTGTCGATCATCGTGTCCCAGTCGTCGAGCGAGGCGCGCTGGGCCGGCTCGAGCCCGAGGGCGAGCCCGGCGTTGTTCACGAGGATGTCCACCTCCGCGAACGCCGCCGGAAGTCCCGCCACGGCCGCGCCGATGGCGGCGCGGTCGCGCACGTCGAGCACGACCGGGTGAGCGCGCTCGCCGATCGATCGCGCCAGCTCCTCCAGCCGGTCCTGGCGGCGGCCGCACAGGATGACGCGGGCGCCTTCGCGCGCCAGGCGCTCGGCGATGGCGCGGCCGAAGCCGGAGGTGGCACCGGTGACGAAGGCGGTGCTGCTGGAGAGCGGGAGGGTCATGGGCGCGCATTGTAATGCCGAGGCACGAAGCTCGACCGCGATCTTCGACCACGACCACGACCACGGAACCGCCCCTCTCCCCGACCCTCTCCCCGCTGCGCGGGGCGAGGGAGGATCCAAGCGACCTACCGGGGCCGGCGCGGCGCGGGGCGAGGGAGGATCCAAGCGACCGCGATCGGCGACAAGGGGGGCACCGCGGCCGGCTCGCTCCGCGCCGGGGTGCGCGAAGGGCGTATTGCGGAGCGCCGCCAAGGGTGAAGCGGTCGCCGGGACGCGCCGAGGATGAACTGGCGCGCGGCGAGGACTGCTCGAAGTTCCGCGCTGCGAAGAGCAGCGCGGAACAAGGTTCCGCAGCCGCGCCGTGTGCGCCGCTGTAGCGCGTCCCGGCCATACGAACCACTTCGGCGCGGAGCACGACGCCCGCAGCGTGCCTCGGCGCGGAGTGGGGCGGTGGGCCTGCCCCCTCACCCCAACCCTCACCCCTTGCGGGAGGCAAGCCTCCCTTTCCCCCGTCGGGGGAGAGGGAGTCCTTGGGCCGACCCGGCTCAGAAGAACAGCCAGAACCCGTTCGCCATGTATCCCAGGCCGATGCACCCGAAGAAGAGCCCGACCACCCACATGGCGGGGCGCTTGATGAGGGCGCCGACCGACGAGAGCATGATGGCGATCTGGAGCAGCATGACCGCCAGCCCGAAGGCGGCGCCGTGACGCTTGAGGTCGCCCTCGTTCTTCTGCATCGCCTCGGCCTCGGCCTTGATGCCGCCCTTCTCCTGCTCGTAGCGGGCCGCCTCCTTCTTCGAGCGGGCCAGGCGCTCGTCGAGGAGTCGCTGCGCCTCGGGCGAGCGCGCGTCCGCCCGCAGGACCTCCAGCTGCTCGCGATGCAGCTCGACCGCGTGCTGCTTGATGCTCTTTGACTGAAAGTACGACCAGAGGTTCGCCTCCTGGGTCGTCGAGAGCTGCACCCGCGTCGAGTAGCCGCCGCCCTTGAGCGCGCTGATGGCCGCGCAGACGGCGAGGATGGTGGTGGTGAGCGCCACCCACTGCGTCCAGCGCTCCCGCGGAGCGGAGGGCGCAGCGGCGCGGGCGGGCTCGGCGGTCGGCTGCTGCTGGCGGGCGGGTTCGGACATCGGTGCGTCCTCCTCGAGGCGGCGCCTTCTAGCACGGGCCCGGTCTCCCGGGGAGGTGCGAGCTCCTGCGACACGGGCGATGCTCACCCCGGGGGCTGGGACGAAGGAGGGACGCCTTCCTCGAGCGGCAGGCTGATGGCGAAGGTGGCGCCGCCGCCCGGATGCGCGCCGGCGGCGATCTCGCCGCCGTGCTGGAGCACGATCTTCTTCACGATCGCGAGGCCGAGGCCGGTGCCCTCGTGGCGCGTGGTGAAGTACGGATCGAAGATGCGCTCCCGCAGCTCCTCCGGGATGCCCGGTCCCTCGTCGGCCACCGTGAGCACCGCGCGGTCGCGCATGCGGCAGATCCCGAGGTGGACGTGCGCCCGCTCGGGCTGCGAGGCCTCGATCGCGTTCCGGACCAGGTTGGTGAGCGCTCGCCGCATGAGGGCCCGGTCGAGCGAGACCGGGCAGGCGCCGCCGCGGGCGACCTGGAGCTCGGCCTCGGCGGCGAGCTGAGGGTTCGTCCGCACGAACTCCTCCACGAAGTCGCCCAGCTCGGACTGCTCCGGCCTCACCTCGGGGAGCTTCGCGAACTCGGAGAACTCCTGCACCAGCCGCTGCAGGGTCCCCACCTCCTCACGCACGATCTCGCCCGCGTCGGCGAGGAGCCGCGCGAAGGCCGGGTCGGGGAGCGGGGCCGCGGCGTAGCGCGCCTCGAGCTGCTGGAAGGCGAGCTGGATGGGCGTGAGCGGGTTCTTGATCTCGTGGGCGAGCCGGCGCGCCACCTCCTGCCAGCCGGAGATCTTCTCCAGATACACGATGCGATCGCGGCTCTCCTTCACCTCCTTCACCATCCGGTTGAAGGCGTGGGCCAGGGCCGCGACCTCGTCGCGGGCGCGGCCGGGATCGACCTGCACCGAGAGGTCGCCGCGCGCCAGCTCGCGCACGGCGCGGACGAGGTCGGAGAGCCGGCGCGTGGTGCGGCGGGCGAGGAGCGCGCCGAGGAGCCCGGCCGCCAGCGCCCAGGCGCCGAGCAGGCCCGCGAACGCGCGCACGTAGCTGCGCTGGATGTCGGCCCGCAGCGCCTCGGCCGAGTGGTAGACCTCGGCCAGGTCGCGCGCCTCGGACAGCTCGGCGAAGAAGCGCGCCTCGACGGCGAAGGTGCACTCGAGCACCGCGCCCGAGGGGAGCGCGCGCCGCGGCGGGATGGCTACCCGCGCCGGCGCCGGGCGCCATTCGCCCTCGGCGTTGGGCTGCGTGGCCTCGGCCTCCGCCAGCACCGCGCCGGTCGCGTCGACCACCGCTGCCCGGCGCAGCCGAGGGGTGCGCTCGACCGCCAGCGCCAGGTAGGCGGGCCAGCGCTCCGGGTCGGCGGGGAGCTGCCGGAGCAGGGCGCGCGCCTGCTCGGCGTAGAGCTGCTTGCGCGCCTGGAACAGGTCGCCGTAGAGGGCGGGTGTGGTCTCCAGCCGCTCGACGACGCGCGGATTGAGCGCCATCGCGAGGTTCTCGGCGGTGAGCGTCCGGGCCAGCCACAGCGCGGCGGCGAGCGGCACCATCGCCGCGAGCACCAGCGCGCCGGCGATCTTGAGCTCGAACAGCGAAGGTCGGAGCCGGGGGAGCTTCACCGGGCGGCGACCTCGCGCGCCGTGAATGGCCTGGACCGGAGCTCGTGGACGTCGGCGCCGGCGTCGGCGCTCCGCAGCAGGTAGCTCGCGAAGGCACCGAGCACGCTGCGCGACGGCGTCCCGCCGCGCCCGCCCGCGCCCGGGTTGGCGATGAACTCGCGGGTGCGCTCGAGGAGCTCGTGCGAGACGGGGTTGAGCTCGAGCCGGGTCTGCGTCACCCAGCGCCCGGCGCCCAGCTGCTCGACGGGGCCGAGCTCGACGCCGCCCGCTCGGGCCAGGAAGGCCCGCAGCGCCTCGAAGCTCGCGAAGACCTGCGAGCGCCCGGCCGGCGAGGCGGGATCCTTCACCCTGACGTCGTAGCGCTCCTCCCACACGTCGTAGAGCACGTCGATCTCGCGGCCGTAGAGCGCCGCCGGAGTCCCGCCGCGCTCGGCCACGAGCGCCACGTAGATCGCGATGACGTTCGTGAGCCCGTTGGAGAGGCGCTTCTGGAGATCGGAGGGGAAGGCCGAGCCGAGCTCGACGGTCGCGACCAGCCGGCCATCCGCGGTCGCCAGCACCGGTGGCGGTGGGCGCGGAGGGTCGCGCCCGGCAGGGCCGGCGGCGACCAGGAGGAGGGCGGCGAGCGAGCCGGCGGCGTGTGCGGGCGTCACAGGAAGTTGTCGAGGGCGTAGCCAAGCGAGAGGTTGAAGGTGCCGACCGGAGTGTCCAGCCGGAGCGCCAGGTCGCCGGAGAAGGGCGTGCGGGAGGCGGGGGTGCGCCCGGCGCGCGCGGTGGCGGCCGTGTGGAGCCAGCGCGCCCCCAGCGCGAGGTAGCCGCGGTGGAAGAAGGCTCCCGACGACCAGAGCGGCACCCCCCACTCGGCGCCGAGGAGCGCCAGGTAGGAGTCGTAGCGGGAGTCGGTGGAGAAGTTGAGCTCGAGCGCGCGCCCGATCGCCGGACCGAGGGAGAAGTAGGCGAAATCGGCGGGGTAGAAGCGCTCGAAGAACGGCGCGTCGCCCTGTACCGCCCCGAGCGCGCCGCTGAGCCGCAGGCCGTGGCCACCGGGCAGCTCGTGATCGCTCTCCAGCTGGAGGAGGTATCGGCTGTACTCGTAGTCCCCGCCGAGGGCCTGGGAGCCCAGCACGACATTCACGGCCAGGCGCGTGCCATCGGTGGGGAAGAAGACGTCGTTGCGCGTGTCGCGATCGTAGGTGCCGGTCAGGGCGGAGAGCCAGGTTCGCCCGACGCGGAGCTGCGCCGCCGCGAGGTGCGGGTCGGTGCTCAGCCCGGCCGCGCCGGCGCCTTCGATGCGCTCCGCGCCCACCCGCTCCAGCCGGTAGCCGGCGAGGAGCCGCTCGAACGGCCCGGGCCGGATGCCGAAGGTGAGCTCGCCACCCATGCGATCGTAGCGCAGCCTGGGCGCCGACCCGTAATGGCCGCGGAAGGCGCTGCACTCCGGGTCCGCGCAGGCGAGCTCCTCGCCGTGCAGCGCCAGCGCGGAGACCCCGAACACGAGCGGCAGCCGGGCCAGCGCGAGGTCCGGATCGAAGAAGGCGCCGCGCAGCGCGAAGCGGGCCGGAGCGAGCGGCTGATCGGCCGGGGCGCCGCCGTAGACGAATGCCCCCGAGAGCGCGAGCCCCAGGCCCATGAAGTTGCCCTGCGAGAGGCCCAGGCCGCCATAGACGGGCTGCGGGCCGGTCGACCCGAGGACGAGGTCGGATACGACGAGCGTATTTCGCTCGGTGAAGTCGAAGACGAGCACCACCAGCCCGCGCGCGCTCCCCCTCTCCAGGCGCGTCTCGACCCGCGAGAACCAGCCGAGCTGCAGGAGGCGGAGGCGCGAGAAGAGGACCGCGCCCTCATCGAGCAGCTCTCCCTCGGCGAGCGACAGGTGGCGGCGCACCTCCGACGGGCGGGTGCGGGTGAGCCCGTCGAACCGGATCTGCTCGACGACGTACCGGCGGGCGACCGGCGCCTCGGGCTCAGCCGGAGCGGCGGCGCCCCTCGCGTCGGCCGCGGTGGCGAGGGCGATGGCCAGGGCGGCGAGGGCGGGAATGGACACCGGCCGCGATTGTACGCGAGGTCGACGGGAGGGGAAGGAACGAGGCGAGAGAGGATCCAAAGCGACCTCGACCCCGACCTCGACCTCGACCTCGATTACTTCGCGTCCACCTTTCGCTTCAGCTCCCAGTACGTCTTGTGAATCTCGAGGTCGAGCGGGTCGCTCCGTAGCGCGCTCGCGAATTCGGCCAGGGCGGAGGGGAAGTTGCCGAGCTTGGTCGCGACCTGCGCCCGCGCCAGGTGGCGCTGCGCCTCGGCTGCCCGGCGTGGCTCCTCGGCCAAGAGCGTCTGCCGCCGCGCCTCGATGACGCTCGCCGGGGTGCCCGCGGTGACGCAGTGTGCGACGCCCTGGAAGTTGCCGCGCCGCGCGTCGAACATCAGCCGCTCGCCGGCGGTGCCGAGCAGCGCCACCGCGGCGTCGACCCGGGCGAGGAGCGCTGGCACCCGCGTGGTCTGATCCTCGGGCGAGACCCCGGCCCGCAGCCGCTCCAGCTCACGCCGCACCGCTCGCGCGCGCTCCCGCACCTCCGGGAAGCCCTCCTCAGGGCGCGCGCCGAGCAGCTCGTACGGGCCCTCCGACGCACGCCGCTCGAGCGCCGTGAGCGCGAGCGGAGCGGGCACCGAGACCGGCTGCGGCGTCAGCGCGGGAGGCGCGGCCAGCAGCGCCGCCAGCCCGTCGACGGCAGCGCGCTGGTCAGGGGCGAGCGCGCCCAGCTGGAGCGCGAAGCCCTGCGCCATGTGCCAGCGGGCCGCGTCCGCCGCAGCCACGTGCCGCACCACCTCGCCCTCGAGCTCCACCGGAGCGCCACCCTCGCGCGGGACGAGCACCGCCACCCTCGAGAAGAGGGCTGGCAGCGCGCCGTCGTCGGACAGGAAGAGCCCCCCACGCGTGACCTCGGAGGGGCGTAGGCGCCGCCGGCGCCCGTCGGGGCCGCGCACGTCGAGCTCCGGGGCGTGGGGGCGTGGGACGAGATCACCCCGCGGGCGAGGAGGTGCCTTCGGAGCGGTCAGCTCGCGGCGAACCGCCTCGAGGGCCGCTCCGAGCGACGCCATGTCCTGGTAGCGCTCCTCCGGTTTCTTCGCGAGCGCCTTCAGGATGACCGCCTCCAGCGAGGGGGGCACGGTCGGGTCGACCTCGCGTAGACGGGGAGGGAGCTGGCGGAGCTGGGCCAGGAGGAGCTGCGGGATGGCCTGACCCGTGAACGGCAGCCGCCCCGTGGCGACCTCGTAGGCCATCACCCCGAGCGCGTAGACGTCGGTGCGGCGGTCGATCTTGCCGTTCTCGCACTGCTCCGGGGCCATGTACTCGGGCGTCCCGATGATGACCCCCGCGGCGGTGCGGGAGGAGCTCTGCCGGTCGGCGAGCTTGGCGATGCCGAAGTCGACCAGCTTCACGAAGTGCCGCTGATGGCCGCGCTGGACGAGAAAGACATTATCGGGCTTGAGGTCGCGGTGGATGACCCCCCGGTCGTGGGCGGCTCGCAGCGCGTCGGCGAGCTGAAGGAGGATGTCGAGCCCGATGGACCGATCGAGGCGCCCTTCCCGGAGGAGCGCCGAGAGCGGCGCCCCATCCAGGAACTCCATCACGATGTAGTACCGGGCGGGCGGGAGCAGCGCGAGGTCGTACGTGGCGACGATGTTCTCGTGGCCGATGAGGTTGACGGCGCGCGCCTCGTCGTAGAAACGGCCGACCAGCTCCGGGCTGGCGCACATCGACTCGTGCAGGAACTTGATCGCGACCTTGCTGCCGATGACGGGGTGCTCACCCAGGTAGACCGTACCCATGCCGCCCCGCCCGAGCAGGCGGCGCACCTGGAAGCTCCCGACCATCGCGCCGATGAGCGGATCCGGTGGCGGCGCGGGCGGCTGGTCTCGTAATTCGAGGGTCTCGGTCGCTCTCGCCACGTGCTCTTCCCGAACCTGCCGATTTTATAGCTTAGCAGAAAACTGCCGGCGCCCAGGTGCGCGGCTGCAAGACCCGAGCCCGGGCGCCCTGAATGTACCTTGACGCTCAGCGATCCTGCTGCTTCAAGGTGTGGACAAACCATGGCGGAACTCAAGAACATGACGGTGCAGAACTTGCGGAACCTCGCGCGGAAGGCGCTCGGCCCGGGCCACTCCAAGCTCAAGACGAAGGCCGAGCTCATCGAGGCGCTCCAGGCCGCGGAGCGCAAGGTGGCCGGCGCCGCCGAGAAGGCCGCCACGAAGCTCAAGCAGGCCACCGGGAGAGCGGTGCGCGCCACCGCGAAGGTGGTCGACTCGGTCCGCGGCAAGCGGAGCGCCGCGGCGGGCGCGAAGGCCCCGCGCGACGAGGCGGAGCGGGAGAAGCCCGAGCCGAAGCCCAAGCGCGAGAAGCCGCGCGCCGGCCGGCCGGGATCCCGCGCGCCCAAGGCGGCAAAGGTCGGCGCCCGTGAGCCGGCGCCCTCGAAGCCGGCGGCGCGCAAGCCAAGCCCGCCTCCCACCCTGGACCGCGAGCCGGATCCCGAGGGCTACATGGTGGCGCGCGTCGCGGGCGAGGCGGTCGCGCGCGGTGCCCCTCGGCCGCTCACCGAGGGCGCGCTCGAGGGCGTGCCCCAGCGCGCGCGCGAGCGCGCCCTGCCTCCGCCGGCGTTCGACGAGCAGCTCGGCGAGCTGCCCCGGGCCTACGAAGACGACGCGCTCATCGCGCTGCCGCGCGATCCCAGGACGCTCTTCCTCTACTGGGACCACGCGCAGGACACGCTCCGCCAGGCCTGGGAAGGCCTCGACGCGGCCAAGCCGCAGATGTGGATCTTCGCGCGCGAGCCCGACGGCGGCTGGACAAGGGTGAAGATCCTCGACTTCGCGCTCGAGTCGCGCAGCTACTACATCCACGAGCTCGAGCCGGGCCGGGTCTACCGGGCCGAGATCCACCTCGTCGACCGGCAGGGCCGCGAGCGGCACGTGCCGCGCTCGTCGAACGAGATGATGCTCCCGCCGGTGGGCCCGTCGCCGGTGGTGGACGATCGGTTCATGCGGATCCTCTGGAGCGAGCCCCTGCAGCGGCTCCTCCGCGGCTCGCGCGCCGGCGGTCCCTTCCCGGAGGACGTGCGGCAGCAGCTGGCCCGCCTCTCCGACTGGTCGCGCTTCGCGGGGCGGGTGTGGGGCGGCAGCGCCGGCGGCATGGGGGGCCGGCCCTTCTCGCCCACCTCCGCGCCCTCGTCCCCGTCGTCGCCGGCGGCGCCCTGGGGCGGGTCCGACGGAGAGGACCGCTAGATGGACAAGGACGTCGTCGGGTACCTCTCGCTGCACCTGCACGCCCACCTCCCCTTCGTGCGTCACCCGGAGTACGAGGACTTCCTGGAGGAGGACTGGCTGTACGAGGCCATCAGCGAGACCTATCTCCCGCTCTTGCGCGTCTTCGATCGCGCCACCGACGAGGACATCCCGTTCCGGATCTCGCTCACCATGTCGCCGCCGCTCGTCGCCATGCTCCGGGACGAGCTGCTCATGACGCGCTACGCGCTGCGGCTGGAGAAGCTCTGCGAGCTGGCGGACAAGGAGGTGCACCGCACGCGCGGCGACCCCACCTTCCACCCGCTCGCCCTGTACTACCAGGCCGAGTTCCGCGAGCTCGCGGGGCTCTTCAACGATCGGTACCACCGCGATCTCGTGTCGGCCTTCCGTCGGCTGGAGGACGCGGGCAGGCTCGAGCTCCTCACCTGCGGCGCGACGCACGGGTTCCTGCCGCTCATGCAGATGTACCCGGAGGCGGTGCGGGCGCAGGTGGCGGTGGCGGTCGCGCACCACCGCCGCCACTTCGGCCGCGATCCGGCCGGCATCTGGCTGCCGGAGTGCGGCTACTTCCCCGGGCTCGATCGCTATCTCGCCGAGCAGAACATCCGCTTCTTCTTCGTCGACACGCACGGCGTGACCGACGCGACGCCGCGCCCGCGCTTCGGCGTGTACGCGCCCATCTACACGCCGACCGGGCCGGCCGCCTTCGCGCGCGATCCCGAGTCGTCGATGCAGGTGTGGAGCGCCGACTCGGGCTACCCCGGCGACCCCGACTACCGCGAGTTCTACCGCGACGTGGGCTGGGACCTCGACTTCGACTACGTGAAGGAATACGTGCAGCCGACGGGGCAGCGGAAGAACGTCGGCATCAAGTACTTCCGCATCACCGGCAAGACCGCCCACAAGCAGCCGTACGACCCCGCCCGCGCCCGCGAGCGCGCCGCCCAGCACGCGGGGAACTTCATGTTCAACCGCGAGCGGCAGATCGAGCACCTGGCGTCGCGGATGGCCGGGACGCGGCCCATCGTGGCCTCGCCCTACGATGCCGAGCTGTACGGCCACTGGTGGTACGAGGGGCCGATGTTCATCGACTTCCTCATCCGGAAGATCGCCTTCGACCAGCGCCTGTTCCGCCTCGCCACGCCGGGTGACTACCTGCGCGAGAACCCGGAGCAGCAGGTGTCGACGCCGCCGCTCAGCTCCTGGGGCGCGGGCGGCTACGCCGGGGTGTGGCTCGACGGCTCGAACGACTGGATCTACCGCCACCTGCACAAGGCAGCCGAGCACATGATCGCGCTCGCCCGCGACTACCCCGCCGCCGAGGGCCTGCAGCGGCGGGCGCTCGACCAGGCCGCCCGGGAGCTCCTGCTCGCGCAGTCCTCCGACTGGGCCTTCATCATGAAGACCGGGACGATGGTGGAGTACGCCATCCGGCGCACGAAGGAGCACCTCCTGCGCTTCAACCGGCTGCACGACCAGGTCCGCGGGAACCAGATCGACACGAGCTGGCTCGGCTACGTCGAGGGGAAGGACAACATCTTCCCCGAGATCGACTACCGCGTTTACCGGCCGACCTGAGCGACGCCGTCGTTGACCGTCCCCCGGACGCGGGCTACGTTCCCTCCCGATTTTCCGTGAAGGATCGCCGGGGTACGAGGCCTGAACCATGTCCGAGGAGCTGGGATCCACCGAGCGCGAGATCGTCGCGCAGCGCGTCCGCAAGGCCGAGGAGCTCCGTAAGCTGGGGGTGAATCCCTTCGGGAACGGGCACTCACCGGCCCACCTCGCGGCGGACCTCATCCAGCGCTACGGGGACGAGCCAGCCGACCAGATCGCGACGCACGCCGACAGCTGGTCGGTGGCGGGCCGCGTCCTCGCCATCCGCAGCTTCGGCAAGGCCGCCTTCCTCAAGGTGCGCGACCGCTCGGGCGAGATCCAGGTCTGGGTGAAGAAGGACAAGGTCGGAGAGCGGGGCTTCGAGATCTTCAAGCTGGTGGACGTGGGGGACGTGGTCGCCGCGGAGGGACCCGCCACCCGCACCAAGACCGGCGAGCTGACCGTCGAGGCGCGCACCTTCACCGTCCTCACCAAGGCGATCCGGCCGCTCCCGGAGAAGTGGCACGGCCTCTCCGACGTGGAGGAGCGCTACCGCCGCCGCTACGTCGATCTCATCGCCACCCCGGGGGTGCGCGAGACGTTCCAGAAGCGTGCCCGCATCGTCTCCACCCTCCGGCGCTTCCTCGACGAGCGCGGCTTCCTCGAGGTGGAGACGCCCACCCTCCACAAGCCCGAGGAGGCGGGCGGCGCGACGGCGCGGCCGTTCGAGACGCACCACAACGCGCTCGACCTCGACCTGAAGCTCCGCATCGCGACGGAGCTGCACCTGAAGCGGCTGGTGGTGGGAGGCCTCGAGCGCGTCTACGAGATCGGGCGCATCTGGCGAAACGAGGGGATCGATCGGCGCCACAACCCCGAGTTCACCTCGATCGAGTTCTACCAGGCCTACGCCACGCACGAAGACCTGATGCGGCTCAACGAAGAGCTCTTCCACCGGCTGGCGGTGGAGGTGACCGGCTCGCCTGTCATCACCTTCCAGGGCCAGCGCATCGACTTCACCCCGCCCTTCCCGCGCGTCTCCCTGGTGGCCGAGGGCGCCCGCGCGCTCGGGCTGTCGGTGGAGGACGCGCTCGCCGGCCGCGGGCTGCCCGAGGCGGTCGCCCGCGCCGCCAGCCGCGAGAACGACTCGGAGGGCGCCTGGAAGCTCGAGCAGGCCGCGCGCCGGTCGCCCGGGGAGGCCCTCGCCATCGCCTTCGAGGTCTTCGCCGAGCGCGAGCTGCCCAAGGACCGGCCCGCCTTCGTGGTCGACTTCCCGCTCGAGACGAGCCCGCTCTCGCGCCGCCGCGACTCCGATCCGCGCCTGGTCGACCGCTTCGAGCTGTTCGTGGCCGGGATGGAGCTCGCGAACGCCTTCAGCGAGCTCAACGATCCCATGGACCAGCGCGCCCGCTTCGAGGCGCAGATGAAGGCCAAGGCGGCCGGCGACGAGGAGGCCATGCCGTTCGACGAGGACTTCGTGCGCGCGCTCGAGCACGGCATGCCGCCCACCGCCGGCGAGGGTCTCGGCATCGACCGGCTCACCATGCTCCTCACCGACTCGGCCTCGATCCGTGACGTCATCCTGTTCCCTCTCCTCAAGAGCCGGGAGTAGGAGCGGGGTGCGCGTCCCGAAGGCGTTCTCGCCGCCGGCCTTCGGCTTCGCCGCGGCCGGCGTACTCGCGGCTCCCCTCGTGGCGGGGCTGGGCGAGGTGCTGCTCTCGGACCGGCTCGGCCTCTCGACCGCGCTCGCCACCGGGCTCGCCGTCCTGGCGGGCGCCCTCCTCGCGGTCGGGGCGGGACTGGCGGCGGCGGCGGCCGGGCGCCGCATCGGATTCTACGAGATCGCGGCGGCGATGCTCATCCTGCTCGTGCTGCTCTTCGGGCCCGTCCTGCTCTCCCTGCCGCGGCTCCGCGCGAGCGGACTGGCGCTCACCTCCTGGGAGGCGCAGGGCACGCTGGTGGTCGTGCTGGGGCTGCTCCTCACCGGGCTCCTCTCCGGCGCGGCCACCTTCATCGGAGCGTCCCTCGGGTACCTGCTCTTCGGCGCGGGGCGCTTCGACCCGTCGCTCGGCTACGAGCTCTTCATCGCGAGGAGCCACCTGCGGCTCTCGCCGCGCACGCTCGCCGGCCTCTTCCTGCTGGTGGTGACCGGCGTCGTCCCGGGCCTGCTCGTCGCGATGGTGTGGTCCTTCCGCCGCGCGCGGCAGGAGCGGCAGGCGGCGCGCTCGGGCGAGCTGACGTGGCGCCCGCGCATGCCGGCCACGCTCCTCATGACGCTCATCTCCATCGGCGGCGTCGCCATCGGCGTGTGGGCGCTCACGGTGGTGCTCTCGGTGATGAGCGGCTTCGAGGGGGACCTCAAGGCCAAGATCCTCGGCACCCGCAGCCACGGCATGCTGACGAAGTACGGCAAGGACGACTTCCCCGAGTGGCGGCAGGTGCGCGAGCAGGTGCTGGCGGTCCCCGGCGTCACCGGCGCGACGCCGTTCGTCTACAGCGAGGTGATGGTGGCGGCGGACCAGAACCTGTCCGGCACGCTGCTGGAGGGGATCGATCCGCGCTCGGTCGGGACGGTGCTGGAGCTGCCGCGCACCATCGAGGAGGGGAAGCTCGACTGGCTCCTGCACCCGGAGCAGATCCCGTCCTCGCCCGAGTACCGGCGCGACCCGGAGAGCGCGTTCGGGAGCAAGGTCCCCGCATCCGATCGCCCTGAGCGTAGCGAAGCGAAGTCGAAGGGCGCCATCCGCACCCTGCCCGGCGTCGTCATCGGGCGGGAGATGGCGCGCAGCCTGCGGGTGTTCGTGGGCGACACGGTGAACGTCATCTCCCCGCTCGGCGACCTCGGGCCCTCCGGGCCGCAGCCGAAGAGCCGCCCGTTCCGCGTGGCGGCCGTGTTCTTCACCGGCATGTACGAGTACGACTCGAAGTTCGCCTACATCGACCTCGCCGAGGCGCAGCGCTTCTTCGGCTTGGGCGAGTCGGTGCACGGCTTCGAGCTCAAGGTGCGCGACGTCGACGAGGCGCGCCCCATCCTGCGGCGCGTGCTGGCGAGGCTGGAGGGCTACCCCTACCGCGTGCGCGACTGGGGCGAGCTCAACCGGAACCTCTTCTCCGCGCTGATGATGGAGAAGGTGGTGATGGCGGTCATCCTCGGCTTCATCGTGCTGGTGGCGAGCTTCATCATCGTCGCCACCCTCATCATGCAGGTGCTCGACAAGCGCCGGGAGATCGCGGTGCTGAAGTCGATGGGCGCGGGGCAGCCGAGCGTGATGAAGGTCTTCGTGTCCGAGGGCGTCATCATCGGCGCCATCGGGACGACCTTCGGCCTGCTCCTCGGCCTCGGAACCTGCCTCCTCATCGACAAGGTGGGCATCCCGCTCGATCCGGAGATCTATTACATCTCGAACCTGCCGGTGCGGATGAACCCGGCCGAGTTCGTGCTGGTGGCGATCCTCGCCCTGGCGCTCTCCTACCTCGCGACCATCTACCCCGCGTCCAAGGCGTCGCGCCTCGAGCCGGTGGAAGGGCTGCGCGCGGAATGACCCCCGAGCCGTTGCTGGCCGTGCGCGGCCTCGTCAAGACCTACCTCATGGCGCCCGAGAAGGCGGGCGGCGCGGTGCGCCGGGTGGAGGTCCTGCGCGGCGTCGACCTCGACCTCGCAGAGGGCGAGATGGTGGCGCTCACCGGCGCGTCCGGCTCCGGCAAGAGCACCTTCCTCAACGTCATCGGGGCGCTCGACGTCCCGACGCGCGGCGAGGTGCTCTTCGCGGGCGAGCCCATCTTCGATCGCGACGACGACGGTCGGGCCCGCTTCCGCAACGAGACCGTGGGCTTCATCTTCCAGAGCCATCACCTGCTGCCGGAGCTCTCCGCGGTGGAGAACGCGATGATGCCCGCGCTCATCCGCCGGGTGCCGCGCGCGGCGGCGCGCCGGGCAGCGCTCGAGATGCTCGCGCTGGTGGGCCTGGAGGAGCGCGTGGAGCACCGGCCGGGAGAGCTCTCCGGCGGCGAGCAGCAGCGGGTGGCCCTGGCGCGCGCGCTCTGCCTGGAGCCGCGGCTCCTCCTCGCCGACGAGCCGACCGGGAACCTCGATCCCGGGACCGCCGAGGGGATCCACCGGCTCCTGCAAGACCTCAACCAGCGCCGCGGCATCACGATGGTGATCGTCACCCACAACGAGCGCCTGGCGGAGACGCTGCCGCGCCGGCTGCGCCTCTCCGACGGGCGTCTGGCGGTGACCCACGACGCGCGGAGTCCGGGATCTCCTTGAAGGATGTCGGCCCTCTGCCATACATTGCGCCCCCTCGTGACGCGGCTCCCCCTCCTCGCCCTCGCCTTTGCGCTCTCGATCCTCGCCGGCGCACCGGCCCGGGCGGCTGAAGCGCCGGCGGTGAAGACCGTGGTGGTGGAGGGTAACCGCCGCGTCGAGGCCGACGCGGTGAAGAACGTCCTCTCCACCAAGCCCGGCCAGCCCCTCGATCCGAAGAAGCTCGACGACGACCTCCACGCGGTGATGAAGCTCGGCTTCTTTGCCGACGTGGTGTTCGAGGAGCGGGGCGATCCCGAGCACCCGACGCTGGTGGTGCGGGTGACGGAGCGGCCGGCGGTGAAGGACCACCGCATCACCGGCAACGAGGACCTCTCGAACGACGACCTCAAGGACGCCGTCGAGGTGAAGCCCTTCGCCATCCTCGACCTCACCCAGGTCAAGCGCAGCGCCAAGAAGATCCAGGAAAAGTACGTCGAGAAGGGCTTCTACCTGGCGGAGGTCGGCTACCGGCTCGAGGACCTGCCGGACAACCAGGTCTCGGTCGTGTTCGAGGTGAACGAGCACGCCAAGGTCCAGGTGAAGGAGATCCACCTCCTCGGCAACAACCACGTCGGCCGGGACGAGCTCCTCGACGTCATGCAGACGAAGGAGGGGAGCTTCCTCTCGTTCCTGACCAGCGCCGGCACTTACCGCGAGGACGCCTTCCAGCGCGACCTGCAGGCGATCCAGTTCGTCTACGGCGACCAGGGCTACATCTACGCCAAGCTCGCCAAGCCGGCCGTCGCGCTCAGCCCCGACAAGCGCTTCCTCTACGTCACGCTGCGCATCGAGGAGGGCGAGCAGTACCGGGTCGGCCAGATCGACTTCTCGGGTGAGCTCCTCCACGAGAAGAGCGAGCTCGCGCGGCGGGTTCAGGTGAAGCCCGGCGAGCTCTTCGCCCGCTCGCGGGTGGCGAAGGACCTCTTCGCCATCGCCGACGTCTACAAGGACGACGGCTACGCCTACGCCAACGTGAACCCGGAGACGAAGGTCGATCCGGCCACCCGCATCATCGACCTCACCTACGACGTCCAGCCCGGGAAGAAGACCTACTTCGAGCGCATCGAGATCAGCGGCAACTCGAAGACGCGCGACAAGGTGATCCGCCGGGAGATGCGCATCTACGAGGGCGAGCTCTACAGCCAGAGCTCGCTCAACAACTCGAAGCAGCGCGTCACCGCGCTCGGGTACTTCGAGACCGTCAACGTCACCACCGAGAAGGGCAGCGCCGACGACAAGCTGGTGGCGAAGGTCACCGTGAAGGAGCGCTCCACCGGGACGTTCCAGATCGGCGCCGGCTTCTCGTCCTACGAGAACTTCATCCTGACCGGGCAGATCTCGCAGAACAACTTCTTCGGCTGGGGGCAGACCCTCTCCCTGCAGGTCCAGTACTCGTCCATCCGGCAGCTGGGCCAGATCCAGTTCGTCGAGCCCTACTTCCTCGATACCAAGTGGACGTTCGCGTTCGACCTCTACGCGACCGAGGGCTTCTACACGACCTTCTCCCGCAAGGCGATCGGCGGGTCGGTGACGTGGGGCTACGAGCTGAACGGGCTCGCCCAGTGGTGGAAGTGGGCCGAGAAGCTGGAGGACATGCGCGTCTTCGCCACGTACACGAACGAGTTCGTGACGGTGACGCCGACCGCGACGGACATCCTCCTCTTCAACCGCTTCCGCTCCGGCACCACGAGCTCGCTGCGCCTCTCCCTGCAGTGGGACAAGCGCGACAACCGCCTCTTCCCCACCCGCGGCTTCTTCCACTCTGTCTCGGCCGAGGCCGCCCCACCCCTGCTCGCGCCGAGCGCCCTCTTCGGCTCGCAGGTGAACCTCTTCACCCGCTACACGCTCGACTCGCGGTACTACCATCCGCTGTTCTGGGGCGTGGTCGCGCGCGCGAAGCTCGCCGCCGGCTACGTCAAGAGCTGGGACGACGCCCACCCCGTCCCGGTGTCGGAGTTCTACTATCTGGGCGGCATCAACTCGGTGCGCGGGTACCGGCTCCTCTCGATCTCGCCCACGCAGCCGGCCGGCTCGCAGCCGCGGCCCGATGCGCAGCTCTTCGACTTCGCCGGCGGCGGCAACAAGCAGGTGACGTTGAACCTGGAGCTCGAGTTCCCCATCTTCGAGAAGGTCGGCATCCGCGGGGTGGTCTTCTTCGACATGGGCAACACCTATCGGCCGGGCACGTTCCTCTCCGATCCCGATCACCCCGGGCTCGCCCTGTCGATGTTCAAGTCGGTCGGGTTCGGCTTCCGGTGGTTCAGCCCCATCGGCCCGCTGCGCTTCGAGTGGGGCATCCCGCTCGACCGGCGGCTCGACCGGCTCACCGGCGTCTACCAGGATTCGGCGATCGACTTCCAGTTCACGATCGGCAACTTCTTCTAGTCACGGACGCAAGGAGCATCGCATGCGCAACACTGCCCTCACCCTCCTCACCGCCTTCGCGCTCGCTGGCTTCGCCGCGCCGGCCGCCGCCCAGGCCGAGGCGAAGCTCGCCTACGTGGACCTGCAGCGCGCGCTCAACGAGGTGGACGAGGGGAAGGCGGCCAAGGCGAACTTGAAGCGCGAGTTCGACCAGAAGCAGAAGCTGCTCGACGAGAAGAAGACCGAGTTCGACCGCCTGCGGAGCGAGCTCGAGAAGCAGGCGATGGTGATGAGCGAGGACGCCCGCAAGCAGCGGCAGGGCGACCTCGAGCGCAAGGGCATGGAGCTGCAGGGCTTCTTCGTGCAGCTGCAGAAGGAGCTCTCGGAGCGGGAGCGCGAGGCGACCCGCGGCATCTTCGAGAAGATGCACGGCATCGTGCGCGAGATCGCCGACCAGGAGGGCGTGGCGATGGTGGTGCAGGCGGAGGCGCTGATCTACGGCGCGCCCGCGCTCGACATCACCAACGAGCTCGTGCGCAAGTACAACGCGCGCTTCAAGGCGGGCGCGGCAGGGGCGGGCAAGGCCGCCGCCCCCACCGGCAAGGCCGCCGCGTCGTCCGGCGACAAGAAGGCGGTCCCTAAGAAGGAGGCGAAGTGACTTACACCCTGGGCGAACTGGCCCAGCGGGTGGGTGGAGCGGTCGAGGGCGACGCAGCCGAGCGCATCGCCAGGGTGGCGCCGCTCGAGCAGGCGGGTCCCGGCGATCTCTCCTTCTTCTCCAACGCGAAGTACCGGCCGGCCTTCGAGGCCTCGCGGGCGAGCGCGGTCGTGGTGGAGCCGGATACCGCCGCCCCGGAGGGCCGCGCGGTGCTGAGGGTGAAGCACGCGTACCTGGCGTTCGCCAAGGTGGCGACCCTCTTCCACCCGCCGGCGCAGGCGAGGCCGGTCATGTCCGAGCAGGCCTTCGTCCACCCCGCGGCGCGGGTGGACCCGAGCGCCGAGGTCATGCCGTTCGCCTTCGTGGGGCCGGACGCGGTGGTCGGGCCGCGCTGCATCCTCCACCCCGGCGCGTACCTGGGCCCGGGGGCGCGGCTCGGCGCCGACTGCGTGCTGTGGCCGAATGCGGTCGTGCGCGACCGCTGCGTGCTGGGAGACCGGGTGGTGCTGGAGCCGGGCTGCGTGGTCGGCTCGGACGGGTTCGGCTTCGCCTTCGATCCGGAGGGGGAGGCGGGCTCGGGGCCCCGGCACTACAAGGTGCCCCAGACCGGGATCGTGGTGGTGGAGGACGACGTGGAGCTGGGAGCGAACACCTGCGTCGATCGGGCCACGCTCGGCGTGACGCGCATCGGCCGCGGCGCCAAGATCGACAACCTGGTGCAGCTCGCGCACAACGTCGAGGTGGGGCCGCTCTCCATCCTGGTCTCGCAGGTCGGGATCGCGGGCTCGACCAAGCTCGGCGCGGGCGTCATGGCGGGCGGACAGGTGGGGGTGGTCGGCCACGTCCACATCGGCGACGGCGCGAAGCTGCTCGCGCAGGCCGGGGTGAGCAACGACGTGGCGGCGGGCGAGATCGTGTTCGGGAGCCCGGCCCGGGCGCGCGGGCTGGCCGGGCGCATCGAGGCGTCGCTTTCGCGGCTGCCCGAGCTCTTGAAGCGGGTGCGCGAGCTGGAGAAGAAGCTCGAGAGACTGGAGGGTGCCGGTGAGTGAGACCGTCCTGAACGTGCAGCAGATCGAGAAGCTCCTGCCGCACCGGTACCCGTTCCTGCTCGTCGACCGGATCATCGAGCTCGAGCCGGGCAAGCGCGTGGTCGGCGTGAAGTGCGTCTCCGCCAACGAGCCGTTCTTCCCCGGGCACTTCCCGGAGATGAAGGTGATGCCGGGGGTGCTCATCCTGGAGGCGCTGGCGCAGTGCTCGGCCCTCATGACGCTGCCCGCCATCCCGGAGGCGGAGCGGGCGGGCAAGGTCATCTTCTTCATGGCCATCGACGGGGCGCGCTTCCGCAAGCCGGTCGTCCCCGGCGATCGCCTGGAGCTGCACTGCACGATGCTGAAGAACAAGGGCTCGATCATCAAGGCGAAGGGCGAGGCGAAGGTGGACGGTCAGATCGTCGCCGAGGGCGAGTTCATGGCGATGCTGGCGGACGCCGTCCGCTAGCGGAGCCGGCAACGATGGCCATCCATCCCACCGCCGCACGCGGTGCTGGGCCAGATCCCGCAGGACCTCAAGTTTCGCGGCGAGCCCACCCGCCTCGTCATCGGGTCGAGGAACCAGTTCCGCGAGTTCACCACCGCCCACCTCGGCACGGCCGGGGGCGGCGGCGTCACCCGCATCGGCGACGGGTGCCTGTTCATGGCGAACAGCCACGTGGCCCACGACTGTCAGGTGGGCGACGCGTGCATCCTCGCCAACTCGACGGCCCTCGGCGGGCACGTCACGCTCGAGGATCACGTCATCCTGGGCGGCCTCTGCGGCGTGCACCAGTTCACGCGCATCGGCCGCTTCGTCTTCAGCGCCGCGGGCTCCGTCATCGTGCAGGACGTCGCCCCTTACTGCACCGTGCAGGGCGACCGGGCCGCGCTGGCGGGGCTCAACGCCACCGGCCTGCAGCGAAATGGCTTCACCGACGAGCAGGTCGGGCGCGTCAAGGAGGCCTACCGGATCGTCTTTCGCCAGAAGCTCGGGCTGCAGGAGGCGTGCGGAGAGCTCCGGGAGCGGTACACCGGCCAGCCGGAGATCGACCACCTCCTGGCGTTCCTGGCGGCGGTGGGCGACCGCGGGCTGGTACGGTAGAGGGTCAGCTCCCTCGCGGCGCGGAAGCGGGGAGCGGGCCGGGGAGAGGGGCCAGCATCGACCATGTCCACCATCGGTCTCATCGCGGGAGGAGGCCGCTTCCCGCTCCTCTTCGCGGAGAGCGCGCGCCGCGCCGGGCACCGCGTGATCGCGACCGGCTTCGTGCGCCAGACGCTCCCCGAGCTGGAGCACGCCGTCGACGCGCTCACCTGGGTGAAGCTGGGCGAGTTCGGGAAGATCGCCGCCGCGCTCCGGGCCGGTGGCGCCGAGGGCGCGGTCATGCTGGGCGGCGTGGCGAAGGCGCGCTTCTTCCGGGACGTCTTCCCGGACCTCGCGGGCCTCAAGATCCTGGCCCAGGTCGCGGTCCGCTCCGACGACAACCTGCTCCGGGCGGTCGCGCGCTGGCTGGAGGAGGAGGGGTTCCCGGTGCTCGATCCTTCGCCGTACCTGGCCGATCGCCTGGCGCCGGAGGGCGTCCTCGGACGCCACGCCCCGAGCGAGGGAGAGTGGAAGGACGCCCGCTACGGGCTCGAGCTGGCGCGGGGGATCGGGCTGCTCGACCTCGGCCAGACGGTGGTGGTGAAGGACGGGGTGGCGGTGGCGGTGGAGGCGCTCGAGGGCACCGACGCGTGCATCCGCCGCGGCGGGGAGCTGGCGCGGGGAGGGGCGGTGGTGGCCAAGGCGGTGAAGCCGCAGCAGGACCGCCGCTTCGACCTGCCGGCGATCGGCCCGGACACGGTCGAGGTGATGCGCGCGGTGAAGGCCCGAGTCCTGGCGGTGGAGGCGGGCGCCACCCTCATCATGGATCGCGAGGAGACCATCCGCCGCGCCGACGAGGCCCGCATCGCGATCGTCGGCCTGCGGTGATCGGCATGGCCGGCTGGGCCCGCGATATCCTCGGCGGCGTCGAGCTCGACCTGCTCATCCAGCCACGCGCCTCCCGGACGCGGGTGGTGGGAGAGCACGGCGGCCGCCTCAAGGTGCAGCTGGCGGCGCCGCCCGTGGATGGCGAAGCCAATGCGGCGCTCGTCGAGCTCGTGGCCGGAGCGCTGCGGGTCCGGAAGGCAGACGTGACGATCGCGCGCGGTGAGGCGGGGCGGCGGAAGACGGTGCGGGTCGCGGGGGTCGCCGCGGCGCAGGCGGTGGCGGTGCTCGCGGGGGGGTGAACCCCCTTCGGTCCCGATCCCAACCTCGACCTCGACCCCGACCCCGACCTCCACCTCGACCTCGACCCCCGACCGGAATTACTGCAGCCTCGCCTGCGCGAACACCGCCACGAGCTGGGCTTGGCAGCTGTACCCGGCGAGGCCGCTGAAGTTCTGGAAGTCGAGGAACACCTGGTTGTCGCCGGCGAGGACGGGCAGCACACGGCTCGCCGCGAAGGGCACCTGGGCCATGGTGGCTCCCTGCGGGAAGCGGACGAAGGCCGCGCCAGGGAGCGCGCCGTCGTGCGATGCGTCCGGCCTCGCCGCGACGTAGACGGCGTAGTGGGTGGCGCCGGGATCGGCGGGCACGTTGCAATAGCCGGTCCCCGTCACGTGGACGAAGCCCGCCGAAGGTGCCCGGAACCGCAGGGCGAGGAGCGGGGTCACCTCACCTGCGCCCGCGCCAGGGGCCACGAATTCCTTGGTCGCCGCGTCCTTGAATGCGGCGGCCGCGCCGGGCGGTCCGGCAGGGCCGCGAGCACCCTCCGGTCCCTCAGGTCCCGCCGGCCCCTGCGCCCCCGCCGGACCGTGGTCCCCCTGCTCCCCACGCGGTCCCGGTGCACCGGGGGGGCCTGGGGGAGCGAAGAGGGTGAAGCCGGCGCCGGCGGTGCCGGCGGCTGCCAAGGCGGCGAGGAGCTGGGGCAGGGTGGGGCGGAGCGCCACGGGACGGACCTCCGGGTCGAGGTCGGGAAGTGTAGCACGCGCCTGGACGGCCGCCCGTTCCCGTCCGGCCGCCCGGCCCGCTCGGTGCGGCGTCACGCTGCGCCGGTGCGCGGCCCGCGAGGCTCGGCTAAGATGCCCGACCTTCATGGCACCTACCCATCGCTTCCTCCAGGCCTGCCGGCGCGAGCCGGTCGATCGCATCCCGGTGTGGCTCATGCGCCAGGCCGGCCGCTACCAGGCGAGCTACCGCGCCGTCCGGCAGAAGGTCGGCTTCCTCGAGCTGTGCCGCTCGCCCGAGCTCATCGCCCAGGTGACGGCCGCGCCCATCGACGAGTTCGACCTCGACGCGGCGATCCTCTTCTCGGACATCCTCATCGCGCTGCCGGCCATGGGCCTCGACCTCTCCTTCGAGAAGGGCGAGAAGGGCAAGGGAGACGGGGGACCGAAGATCTCGAATCCGGTCAGGACGCGCTCCGACGTCGACGCGCTGAGAGTGCCCGACCCCGGGAAGGACCTGCCGTACGTCCTCGACGGCATTCGCGCCATCCGGCGCGTCCTCGCCGACCGGGTGCCGCTCATCGGCTTCGTCGGCGGACCGTTCACCGTCGCGAGCTACGCGGTCGAGGGCGGGAGCCAGGGCTTCACGCGCCTCAAGACCATGCTGTACGCCGACCCGACGGGCGCACACGCGCTCTTCGAGAAGCTGACCCAGGCCGCCATCGTGCAGCTCGAGGCGCAGGTGGCGGCGGGTGTCCAGGCGGTGCAGATATTCGAGAGCTGGCTCGGCGAGCTCGGGCGCGAGGACCTGGAGGAGTTCAGCTTTCCGTACCTCGCCCGCATCGCCCAGGCGCTCCGGAAGACCGGCGTCCCGACCATCTTCTTCGCCACCGGCATGTCGACGCACCTCGCCCCTCTCGGCCGCCTGGGCTACGACGTCGTCTCGCTCGACTGGCGCATCCCGCTCGAGGAGGCGCGCCGCCAGCTCCCAGGCGTCGCGCTGCAGGGGAACCTCGACTCGACCCTGCTCCTGGGACCGAAGGAGACGCTGCTGACCCGCACCCGGGCGGCGCTCGAAGCGGTCGGTCACGCGCCCGGTTACATCTTCAATCTCGGCCACGGCATCCAGCCGCCGACGCCGCCGGAGAACGTGAAGGCGCTCGTCGAGGCGGTGCACGCCTTCCGTCCGTAGCGAGGAGCTCAACGTCGTGATCCAGATCCCGTCCCAGCAGCTCATCCACAAGTACGATCGCCCCGGTCCGCGCTACACGAGCTACCCGACCGCGCCCGAGTGGACGGACGCGTTCCAGGCGGGCCAGTACGTCGACCACCTGGCCCGCGCCGATCGCGACGAGGGCCCGCTCTCCATCTACGTGCACCTGCCGTTCTGCCGCGAGATGTGCCGCTTCTGCGGCTGCAACGTGGTGGCGACGCACGACCGCAGTCGGGCCGACGGCTACCTCGACCTGCTCGAGAAGGAGGTGGCGCTCGTCGCGGCCAAGCTGCCGAACCGCTGTCAGGTCTCGCAGCTCCACTGGGGTGGCGGCACGCCGACCTTCCTCGACCAGAAGCAGCTCACGCGCTGCCACGACATCCTGGCCCGCCACTTCCAGTTCACGCACGACGTCGAGAAGGCGATCGAGATCGACCCCGCCATCACGTCCAAGGCGCAGATCGAGACCCTGGCCGGGCTGGGCTTCAATCGCATCTCGATGGGGGTGCAGGACTTCGACGGCAAGGTGCAGGAGGTGGTGGGACGCATCCAGGGCGAGAAGGAGACGGCCGATCTCGTGCACGCCGCCCGACAGAACGGCTTCAAGGGCGTGAACCTCGACCTCATCTACGGCCTGCCCTACCAGACGCCGGACACCTGGAAGAACACCCTCGAGCGCATCCTCGCGATCCACCCCGACCGCATGGCGGTGTTCGGCTTCGCGTACGTGCCCTGGTCGAAGCCGCACCAGCGGCTCTTGCCGCAGGAGGCGCTCCCCAAGACCGAGCAGCGGGTGGAGCTCTTCCTGGCCTCGGTGGAGGCGTTCACCAGAGCCGGGTACCGCCTCATCGGCCTCGATCACTTCGCGCTCGAGTCGGACGAGCTCTCCAAGGCCCAGCGCGAGGGCTACCTCACCCGCAACTTCCAGGGCTACACGGTGCGTCCGGCCGCCGACACGGTCGCCTTCGGGATGAGCTCCATCTCCGACATCGGCGGCGCGTACGCGCAGAACGCGCATCGCCTCAAGGACTGGGGCGACAAGGTGGCGGCCGGGCAGATCCCGGTCGAGCGCGGCGCCGCGGTGACGCCCGACGACATCCTCCGCCGCTTCGTCATCAACCGGGTCATGTGCCTGCTCCGTCTCGACCTGCGCGAGGTGGAGGAGAAGTTCGGGCCCCAGGCGCGGGCCGACATCGCCGCGTCGCTCGCCAAGGGCGTCGACGAGCTCGTCCAGGACGGCCTCGTCACCTTCGACGGCGACGTCCTGAGGGTGCTCCCGACCGGCCAGCTCCTCGTCCGCAACGTCGCCATGATCTTCGACGCCTATCTGGGCAAGGATGGCGGCAAGAAGCAGTTTTCCCGGACGGTCTAGGACGCCATGAAGACCGCCGTCTTCCTCATGAATCTCGGCGGTCCTCGCAGCCTGAGCGAGGTCGAGCCTTACCTGTACGAGCTCTTCCTCGACGTCCTGCCGAAGGGGCTCGGGCCGCTCCGCAAGCCCCTCGCCTGGCTCATCGCCAACCGGCGGGCCCCCTCCTCGGCCGCGAAGTACCAGCTCATCGGGGGCCGCTCGCCGCTCGTCGAGCGCACCGAGGAGCAGGCGCGCGCGCTCGCCACCGCGCTCGGCCCCGGCTTCACCACCCACCTCACCATGCGCTGCGGTCACCCCTCCACGGCCGAGGGCGTGCGAGAGGCGCTCGCCGCGGGGGCCGAGCGAGGGGTGGCGCTGCCGCTCTATCCGCAGTGGGCGAACGCCACCACGAAGAGCTCGCTCGAGGAGCTCCGGCGCGCCTGGCCGAAGGGGCGTCCGCTCGTCGAGATCTGCACCTGGCACGATCACCCGGGCTGGCTCGAGGCCTCCGCCGCCACGGTGAAGGACGCCATCGGCGAGCTGCCCCCCGCCGCCCTCGATCGTCTCCTGGTCGTCTTCAGCGCGCACGGCCTGCCGCTCGCCGAGATCCGGAAGGGCGATCCGTACCAGCAGTACGTCGAGGCCTCCGCCCGCGGGACCGCGGAGCGCTGCGGGCTCGCGCCGTCGCAGTGGCAGGTCACCTTCCAGAGCCGGGTGGGGCCCATGAAGTGGCTCGGCCCGGACACGGTCGAGTACCTCACGGCGAACGCGCGCGGCCGGGCCATCGTGACCGTCCCCATCGCCTTCGTCTCGGAGCACCTCGAGACGCTCTACGATCTCGACATCCTGGCGAAGGAGGCGGCCGCGAAGGGCGGCGCCGCCGCTTACGCGCGCGCGCGGGCCGTCGGCGCGCGCCCCGACTTCATCGCCGCGCTGGCCGACATCGTGCGCGCCGGCATCGCGGCCCAGCAGAAGGCCGCCTGAGGGTTCGCGCGGTGGCCCCATCCAAGCCCGGCCAGACCGGCGACCTCTTCTCCCAGGTGCGGCCCCGCCCGCTCGGCGTCGGAGAGCTGACGCGGCTGCTCCGGGCCCAGCTCGAGCCGCGCTTCAAGGACGTATGGGTGGCGGGGGAGGTGGCGAGCTTCCGGCGCCAGTCGAGCGGGCACCTCTACTTCGCGCTCAAGGACGACGAGGCCTCCATCGCCGCCGTCGTGTGGGCTTCCCAGGCGCGCAGGATCCCGTTCGCCCTCGAGGAGGGCCTCGAGGTGGTGGCGCGCGGCTTCATCGAGATCTACCCGCCTCACGGCAAGTACCAGTTCATCGTGCAGGAGCTCGAGCCGCGCGGCGCGGGGGCGCAGGCGCTCCTGCTGAAGCAGGTGAAGGAGCGCCTGCAGAAGGATGGGCTCCTCGACCCCGCCCGAAAGCGCAAGCTGCCCTTCCTGCCTCGCCGGGTGGGCGTCGCGACGAGCCCCACCGGCGCCGCACTCCGCGACTTCCTGCGCGTCCTGCACGGGCGCTACCCCACCATGCCGGTGCTGGTGTCCCCGTGCCGCGTGCAGGGCGAAGGTGCGGCGGCGCAGGTCGCGGGCGCCGTGCGCGCGCTGTGCCGCGCCGGGTGCGACGTCATCGTGATCACGCGCGGCGGCGGGTCGCAGGACGACCTCGCGGCCTTCGACGACGAACGGCTGGCGCGGGTCCTCGCCGTCTGCGCCGTCCCCACGGTGAGCGCGGTCGGCCACGAGGTGGACTTCACGGTGGCGGATCTGGTGACCGACGTCCGCGCCGCCACGCCCACCCATGCCGCGCAGCTCGTCGCGCCGGTGCGGGACGAGCTCCTCGCAGGCGTCGCCGCGCTGCGCGCCCGCCTGCGGCGGAGCGCGGAAGAGGCGGTGGCCTCCCGGCGTCACGAGGTGCGGGCGCTGCGCGCCGAGCTGTCCGACCCGGGGCACCTCCTCTCCCAGCAGCGGCACCGGCTGGACGATCTGCAGCACCGCGCCGAGGCGGCGGCGCGGGCGCGGGTGCGTCGCGGGGTGAGCCGCGTCGGCGAGCTCGAGGCTCGCCTGGGCCGCTCCGAGCCGCGATCGCGGGTGCGCGCGCTCCTGCGGCGGACGGAGGAGGCGGCGCGGCGGCTCGGGCGGTGGCAGGCGACGACCTTCCCGCGCGAGCGCCTGCGCCTGGAGCGCCTCCAGGCGCGGCTCCAGCCGGCCAACGTGGCGAAGCTCCTGGAGCGCGGGTTCGCCCTCGTCCTGCGCGAGGGGGGCGGCGTCGTGACCGCGAGCGCCGGCGTGGCGCCGGGTGAAGCGCTCCGCGTCGCGCTGGCGAAGGGGTGGCTCGACGTGCGGGTGACCGCACGCGACGCGGGCGGGGATCCTTTGCCGTCCCGCGTCAATGCCGTCACTGTTGAGGGCGCAGGCGCGAGTGGGCGGGCCAGTGGTTGATCGGCCTTCGCGACATGGTTAGGTAGCTTCGGTGGGAGAGAACTTGAGCCAGGAGAGCGAACGTCCGACCGCCGCCGATGGACGGACGGAGGTGGCCGAGGCCTACGATGCGGTCGTGGCGAGACTCGAACGCGTGGTGGGGGATCTCGAGTCGGGCCAGCTCGGGCTCGAAGCGTCGATCGAGAAGTTCGCGGAGGGGGTGAAGCTCGCCCACGAGGCGACGCGCAAGCTCGACGAGGCCGAGCGGCGCATCGATCTCCTGGTCCGCAACGCGGATGGCTCGGAAGAAGAGGTTCCGTTCGACCCCGAAGCCGGCAAGGGTTCCTGAATGGAGGATGCCCCCGTCCGCAAGCCGAAGGTCATCATCGTCGACGACGACCGCGATACGCGGGAGATGCTCACGCTCGCGCTCGAGCTGGAGAGCTTCGACGTCGCCCAGGCGGCGAACGGCCTGCGGCTCATCTCGGCCATGCACGTCGATCGCCCGGACGTGATCCTCCTCGACGTCATGATGAGCTGGATCGACGGCTTCGAGCTCTGCCGCGCCATCAAGAAGAACCCCACCTTCCACGACATCCCGGTGATCTTCATCTCGGCGCGCAAGAGCGCTGAGGACGAGCGCGCCGGGCGCGAGGCGGGCGCCATCGACTACTTCCCCAAGCCGCTCGACATGGAGCGCCTGGTGGGGCGCATCCGCGACATCCTGGCCGAACGGGGGACGCTTCAGGTGACCGCACCCGCCTAAACCCAGCGGCTGGACGGGGTCCTGGTGAGACATTCTGCCGTCTTGTGTTAGATCCGCTCGCCGTCGGCGAGACACGGAGAGGTGACACATGGCCAGGCTGCTCGATCGCATCGAGGGTCCGCTGGATCTCAAGCGTCTCAAGCCGGAGGACCTGCCCAGGCTCTGCCAGGAGATCCGCGAGGAGATCATCGGCACCTGCTCCCGGAACGGCGGCCACCTCGGGTCGTCGCTCGGCGCGGTCGAGCTGGTGGTGGCGCTCCACTACGTCTACAACTCGCCGCTCGACAGGCTGGTCTTCGACGTCGGCCATCAGGCCTACGCGCACAAGCTCCTCACCGGCCGACGCGACCGGTTCCGCACCATCCGCACCGAGGGCGGCCTGGCCGGGTTCCCCGAGCGCCACGAGTCGGAGCACGACGCGTTCGGCGTGGGGCACGCCTCGACCGCCATCTCGGCCGCGCTCGGCATGATCGAGGCGCGCCGCCACCACAACGAGGCGGGGAAGGTGGTGGCGCTCGTCGGCGACGGCGCTCTCACCGGCGGGATGGCGTTCGAGGGCCTGAACCAGGCCGGCTATCTCGGGCGCGACCTGCTCGTGGTCCTGAACGACAACGAGATGTCGATCTCGCCGAACGTCGGCGCGCTGTCGGAGTGGTTCACGAAGAAATTCGCCTCGCGGACGTTCAACCACTGGCGACGCACCGTGAAGGAGATCCTGAGCCAGCTGCCGAAGGGCACCGACGCCATCAAGGTCATCCGCCAGGCCATCAACGCCACCAAGGCCCTCGTCTCGCCGGGCCTGCTCTTCGAGGGCATGGGGTTCCAGTACGTCGGCCCGGTCGACGGCCACGACGTCCTCGGCCTGGTCGAGACGTTCGGGAAGGTGCAGGCCTGCGGCGGCCCGGTGCTGGTGCACGCCATCACCACCAAGGGGAAGGGCTATCAGCCGGCCGAGAAGGACCTCGCCACCCGCGGTCACGGCCTCAGCTTCTTCGACATCGCCACCGGCAAGTCCGTGGCGAAGAAGCCGGCCGTGAAGAGCTTCACCGACCTCTTCGCGGACGCGCTCTGCGAGCAGATGGAGCGCGACCCGCGGGTGGTCGCCATCACCGCAGCCATGCTGGAGGGCACCGGGCTCATCAAGGCCAAGCAGCGCTTCCCGGACCGCACCTACGACGTCGGCATCGCCGAGCAGCACGCGGTCACCTTCGCCGCCGGGCTCGCCTGCGAGGGATTGCGGCCGGTGGTCGCCATCTACTCGACGTTCCTGCAGCGCGCCTACGATCAGATCATCCACGACGTGGCGGTGCAGCGGCTGCCGGTCACCTTCGCCCTCGACCGCGGCGGGCTGGTCGGGGCCGACGGCAAGACCCACCAGGGCGCCTTCGACCTCACCTACCTGCGCTGCGTGCCGAACATGCTCCTCATGGCGCCCTCGGACGAGAACGAGATGCGCCACATGCTCGCCACCGCGCTCGCCTACGACGGCCCGGCGGCGTTCCGTTTCCCGCGCGCCTCCGGGCTGGGCGTCGCGCTCGACGCTTCGCCCGCGCCGTTCGAGCTGGGGAAGGCGCGGTTGGCGCGCAACGGCGGGCCCCGCCCCGACCTGCTCGTGCTGGCGGCGGGGACGGTGGTCCAGGCTGCGCTCGCCGCGGGCGAGGCGCTCGCGCAGGACGGCTACGCGGTGTCGGTGGTGGACGCCCGCTTCGTGAAGCCCCTCGACGAGGAGCTCTTCTGCTCGCTGGCGGTCGCCGCCCGCTGCGTCCTCACCGTCGAGGAGGCGTCGCTCGTCGGCGGCTTCGGCGCCGGCTGCCTGGAGGCGTTCGAGCGGCACGGCGTGCTGCACCAGCTGCGCGTCCGCCGGCTCGGGCTCCCTGACAGCTTCATCACCCACGGCGATGCGGCCAAGCAGCGGGTGCAGCTCGGCCTCGACGCCGCCGGCATCGCAGCCGTCGGGCGCGAGCTGGTCGGGGACCGCGCGGCGCGCGGCGTGGCGTGAGCCAGGCGGGTGCCTCGAAAGCAGCGCATCGACCTCCTCCTCGTCGAGAGGGGCCTCGCCACCTCGCGCACCCAAGCCCAGGCGCTCGTCATGGCGGGCGCCGTGGTGGCGGGCGAGCAGCGGGTCGACAAACCTGGCCAGCTCGTCAGCTCGGAGCTGCCGCTGCGGGTGAAGGAGGACGCCGCGCCGCAGAAGTACGTCTCGCGCGGCGCGCTCAAGCTCGAGAAGGCGCTGGAGGTCTTCCCTGTCGATCCGCGCGCCCAGGTCTGCGCCGACCTCGGCGCGTCCACCGGCGGCTTCACCGATCTCCTCCTGCAGCGCGGCGCGGCGCGCGTGTACGCGGTCGACGTCGGATACGGGCAGCTCCACGCCCGCCTCCGCGGCGATCCCCGCGTCGTGGTCCGCGAGCGGGAGAACGCTCGCCACCTGACGGCGGCCGCCCTCGGCGAGGCGGTCGACCTCGTCACGGGCGACCTGTCCTTCATCTCGCTCCGGCTGGTGCTGCCCGCCGTGAAGGCCATCCTGAAGCCGGGCGGAGCTGCGCTGCTGCTCGTGAAGCCGCAGTTCGAGGTGGGGAAGGGCGAGGTGGGCAAGGGCGGCGTGGTCCGGGACGAGGGCCTTCGCCGGGCTGCGCTGGAGCAGGTCAAGGAGGCGGCCAGCGCGCTCGGTTTCGTGGTCCTGGGCGAGGCCGAGTCCCCGATCGAGGGCCCCGCGGGCAACCGGGAGTGGCTGCTCGGGCTGAGGCTCCCGGCGTAGCGGGTTCCCGGTCGAGGGGGCTGGCAGGGCAGGGCTCGCGCCGTCCTTGACCGTCCCCGGCCGTTCTGTTACCTACACCCCTCGACATTTTCGACACCCGGAGACGGGTCACGAAAGTGGGCAGCTTCTGCGCCCACTTTTTTCTTTTCCGGAGAATGAGCGCCATTGGTTCAGAGTCCATCGCCGAGCAGGCCCGCCGCCTGCTCGAGCCTCTCGTCGCACGCGAGGGGTTCGAGCTCGTCGAGGTGGAATGGGGCCGCGAGGGCTCGGGAGCTGTCGCGGACGGTGGAGCCCGTCCTCGACGTCGAGGACTTCATCGAGCCCACCTACAGCCTCGAGGTCAGCTCGCCCGGCCTCGACCGCCCGTTGCGCAAGCAGGCCGACTTCGCACGTTTCGCGGGGCAGCGCGCACACGTGAAGACCTTCGGGCCGATCGACTCTCCGACCGGCCCCCGCAAGAACTGGACCGGCACTCTGAAGGGATTCGTGGACGGCGCGGTGGAGATCGACGTGGACGGGACGGTGCATCGCATCCCGCACGACAAGATCGCCAAGGCGCACCTCGAGTACGACTTCGAGGCCGATCTGAAGAGGAAGGAGTAGCCATGCAGCCGCAGACCGTGAACTTGAACCTCATCCTCGACCAGGTGGCGAAGGACAAGGGCATCGAGCGCGTCACGCTCGTGTCCATCCTCGAGGAGTCCATCGCCATGGCCGCCAAGAAGCACTTCGGAATCGAGCGGAACCTCAAGGCGCACTACGACGACGACAAGGGGCAGATCGACCTGTTCCAGGTCCTCACCATCGTGGCCGACCCGACCCCCGAGGCCCCCCTCCCGGACCCGGTCAACATGGTCCCGTTCTCGATCGCGCGGGAGAAGGGCATCGAGGTCGACATCGGCGACGAGCTCGACTTCCCCATCTACTACCG
>WNGL01001206.1_pt1 | contig 40969 bp, 38 predicted proteins | sample 5400591 | NCBI WGS metagenome assembly WNGL01 (sample SAMN13153377, study PRJNA577476) | soil metagenome | isolation source: 80 cm soil or saprolite under Garry oak tree replicate 1 | place: USA:California | collected 2016-06-15
CACCTCTTCCCACCCGCAATCTCCGACGCCGGGAGAATTCGCGGCGAAATTCAGGATCGCTGGTCCATGTAGAAAGCGCAAAAATCAGAAATCCTAAGTCAACAAATTGGCTGTCTTTACGCAGAATATACGCAAGTTCATCCGGCCGAACATTGGTTAAACCTGTGATGAGTCGATCGTTGAGGACCTCGTAACAAGAAATCGGGCGACTCTCTTTTGCGAGAAGCTGGGCGAACTCCGTTCGTACCCGATTCCATTCGGAAACCGGCAACTTGAAATGTTTGCGCATGCCGTACAGGCCTGGCCCAACCAAAAAAATACCCTGATTCGAGCTTAGCGCGTTGCTAATGGCTCGCGCTTCGCAGAGGATGGTCTTTGTCCCGAAGGTTTGGATTGCTCGTGAACGGATTTCCTCTGCAGTTAATGGTTCATCGCTTTGGTCCAGAATGTGTGTGGCGACATCAGTGGCACTCAGTCGACTTAGCCGGATAACAGGGCTCTGCGGATCGTCAAATTCTACCAGCGCCCGTCGGACGCGGCGCAGCATTCCGAGAAATCTCCCGACTTTCAGCCGCTTATAATGTTGTTGAGACGTGAGTTTCCGATAAGCCTCAGCAACGGCAACACAGCCATTGGCGCTGCGCACGAGTTTTGCCAAATCAAGGTCAAGCCTACGAATCGAATTGTCGATGCCTCCCACTCCGTCTTGCTGGTTGGGCCAGCAGGGAACGTTTTCGTCAAGGGCTCCTATCAGCCGCACTTGGGCTTTTGGCGATAATTCGAATGTGCTGCGAGATTCACCCATCCACTGCGCTAGCAATGCGGGAGTCAGTGGGCAAACGTTCGAAACACAGCGTCGCTTCACAGCTTCGAGGAGCCGTGGCACCCGTGGCCCCCGAGTTTTTTTCAGCGTATTGACGGTCTTTTCCACGATTTGTTGGACCCGCGCGCGCGTAAGCCCATGCCGGTGTCCAAGTTGTTCAAAGGTCGACGGAGGGACATCTTCTCCTCCGATTCTGGCAAGGAGCAAGTGTTTGTCACGAAGCGATAGCTTCGCCATTGCTTCCTCAAGCAACCTTAACAATTCCGTGGGCTGAGCGGACTCTTCGATCTGTGCCTCATCAAATTCCCCAGAGATTGCACGCTCAATGAGCTGCCCAACCTCTTCAACGGTGCGCCAGCCACAATTCTTGCATCGAAGCAATTCGGATGCACTCCGGCCATTCAGATCCCCCAGTGTCCGGAGTCCGATGGATCGAACAAGATTTGTAGCACGGCTGGTTATTGGCAATTCAGCGAATCGTAACTGAGAAATCGACTCCGGAATGACGAAGCGTACACCGTTTCCAAGAAGAAGAGACCCAGCCTCAGGATCGCGCACCTGCTCTACGCTCGAGCGTGCTTGGCGTACCAGCGCATCCAGTTCGTGTAACGTTTTGTATCCACAATTTCTCTGCAAAGCGAAATCGTCCAGCTTGCATCCGTGGAGATCGCCAAGCACGCGGATATTCGCTCTGCGCAAAACGCCGGTGAGTCGCACCGACATCGCCATGCGGTCGATTGGCTGGCCGCGGAGATCCACCGGAATGTGGATAGGCTTAAGAAAGGAATTGAAGGGTAGAGCGGTCATTTTGATTTTCAAAATGACTTGCGAGCTGGCTTATCATTTTGTTACTCTAGCTCCGCGTTGTTACTAGAAGCCTTCGCGTCACGGCGCTAGGGCATATATGCGAGACTTCCGGCCATCTGTGTGCATAGAGCTTGAGGAAGCGCACCGCCGTTTTTAGAAAAATGCGGAGCTGCACCGAAATCGAAATCGCGTTCACGGGAATGTTAAAAGCATCTAGTGTCAAGTCTCCGGCATCGGCCTCCCGACCCCCTCAACATCCTTCTACGCAAATTGCCGGGCAAAGTTCTCGAAAAGTTTCAAATCTTTTCAGACACGACCGCGGATCATGCAGTTTTCGACTCTGGGGAGCTCAGGCTGCCAGCCTGCAGTCGTCTTATTTCCAATAGTTTACATATCACCAGCTACGCGAAAGTATTGTCGGCAAGCGGCCGAGGTAAGTGGAGGCGAGGGGAGTTGAACCCCTGTCCTCGTCGCTATCCACGCGAACATCTACATGTTTATCCGGTGACGAGTTTTAAGGAGCCGAACGTTGCGCCGGCACTCTGCCGGCTCCCGAGCATCCGCGAATTTCGATTCACAAACCGGCGCGGTCGCTCCACCGATCTGCCAGCCTGCTGTCCACGTTTCCGGCGCTAGCAGGCGTCACTCCGGAAACGTCGCGGTCAATTAAGCCGCGAGAGCGAGATCTTCGTGATCTGCGTTTATTTGTTTTGGTTCGGTTTTTAACGAGGCCAACGAACCATCCTCGACATGCCGCCCGCGCTTCCAACGATGAGTCGAAGCCGGTGCGCCCCCAAATTGTGCTTGAACAAATACCGTAAATTGAGGTCTTATGCAACGAGCTTGAACGTTTTTGTTCGTTTTTCGCTGTGCTGCGGGCTCTGTGAAGAGCAATCCGAATGGCAATGGACGTAACATCTCGATCCGTCGTTGGAGGTCGACCGGACAAGGCCGCTTCTTACAAAGAGATCCAGCAGGAGCCCTCTCCCAGGACGGTGAAATCGATCTCTCGAGCGCGATTTTCGCCCCTAGGCCTGAGGTTAATGCGCCGGAATTTCAGTAGTCGAGCGCCCGAACTTTCGGGGGGCAAAGCTATCATCCTTTCGGTCCCCAAAAGTGGACGTACATGGGTCCGGACATTTCTTTGCGCTTATTTCTGCAAACGTCACGGCCGCGAGTTCACCCTCGAGCCAGAACGATATCGCGAACCGGGCATCCCCCGGCTCATTTTTTCCCATGATTTGTTCGAGCACCGGACGAAAGGCGGCCTTTGGGACAGAATCCGTGGCAAATACTTGGTCCCGAGAAAGGAGCTCCGTCGAGCAAAGATCATTCTGGTTGTGCGGGACCCGCGCGACTGTTTCGTTTCTCTTTATGTGCAGATGACCAGGCGCGACCCCGGCGCGTCTGCCAAGTTCAAGGAAAAAACTGTCAGCGACCTCCTGCGCGACAAAGGGTTCGGAATTCGCGCCATCGTTAAGACGATGAACGACTGGCTGAATGAGTTCTCGGGCCGCGACGATTTCACTATCATCCGATATGAATCGGTGCGCGCCTCGCCTGCGGAACATTTCCGATCGCTGCTTGCCGCGCTCGGCGAAACGGCCCCTGACATGTCGATCTTTCAAGCCGCGCTCGATTTCTCGCAGTTCGAAAATATGAAAAAAATGGAGGCTGCCGGCGCTTTTGATTCGAAAATCCTGCGACCGGGCGATGTCCGTGATCCGGAGTCGTTCAAAGTACGCCGCGGCAAGGTGGGCGGTTATCGTGAGTATCTGTCAGTCGAAGATCAAGATTACGCCTCAGCCGCGTTGACCAAGCTCGATCCTCGGCTCGGCTACGCCCTGGGCGAGCAGCGCGCACCATTAGGTCCAATGTAGGATCAAGCTGCGCTCGCGGTCTTGCCTTCTGGGTAGCGACGCGCGCCTCGCGGTCGGGTGGTCGCGTCTTCGCGATCACCCGAACTTTCCTTGACGGCGGCAATTTCCAGGCAGTAATCAACCCGGGCAAGACTGTTTCGGTGGCCCTGCCGAAGCAGCACCCGAGACGCGCGTCCTCTCCGAAAATCACCACACCTCCCCGTTTTCGATCGCTCGTGGGAAGGCTTAAAAAAAGTTCTTGCATCCCTACTAATTTAGTAGAATATCCAAACCATATCAATTCAGTAGACATTAAATAAACAACCGAGGGGAGTCACATGAAGATAATGAAATTGATAATGGGATCGACGTGCTTGGCCTTGTTCTGTGCGAGCGCGGCATGGATCGAATACAAGATCGTGTTGAGTCTCGGAAGCGCGCTCAGTTTGTGTGCGTTCACATCTGTGTTGGCCGCGATGTTAGTCGCGCTGCTTCGTGCGCCGGAAGGCTGCGAGAACGCTGATGGATTTTATGCTCGAGCGCGCAAACGTCGCTCGGATGGGGTTCGGCATGGCCAACGCACACGTACAGCGAAAATGAACATGGTCCGATTCTTATTAGCCCAACGGTCTCGCGCTCATAACTAGCATATGAAACTTTCTAAACGAGGAGAGTATGCACTCCGAGCGCTAATTGATCTTGGGATCGCGCAAGAGCTGGGTTTTCCAATTCTGCAGGCGAGCGTATTGGCGACAAAGGAGAAACTGCCAGTAAAATTTCTGGAGCAGATTTTGGCGCAGTTGAAACTGGGGGGGTACGTAAAAAGCACTCGCGGAAAGTTGGGCGGCTATTCTCTGGCCAAGCCAACGAGGCGGATCAAGTTCGGATCGGTCATCCGTTTGATAGAGGGACCGCTGGCACCGATCCGATGCGTGAGTCAAACGGATTACGCGCGGTGCAGTTGTCCGGACGAAGTGCACTGTGGTTTGCGGATGCTTATGCTCGATGTGCGTAACGCCATCGCGAAGCTCCTCGATCGCTACACGCTTAAAGACATCGTAGAAATCACGTTGCGCAAGCTGCGCAGAGACAAGGTTACGCCCGCTTTTATTCCGCCATCAATCGGGCTCCAGTCCGTGCTGCCGACCAAGGGTAACCTGGCGTTTCGGGGCCGTCGAAAATTGAATTCAATAGAACCTATATCGGTGAGAACAGAGAAAATAAAAACGCAGGGGAACTGACCGAAGAAAATTAGTAGAAGCGAAAAACGCGACAAAAAGGAGAAACCTAATGTTTATCAAGAAGTTCGTCTTACGGGCGGCGGCGGGCGGGAGCCTGGCTGCAGTTGTTTTAATGACGGCGCCACGGCTTGGCGCACAGACATCCTCTGAATCCAAACGGATCCAGGAACTGGAGCGCGCCGTCGCCGAGCTCAAACAGGAAGTCAACAGGTTAAAAAAGCAGGCTGCGTCTGCCCCTGAGGGCAAAATGAAAACGAAAGTCACTTACGATGGCAAGTCGTACGTTGAAAAGGCGGTCGTGGAAGAAGAAAAACCACCGGTTTTTGTCGTTCCGCGCGGCTCGGAAATTAAGTTCGTCCTGGGCGGATTCATTCAGATCAACTTTGAGGACGGCGATGTGTCCGCGTTCGAAGGCCGGTTCGGTCAGACTGCGCAAAAAGATCGTTTCCGCCTGCGCCGGGCACGCATCAACCTGACCGGCGATTTCGCGGAGCAATTCGACTTCAAGATCGAAGGCGACTTTGGCCAGGGCGATGGCCTGAACTCGAACCGCCTCGCCTTTTCGGGAACAGACATTTTCCTCAACTGGCATCAGTTTCCGGAAGCGCAGGTCAAGGTTGGCCAATGGAAAGCGCCATTCGGCCTGGAGCAGCTCACACCAGACACTTCCCTGTACATTATCGAGCGCAGCCTTCCTACCGGCGCGATCACGCCCGACCGGCAGATCGGTGCTCAGCTTTGGGGAAAGCCTTTCGCCAACGTTTGGCCTGACCAGAAGGATTTGCTGACGTATTACGCAGGCATCTTCAACGGGAACGGACGCAACGTCAGCGTTAACGACAACAATAACTTTATGTATGTTGGCCGCCTGGAGTTGATGCCGTTCAAAGGCAAAATCTTTGGTCAGGATTCCAGTCTCAAGCTGGGTGACGACGTGCTCAACAGTCGCGATGACGCGGGAACAAACATCTCGCAATCATTGAATCTATTGGTAAACGCCGACGGCTCCCTCTCGCCATTCGTCCTGCCGGGGGCGGATGAAAGAACGGCGTGGGGCGTGGATGCTTGGTTCAAACTGGGTCCATTTGATTTAATCGGTGAATACCTTCAAGAAAAAGTGAACGGTCGAACCGTGAACGGCGTGCGGCCGGGATTCGCCGACTTCACAACGAACGGGTACTATATAACGGCAGGTTACTTCCTGATCCCGAAGAAGCTTCAAGCAGCGGTCAGGTGGGAGGACCTAAATCCAGGGCAAAAGGGCAACGACGGCATCCACTCCATCACCGGTGGCCTCAACTACTACATCCACGGGGACGATCTCAAGCTGATGGTCAACTATATTCATACCTGGTCGGATTTCCGGGAAGCGAATCCTCAGTTTGGAGAGGATCAATTCGATGAAGTCATCGGGCGCATCCAAGTAATATTTTAGTTCGATCAAATTAGGCGAGCTCGTAGTCACAGCGACGCTAGGCGAGCTGACGATGCTGACTTCGCTTATCTCATGATGACATTCTCCTATTGAAAACAAACTATGAAGACAAAAACATTGATAGCAGTTATCGGAACGCTTGCGCTTTTCGTGCAAGCCGCCCGTGCAGAAGCAAAAACGGTGATTCGCTTCGGGCATTTCCCGAATATCACTCACGCCCAGGGTGTAATTGCGCACGCCCTGACACGCCAGGGCAAAGGCTGGTTTGAAAAGCGGCTCGGTCCAAATGTCGAGATCCAATGGTTCACTTACAATGCGGGACCTTCTGCGATGGAGGCGATCTTCGCCGGCTCGCTCGACGTCACTTATGTGGGTCCAAATCCCGCTCTTAACGCCCACTTTAAATCGAATGGCGAAGAAATTCGCATCATTGCGGGCGCTGCCAACGGAGGAGCAGCCCTGGTCGTTCCGGCGGACGGTAGTATCAACAAAGCTTCGGACTTTCGCGGGAAAAAAGTCGCCACGCCACAGCTCGGTAATACTCAGGACATCTCGTGCCGCGCGTGGCTGAAAGCACAGGGTTTCAATGTCACCATGACCGGCGGTGACGTCTCCGTCGTGCCAACTGCGAATCCGGACCAGCTAGGGCTCTTTCAATCCGGCGGGGTCAACGCCGTCTGGACTGTCGAACCCTGGGTGACGCGCTTGGAGCGGGGGGCGAACGGGCGGATTTTTCTCGAAGAAAAAGACATTATCACCACATGGTTGGCCTCTAGCGTGAAGTTCCTCAAAGAGAAGCGTGAACTGGCAAAAAAGGTTGCTGCTGCAAATGCAGAGTTGACGCAGTGGATCACTGCGAACGGAACCGAAGCGCAAAAACTGCTCATCAATGAACTGAAAGCTGAAACTAATTCTGACTTTGCGCCTGATGTTATTGCGCAAGCTTGGAAGCGCATCAAATTCACTTCTGAGGTTTCACGAGATCTCGTCAATAAATCTGTGGAGGACGCAAAACAGACCGGCTTTGCCAAAGGCTTTACAGATATATCCCGAATGATCGAGACTCCTTGATGTTTCGGCATAAGACGGGTTCGATTACTGAGGAGCTCGAGGTCATTGCGCCCTCGAAGCTCGCGATCGACAACGTGTCGAAAAGCTTTCAAAGCGCATCAGGCACTGTTCTGGCGCTCGACCATGTGAGTTTGCAAGTAGACGAAGGTGAGTTCGTCTGCCTCGTCGGCGCGAGCGGCTGCGGAAAAACGACATTGCTGAACATCATTGCTGGATTAGAAAAGCCGGACAGCGGAAATGTGCTCGCCGACGGAAAGCCGATAACCAGTCCGGGGCGAGACCGCCTGGTGATGTTCCAGGAACCAGCGCTTTTTCCGTGGCTGGATGTCTTCGGCAATGTGCTTTTCGGTTTGAAGCTGAAGCCCAACCTGACGAACAAGGATCGCCGGGATGTCGCGAAATATTATCTCGAACTGGTCGGGCTCACGCGTTTCGAGCGAGCGAACATCCATGAACTGTCCGGCGGCATGAAGCAACGTGTGGCTCTCGCGCGGGCTCTCGCTCCAAATCCGCGCGTTTTGCTCATGGATGAACCATTCGCGGCGCTGGATGCGCTGACGCGGGAACAACTCTACGGCGACCTTCAAAGAATTTGGGAAGAGCGCAAAAAGACGATCGTCTTCGTCACCCACAATGTCCGGGAGGCCGCTTGCCTGGGCGAGCGCGTGCTGCTTTTTTCCCCACATCCTGGGCGCATCCAAGAGGAATTTGCCGTGGATCTGCCGCGACCGCGCGATATCAATAGTGTCGATCTTGCGAGTTATGCGACGAAAATCATCCGTTCGCTGAGAAAGTTTAGCCAGGAGCGCGGCCAGGACGCCAAATGAAAAGATTTCTTTCCGCTGCACTTTTCTTTGTTGCCCTTCTCTTGCTGTGGCATTTGGTTTTTCGCGCAAAGATCTGGTCGCCGGTCTTGCTGCCCTCTCCGGTCCAAGTGGTAAATTACCTCAAGGGCGCGATTGAGGATGGGACACTCGGCCACGCAACAGTGATCACGATGCGTCGCCTTTTAATCGGATATTTCATCGGAATCGTCGTCGGTTTGCCGCTCGGACTTCTAATCGCTCGCTGGAATTTATTGCGTGATACACTCGGAACTACGGCGCTGGGATTGCAAACCTTGCCAAGCGTTTGTTGGGTACCGCTTGCACTACTTTGGTTCGGGCAAACCGAGGCGGCGATGTTGTTCGTGGTCGTGATGGGCACTCTCTGGTCGGTCATTATCGCGACCGAAACTGGTGTGCGAAATGTTCCGCCAATCTATCGTCGCGCGGCGCTCACGATGGGTTCGAAGCGCCTGCACATCTGGTTGAAGGTCATCTTGCCAGCCTCGCTGCCATTCATCGTCAGCGGCATGAAACAAGGCTGGGCCTTTGCCTGGCGCTCGCTGATGGCGGCGGAAATCTTTGTGACGATCCTTACCGGTTTCGGCCTTGGTCAGCTTCTGCATTACGGACGGGAATTGAGCGCGATGGATCAAGTCATTGCCATTATGCTTGTGATCGTTGTTATCGGTTTGCTTGCGGACAAAATCTTCTTTTCTCCGATAGAAAAATTTCTCCATCGCCGCTGGGGCACGAGTCAGGCATGAGATTTGGCGAGAAGCGCGCGTCTGTCTCCGCGCAACGCGAGGTGCGCATCAGTAATGAGCTTGGTCTGCATGCGCGACCAGCGGCCGAGTTCGTCAAACGCGCGAATAGTTTCCGATCGGAAATCTGGGTCGTGAAAGGCGGGAAACGATATTCTGCCGCCAGTCTCATCGATATCCTCCGTGCTAACCTCGATTGCGGCGCCACCGCTACACTCGAAGCACACGGCGTCGATGCGGAAGAGGCCCTTGAGCGACTAGAGAAGTTGCTCGCGGAATTCCAAGAGCGGGAAATAACCTAACGCAACGGACGCGCGACCAGGATTCCGCTGTCTGATCGGTAGCGATACAGATATTTCGAAAGCTCTGTGTCTACGATGACGCGGCCAGAATTTCCGGGGGAAGAGGCGTGCATGAAATGCAAGACGCCGTCATTGGTGCGCAATGCCAGCCCGACGTGCGATGTGGAGTAAAGCCCCGATCTGTCGCGTCCGATAATTCCGATGATGTCGCCACTGTGTAATTTCGATTCAATTCCAGCAACGCGGTTCTTTGGAATTTGATAGAGCGGGCGCGATGAAACGTTGGCTTCCATGCGCGCGAGCGGCCCGAGCAGCGAACGGTTCGCCGCGAGGTAACGGTAATGCCGCCAGCCCACACTCATCTCGCGCGCCGAGTGCGGAACGTTCGCGCCGCCGAGACTGCGCGTCAGATCTTCCACCAAGCCGCGCCGGTCATTGTCGTAAAGCCAATCCTCCAAATAATGTAGTCGCGAGAGATATTCGCCGGTGCATTCGCCGCTGCGATACCGGTCGAGCTCGATGTAATGCAATAATCGCTCCGGAGTCCAATTCGATTCCGGCTCGTTCAGCATTCGGGCGAAGGTGAGCGCGATTTCGAAAAACGTCCAGCAATCCATGCGCGTTCCGGTCAATGCCTGACCGACAACCGCCGTTCGCTCGCCGATCGGCAGTGAGCTCCAATTTCCAGATTTGGCCTTCGTAACCAGTCGGTTGAACTGATCCTGTCCCTTAAAAACCGTGCTGAAAGGCAAAGGCGATTGCACCGCGAAGGCCACCGAGCAGATCAAAAAGGCAGGAACGAGGATTTTCCAAATCCGCATATTGCGCACAACTCAACGCGGAATTCATCCGCAATCAACAGCGATCGCTATAAGAAGAAGCGAAAGCTTTTCCCGAGCATTCCCAATCCATCGTTCATCGACGCGAAAGGTTTGCTTCACTGGGGCAAGCTTATATGCTTTCGCGGAAGTGCCGATTCGTTTTTCGAAAAAAAGCCGGAGGAATGTTGTTCGCCAGGAATTGGAGGACGGCGCCAAGCGCTCCACGCGCGTGCGCTTGCGTCCGCGAGCAGATTGGCACAAGCGCAATTTTCTCACCAGCGTCTTGATCCCTTCACTTTTCATTAAACGCTCTGGCAATCACGTTCGCCCGCAGTTTCCGAAAATCCGGGAAGGCCAGATATGCATCACTTGGATCGGCCACGCGTCATTTTTGATCCAAACGCACGAAGTCAACGTCTTAATTGATCCGAACTGGTCGAAGTGGCTCAAGGTCATCAAAAGATTGAAACAACCGGGCTTCGAACTTCATCATCTGCCTGCGATTGACTTTGTCTTGGTGACGCATGCCCATTTCGATCATCTAGACCGGCGCACGTTGCGGCGCGTGGCTGCCGATCAACCGATTGCCGTGCCAATCGGCGTGGGAAATTTGGTGCACGACCTTGGTTTTCACATTGTGCACGAGCTTGATTACTGGGAGACGGTCGAACTCGGGCCGCTCAAAATTTCGCTCACGCCATGTCATCATTGGGGCGCGCGATTTCTCGCAGATTTGCATCGCGACTTTGGCGGGTTTGTCATTGACGTGGACGGCCGCACCATTTTTCACTGCGGCGACAGCGCTTACTTCCCAGGGTTCAAGGACATCGGCGAGCGCCACGAGATCGACATCGCTTTGCTTCCTATTGGCGCCTATGAAGCGCCAAGCGGCCGCGAAGTTCACATGAATCCGGAAGAGGCGGTGAGGGCGTTTCTCGAGCTTCGCGCAAAAACGTTGGTGCCGATGCATTACGGAACTTTCCCGCTCGGCTTTGAGCCAATGCACGAGCCGCCGGAACGATTGCTCGCTTCGGCTCGGGCCCACGGCATCGAGGACAAGGTTCTCGTTATGACCGAGGGCAAACCAGTGGTTCTGTAAGATGAAACCATCGAACGCTCAACATCGAACATCGAAACTCGAATCCGCTGAGTGGGATATTGGATGTTGGATGTCGGATGTTCGGCGTTGAATTTGCCGCATGTCCGAAACGCGACGTACGCGTTTTACAATCGCCGGTGCAATCACAGCCGGCCTGATCGTCGTCGGATTTTGCCTTATCCTGCTCTGGCACGATCCACTCGTTTTTTGGAATGACGATTATGAATTATCGGTCCTGCCCGTATTCGCCGATGTGGCGCGCAGCTGGTCGGAAGGCCACTGGCCGCTCTTGAGTCCCTATTCCTGGGTCTGCGGCAATCTCGCTGGCGAATTTCAGTACGGCACGTTCTCGATTTTTGTGAATGCGGCCGTCGTTCTCATCTGGAAATTTTCGCTGATATTCTCACAACAAGCGGCTGCTCTTTCCATCACCCATCTTTTGGTCCTGGCGGTCGGCGCATTTTTGCTGGCACAGGACCGTCGATTTTCAATTCCACTCTCAATCTTCGTTGCGCTGGTCGCGTCCTTGAACGGCTGGATCATTTGTTGGGGCGCAACCGATTGGTTCGGTGCGCTCGGCGCGTTCGCTTGGCTGCCTTGGGCATGGTGGGGAGCCGAACGAGCGCTGGATACAAAAAGAACGAAATGGAGATTCATATGGCCGGCGCCGTTTGTTTATCTGGTCGTTACCGGCGGCTTTCCTTACACGGTTGTGATGTTGGCGCTCTTGCTCGTTTGGTTATCACTCAAATCGCTAGCTCAAACCCGAAGCACCTGGTCGATCTTACCATTGTGTTTCGGCACGCTGCTCGGACTAGGACTTTCCGCTCCGGCATGGCTCGCGCTTCTTGATTACGTTCAGGGTTCAGCGCGTGAATTACAGGCGGCGTCTGCACATTGGCAATGGCGCGTTCCGCCAGCCGCGCTGCCCGGATTTATTCTTCCCTGTTGGACGGTAAAATGGACGGATTTCTTCACGCGTCTGATCCCGCATCCGGCGACTGAGTTGGCTTGCGGCTTGGTTCCAATTTCCGCCCTCATCGCAGGATTGATTGGTCGCGGTCGCAAACTGGTCAGGGAAATGAAATGGGAGCTGATCCTGCTCGCGGTCGTGCTCTTACTCGCCATGCTGCCGACTACAGGCGTTTTTCGTTGGAGCTTTCGCTGGCTTCCTTTTTTTCATTTGATTCTCGCGATTTGCGCCGCAGAAGCGCTGCAAACGTTGCGCGGAGCGGGATCGAGTCTTCGATGGCCAGGGTTAGCGACTCCGGCTACAACGGCGTTCGCACTGGTTGTTTTGACAGCCATTACGATGTCGATCTTCCGAACGGGCGGCTCATACGCTTTTCCGTTGACATGGATCTTTCTCGGCCTTGCCGCGCTTTGGTACTTTTCGGAATATTTTTTGCGCAATTCCGGATTTCGCGGATGGACACCTCCGGCGATCACATTTTTCGCGCTCCTCACGACGTATCTCTGCATCCCGCCAAACTGCGGCGTTCCCAAATACAACCTCTCGCAAGAGTTGATTAGGTCGTCCCCGCTCGATCCGCGTCGGCTGTACCTCAGCATCTATCCATGGGCGGAGTTCACGTATCGCAGCGAAAAAAAACCCCAACCGATCGGCCAAATCGTGCGACCCGGGAGCACATCGATGTGGGCCGGATTGCGTTTCGTCAACGGTTACAGCCCAATCCGGCCTGCTGGGGTCGCACGTGAATTCTACGCCGAGATTCACGGCGAAATTGATCCCGGAATGGGAACGTATTTACTCAATAACCAAGCCGGCCCCGAGGGCGAGTTGGCGCGACTGGGCGTCGATGGGATCGTTGTCGCGCGAGAACTGGATACCGTTCCTCAACCGGCCGCTGAGTGGCAACTGGTCGTTTCGACAGATGAAGGACGCGTTTTCCATCGGCGCGGTGCGCCATTTGCGCGAGTGCGTTCGATCGCTTCGATTGATTCGCGGCCTGACGAGCGATTTGTCCCTGCGACGATTTCACCAGTTAACGATTCGCGAAATCGGGTGGAGGCAGATGTCGACGTGCCAAGCGGCGATCGACCTGCGTTGGTGACTTTCTCGAGTCCGTATTTCCGCGGATACGAGGCACGGCTCGGGAACCAAAAACTCGCGGTCAGTTCGTATCGCGGATTATTTCCAATTGTCGAGGTTCCAGCCGGCTCACATGGACGGCTCACGCTCACTTACCAGCCATATTGGCTGATCTGGGGAAGCGCGGCAGCGGCCGCTTGCGCTCTGGTCGTTGTGCTTGGGTTTTTTGCAGCGATTTCCCAGAGAGAAGGAACGAAAGGGACGCCAAAGAACATGTGAAATGTTGAGTGTTAGATACCATCCCATCTACTAGAACTGATTCTCATGCATTGGCGCGCCCGGTATTTCGCTATAATTGGCTCCCTGCTTCCGTTGATTTTGCCGAAGCTCTCTGGAGACACTCCACTTCCGCCTCCAAAAGTTGTGAGGGTGGCCTCGAGGAATTTCAACGTTGGTGCGGAAAGCGATCCACAGACTAATGAAACAACTGTTTATCGGTAAAATCGCGGTCCAGAAGGTGGAATCGCGCGCGGCGAAACGCTATGGAAGTTTCCCAGATGGTTTCGCGTGTTTCAGGTCTCGAACGATGGCAACACAATTGTTGCCGAAACGGATTATCTAAACTTGCTTCCGCCAGACGTCGCGCGAGATGACTATGTTCTATTAACTTTCATTGTCCACGGCAAGGTGATCAGGGAGATTACCGTGAGGCAGCTGCTCGGCTCTCGTTCGAAGCTCGTTCGCACAGTTTCCAATTTTTCGTGGGGTCGGGGTCTTTACGGCATCGACGACAATGGATTCGTCTTCGTCGACACTGTCGTCGGTTTTTTTATTTTCGATGCACATACCGGCAAATGCATTTTCCCGGCAAACAATCAGATCGATTCGCCAGCAACGCGCTGATCCTCGGCTCAAGAGATCTCGCCGTAGCTGCAAACAGCTAAAGCTTCTTCGGATCTTCCAGCAGCTCGATTACGCGTTTGAGCAAGCGTCCCGCGCCGCCGCCATCGATGCTGCGATGATCGAAGCTTAACGTGATCTGCGCTTCGGTCCTTGGAACAAATTCCTTTTTCTCTTCATTCCACGAGGGAACTTTCTTCCCGACGCCGAGGCCGAGCAGTAATGTTTGATCGGGCAGGGGAATCGGGGTGCCCCATTCCATTCCGAACGTTCCAAAATTCGAAACGGCGGCGATGCCGCCGGCCTGCATATCAGGCGAGATGCGTCGTTGCCGCGCAAGGTTCACCAGCTCCTTGTATTTCGCCGTAAGATCGACAAGAGACGTTTTGTCCGCGGATCGAATAATCGGCACCATGATTCCATCTTCCGCTTCCACGGCCACGCCGACATCGATGGAACTCGATTGCACCACTCGACCGCCGATTAATTTTGCGGCTGCGGATGGATTTTCCGCGAGGGCAAGCGCGAGCGCGCGCGCGGCGTAAAGCGCTGGACCAGGTTTTGGATCGCGCGATTGTCGATCTTGCAACACGCCATCAAGGCACACGGACGAACCAATCGTTGCAAGCGGGCGGCTCCAGCTACGACGCATCGCATCAGCAACGCCGGCGCGGATCGCGGAAACTTCTTCTGTTTGCTGGTTCTCGATCTTACGCAAAAAACTCTCGAGATCTTTAATCGTGACGCGGTTGCCGGCACCGGTTGGAGGGATCCCGGCGAGATCAGCGTTAGTCAGTTCCAACTCTGCCATGCGCGCACGCACTCGCGGGGATAGAAATCCAGCGGCTTTGGCAGCGGCGGGAACAGGCAGCCCTCCGGTGCGTCCTACAGCTTCACCGTCTCTCTGGCGCACGGCCACGGCGGCTTGTTCTTCGCGTCCGGGAGCTTCCATGGCCATTCCCTTCGGCGGTTCTGAAACGGTTTTCTTGAACCGGGCGGCGTCTTCTTCACTGGCTTCCACGTAACCGAGCACCGCACCCACCGGATAGGTTTCCTTTAGTTGCACGGTGATTTTGTCGATCTTGCCTTTGCAAGGCGTGGTCACGCCCATGACGGCTTTATTGGTTTCGACATCGATAATTTCCTGATCGGCCGCGACCTCGTCGCCGGACTTCACTTTGATGTCGACAACCGTTGCTTCCGCGATCGATTCGCCAAGCTGCGGCATGATAATGGGAACTTGCGGCATAAATTTTTATTCTCGAAGCAAAGCACGGGCCTTCCTCGCAATCTCTTTTGCGTTTGGACGATGCGCTGACCACAGATTTGGATGGTACGGAATCGGCGTGTCCTTGGCGTTGAGACGCTGCGGCGCTGCGTCCAGCAGATGAAAACCTTCCGCAGTCACACGAGCGATGATTTCGGCCGTCGCGCCGCCCCATGGAAATGATTCGCCGACGCAAAGCAAGCGTCCTGTGCGCGCGACAGAGGCGAGAACGGTGTTGGTGTCGAGAGGCTTAACGGAGCGAAGATCGACGACTTCAATTTCGAACCCTTCGCTGGCCAATTGTTCCGCGACTGCAAGCGCTTCGTGTAGCATCGCGCTGTAAGAGACAATGGTGACGTCACGACCTTCACGCGCTATGCGCGCTTTGCCTGTGGGCAAGCTTTCGGTCGGCAGGTTCTCCGCCTTCAGGTGGTAATAGAGATATTTGTGTTCGCAGTAGACGACGGGGTCGTCAATCGCCACGGCTTCGATCAACATGCTATACGCGTCTTCCACCGTGGCCGGCGTCATGACGATCAGCCCCGGATAATGCGCGTAGAGCGATTCCATCGACTGACTGTGAAAGGGCCCGCTGCCTTTCGTGCCGCCCGAGGGTAAACGCACGGTGATGGGGACTGGAACGTCCGTCCGCCAATAATGCGTCCCGGCGTTGTTTAAAATCTGGTTGAGCGCGGTACTGGAAAAGTCGGCAAATTGCATTTCGACAATTGGCCGCATCCCATGCATCGCCGCCCCGATCGCGGTCCCAACCATCGCGTCTTCACTGATTGGCGTGTTCAACACGCGTCCGGGAAATTCTTTCGCAAGACCTTTCGTCGCTTTAAAGGCGCCGCCGAACGCTCCGCCGACATCCTGGCCATAAATAAAAACGCGTTCATCATCACGGAGCAACTTCGCCTGCGCCTCGCGGATCGCTTCGAGGTACGTGATGCTCATTCGAGAGAATCGACAAGATCGCGTGTCAAGATCGCGCACCAATCTTCTTTATCAGCCTCGGGTGCGGCTTCTTTTTGCGCGGTGGAAATCGCTTGATCCACTTGTGCGGCTGCGTCTTTGCGCCACTCGCGGAGAGTCTCGGCGTCGACCAAATTAAGATCAGCGATCGTCTGCTCGGCAACCTTCAAACAATCTCGCGCGAACGGTTCACGCTTGATCTCGTCCGTCACGTAACTCGCGTCGTCGTGCTCGCCGTGACCAGATAGGCGTAGGATGGAAGCGACGACCAACTGCGGTGGACGTCCCGCTCGCGCACGCTTTACCGCGCTGCCGATCATATCGAGACAATTTGTAAGGTCAGTTCCATCGACCGTATAGCCTTCGAAGCCATAGCCGATCGCGCGGTCAACCAGATCGTGACACGCAAACTCGCGGTCGTTCGGAGTTGAATAGGCGTAATGATTGTTCGTTGCAACGACGACGAGCGGCACCTGTTCGACCGCAGCGAGGTTCATGCCTTCATGAAACGAGCCGGTCTGCATCCCGCCTTCGCCGATGCAACTCAGGCCGACAAAGTTTTTTTCGCCGTGGAATCGCTTCGCCATCAGTGCACCGACCGTGACCGAGACCATTGCGCCGAGGTGACTAATCATAGCGAGCTGATTGTTCCGTGGACGGCCGCGATGAATGTTGCCGTCGCGTCCGCGCATTGGGCCCTGTCGCGAGCCCAAATAAGTGCGCGTGACATCGATAAGCGGTTCGCCGAACGCCGATCGCCCAGCTTGATCCCGAATCAGCGGCGCGAAGATGTCGCCTTTTTCTAAGAACAATCCGCAGGCCACGCTAACCGCTTCCTGCCCACGGCCGACATAGACGCCACCCGTGATCAAACCGCCGCGATAGAGACTTACGAGCTTTTCTTCGAGCGTGCGCGCGAGCAGCATCCAACGAAACGCTTCGAGAAAGCGCTCATGCGGCGCGTTTTTTTTTGTTTTTGATTTTGCGGTGCGCTGCGCCGTCTGAAGCATCGGACAATTTTACGCAAGATCGACAATCGCGCGCAAAAAATTTTTGTGGCATGGCGCAGCGACCCGATTTCGGGTAGCGCATGCGTCTCGCGTGCCTGGCGATGGTGTCTCGCCATCGCGAACTTTTCCTGTACGATGAATTCAGTCTGCGGTCCGCACCTCAAGAAAAGCTCGTTTCGGCGCGACGCCGAAACCAGCACTCGTGACGCGTGCGCTACCCTACGTCGCCGCGAGCGCGAAACGACGTTGCTTGGGGCTCTGTTCACCCCCGTTCGACGTCGGCTCGGTCGAAGCTTGCCGCGGGGCCGTCAATTTCATCCCAACGAGCCTGCTCACTCCGCGCTCCTCCATCGTCACGCCGTAAAGCACATCGGCTTTTGCAATCGTGCGTTTGTTGTGCGTCATGATGATGAACTGACTCTGCTTAACGAATCGGTCCAACATGCGGGTGAAGCAGTTAATGTTGCCTTCATCGAGAGGCGCATCCACCTCGTCGAGGATGCAGAACGGACTCGGGCGAACCATATAGATCGCGAACAGCAACGCGACTGCCGTCATGGCGCGCTCGCCTCCACTCAGCAGCGAGACGCTTTGCAGCTGTTTGCCGGGTGGCTTGGCGCTGATTTCAATCCCGCAGTTCAGTGGGTCGTTCTCATCGACCAGTGACAAATCAGCGCGGCCGCCGCCGAAAAGGTCGGCAAATGTTTCCCGAAAATTTACCCGCACCTGAGCGAAGGTCTCGGCGAACAATTTCTTTGTGGTCGAGTTGATTTGCGCAATCACATCGAGCAACTCGCGCCGCGATGCCGTCAGATCGTTGTTTTGATTTTCGAGAAAACGATACCGCTCTTCGAGCTCGTCATACTCGTGGACGGCATCGAGATTCACCGGGCCCATGTTGTCGAGCTGGCGCGTGAGTTCGGTAATCAGCTTTTGCACGTCCACGTTGGCAAGATCGACATCTGGGTGGATCGTGCTCTCCAAGCGCGATGTCTCATCCGACACGGCCTCCCCGCCATTATTAGCATCGAGCGGGGGAGCGCTCGATCCACCTTGACGTCGCTTCAGTTGCACACGCAAAACTTTTTCAAGCGCCGTCTGATCGGGCACGAACTCGCGGAGATTGAGCTGATAATGGCGCGAAATATGATCGGCGATGTTGTCGATCTGTAACTGCAATTGCGCTTGGCGAACTTGATGTTTCGAACGCAAATCGTGCAGCTCATTCAACGAATGTCGTACCGTGCGCAGATTCGACTCCATTTCGTTCATCGCGGTTAACCGTTCCGCACGTTGATCACTCAGAGCGGCCACGGTTGCCTCCAGGGCAGCGCGTCGCACATTTTGTTTTTCAATGGCAGCTTCAGCGCTCTTCGATTCGCTAGTTTGCGCGGCCAGTCGCTCTTCGAAATTCGCGATCTCCGCGCGTCGAGCCGCGATCGTGTCCGCGAGTTCAGCTTCACGGGCGGTCATCGGCTGGTGTTGTGCGATAAGATTCTCATGACGCTGTCGCTCGGTAGCGAGCACAAGGCGCAATTCGTTTAGCTGCTCCGTCGCTTGATCTTCGCGTCTTGCCGCCTCTTTCTGTGCTGCTTCTGCCGTGAGCTCCTGGGCTTGTTGTGCCCCTAGATTCGTGCGTTCTGCAGCCAATTCTTCTTCCAACTTTGCAATGCGCTCGTCCGCGCTTTGGATTTGCTGGGTGAGCGTTGTCTGCTCCGAGCAGAGCTCGTCGATCTTCTTTTCGTTTTCCTGTAATTCTCGCTCCCGGAAGAGAAATCTGTTTTCCGAAGCCGACTGTTCCCGATCAGCCAACTCATATTCGCGCCGTGCTCCTTCGAAATCGTTCGTTGCCTTCTCCAATATTGAATTTAATCCGTCGCGTTTTTGGAGCAGCGCATCGCCTTCGTTGCAGGCGTCGGAATATTCTGCGGTCAGAATCGACATGCGCGCTTTGCGTTCGAGCAAGGAATCGGCCGAAGCGTCCCGGCTGCCGCCAAAGAGGATTCCTTCGGCTGAAATAAATTCACCGGAGAGCGTCGCGACCGCCAAGTCGTTTCCATTTTTTTTGCAGGACAAGGCTCCCTCAATATCGCGAAAGATTGCGACATCGTGCAGCAACCGTGCCACCAGCGGCGCAAGTGAGTCTGGCGCTTTCACCTTGTCGATCGCCCAGGCGAGAGCATTCTTTGGGAGCGGTGCGTGAGCCTTAGGCGAAGAACTACAGAATTCCGGAATAACCAGGGCCGCTTGGCCGAGTTTCTTCTTCGTCAAGGCATCTATAATTTCGGGCGCCAGTTGGGCATCTTGCAACACGATCGCTTGCAGATTTCGACCCAGCGCAGCTTCGATTGCAGCGATATATTCTGGATCGACCTCGAGATTTGAAACAAAGGCTCCCGCCACGGCGGGCTGGATTCGCGAAGGATCTTGGAGCCCTTTGAGCACAGCTTGTGAACCTTGCGCGAGACCTTCACCTTCTTCGTTAAGTTGACGCAGAATATCGAGACGCGATTCTTTTTCCGCCAACGCACGCCCAATTGCGGCCAGATTTTTTTCAGTGTCGGCTGCGAGCTGTTGATGCTGTCGTAATTTTTCCTCTCCGACTTGGGCTTTCGTTTTCAGAAGATCGACATTGTTCCGCGCGGTCTCTGCCGCCGCGCGTGCGGCGGTGATCTCTTTCTGAACTTTGCCGCGAGCTGCATGTGCAGCGGAAATCGCGCCGTCGAGATCGCGTCGATTTTCCTCGGTCGTTTCCCGGCGAATCGCAATCCCAGAGAGTTCATCCGCCAGTTCGGCAATCCGACTTTCCTTTTTTGACATTGCCAGTCGCAGCGTCTCAAGCTTCGACTCGTGCGAGCTGCGCCCGGCGCGAAGTTCCGAGATGAAATCGGTAAGCGTGGCCAGTTCGTCTTGCTTGGTTTGAAGAAGTTGGTTTATCTTTTCAATCAGCGCGCTTGCCTCCTGTATTTCTTTCTCTTGCTGAGAGCGCTTTGCCTCGGCCGCGGCGATATCTTTTCGGGAACGCTCGATTAACTCCGTCAATTCCTCGGCGCGCTGACGGTTCAGGTCGATTCGACTGTGATGCGTTCCGATTTCGCTTTGCAAACGCTGTAACTCGGTGCGGCCATCGGCGATCTGTCTGTCGATTTTGTCCAGGACAGCGCGTCGTTCAGCAAGTTCGTTCTCGTCCATGTCGATCTTAGCGCGGCTCGCCTGTTCCGACTCAGCAAGGCGCGCGATCTCGGCGTGGCAGCGGGCAAGCTCAGCTTCAAGCGAATCGAGCTGCTTGCGCGAGTGCTGAGTGTCGAGGACGCGAAGATCAGTATGTAACGCTTGGTAACGCCGCGCCTTGCCCGCCTGGCGTTGCAGCGAGCCGATCTGACGCTTCACTTCTTTGATCACGTCGCCGATGCGCAAGAGATTTGCTTCGGTCGCTTCAAGTTTGCGCAGCGCCTCGCGTTTCTGCGTTTTGTATTTTGTAATTCCGGCCGCTTCTTCGAAAACCGCGCGGCGATCCTCCGGGCGCGAACTCAAGACCATGTCGATCTTGCCTTGCTCCATCATCGAGTAGGCAGCGCGCGCGACGCCGGTATCGGCGAAAAGATTTTGAATGTCGCGGAGACGGCACGGCGTTTTATTAAGTAGGTATTCGGAATTGCCGTCTTGATAAACCCGGCGCGTTACGCGCACGTCGTGCCAATCGACCGCCAGATCGGCTGCGCAATCAGAGAGAGTGAGAGAGACCTCGGCAAAACCCACAGGCTTGCGCGTGTCGGTGCCGTTGAAAATGACGTCGGCCATCTCGTCGCCGCGCAGCGATTTGGCGGACTGTTCCCCCAAGACCCAGCGCACGGCGTCAAGCACATTGGATTTTCCGCAACCGTTCGGCCCGACAATAGCGGTAATGCCTTCGTGAAAATCGAAGATCGTTTTATCGGCGAACGATTTGAAGCCGAAAAGCTCGAGAGATTGTAGATGCATGCGAAGGCCGAAATCTCGGACCTCGAATGGTCAATATAATAACCTTGCCAGGGTTACAAGCGAAAATCACACAATTTGAAGGGCTTCGAGCTCCAGCCATCCACAGGATGTTGTACGTGGGCGCTTCGGCAAAGCTCCAAATTCCAGCCTCCATAGACGTTTCAATCGCGCAAATTCGACAGCCGTAGCCAAAAGCATGTGGCGCGTCTATGTATGACCCCAGAGGGGGCGCGGCTACGGCGATGCGTGATCGAACCTTTTCCGAACGAATTGTCGGATGAGGAAGAGCAAAGACGCCACAACAAGACATGCAGCTGTGATCTCGAATTCATCCTTCCTCGCGTGGGCAAGCACCCAGATAATCAAAATGATCGCAACGATCGGAACCAAGCTTCCGCCGCGAAATTTGAATGGCGCTCCGTCGCTTCGGATATCGCGACGATTCAATTCTAGCGCAGCGAGACAGCAAAGAATGTAGAGCAACAGCACCGCCATATTGGAAAGGACGGCGAGCCTTTGAAAAGTCGAGCTGAAGGAAAGAGCAAACGCGGTCGCGGCATAAGTAACAATCGCGACGTCGGGCGTGTGAAATCGCGGATGCACATGCGCAAACAATTTTGGAATGAAAGCGTCACGCCCGAAGGCAAAGATAATTCGGGGCGAGCTCAGAATATCGCTCGTCGTCCAGCCAAAGGCGGAGACGGCCAGTCCGACAAGCATCAACATTCGCCCGATGTTTCCGAGAAATTGGGCAGCCGCTTCGGCCAACGCCGTATCCCCATATTTTCCCAGTTCGTTGCCCAGAACACCCAGGGCGACGAGTTGAATCATGATGTAAAGCAGAGTCGTTACGCCGAGCGCGGTGAAAATCGCTCGCGGGACGGTGCGCGCGGGATGTTTAACTTCCCCACTTGGAACGAGTGCGATCTCTACGCCCACGAATGCGAAGAGCAACTGGAGAACACTTCTGCCAAGAGCGTCGCCTCGGGGCCAGCCAGGCCACGCCAAGGCTTCTGGCCGAATAAAGAAAATTCCCCCGACGATGAAAATGATTAGCGGCGCGAGCTTGATCAACGTGACCGTTTCAACCGCACGCGCGCCGATCCGTACACCGCGCACGTTGATTGCCACGAGAAAGAGCAAGATGAACAAAATGACCACCACACGACCAAGTTGCGTTGCGAAAACGGGAATCAATCCTCCCACCGAGGTAGCAATCAGACCGATTATGCCGGAAATGGCGAGGATGGCCGTGAGAAAATAAAGCACGCCGGCCAGGAATCCGATGTAGCGGCCAAAGGCAACCTCGACATAAGCGTACAGACCGCCGGTGAGCGAAACGCGACTGCCCGCCATCGCAAACGACGTGACGAACAAACACATCGCCACCGCGCAAATAACGTAGGCGAGAGGGGATGCCGCCCCAAGTTGAGCCGCCACCAACGCCGGCAACGCGAAAATGCCGGCGCCGATGGTGGCGTTAACGATGTTCGCAGTGAGCCCGGGAACTCCGATTGCGCGAATCAAGCCCGCTTCTTCTTTCAGTGGCGGAGGTTCGGGCATGGGCGCACGCTGGCGCACGGCAACGCAGGAAACAAGCCCATTTCGATTTGTGTTACGCAATTCAGAGGCAAATGCCGAAAAGTTGGTCTAACATTGACCGCATGCGTCCAAGTTACCTTGAAGATTTGTATTCGTTCCTGCGGTTTCCAAGTATCTCGACCGACGGCCAGTACGCCGAAAGATTGGCCGAATGTGCGCATTGGCTCGTGAAGAAACTCACGAGTATTGGTCTGGAGACACAACTGGTTCCCACGCCTGGTCATCCGGTCGTTTGGGCGCGCAATCAACATCGGCCCGGGCGGCGCACCGTTTTGATCTACGGACATTACGATGTGCAGCCGCCAGATCCTCTGGAGCTTTGGGATTCGCCGCCGTTTGAGCCTGTTCTGAAGGATGGCTACGTTTTTGCGCGTGGCGCAACGGACAACAAAGGCCAGATCCTTTCGCACATTCTCGGCCTTCAAGAGACGATCCAACAAGAGGGCGAATTGCCGGTGAACGTGCATCTTGTGATCGAGGGCGAAGAAGAAATCGGCAGCGCAAACCTCGGCGATTTTCTCAGTCACAATCACGACGCGCTGAAAAGCGACGTGGCAGTAGTTTCCGATACCGGTATGATCGCGCGCGGCGTGCCAACATTGAGCTACGGGCTGCGCGGAGTGACCGCCCTCGAGATTAAGGTGACTGGCCCTAAGATGGATTTGCACTCCGGCGTTTTTGGAGGAGCCGTTGCGAATCCGATCACTGCGCTCGCGCAATTACTGGCCACGCTTCATGATCGCGAAGGTCGGGTCGCAATCGCGGGATTCTACGATCGCGTCAAGCCGCTCGAAGATTGGGAGCGCGAAGCATGGCGCAAGCTTCCAATCGATGGTGATAAGCTGGTTCTGAAAGAAACCGGCGTGCCCGAGCTTTTCGGCGAAGCTGGGTACAATTCACTTGAGCGCATCTGGGCGCGTCCAACTGCCGAGATCAACGGAATCGGAGGCGGCTACCAGGGGAAGGGGACAAAGACCGTCATCGCTAGTCACGCGATAGCGAAGCTGACATTCCGTCTCGTTCCGGACCAAGAAGGTGACGAAATCCTAAGACTGGCGAGAACGCATTTACGAAAGCATTTGCCAAAAGGCGTGACGCTCGAAATTACCAATGGTCATAGCGGGCCGTGGTATCTCACTGATCCGCATTCACAGATCGGCGAAGCCGCACAACGCGCTTTGCGCAAGGCCTTCAACGCGGATGTAGCGCTCATTCGCGAAGGCGGCAGCATCCCGATTGTCTCGCAATTCCGCAGCATCCTCGGCATCGAAACGCTCCTGATGGGACTCGCGCTCCCGGATTGTCGCGCGCACTCGCCGAACGAGAATTTCCCTCTCGAGAATCTCGAAGGTGGCATTCGCCTAAACAAAGCGATTCTTCACGAACTCGCCGGCTGATCTTTTGATCTTTATTCCCGCGACCAAATCAATTCCATAAATTTATCCATTGCGATGTGGATTGTAGGGCGTCTGTGTCAGACGCCGGGGGAGTCGGCGTTTCACAGAAACCCCTACAAACTCCATCACTTCTAAAATGATGCTTCGGGCGTTTCTAATTGTCGCGATGTTATTCGGCACAGTTGGCGCCCCTGATGCGGCCGAAGAGTCGTTAGGCGCGAAAATTAAGAGGGTTTTCGAGGCGACACCAACGCCCACACCAACGCAAAAACATCGAAAGCGCTCAGCGAAGAAATCCACGGTCAGTCCATCGCCGACCGCTTCGCCGAAAAAGAAGAAGACTTCGCCGACTCCGTCACCGAGTCCAACACCGGAAACAAAACGAAAACATAAAAAGAGATCTCCCAGTCCCAGCCCGGGTGAATCTCCATCCGGGATGGCCACGCCGGAGGAAACGCCGTCACCAAGTGCAACCGAAACTACGCAACCGACTGCGATGCCTTCAGTGACCGCGCATCCTACTCCGGAGAAAAAAGGCGCGCCCAATGTGACGGTTTCCCCCAACGAAATCGTGGGCTATGAAACTTACCCGTCGAAAGTGCGCCAAATTATCGACGCCGGGCTCGAGCTGACAAAGCAGAACCTCGGTTACGCATATGGCTCCGCCGATCCCGTAAACGGCGGCATGGATTGCTCCGGTTTCGTTTATTACGTTCTCCGGCAAAACGGATTTCCCGATGTGCCGCGCGATTCAAGCCAGCAGTATGTCTGGGTGCGGAAGGCGGGAAATTTCGATGCGGTGTTAAGCCGGCATGCGGATACGTTCGAACTCGATGCGCTCAAGCCGGGCGACCTCCTCTTTTGGAGCGGCACTTACAATATCGATCGGGATCCGCCGGTCACGCACACCATGATTTATCTGGGACGCGAAAAAGGAACGAAAAAGCGCATCATGATCGGAGCGAGTGACGGTCGCACTTACGATGGCAAGCAGCGCTTTGGCGTCAGTGTTTTCGATTTCAAATTGCCACCGCCGCCGAATAGCAACGACGCCAAGATCAGTCCGGTTTTTGTTGGCTACGGGCGAATTCCCGGGTTAGGCCGGGATTGAATTCTATTGTTCATTCTCGGCTTCCGCGGGACTCGGTGACGCCTTCAGCTCGGTCGCGGTTGTCGGCTGAACCGGAAATTGATGAGCACGACGTTGATATCCCAGCAACGCACCCACGATCAACACGAGAACGATGAGCACGACGACGCGTTGTTCGCTTTTCGAAAGAACGAAAATCTTGAGCAGCCGTTTCATTTTGACGCGTAACGAATGGGATCTTTTATTCCGGCTTCGCGAAAACCTTTGAGCCGCAGGAGACAGGAGTCGCATCCTCCGCACGCGAGACCTTCCGGCGATGGATCATAACAACTGTGCGTGAGCGAAAGATCGACATTGAGCTCGACGGCGTTGCGGATGATTTCGGATTTGGAAAATCTGATTAACGGAGCGTGAACGCGAAAGCGCGTGCCTTCGACACCGGCTTTGGTTCCAAGGTTAGCCAAAGTCTCAAACGCTTCGATGAATTCAGGTCGGCAGTCCGGATATCCGCTGTAATCGATCGCATTGACACCGAGAAAAATATGAGCGGCCGGAATCACTTCAGCCCAAGCAAGCGCATAAGCGAGAAAAATGGTGTTGCGCGCCGGGACGTAGGTGACCGGAATTCCATGCGCGATTTCTGTTTCCGATCGCTTTTTCGGTACGTCGACATCGTCTGTGAGCGCCGAGCCGCCAAAGACACGCATGTCGATCTTTGCGACACGATGCTCTTTTGCGCCTAACGACTTGGCGATTCGACGAGCCGCATCGATCTCGATCTGGTGACGCTGGCCGTAATCAAGCGACAGAGGATACGCTTCGTAACCTTGCTCGATTGCAATGGCCAGCGTCGTTGTCGAATCGACTCCTCCGCTTAAAAGGACAACTGCGCGTTTCATCGGCCATCGCGGCCCATCTTTCTTGCGCGAACAGTCTTATCCGGATATTCGGCGCGCACGGTGAGCGCGATCCCGCCGCGCGCCGAGAATTGCGCGGTCACGATCGCCTCGCGCGGCGCGCACGCTTTCACGAAATCGTCCAGAATGCGGTTCGTGACCGCTTCATTGAACGCTCGCTCGCTCCGATACGATGCAAGATAAAACTTGAGAGACTTGCTTTCGACGCAGAAACGATTCGGCACGTAATCGATGTCGATCCTGGCGAAGTCGGCTTGGCCGGTTACTGGACAAACCGATGTGAAATCATCGGTTTCAAAATGAATCCGATAATTTCGTCGCGCCGGATTTGGGAAAGTTTCCAATCGCGCTTCCGCTGGTGATGCGGGCAATTTTGCCTCGCTTCGTCCAAGCAATGTCAGGCCACTCGATTTTTTCGCGCGCTGCATAACCCAATTAACGCTGATCGGCTCGTCGCTTCAAATCGTGCTCGTGATCGCCGCCATTAAAGATTGATTACGATCACGAGCACGAGTAGGAGCACAATCGATCCCATTAGCGCAATCCCCCTACTTAGGATGCGACAGCGCACGTCCCTCCAGCACCGGGACCGGAAAAGTGCGGAGATCATCGGCAACCCGCGGGATATTTCGCCGCCAGCGTGTCGATATCGCCAATCTCGACATCAGCGGGCTCCACGCCTGGCCATTCGGTACTCGCACCGAGAAACCAACGGCGGCGCCCAATCACGCGTGCTGTGTGGAAAGTGTTGCCGGGGATTAGAAGCTGCACGAGCTACCCCCCGCCCACGTCCGGTCCCACCACGACGCGCTCGGTTGTGCCATCAACTCGGAGCATCAACACCACGATCGGATCGCCGAGATAATAATGATAAAGCTGGTCGTTGCGGATGCGATGCAGCCGTACCGGTGCGCCGGGCGTCACCATAAGATAGAGCAGCGGAGCCGGCAGGCCGTCCATCGGCGAATGGCGCGGGCAATCCGCCCGGTGCGATTTGCTTTTCACTGGTGAAGGTCACCCGCACGAACCCGCACGTTGCGTGCGGCTTGAGCTTCAAAAGATTGCGAACCTCGTCGGCAGTCAGATCATCGGTCATCTTTCAATCGCAGCTTAACACGTCGGCGGCCGCGTTTTAACTCACGCGTCTCCCTACTTGAACATCGAACGTCCAACATCGAACATCCAACATCGAACGGCCAATCGCTGAATGAACGTCGAAAATCAAACCATAAAGGCTAAAGATCGAACGGGCATGATCGACGTCATCGCGTACGATACGAAAACCGGCGAAGTCGTGTTGGTGATGAAAGAACCCGACGGCTGGGACGGTTCGGACGCGCGATTGCTCGGATTGCAGGATCGATTCAACGCTTACGTTTCATTTTTGCTCGACGGCGAGATGGCGAGCGAACATCCGGAGCTTGCCGGCAAGCCGGCCCGAATCGAGCTGCGGTGCGCGCACATGCCCGACTCGCGTGCGCTCGAATTGCTTGGCATGATTCACGATCGGCTCGCCTTCCAGGAAATTAAAATGGAAGTCGTCGTCGCTGGGGAGTGACGGCCCCGCGCCGACTTAGTATTTCAAAAACGAGATAACCGGTGTCCGCCCAAGTTTTTCGCGACCGTGAAGGAATTCCAGCTCAATTAAGAACTGCGCTTCGAGGAGTTTGCCGCCTGCCTTTGCGATCAACGCGGCAGCAGCGGCGGAGGTTCCGCCGGTCGCCAGCAAATCATCGACTAACACGATTTGCTCGCCCGGTGTCATGGCATCGATGTGCATTTCCATTTCCGCTTCCCCGTACTCGAGCGAGTACTTCGCGATCTCAGTCTTATAGGGCAATTTTCCGCGCTTCCGGATCGGGATAAACCCGACGCCGAGTTCATACGCGACTGCCGATCCAAAAAGAAATCCACGTGCGTCAATCCCGACGATTTTGTCGATCTTTTTTCCGCGGCAGCGCTCTAAAAACAAGTCAATCGACGCGTGAAACAGGGCGTGATCGCTCAAGATCGGGGTGATGTCTTTGAAAACGATTCCCTTTTTCGGAAAATCAGGAACGTCACGAACGCCCGCGCGCAATTTGTCGATTAAGCCCGCCATCACCGCTGGGATGCTAGCGTTCCGTTACCAAACGTCAACGGACCGCATGCTCCTGGTAAATTACGTCTCGACCGCGGGCGCCGCGGGTTTGTAAATCCAGAATGTGACGAGGCCGAGTAGAATAGTTTGCGCGATGCCGGCGAAAAACCATTTCGCAGCAATTGAGCCAGGCATTGGCACGACAACATACATGATGAGTGCCCAGACTCCCGAGAAGAGGCCCATCAGGACGCCGTAGCCAACGGCGCAACTGATCTTACTCGTGCGTTCGGCGAAGCCTTTTGCCCAAAGGATCACGAAAGTGATCACGAACAAAAGTTGAGCGCCGAGCATCCAAGCCATGCGGGATGTCATTTCGACATCGGTGCGCCAGAGCTGTTGCGTGGCGCGGTAATCGGGCGTCATCCAGATCCCGTGGATAAGAAAATCAGTCACCCAAAGAACGATAAATGCGACGACAATGGCAAGAATAAGACGTTTGATGTTCATATTGACCGACAGTTGTAAAGATTTCTGCGCGAAAGCGCAAGGAAACGACGGTTTGCCAAGCTCCTGCGCAGCTTTTACACTTAACTTTCTTGGTGGATCGACTCCTTCTCATCCTTTCGACGCTTTGCTTTCTCGCGGCAGTCGTGCGGACCATTGTCGCTTTACGGGCGGGCATTTTCCGGCCGGGACAATTCAATTTTCTCGCAATCGGACTCGGATTTATTTTTCAGACGGCATTTTTATCAATTCGCGGTCACACGCTCGGTCGCTGCCCGCTGACGAACTTGTTCGAGGTGTTCATCTTTCTCGCGTGGTCGGTGGCGCTGATTTACATGTTGGTCGGCCCGGCCTATCGCCTGTCGCTGATGGGCGCATTTACGGCGCCCCTGGTCGTTTTGCTGCAAGGTTTTGCTTTGATTACGCCAATTGACGTCAGGCATCCGGTGAAATTGCCGGCCAATCCGTGGCTGGAATTTCACGCCTCGATTTCGTTGGTGTCCTACGGGGCGTTCGCGCTCGCTTGCATCGCAGCGATGATGTATCTGGTGCAGGAGCGCCAGCTCAAGACGCATCAATTGCATTCGATTTTTTATCATCTTCCGCCGCTGACCGATCTTTTCGGAGCAATCACGCGACTTCTTTGGTGGGGCTTTGCGCTTTATACGATTGGACTGGTGAGCGGTTTCTTCGTTGGGCGTCCGTTACCCTATGGGCAAGTAGTCTGTGCTTTTGGTGTCTGGCTGCTTTACGGCGCAATCTTGCAGGGCCGGCATCTTCGCCGGCTTGCGCCGAAACACGTGGCGGCGTTATGCATCATCGGATTTAGCGCTGCGCTGACACTTCTTTGGGGTATCACCTTCACCGCGCAAACGCACCCGTTGCCATGAACCTTTTCTGTGTCGGCTTAAGCCATCACACCGCGAACGTGGAAACGCGCGAACGTTTCGCTGGCCACGCTGAGACCGATTGCATCCTGCGCCGGGCAGGATGCGCGGAAGCATTGGTTCTTACCACGTGCAATCGCGTGGAGGTTTATGGCGCCGCCGAGGCGCGCGTGCCGACAAAAGAGATCGCATGCTGCCTCGCGCGCAAGACCGACAACGAATCTCGCGAAGACGCAACGGAATTTTACAGATACGAAGACGCGGACTGTGCGCAGCACCTCTTTCGAGTTGCTTCAGGCCTCGATTCGATGGTGGTAGGCGAGACTGAAATACTGGGCCAGGCGAAAAAGGCGTACGAATCGGCGCGCGCCTCCGGTGCGGCCGGACCTTATCTGCACCGTTTGTTCCAACGAGCGTTTCGCGTGGCCAAGCAAGTTCGCACGCATACTGAAATCACGCGTGGCTCGGTCTCGGTCGGGTCGGTCGCGGTTGATCTTGCCCAGAGAATTTTCGGTCAACTGAGCAATCGAAAAGTGCTTGTGTTGGGCGCAGGTGAAACCAGTGAACGCACGGCACGGGCCCTTGTTTCTCGCGGCGTGACCGACCTACACGTGAGCAATCGTTCGAGTGAGCGCGCCCAGGAACTGGCACGACTGGTCGGCGGTCAGGCTGTTCGATTTGATGACTGGCCGGAGCAATGTCGCGCAATCGATATCTTGATTACATCGACATCTTCCGAAACGCCTTTGCTCACTCCGGAAAACCTTGCACCGATGTTACGCGATCGCATCGATCGTCCCCTTTTCATTATCGATATCGCGGTGCCGCGTGACGTCCATCCAAACGTAAATGAAATGGAGGGCGTTTATCTTTACGACATCGATTCCCTGCAATCGGTCGCGGAGCAATCGCTTGCGCTTAGACGCCAGCAAATTAGCGTCGCGGAAGCAATCATCGCCGAACATGTCGCGGATTTTGGTAAATCGATTTCCCGTAAATCAAATTGTAAAACGCCGAGTACCGACCATCGAGCGTTGGGAGAAACTCCGCTGCGCACCTCGGAATTGTGACGAGGGAAGCCAGCGGCTTCCCCTACAGAATACCGACGCTACATTGTCGGGATGGTCAATAAGATCGTAATCGGAACGCGCGGCAGCGAACTGGCTCGAGCCCAAGCGCGGATGGTGGAGGAGGAATTGCGCGAGAAATGGCCGGATCTTGCGATCGAAACGAAAATCATTCGGACCGGCGGTGATGAATCGCACCCGAAAACTGGAGACATGCGCCAGGGACGAAAAGGACTGTTTACCGCAGAAATCGAGCGAGCCCTCCTCTCCGGGGATGTTGATGTTGCAGTGCACAGTGCGAAAGATTTGCCGAGCGAAACGAACCCGAGCGCAGAGATCGCAGCGGTTCTTCCGCGTGCACCAATGGATGACGTGTTGGTTGCGAAACAGCCGGGCGGTTTAACCTCGCTTCGGGAAGGTGCGACCATCGCGACCGGTAGTGTGCGAAGGAAACATCAGCTTTCCTGCAAACGTCCGGACCTCAAGATCGTCGATCTTCGCGGCAATGTGCCAACTCGCTTGCGCAAACTCGCGGAGAACGATTGGGATGCGATCGTGCTCGCCCGCGCCGGACTTGAGCGGCTTGGACTCTCGCTGGCGCAGAACCAAATCAGTTTCGAAGGCCGGCAGTTCTTTATTGAGATTCTTCCGCGCGAAATCTTTCTTCCCGCAGGCGGGCAAGGGATTATCGCCCTTCAAATCCGTGCTGATGATGAAGGCGCAAAAGCCATTGTGGATCTTGCGAATGATCACAAGACGTTGCTTTGCTTGCGCGCAGAGCGAGAATTCCTGCGTCTGTTAGGAGGTGACTGCCAATCGCCGGTTGGCGTGCTGGCGACAATTGAGAACGACATCATGAAATTACGCGCGCAGGTTTTTAAGCACGGTTCGAGGGTGCCGCGCGCAGGCAAAGTGGAAAGCGAGCGCGACGATGGCGAGCGTATCGCCGCGGAGCTGGTGCGACAGATCAATGGAGAGCAGGAGTAAAAGCAAGAGCAAAGACGAGAACGGAAAGGTTTATCTCGTTGGAGCAGGTCCGGGCGATCTCGGTTTGGTGACATTGCGGGCCAAGGAATGCATTGAGCAGGCGGATGTGATCGTCTACGATCACCTTGCAAATGCGGAAATGCTCGGCTGGGCCCGAGCCGACTCGGAATTGATTTTCGCTGGCAAAAAGGCGGGTGAGCACACGCTGAGTCAGCAAGAAATCAACGCGTTATTGGTCGAAAAAGCGGACGGAGGGAAACAGGTCGTTCGATTGAAGGGCGGCGATCCACTTGTTTTTGGACGCGGCGCGGAAGAGGCAAAGGCAGTCGTTGACGCAGGAATTGAATTTGAAATCGTGCCCGGGGTAACGTCGGCAATTGCCGGACCGGCCTACGCGGGAATTCCAGTGACGCATCGCGCGGAGAATTCGCACGTTACATTTTTTACTGGCCACGAAGATCCAGCGAAGCCTGAAAGCGCGATCGATTACGCGGCGCTGGCGAAACTCGGCGGCACCCAAGTGATGTTGATGGGTGTGGAACGTCTTGAAGCAATTACGCGCGAAATGCTCAAGCAAGGCGTGCGTGCGGATTTGCCGGTGGCGCTCGTTCGTTGGGCTACTACTGGCCGTCAGGAAACGCGCACCGGAACTCTTCAGGACATTGCCCAACGCGCTATCGACCGAGGCTTCGAGGCGCCAGCCGTGGCGGTATTCGGTGAAGTTGTCAAGTTGCGTAAAGACCTGAATTGGTATGAGAAGCGGCCGCTTTCGGGAAAACGGATCGTCGTTACGCGAACGCGCAAACAGGCGAGCGCGTTAAGCAACAAGCTGCGCGCCCTCGGGGCCCACGTGATCGAACTGCCGACGATCCGAATCGAACCTCCGAGCGATTTGCGCGCCTTCGCGGAGTTGGTGCAGGACGCGCACGCTTACGACTGGATCGTTTTCACGAGCGCGAATGGCGTCGAAGCGTTCTTCGAAATTTTCTTCAAGCTCTATGACGACGCCCGCGAGATCGGCGCGGCGCGGATCGCAGCCATCGGCCCGGCTACGGCGCAGCAGGTGAAAGACTTTCATCTGCATGTTGATCTTCAGCCGGAGGAATTCGTTGCGGAAGCGATCGTGCGTGAGTTTCAGAAACAGGGCGACGTCGAGAATTTGCGGATTCTGCTGGTGCGCGCAGAAAAGGCGCGGGATGTGCTTCCAAAACAGCTCTCAGCTTTGGGAGCAATTGTGGACGAAGGCTTCGCCTATCGCACGGTACCGGAGACCCGTGACATTACCGGCGCACGCCGGCAGCTACTGGAAGAAGGCGCCGACCTGATCACGTTTACCAGCTCTTCAACGGTGGAAAATTTTGTCGCGCTTGGGCTGACGTGGCCGAAGGGAATGCAAGTCGCGAGCATCGGCCCGATCACATCAAAGACTGCGCGCGATCACGGCTTGAACATAGATATCGAAGCGCGTCGCCACGACATCGACGGATTAGTGCAAGCAATCCGCAAGTTTTTCTCGGCGGACAAGCCTGCCAACCAATAAAGTTAGAACGTCGAGTTCCGGAAGCCGAAATCCGAAATCAAATTGTTAGGAGGGGTTGAATCGGAACTTCGTTCGACCACGTTTGGCGTTGGCTTTTGCTTTGCGGCGGCTTTTTTGCGAGGGCGTCTCGAACGCGCGCAGGCGCCGGACTTCCTCGAGAATGCCCTCCGCATCCAGCTTATTTTTGAGCCGCTTTAACGCGCGATCGACCGGTTCACCTTTACGAACGATCACTTCTGGCATCGATAATCACTCCTGTCCTCGGTTTAGAAATTGGGTGGCTGACGGGGCCGAGCCTACGCGGGCGAGGCCACCTCGTCAACTTTTGCGAAAATTGCCCCCTGCCACGCTAGGCAAGGGGTTAGCCGTGGTCACTGTCGGTGATCTCCCATCGCAGAATGCCGCCCCTGCCGCCGCTGGCGCGCCGGAATGGGAAAGGCAAACGATCTGCGCCCTAATGCGCGAGCGGGTTGGCTGCAGTCGCCTTTTGGGTGACTTCTCGCCGGAGGGCGGTGGCGCTCCCACCGCGAGCACGGGTCCACCAGAGAACAATGGGCGAGGCGATAAAGATCGAGGAGTAAGTGCCGACGACCACGCCGATAATGATGGCGAGGGAAAAGTCGCGCAGCACCGCGCCGCCAAAGAAAAATAAGCACAAAATGGGGATAAGCGTCACCGTGCTTGTAAGAATCGTGCGGCTGAGCGTCTGGTTGATGCTTTCGTTCATGATCTGTTCGATGGACCCACGCCGTCCACTGGCCAGTCCTTCCCGGATCCGATCGTAAACGACAATGGTGTCGTTGATGGAATAACCAGCGATCGTTAGGACGGCGCCGACCATCGTCAGGGTCAGCTCGCGGCCAAGCAGCGAGAACATGCCGACCGTGATCAGCACGTCGTGCAAGAGAGCGACAATCGCACCAACCGCGAAGGAAAGTTCAAAGCGGAAGGTTACAAAAATTAAGATGCCGAGAATGCCGAGACCAAGCGCGATCAGAGAGCTCTTCGCGAGCTCACCGCCGACGAGCGCGCCGACGCGCTCCGAGCCTTCCACGTTAAAGCCGGCGCTTGGGTTCGCCTGGATGATTTGCTTTTCCACTTTGTCACTTGTGTTCAACGGAGTGCGGATAGTGATGTAACTCTTGCCGCCTTGGGCGGACTCCTGAATTGATGCGTCGGCAAATCCGATTGGCTTTAGGGCATTACGCACCTGTCCGATGTCGATCTTGCTCGGCGCGCTCAATGTGATCAGGTCGCCACCGCGAAAATCGACACCGAAGTTACGATCGCCGCGCATATAAAATGCCATCCCGCCGGCCGAGAGCAGCGCGAGCGAGCACATGCACGCGATAAAGCCTTTGCCGAGGAAATTGATGTTCTTCGATGAAATCAAATGCAACATCGAGATGCGCTTCAACTTTCCCGTATCGACAAACCAGCCGAGACAGTTTCGGCCGACGATGAGGGCCGTGAACAACGAGGCCAAAATGCCAAGGGTAAGGGCGATGGCGAAGCCCTTGACCGGGCCGCTCGCCTTCCAAAACAGAATCGCCGCCGTGATTAGGGTCGTCACGTTGGCGTCAAAGATGGAACTAAAAGCTTTCTCGTAGGCCGCTTTTACTGCGACCTTGAGCGATTTTCCGAGAGCCATTTCTTCGCGCAATCGTTCGTAAATGAGCACGTTCGCATCCACCGAAAGGCCAATCGTCAAAATAATGCCAGCAATTCCCGGTAATGTGAGGACGAAGTGAAACATCGTCAGCGCGCCGATAAGCAGGACGATGTTTATCAAGAGTGCGAGATTCGCGACGAGGCCGGGAATTTTGTAATAGATCGCCACGCAGACGAGCGTGATCACGAGCCCAACCAAGCCGGCGAGAATGCTTGCGCGAATCGAATCCATCCCGAGGGTGGGCGAGACGCTGCGCTCCTCCTCGATGCTCACCGGTGTTTGCAAGGGGTTCTCGAGCACGCTAGCCAGACCGCGCGCTTCCTCTTCCGAGAATTTTCCGGTGATGACAGCGTCGCCGCCATAGATCGCATCGCGAATGACCGGCGCAGATTGAATGAGGCCATCGAGAACAATTGCGAAGCGGTGGCCTTTGTATTGCTCGGTGATCTGACCGAACTTCTTGGCGCCTTCGCTGTCGAACTTCAGCTGCACGGTCCAGCCCTCGTTGCCGTAGTAAGCGTTCGATCCTGAAACCCGGTCACCGCCGAGGTCGGCTTTCTTTTTTACCAGCAAACGTTCCTCTATTGGTTTTTCATTCCCTTCGGCAGCGTGTTTGTAAGCCTCGATACGGTACTCCGGCGGGATCACGTCCTGGCCAGCGTCGATCTTTTTCAGGCGTTGCCCTTCATCTGGATAAACCAGGCGAAACTCGAGCTTCGCGACGCGCGAAAGTTGATCCCGGGCCTCCTGAATTTTTGCAGTGTCGAGTCCCGGGATTTGGACGAGAATGCGATCGTTGCCGACCGGACTGATAATCGGTTCGCTCGCGCCAAAGTAATCGACGCGCTTTCGGATGACCTCGACGGCCTGCTCGAGCATGCCTTTGTTGATCGTCTTATCGCCGGGTACGAGCCGGATGAGAAAGGAGGTGCCACCTTGAATGTCGAGGCCAAGCGCGATCTTTTTCTCGGGGGGCCAGATCGTGACAATGCTGAACGCGACGAGCAAGGCGGTCAGCGTTAATGCGAGCAGACGCTTTCGCAGGCCCTGATCGGTCGCGAAATACCAGCCGAAGAGGACCAGCATGGCTAGTCCAATGAAAAATGTAAATGCGGGAGTCATTACATTTTTGATTTTTGATTTTCGATTTTCGACTGGGCCATCGGTTCAACCGTCTAACGTTTCAACTTCATTCAACTCTCCGCTGATTTTAAGACCGTTGTAACGGCTGATTTTTCCATCTCGATCTTTACGTTGTCAGCCACTTTCACAATTACCGTGGCGTCTTTTACGTTGGAGATAAGGCCGTGAATGCCAGCGCTGGTCACTACGCGGTCCCCGGTCTTTAGACTCGCCATTAATTTCTGTTGCTGTTCCTGGCGCTTTTTCTGCGGCCGGAACATGACAAAATACATGATGATGAAGATGAAAATGAACGGCACAAAAAATCCGATGCCGCCGCCCGGGCTCGTTGGAGGGGCCGCGCTTTGTGCCTGAGCCAGGAACATGTGAAGCATATCAAGAATCGGAGAGCGCACCTTAAGCACGAAAGCCTCCGCTGCAATCCATTAATCAACCCTGCCGTCCTAGGGCTGGTCGGCTATATGTCGACTCAACGACGTGGCGTGGGATCGTCGCGACAATGACGCAGCTTGGCAGGGCAATTATCATTAATGCTCGCCGATGATCGCGTGCAGTTGGCATGGACGCGTACCTACGAGCAAGGCAGATGCGTACTACCGTTATTTGTTACGCACAGGTCTTGCCGACTATCGAGCGACGCCGGGAAATCGCGATGTCTACGTGTTCCGTAGAACCGAAGGCCCAATCACGCATTTCGTGCTGACTACATTTTGGGAACCTTTTGACGCGATTCGAGCTTTTGCGGGTGCCGACTACGAGCGAGTCGCGCTACTATCCAGAGGACGACGAATATCTCTTGGAGCGCGAGCCGTATGTAACGCATGTTTTAGCTTCTGTCGGCGATCAAGCAGCCTAGGCAAAAGCAGTTCAGTTTGGAAACATTCGGGGGTTAGCAAGCATCAAAATGACGGCTGAGAAATACCGGCGGTTGGCGCTAGCGCTGCCAAATGTGGCCGAAGGTTCGCACATGGGCAATGTCGATTTTCGGGTGCGTGGGAAAATCTTCGCCACGCTGCACCCGCCGAGACTGAATCGCGGCGCGCTCAAGCTCACGATCGAGCAGCAGAAATCACTCATCGCGGCTGAACCTCTATGTTTCGCGCCTGCCGTCGGCGCTTGGGGCCGTAAAGGTTGGACGCTTGTCCAACTTCAGCGCGCAAACAGCGCAACCGTTCGGCGCGCGCTCGAAATGGCGTGGTATAACGTCGCACCAAAACGTCTAGCCGCGCAGTTCGATAAAAGCTAATCGCAAATTTTCTCTGTCATCCCGATCAAGAAACTAACCCGAGCGAAGCCCAGCAAGTGGGGCGGCTTGAGGAAGCTGCGAGACACATGGGCAGGCTGACGGCCGACTGAACGGGCGCGAACGAGCCAATCTTCTAGATCACCCTGATCCGAGGTCGACAACGCGCGTTCTGTAATTCGAGACAAAGCTCTTGCGAAATCCATCGAACGTTTTGTTCTCAATCGTGTCGCGCACTTGTTTCATCAGGTCGAGATAGAAATGCAAATTGTGCAGCGTGATCAAGCGCAGTCCGAGGATCTCTTCGGCCTTGATGAGATGACGGATGTAACCGCGGACGAATTCGCGACAGCTCGGGCAGGCGCAGTTTTCTTCGATTGGTTTCTTATCCAACGCAAACTCCGCATTTTTTAGGTTGATCGTGCCGTCCGCGGTAAAGGCCGTTCCATTACGCGCCAGGCGAGTTGGTAGCACGCAATCGAACATGTCGATTCCGCGCGCGATCATTTCGAGCAGCTGTGGTGGCGTGCCGAGGCCCATCGCATAACGCAATTTATTTTTTGGCAAAAACGGCTCGGCAGATTCCACGGCGCGCATCATTTCCTCTTCCGGTTCGCCCACGCTCACGCCGCCGATCGCGTAGCCATCGAAATCAAGATCGACAACCGCTTGCGCGCTCGATTTGCGCAGATCATCAAATGTCGCCCCTTGCACGATACCGAAGAGAAGCTGACGCTCGATGTCCGATTGCGGATTTGGGATTGCGGATTGCTCAGACGCTGTCGTTCGATGTTGGATGTTGGATGTTCGATGTTCGATGTTTTCTTCTCTCCATCTTTTACATCGTCTCGCCCAACGCGTGGTCATTTCCGTGCTGCGCGCCGCATACTCGTATTCGCAGGGATACGGAGCGCATTCGTCGAGCACCATCGCGATGTCGCTGCCGAGAGTTGCTTGAATTTCCATCGCGATCTCTGGAGTGATAAACGCGGGCGTCCCATCGACGTGATTTTGAAAATCAACGCCGTCCTCGGTGATCTTGCGTAATTTCGCGAGCGAAAAAATCTGGTAACCGCCGCTATCGGTGAGGATTGGTCCGTTCCAATTCATAAAGCGATGCAGTCCGCCAAAATGCCGGATGACATCGATTCCTGGTCTAACGAACAGGTGATAAGTGTTTCCGAGAATAATCTGCGCATCCAACTCGCGCAGCTCGCGCGGGCTGATCGCTTTTACGCTGCCTTGGGTTCCCACTGGAATGAATGCCGGCGTACCGATTACGCCGTGTTCTGTCGTCAACCGTCCACGTCGCGCCTTCGATTGGGACTCTTCTGCAAGAAGCTCAAACATTTCGGTTAAAGTGAGGTTCCTCGACTTCGCTCGGAATGACAATGGAACGAGGAAAATATTCTTGCAGCTCTGGAATTTCCCTCTATATTCAGCGTCTACCGCACAGGCGCGTGAGAGGAAATTGCGTGACCTGAGCGGGTTTTTTGTCGCCCGAATCACGATTTTGGGCGGCGCTTTGTTTAGAGAAAATGCCTACCATTAATCAGCTGATTCGAAAAGGACGCCGCAAGGTGTTGGTGAAATCGAAGTCACCGGCTCTGGCCGACTGCCCGCAGCGGCGGGGTGTGTGCGTGCAGGTGATGACGCGCACGCCGAAAAAGCCTAATTCTGCCCTGCGCAAAGTGGCGAAAGTGCGCTTGACGAACGGTCAGGAAGTGATTGCCTACATTCCGGGCGAGGGGCACAATTTACAGGAGCACTCGATCGTGCTCGTGCGCGGAGGCCGTGTGAAAGATTTGCCGGGCGTGCGCTACCACATTGTGCGCGGGACGCTCGATTCACTTGGTGTTGACGGGCGCCGGCGCAGCCGTTCAAAATACGGTGCGAAGCGTCCGAAAGGCGGGGCCGGGGGAGGTGGCGGCGGCGCCAAGGAACCCGCAGCGAAAGAAGGCGCAGCGAAGAAATAATTTTGGATAGGAAAATCGACAATGTCACGGCGGCGGAAAGTTTACAAAAAAGAGGAGCGCGTCGATTCCCGCTACGGGAGTCCGGCGGTTGCGCGTCTTATTTCCACCGTGATGAACCGAGGCAAGAAATCGCTCGCCGAGCGAATTGTTTACACCGCGATCGATAAATCACGCGAAGGTTCCGATTCGGTCGATCCGCTTGAAGTCTTAAACAAAGCGCTGGAAAACGTCCGACCGCGTCTGGAAGTAAAATCGCGGCGTGTGGGTGGTGCGACTTATCAAGTGCCGATGGAAGTCGCGCCGGCGCGTCAAGTCTCGCTGGCGATGCGTTGGATCGTGCAGTACGCGGATAATCGCCGCGGCGTGCCGATGGCCGAGGCGCTGGCGCATGAGATCAAAGACGCGGCTTCCGGCCAGGGTAACGCGATCAAGAAGCGCGAAGACACACATAAAATGGCGCAAGCAAACCGCGCGTTTGCGCATTTCCGCTGGTAAAGACCATGCCTGCTACGCTCGAACAAAAGCCTGCCACGAAAAATCCGAATTCGCCGGATCGCAAGTTTCCGCTCGAGCGCACGCGGAATATCGGAATTGCTGCGCACATTGACGCCGGCAAGACGACGCTGACCGAACGCGTTCTGTTTTACACCGGCATGATCCACAAAATCGGTGAGGTGCACGAAGGCACCACCGTAACCGACTGGATGGAACAGGAGCGCGAACGCGGCATCACGATCACGTCTGCGGCGACGACCTGCGCATGGACGCAACGGAAAGAAGAAGGCGTCTACAAAATTTTCGAAGGAATCAAGCAGCGCATCAACATTATCGACACGCCAGGTCACGTCGATTTCACCGCGGAAGTCGAGCGTTCGCTCCGAGTGCTCGATGGAGCGATTGCGGTCTTCGACGCCGTGGCAGGCGTGCAGCCGCAATCAGAAACGGTTTGGCGGCAGGCGACGAAATACAATGTCCCGTGCATTGGGTTCATCAACAAGATGGACCGCGTCGGTGCTGACTTTAAGATGTCGATCGACAGCATGCGCCAAAAACTTGGCGCGAACGCTTGGCCGGTTTTGCTTCCGCTCGGCAAAGAAGATCAGTTCAAAGGCCAGATCGACGTTATTAATAAGAAAGCGGTCATTTATTCGGACAGCGATCAGCTTGGTTCGACATATGAACTTGCCGATGTTCCAAAAGAGTATGTCGACCTTGTCGATAAAACCTACGCCGACCTTGTCGAACAAATTTCAAATCTCGATGACGAAGTCGCGGAAGCGGTGCTCGAAGAGAAAACGGTGACCCCGGAACTATTGAAGGCCGGCATTCGACGCCAAACTATCGCGAATAAGTTTGTGCCGGTCGTTGCCGGTTCTGCACTCAAGAATAAAGGCGTGCAGTACCTGGTCGACGCAGTAGTCGACTATCTGCCGAGCCCGCTTGATATTCCGCCAGCGAAAGGTCAGGATCCGGATAGCGGTGAGCCGATGGAAGCGCCGACCGATGACAACGGCAATTTTTGTTCGCTCGCCTTCAAGCTTTGGAGCGATCCGTTTGTCGGCAAGCTTGTCTTCTTTCGTGTTTATTCCGGCACACTTTCGAAAGGCGACACGGTTTACAATCCGCGCA
>WNGL01000656.1_pt1 | contig 40951 bp, 44 predicted proteins | sample 5400591 | NCBI WGS metagenome assembly WNGL01 (sample SAMN13153377, study PRJNA577476) | soil metagenome | isolation source: 80 cm soil or saprolite under Garry oak tree replicate 1 | place: USA:California | collected 2016-06-15
CGACCCGAGCACCACGTCCATCTCGCCGGCGGGCGCCGGCACGGATTCGAGATTGGTGAGCGCCTGCCGGACCGCCTCGTCGGCCGCCCATTGCCAGGCATCCCTCTCCAGGAACCCCTCGTAACCCTCGCGTCCGCCGTAGCCGTGGCTGCCGGTTTCCTGGCGATTGCCCGAGCCGGCGACCACCGAGACATTGATCCGCACGAGCGGCCTTATGTCGCGATAGGTGCCGCCGTCCGCGCGCACGATCTCGACCACTTGCCAGGTCGCGCCGAAGCTGACCGATACCTGCTTGACCCGCGGGTCTTTCTTGCGCGCGTACGCGTCGATCGTCTCGAGCAGCTTGACCTTGGCCTCGAAGCTCGGCGCACCGAGCGGATTGTCCTCGCCGTAGAGCCGGACGTTGCTGCGCGCCGGTGGCGCGGCATAGGTCCCGGAATAGCCGCCGCGAACCGCGCGGACCGCCTCGGCGGCGCGTGCGAGCGCCGCCTCCGAGAGATCCGAGGCATGGGCATAGCCGACCGCATCGGCCTTCACGGCGCGAAGCCCGAAGCCCTGGGCAGTGTCGTAGGTTCCTTGCTTCAGGCGCCCGTTATCGAAGACGAGGGCCTCGGATTGGCGGTATTCGAGGAAAAGCTCGCCGTCGTCGGCGCCTTCGAAGCCGCGGGCGAGATGGCGCTTGAGTCGGTCTCGGTCGAGCCCGGTGCGGTCGATGAGTGAGCCGGTGGGAACCTGGGTCATGGGCGTTCCGATGGATGGTGTCCGGAACATAAGGCCGGCGAGGCGCGGCGGGGAGGGGGCCGGGCTTGAGAAATCAGAAGTCCGGGATCGAGGAGCAAAATCGTCGGCTTAGGCCGACTCCGACCGCTGAGTTCGGATGTCCGCCCCTGTCTACGGCAGCTTGTCGAACCCGTCGCCGAAGCCTTTTAGGCTCATCGGAATGCCGATGCCCTCTTCCGGGGTCTGGAAAATGATGAAGGTCGCGGTCTGGCCGGTGCGCAATTGCTTGATCAGATTATCGTCCATGATCACTTCGGCGACGCAGCCGTTGGGCAGGCAGCGCACGAACCCGGCTCGGCCGATATCGGCCTGGTTGATCTTCAGCCCGAGCCCGGAGGGCAGCAGCACGCCGAGCGGCGCCAGCACGCGCATCAGCTTGCTCTTCTGATCGGCGGTCTTGAGTACGATGACGGTCAATCCGACGTTGGGACGATCCTCGGCGGTGACGCTCTGGATCAGCGCGCATTGCTCGCTTTGCGCTCCGGGCGGCGTGTCGCAGCGGATCTGCCAGTCGCCATAGATGGATTTCACGACGCCCTGCGCTGTGGCGGTCTCCGGCAACCCGGCGGCCGATAGCGCGGCGGCGAGCGCGAAAGCCCAACTCGCGGCGCGCCGCGGCTTTGCCTGGCGGAGCATGCCCATCAGCTTAAACCTCAGACCGGCCTCGCCCGCGAACGATGTCGCAGCTGGATCGATTCGCGGCTCGTGCCGCCCTCTTGGGCCGCCCTCGGACCATGGCGCCTTGCTTCTGTCAAGAAACATCCGCAGCGTGCCGCGAGGCCGGCTCGAGCCGTGCCGGCGCACTGCGAGCCGCGCTTCGGCGGCGCGAGAAGCCACATTGCGAGTGGGGCGGAATTGTGGTTTGAGAGGCTTGGCCTCCGCCCGGACAGCTTCACCTTCGCGCCAACATCCCGCGGCACCGAGAGCCCGAGCGGGCAAGCCTGAGCGCTCGTAGCCGAGCGAGCGCGACCGGCCCCGCCGGTAATCCGTCGTAAGGAGCTAGTCGAACGATGCTGGTGTTGTCGCGGTTGATTGCCTGCGTGTCGGCTCTGGTCGTGCTCATGGGCGCAAGCCTTGCTCTTGCCGCGATGGGTTATCCCACGCCGTGGCAGACCGGGTTCCAGGACGCCGGCTCGCCGGTGATGGAAAACATCATCTGGTTCCACCGCCTGCTGCTGATCGTAATCACCCTGATCGCCGCGTTCGTGCTCGCGCTGCTGGTTTGGGTGATGGTACGGTTCAACCAGCGCGCCCATCCCACGCCGTCCCGCACGACGCACCGGACCTCGCTCGAAGTGGCCTGGACCGTGATCCCGATCGCCATTCTGGTGTTCATCGCCGTGCCGTCGTTCCGCCTGTTGTTCCTCGAGCAGAACATCCCCGCGGCGGACATCACCGTGAAGGCGACCGGCAAGCAATGGTACTGGAGCTACGGCTATCCCGATCAGGGCAAAATCGAGTTCGACTCGCTGATGATCCAGGACAAGGATCTCAAGGCGGACCAGCCGCGGCTGCTTTCGGTCGACAACGATTTGGTCGTGCCGGTGAACAAGGTCGTCCGGGTCCAGGTCACCGGGTCCGACGTGATCCATTCCTTCGCGGTGCCTTCATTCGGCATCAAGATCGACGCGATCCCGGGGCGGCTCAACGAGACCTGGTTCAAGGCCACGAAAGAAGGAATCTATTACGGGCAATGTTCCGAGCTTTGCGGCAAGAACCACGCCTACATGCCGATCGCCCTCCGCGTAGTGAGCGACAGCGAGTTCAACGGCTGGCTCGAAGAGGCCAAGAAGAAATACGCGCGCGGCGATGATGCTGCGCCGGCGGCATTCGCCGCGAGAGGATCCGCGAAAATCGAGTAGCAGACCGGGCGCGCTGCGGTCCGGCAAACGAGATCGAGGGAATACGACATGGCAACGACGATGGAGACGGCCCACGGCGCGCACGATGCGCACGATCATCCCACCGGATGGCGCCGTTATCTCTATTCCACCAACCACAAGGACATCGGCACGATGTACCTCGTGTTCGCCCTGGTCGGCGGAGTGGTCGGCGCCGTTCTGTCCATCGGCATTCGCCTCGAGCTGATGTATCCCGGGCTGCAGATTTTCCACGACGTCCACACGTTCAATGTGTTCACCACCGCGCACGGCCTGATCATGATCTTCTTCATGGTGATGCCGGCGATGATCGGCGGGTTCGGCAATTGGATGGTCCCGCTGATGATCGGGGCGCCGGACATGGCGTTCCCGCGCATGAACAACATTTCGTTCTGGCTGCTGCCCGCGTCCTTCGCCCTGCTGCTGAGCTCGATGTTCGTCGAGGGCGAGCCGGGCGGCAACGGCGTGGGGGCGGGCTGGACCATCTATGCCCCGCTGTCGACCAGCGGTCATCCGGGCCCGGCGGTCGATTTCGCCATTCTGTCGCTGCACCTTGCCGGCGCCTCCTCGATTCTCGGCGCCATCAATTTCATCACCACGATCTTCAACATGCGCGCGCCGGGCATGACGCTGCACAAGATGCCGCTGTTCGTGTGGTCGATCCTGGTCACGACGTTCCTGCTGCTGCTGGCCTTGCCGGTGCTCGCCGGCGCGATCACGATGCTGCTGACCGACCGCAATTTCGGCACCACGTTCTTCAGCCCCGAAGGCGGCGGCGACCCGATTCTGTTCCAGCACCTGTTCTGGTTCTTCGGTCATCCCGAAGTCTACATCCTGATCCTGCCCGGCTTCGGCATGATCAGCCAGGTGGTCGCCACCTTCAGCCGCAAGCCGGTGTTCGGCTATCTCGGCATGGCCTATGCCATGGTCGCCATCGGCGGCATCGGCTTCGTGGTTTGGGCGCACCATATGTACACGGTTGGCATGTCGACCGGCGCCCAGGCGTATTTCGTCGCCGCCACCATGGTCATCGCGGTGCCCACCGGCATCAAGATCTTCTCGTGGATCGCTACCATGTGGGGCGGATCGCTCGAATTCCGCACCCCGCTGCTGTGGGCGATCGGCTTCATCTTCCTGTTCACGATCGGGGGCGTCACCGGCGTGGTTCTCGCCAATGCGGGCGTCGACCGCGTGCTGCAGGACACCTATTACGTGGTGGCGCATTTCCATTACGTGCTTTCGCTCGGCGCGGTGTTCGCCATCTTCGCCGGCTGGTACTACTGGTTCCCCAAGATGACCGGCTACATGTACTCGGAAACGTTGGGCAAGCTGCACTTCTGGCTCACCTTCATCGGCGTCAACATGGTGTTCTTCCCGCAGCATTTCCTCGGGCTTGCGGGCATGCCGCGCCGCATCGTCGATTATCCCGACGCCTTCCACCCGTGGAACATGGTGTCCTCGATCGGGTCTTATGTTTCGGCATGCGGAGCGCTGGTGTTCCTGTTCGGATTGGCCCAGGCTTTCCTGCGCAAAGAGAAAGCCGCCGACAATCCTTGGGGCGCCGGCGCGACGACGCTGGAGTGGACGCTGTCGTCGCCCCCGCCGTTCCACCAATTCGAAGTTCTGCCGCGCATCCGCTGACGCGGCTGGCCGGCCGACTCGCCGGCAGCCGTTTCGGCGGCAGACGGCAAGACAAAGCGAGTTGAAAGAAATTCATGTCGCTGAGCCAAGGCAACGATCTCACCGGATCTTTCGCGCAGGTCGAGCCGAGCCTCGCCGGCGTGGGCGACTATGTTGCGCTGATGAAGCCGCGGGTCATGTCGCTCGTGGTGTTCACGGCGCTGGTCGGCCTGGTGCTGGCGCCGGGCCACCTGCACCCGGTGATCGGCTTCACGGCGCTGTTGTGCATCGCGGTCGGCGCCGGCGCGGCGGGCGCGCTCAACATGTGGTTCGACGCGGACGTCGACGCGCTGATGACCCGCACCGCCGGCCGGCCGATCCCGCGCGGACGCATTCTCCCCGGCGAAGCCCTGGCCTTCGGTCTCACGCTGGCGGGCGGCTCGATCGTCGTGCTCGGGCTTCTGGTGAGCGTGCTTGCCGCCGGCCTGCTGGCGTTCACCATCTTCTTCTACGCCGTGATCTACACGATGTGGCTCAAGCGCTCGACGCCGCAGAACATCGTCATCGGCGGCGCCGCGGGCGCCTTTCCGCCGATGATCGGCTGGGCCGCGGCAACGGGGGGCATCGGGATGGAGTCGATCCTGCTGTTCCTGATCATCTTCTTCTGGACCCCGCCGCATTTCTGGGCTCTGTCGCTCTATCGCGTCGACGAATACGCCCGCGCCGGCATCCCCATGCTTCCGGTGGTGGCCGGAAGAGCGGAGACGCGCCGGCAGATCCTGCTCTACGCGCTGGTGCTGGCCCCGCTCGGGCTCGCGCCGTGGCTGCTCGGATTTGCGGGACCCGCCTACGCGACGGTTGCGAGCGCCGGCGGCGGCATGATGATTCTGCTGGCGTTGCGACTGCGCGGTCAGGCCGGAGCGGACGAAGAGCAGACCGCGAAACGGCTGTTCGCCTTCTCGGTCCTGTATCTTTTTGTGCTGTTCGCGACGCTGCTGATCGAGCACACCGGCGGGCCGCGGCTCGGCGGTATCGGCATCGGATGAGCGCCATGGATGATCGGACGCCCGAGCCCGGGGTCGTGCTCACCGAGGAGCAGAAGCGCCGGCGGCGTGCGCGCTCGATCGCCATTGCGCTCGCCCTTGGGGCCTTGGTGGTGCTGTTCTATATCGTCACCATCGTCAAGCTCGGGCCCGGCGTGCTGAACCGGCCGCTGTGAGAGAGTCCATTGTTTGGCTGCGGCAAATCATCTCCCGCGCTTCACCCTCCCCTGGAGGGGGAGGGTCGCGCGCGAAGCGCGCGGGGTGAGGTGATTGAGCTTCACCCCCACCCGGCTCGCCTTTCAGGCTCGCCGACCTCCCCCCTCCAGGGGGAGGTGGAAGAGAGGCTTTCGTGAACGAGTCCAAGCAAGCGCCGCATAGAGCGCGCAGGCGCGATCTCGCGGTCGCGGCGGCCTGCGGAATGTTCGTCGCGGTCATGGTCGGCATGGCCTATGCGTCGGTACCGCTCTACAGCTGGTTCTGCCGTGCCACCGGTTTCGGCGGCACCACGCAGGTGGCCAGCGTCGCGCCCGGCGCCGTGCTCGAGCGCAAGCTCAACGTGCGCTTCGACGCCAATGTCACCGGCGGTCTGCCGTGGAAATTCGAGCCGGAGCAGAACTCGGTCGAGGTCAAGCTCGGCCAGGTGGTGACCGTGATCTTCACCGTCATCAACCAAGCGGCGCGGGAGACGGTCGGGCAGGCTTCCTACAACGTCACGCCGCCGACGGTCGGGCAGTATTTCTCCAAGATCAACTGCTTCTGCTTCACCGAGCAGCGGCTCAAGCCCGGCGAGCGGCGCGAGATGACGGTGGTGTTCTTCGTCGATCCGGAGCTCGCGAAGAATCCCGATGACGATGACCTCAACACGATCACGCTGTCCTACACCATGTATCCGGTCCGCGAACCGCCCAAGCCTGTGGCGGACAGCGGGCCGGGCCGCAGCTAGCTGCACGCGAGCCGAAGCGAATCCCTGAGTTTCTGAAGCGAATGGAGACGAGGACGATGGCCGAAGCGCAAGCAAAGCACCCTTACCATCTGGTCGAGCCTTCGCCGTGGCCGGCCGTGGGAGCGGTTTCGGCCTTCCTGCTGGCCGTGGGCCTCATCGTCTGGATGCGTCACATGTTCGCCGCCGCCCCGATCGTCTTCGCCTTCGGCGCGCTCGGGATCGTGTGCACCATGATCGGCTGGTGGCGCGACGTCGTCCGCGAAGCCGAGTACGAGGGGCACCATTCGCGCGTGGTGCAGCTCTCGCACCGCTACGGCATGATCCTGTTCATCGCTTCCGAGGTGATGTTCTTCGTCGCGTGGTTCTGGGCCTATTTCAACACCGCGCTGTTCCCGGCCGATGTCCACGACGTGATGCGCACCGAGCTGTTGGGCGGGACGTGGCCGCCGAAGGGGATCGAGACGTTCGATCCCTGGCACCTGCCGCTGCTCAACACGCTGATCCTGCTCACCTCCGGCACCACGGTGACCTGGGCGCATCATGCGTTGCTCGAGAACGATCGCCAGGGCCTCAAATGGGGCCTGATCTGCACGATCCTGCTCGGCATCTCGTTCACCTGCATCCAGGCTTACGAGTACAGCCACGCGCATTTCGCCTTCAAAGGCCACATCTACGGCGCGACCTTCTTCATGGCGACCGGCTTCCATGGCGCGCATGTGATCATCGGGACGATCTTTCTCGCGGTATGCCTGCTGCGCGCGTTTGCCGGTCAGTTCAAGCCGACCCAGCATCTCGGCTTCGAGTTCGCCGCCTGGTACTGGCATTTCGTCGACGTGGTCTGGCTGTTCCTGTTCACCTGCATCTACGTCTGGGGCGCGGGCGTGCATGCCGAAGCCGTGGTGCATTGACGTTACCCTGTCCCTGCAATGCGGGGAGAGGGCGGTCGGCAGGGCAGCGCGGATCGAGTGAGCGGGCCGTCGTAGGCCGCTGCGGCGCGCCGAACCAACGTCGCCGATGTCTCAAATCCTGTGGCAGCAGAAATCTCGATGGCCGACGCCAAGTCTTCGCTTTCCTTTCCCATCATGGCCGGCCTTGCCGGCCGTTGCCCGCGCTGCGGGAAGGGCAAGCTGTTTGACGGATTCCTGCAGCTCGGGTCTCGCTGCGAGGCTTGCGGGCTCGATTATGCCTTTGCCGATCCCGGCGACGGTCCCGCCGTGTTCGCGATGTTCATCGGCGGCTTCATCGTCGTCGCGGCGGCGCTGATCGTCGAGTTCGCCTACCAGCCGCCGTTCTGGCTGCATGCCGTTCTGTGGGCACCGCTGATCCTGATCGTCACGCTCGGTCCGCTGCGCCTGCTCAAAGGGCTGCTGATCGCGCTGCAGTATCACCACAAGGCGGCGGAGGGACGGCTGCATCCCGGAGAGGGGACTTGAATGCAGTGCGGGTGCAGTCGCGCCGGAAGGGTTTGTTGGGCCCTGCCGTTGCGGCGCTTGCCGCGTTCGCGGTGCTGATCGGGCTCGGCGCCTGGCAGCTCGAGCGCAAAGCCTGGAAGGAAGGCCTGATCGACGCCATCGGCCGTAAGCTTGCGGCAGCGCCGGTCGATCTGCCGCCGGCCGCCGGTTGGGCTCGCCTCGACCGCTCCGAGTGGGAATTCCGCCGCGTGCGTTTTGCCGGCGAGTTTCGCCACGATCGGGAAGCGCTCGTCTATACCACGGGCTCGACGCTGCGGACCGATGTGAGCGGTCCCGGCTATTGGGTGTTTGCGCCGGCGCGAACGCGTGACGGCTTGGTGCCGGTCGATCGCGGCTTCGTGCCGTTGGACCGCAAGGACGCTGCGACCCGCATGGCCGGGCAGCTCTCGGGCTCGACCGACATCGTCGGCGTGCTGCGCTGGCCCGAAACGCGCTCGTGGTTCACGCCCAACGACGATCCCGCCAAGAACATTTGGTTCGTGCGGGATTCTGTCGCCATCGCCGCCGAGAAGAGCTGGGGCCCGGTGCCGCCGTTCTACGTCGAGCAGGAGACGCCGGTGCCGCCGGGCGGCCTGCCCGCTCCGGGCAGGCTCAAGCCGAACCTGCCGAACAATCACCTGCAATACGCCATCACCTGGTTCGGCCTCGCTGCGGTGCTGGCCGGCGTGTTCGCGGTGTTTGCCTGGGGATGGGTGCGGGAGGGCCGGGACTGAGCCCTCGCGGCGCGGATCGACTCAATTCCTCCGTCCAGCGCTGCCGACGATCTGCTCCGCGCACGCCGCATTTTCGCCGACAACTCACCTGACATTCGAGCTGCCAAGGGGGCTCGCGGTGGATTCGTTCCTCCGCGCCTGCATGCACAGGCCACAAGCTTTTGCATGTGCCCAAGCCGCGAGCCGAACCGGGAAGAGAGAGAGCATGAACAAATATACGAGCGCCGCTGCGATTCTGGTGCTTTCGGCGAGTGCCGCGCTGGCTACCCCGGCATCGGAAATTTCCGCCTATCGCAAGAGTCGCGGCCTCTCGGCCGTGACCGTCGATCCGGCGCTCAGCGCCTTGGCTGCCAAGCAGGCCGATGCGATGGCGTCTCGCGGCGTCATGGATCACAGCGTCTACGCGCCGTTCGCGCAGCGGATTTCCGCCTACGACACCGCTGCTGCGGCCGAGAACATCGCCTATGGGACGAAATCGTTCGCCGAAACCCTGGCGATCTGGAAGGCTTCGTCCGGGCACAATGCCAATCTGCTGATGGGGGATGCACGGCGCATCGGCATCGCCTCGGCGTCCGGTCATGGCAGGACCTATTGGGCGCTGATCCTGGCAGCGCCCCATGAGTCCAAGCGGCACAAGGGTTTCCTGCAGGTCGCCGGGGACGCCCCTTCTGCCGCGACGCCGAAAGACCTGAGCGCACGCGGGGAGAAGCACGGGACCAAGGCCGGCTGCTCTCGCGATGCCTCGGACGGAATGTGGCGAAAACTCGTCTGCTGGCTAAACGGCTCATGAACCCTCGCATCATGGCCGGTTCAGATCGTGCCGGTCATCATCGCGGGCACTCGGCTGATCGCGAGCTTGGTATGACAGGAGAATGGTATGCGTAGCATGGTTCTCGCCGCCGCCGCGGCGTCCGTGATTTCGGCGGGAGCGTTCCTGAACGCCGCCAAGGCCGCCGATTTCTACCCGCCGGAAACGCAGCCCCCGGCCGCGGAAGCTCCGCCGCCCACCGCCGCGCCGCCGGTCGCGGTCGTTCCTCAGCCTCCTGCGGTGGTCCTCGTCGAGCCGCAATGCCCGGTCGTGTGGCGGTGCGGATACTGGGGCTGCGGCTGGCGGCAAGCCTGCGGTCCGGTGGGCCCCGAGGTTTATTACGGCCCCCCGCGCTGGGGCCATTACGGCTACGGCGCTTATCGCGGCTATCGCGGTCCGTACTGGGGCCGCGGCCCGCACTGGGGCTACCGGCATCACTGGTCGTAGCGAGTGACGACCGTAATCTAGTTGCCACTACCGCGGCGTCTCATTCGACAACCCGATGAGGATCGATCGGCTTCACGAAGTTGCAAGTGAAGTACCACCTTGGGCCATACCGGCGATCGAGGTCGAGGCCTGCCTCGCGCGCACGCTGCTGCAATTCTTCGAGTCGGACGAAATCGGGATCCCCCGGCAACTCCGTGACCGAAAGACGGCCGCCAGGCCGGAGGACCCGCGCAGCCTCGTGCATCGCCGCCGAGCGATCCGTTACCTCGCCGAGGACCGCCACCATGAACGCGAGGTCGAACGACCCGTCCTGGAAGGGCAGGGCGCCCGCATTGCCCTCACGGCATTCGAAATTGCCACAACCGCGCTGCTTGAGCCGCTTCGCCGCCATCTCCAGCATTCCGACCTGCATATCGTAGAGCGTGAGTCGCCCTTGGATCAGGTGGCGTGCAACGGACGGGCTGAAGTAACCCGGGCCTGACCCGATTTCGAGCACGTGATCCGTCGGTTTGAGCTGCAGCCGTCGCACGATCAGCCAAGTGGGACAAATGAGATGCCTTAGCGGATTGAGCAGCCAGCTTGCATACTGGATGGGGTAAACACCCGGCCCGCGGAGCCGCGCCAGCAACTCTGTTCGGTTTTTTCGTCGCTCAGCGGGCATGACTTTCCGTCTTCACGGGTAGCAGCGTACGGGCGGTTCGAAAAGGCGCAAAGACTGCCATTTGCGTTCAAGGAGCGGTCTTGTCGTCCGCAGCAAGGAACCCCGGCACTGGAAATCGCCCCCGCTTTGTCGTTGCGAACGCGAAAAGCCCGTCCCCGGCCTGCAAACTCCCCTTTCTTGTCCCGGCCCGCGCTTGCGCCTAGGGTGCCGGCCCATTCAAGGATCGGCCGGTGCGCTACATTTCCACCCGCGGCGAGGCTCCGCCGCTTTCCTTCGTCGAGGCCATGCTGGCCGGGCTCGCCCGCGACGGCGGGCTCTATGTGCCTGAATCCTGGCCGGTTTTCGCCCCGGAGCAGATCGCCGGCCTGGCCGGCCTGCCATATCCGGAGCTCGCCCTCGAGATCCTGCGGCCCTTCGTCGATGGCGCGATCCCGGAAAGCGATCTCGCCCGCATGACCCGGGAGGCCTACGGCGCCTTCCGGCATCCCGCGGTCGTCCCCCTGATCCAGCTCGGACCCCGGACCTTCGTCCTCGAGCTGTTCCACGGGCCGACGCTCGCCTTCAAGGATCTGGCCATGCAGTTGCTCGCCCGGCTCATGGACCATGTGCTGCGCCAGCGCGGCGAACGGGCGACCGTGATCTGCGCGACCTCGGGCGATACCGGCGGTGCCGCGGTCGAAGCGTTCCGCGCCTGCGCCCAGGTCGACGTGGTGGTGCTGTTCCCGCAGAACCGCATCTCCGACGTGCAGCGCAAGATGATGACGAGCGTGCCCGATCCCAACGTCCACGCGCTCGCGATCGAAGGCACGTTCGACGATTGCCAGGCGATCGTGAAGGGATTGTTCGCGCATGCATCCTTCCGCGATCGCGTGCGGCTCTCTGCGGTCAATTCCATCAATTGGGCGCGGGTCGTGGCGCAGGTCATCTATTATTTCGCCGCCGCGCTCGCGCTCGGCGCGCCGGCGCGCCGGCCGGCGTTCACGGTGCCAACCGGGAATTTCGGCGACGTGTTCGCCGGCTATGTGGCGGCCCGCATGGGGCTGCCGATCGATCGCCTCGTCGTCGCCACCAACGTCAACGACATTTTGGTGCGGACGCTCAAGACCGGCACCTACGAGGTACGCGACGTCATCGCCACGACCTCGCCGTCCATGGACATTCAGGTCTCCTCGAATTTCGAGCGCCTGCTGTTCGATGCCTACGACCGCGATTCCGACGCGGTGCGCGCCCTGATGGGCTCCCTCGCCCAGTCGCGCCGCTTCACGATCGGTGCGAGCGCGCTCGCCGCGATCCGCGCCCGCTTCTCGGCGGACCGGGCCGACGAGGAGGAGACCGCGGCCACGATCCGCACCCTGCGTCGCGAGGCCGATTATCTGCTCGACCCGCACAGCGCGGTCGCGTTCGCGGTCGCCGAGAAGGAAGGCGGCGATCGCAGCGTGCCGATGGTGGTGCTTTCGACCGCGCATCCCGGCAAATTTCCCGAAGCGGTCGCGCGCGCCGCCGGAATTATGCCGCAGCTGCCGGCTTGGCTCAGTGACTTGGCCGATCGGCCCGAGCGGATGCAGGTGCTTCCCGCCGATCAGACCGCCGTCGAGCGTTTCATTCTCGGCGCCAGCCGCGCCGCCCAGGGAGCCGCCGCATGACCGTGGAGTTGACGCGCCTTGCCTCCGGCCTCGTCGTGATCACCGACGCCATGCCGCATCTCGAGACCGCCTCGCTCGGGGTGTGGGTCGGCTGCGGCGGCCGCGACGAGCGCGACGACGAGCACGGCATTGCGCACCTGTTGGAGCACATGGCCTTCAAAGGCACCTCGCGGCGCACCGCGCGACAGATCGCCGAGGAGATCGAGGCGGTGGGCGGCGATCTCAACGCGTCGACGAGCGTGGAGATGACCGCCTATTACGCGCGCGTGCTCCGGGCCGACGTGCCGCTGGCGCTCGACGTGCTCTCCGACATTCTCGCCGACCCGGCGTTCGATCCTGAGGAGCTGGTCCGCGAGCAGAACGTCATCGTGCAGGAGATCGGCGCCGCCGAGGATACGCCCGACGACATCGTGTTCGATCACCTGCAGGCGACCGCGTTTCCCGCGCAGCCGGTCGGGCGCTCCATTTTGGGCACGCCCGCGAGCATCCGCTCGTTCGACGGCGCGCGGCTGCGGGCCTATCTCGGCCGCAATTATCGCGCGCCCGACATGGTGGTGGCGGCTGCGGGCGCGGTCGAGCATCGCGCCGTGGTCACGGAAGTGGAGCGGCGTTTCTCCGCCTTCAACGGCTCCGCCGCGCCGGTGCCCGATCCTGCCAAGTTCGGGGGCGGCATTCGCGTCGAGGCGCGCGATCTCGAGCAGGTCCACATCGCGCTCGCGCTCGAAGGGGTGCCGCAGCGCGATCCGGAGCTCTACGCGCTGCAGGTCTTCACCAACATCGTGGGCGGCGGCATGTCGTCCCGGCTGTTCCAGGAGGTGCGGGAGAAGCGCGGCTTGTGCTACGCGATCTACACGTTCCACTCGCCCTATTCGGACACGGGCATGTTCGGCCTCTACGCCGGCACCGACGCTGCCGATGCGTCCGAGCTGATGCGCGTCGTGGTCGACCAGCTTGCCGCCGCCGCCGCCGACCTCGACGCCAAGGAAGTCGACCGCGCCAAGGCGCAAATGAAGGCCGGCCTGCTGATGGCGCTGGAAAGCTCGAGCGCGCGCGCCGAGCAGCTCGCGCGGCAGATTTTCGCCCATGGCCGGCCGCTCGCGATCGAGGAAATCATTGCCAAGGTCGACGCCGTCACGGTGGAGAGGGCGCGGGCCGCGGGGCGCGAATTGATCCGGCGCAGCCCGCCGGCATTCGCGGCACTCGGACCGGCCGGGCTTGAAAGCGCGGCCGCAATCGCTGAAAGTTTCGGCCGCCAGGCCGCGTGAACCGGCGCCGCATCAGATTTCAACCAATCTGTTCGGGCACTCGGCTGCGAGCGGAATGATCGCATGGCATTCTTCCGTACCGCCAATTTTTCCGATCCGCTTCCGATCGTCGAAGGCGACGGAGTGACGCTGCGGACGCCCGGCCCCGGCGACTACGCCGAATGGGCGGCGCTGCGCGAGGCCAGCCGGGCTTTCCTCGTCCCCTGGGAGCCGACCTGGCCGGCGGATGATCTTACGCGCGCGGCGTTCCGCCGGCGCCTGCGCCGCTACGCCGAGGACCAGCGCAGCGACCAATCCTATGCCTTCTTCATTTTCCGCGGCAGCGACCAGGTACTCTTGGGTGGCCTGACCTTGGCCAACGTGCGCCGCGGCGTCGCCCAGGCGGGGAACCTCGGATATTGGATCGGCGAGCCCTACGCTCGCTGCGGGCACATGACCGCGGCGGTTGGCGCGCTGCTGCCGTTCGCGTTCGGCGCACTGCGGCTGCATCGCGTGGAGGCGGCCTGCATTCCCACCAACGCTGCCTCGATTCGCCTGCTGGAGAAGACCGGATTTACCCGCGAGGGCTATGCGCGCGAATATCTGTGCATCAACGGCATTTGGCAGGACCATCTGCTCTATGCGCGCCTGAAGGACGACGCCCGGGCTTGACCGTCTGCCGCCTTGGGGACGCCATGGTCGGCCTGCTATAACGCCACGAACCGGGGGTGCGGGCCGATCATGAGCAGGCAGCGGGAGGGGAAATCTCGGGTGGGCGCATGCGTGGCCGCAGCCCTTGCCGTTGCGTTCCTGGCATCCGGTTGCTCGATGGGCCTGCTGGGCACGTCCCAGCCGCAGCCCGCGCCGGAGCCTGCAGCTTCGGCGGACACGCCCAAACCCAGCTCGTTCCGCGAGCGCATGACGGCGCTCTTCTCGGGTAGGCCCGCGCCGCCGCCGCCACCCGAGGCCGGCGGGTCCGCTGCCGCCCGGTCGGTGGCGAGCGATGATTGCCCCACCGTCGACGTACGCTCCGGCGCTTCCACCTATGCGCTCGGTCCGCCCGGCGCCGAGGCAACGGCTACGACGCTGCGCTTTCAGGCGACCATCGCCACGACCGCGCGCGAATGCACCGTGCTCGCCGGGCGCATGACCCTGAAGGTCGGCGTGCAAGGCCGCGTCATTCTTGGACCGGCCGGCGGCCCGGGACAGATCGAAGTTCCGATGCGGCTTGCGCTGGTTCAGGAAGGCGTGGAGCCGAAGACCATCTGGACCCAGGCCTACCGTGTTCCGGTGGCCATCCCACCGGGACAGAACAATGTGCCGTTCGTGCACATCGAGGAGAATATCAACTTTCCGCTGCCCAAGCCTGCGGAGCTCGACGCCTATGTGGTCTACGTCGGCTTCGATCCCACGCTGGTGAAGGAGCCCGAGAAAAAGCCGCCGCCGAAAAAGAAGCCGCGCGCCGCGGGTTGACTTGAGGGTACCGGCGAATAGGATCGCGGCCGAACCGTCGCCTTGCTTTCGACGGCCACGATCAGAGGATTCCTGCGGGAGAGACCGGCCGAAAATCCGGCGCCGAAGGCGCAACCGCCCCGGAAACGCTCAGGCAAAAGGACCGCAGGAGGATGATGCTCTGGAAAGCGGCTGCGCGCTTGCGCGGCTCACCGAAGGAGTAAGCCGCGCGGGCAGCCGTCGCGGCGAATCTCTCAGGTTCCGCGACAGAGGGGGCTCGGCCGGGCGTTTCGCCCGGAGGGCAGCTCTGCGCGGAACCGGACATGGCCGAGACTCCACCCCTTCCTGCATCGCTGGCGACAACGCCGCTTCACGCGTTGCATCTCGCGCGCGGCGCCCGGATGGTGCCGTTTGCCGGCTACGAAATGCCGGTGCAGTACGAAGGCATCATCGCCGAGCATTTGCATACGCGCGCCGCCGCCGGCTTGTTCGACGTATCACACATGGGTCAGGCGTTCCTGACCGGCCCGGATCACGACACGACGGCGCGCGCGCTCGAATCCCTGGTCGGCGCCGATCTCGTCAACCTCGGTCCCGGCCGGCAGCGCTATACCCAATTGCTCAATGAGGAAGGCGGCATCATCGATGACCTGATGGTGACGCGCTCCGCCGAGTCCGACGAGGACGGCGTGCTCATGCTCGTCGTCAATGCCGCGTGCAAGGCGGTCGATTTCGAGCGTCTCGAGCACGCGTTGCCGAACAACGTGAAGCTGCTGCGAGCCGAACATCGGGCGCTGATCGCGTTGCAGGGCCCGAGCGCCGCCGCGGTGCTTGCGCGGCATGCGCCGGATACCGCGACGATGGCATTCATGAGCGCGAAGAGCACGCGCTTCGACGGCATCGAATGCCACGTCAGCCGGTCGGGTTACACCGGCGAGGACGGCTATGAGATTTCGGTCAAGGCGATCCGGGTCCGGGCCATCGTCGAGCGTCTGCTCGGGCATCCGGAAGTCAAGCTGATCGGGCTCGGCGCCCGCGACTCGCTGCGGCTGGAGGCTGGCCTGTGCCTCTACGGGCACGATATCGACGCCAGCACCTCGCCGGTCGAGGCGGGACTTGCCTGGTCGATCGGCAAGCGCCGGCGCGAGGAGGGCGGATTCCCCGGGGCGTCGCGGATTCTCGACGAGCTGCAAGGCGGACCCGCCCGGCAGCGCGTCGGCCTGGAGATGGAAGGCCGCATTCCGGCGCGGGAGGGAGCGGAGATCCTGGTCGATGGCGCCGCGACCGGGAAGGTGACTTCCGGCGGATTTGGCCCGAGCGTCGGGAAATCGATTGCAATGGGCTATATCGACCGGCGGTTCGCGACGCCGGGCACCGCCGTCATCGTCCCGGTGCGGGGCAAGGAACTGCCCGCCAGGATCGTGCTGATGCCATTCGTGCCGCACCGCTACCATCGGGCATAGGCGAACCATTCAAAGCCGGCACGGCGCCGAAGCGAGAGGTTGAGCGATGGCCGACGTGAAATACACCAGGGACCATGAGTGGATCCGGCTCGACGGCGATGTCGGCGTGGTCGGAATCACGACCTACGCGCAATCGCAGCTGGGCGATGTCGTCTACGTCGAGCTGCCGGCGATCGGAAGGCGGCTGGAGAAGGGCGCGGAAGCGGCCGTGGTGGAATCGGTCAAGGCCGCAAGCGAGGTCTACAGTCCGGTCGGCGGCGAGGTCGTCGCGGTCAACGACGCGCTCGAGGCCGCGCCCGCCCTGGTCAACGAAGACGCGGAAGGCAAGGGCTGGTTCCTCAAGCTCAAGCTCGCCGATCCCAAACAACTCGACGCACTGATGAACGCCGAAGAATACCAACGCTACGTGGAGACGATCGCGTGACGCGAGGACCGCCTTGTTTTGTTTGTTCCGCGTTGACCGGTAACAGGCAAGCCTGAAGGATTCGATCACGAATGCGCTATCTTCCGCTCACTCCCGAGGACCGCACCGAGATGCTCTCGCGCGTCGGCGTGCGGCACATTGATGACTTGTTCGCCGACGTTCCGGCCGCCACGCTGCGCTCCCCGGAGCTGCCTCCCGGCAAGAGCGAGCTCGAAGTCGAGCGGACGCTCGCGCAAATGGCGGCACGCAACGTGCCGGCCGGCTCGGTGGCGTTCTTCGTCGGCTGCGGCGCCTATCGGCACCACGTGCCGGCGAGCGTCGATCACCTGATTCAGCGCTCCGAATTCCTCACCTCCTATACGCCGTATCAGCCCGAGATCGCCCAGGGCACGTTGCAGGCGCTGTTCGAGTTCCAGACCCAGGTCGCCATGCTGACCGGCATGGAGGTGGCCAATGCCTCGATGTACGACGGCTCGACCGCGGCCGCCGAAGCAGTGCTGATGGCGCACCGGATCACCAAGCGGCGCAAGGCCGTGCTGGCGGGAAATCTGCATCCGCATTACCGCGCCGCGGTCGAGACCGTATCGGCCATGGCGGCGGACGCGATCGTCGCGCTGCCGCCGCATCCGGACGGCGCCGCAGAGCGATTCCAAATCGATGCCGAGACGAGCTGCGTCGTCGTGCAGTTCCCGGATTTTTACGGCCATCTTCCCGACCTCCGCGCCATCGCCGAACAGGCGCACGCGGCGGGCGCACTGCTCGTTGCCGTGGTGACGGAGATCGTCTCGCTCGGCCTGCTGGTTTCGCCCGGCGAATGCGGTGCCGACATCGTGGCCGCGGAGGGTCAGTCGCTCGGGAACCCGCTCTCGTTCGGCGGGCCATACGTGGGCCTGTTCGCCACCCGGCAGAAATTCGTCCGGCAGATGCCGGGACGGCTTGCCGGCGGCACCGTCGATGCCGACGGCCGGCGCGCGTTCGTGCTCACGTTATCGGCGCGCGAGCAGCACATCCGGCGCGAGAAGGCCACTTCCAACATCTGCACCAGCGCCGGCCTGTGCGCGCTCGCGTTCAGCATTCATCTCAGCCTGCTCGGCGAGGCGGGGCTGAAACGGCTGGCCCACCTCAATCACGCCCGCGCGGTCGAGCTTGCGGACAAGCTCGCGGCGGTTCCGGGCATTGCGGTCCTCAACGGGCATTTCTTCAACGAATTCACCATCCGCGTGCCCGGGAACGCCGCCGGGACCGTCGAAGCGCTGGCGAAACGCGGCGTGCTCGGCGGCGTACCGGTATCGCGGCTCGAGCCGCAACGGCCGGAGCTGACGGAGCTCATGGTCGTCGCCGCGACCGAAACCTCGACCGCGGCGGATTGCTCCGCCTATGCGGCGGCCCTGCAGGAGGTATTGCGATGAACCGGCAAGCCCGCCCGGCCGAGTTCGGCGCGCCGATTCCCGCCGATACGTTCACGGGCAATCGCGCGCTCGACATCGAGGAAGCACTGATCTTCGAAGTCGGCCGGCCGGAGGTAACCGGCGTTGATCTCGACACGCCGGCCGGTTTCTCGCCGCGCCTCGGCTCGCTCGAGCGCAAATCCGCAATCGGGCTTCCCGGATTATCCGAGCCCGAAGCGGTGCGCCATTACGTGCGGCTCTCGCGCAAGAACTACGGCATCGACACCGGCATGTTCCCGCTCGGCTCTTGCACCATGAAGCACAATCCGCGCCTGAACGAGAGGATGGCGCGGCTGCCCGGATTTGCCGACATCCACCCGCTGCAGCCGCTCTCGACGGTTCCCGGTGCGCTCGCGCTCCTGGCCGAGCTCGGCCGCTGGCTGCGCGAGCTCACCGGCACGGCCGCGGTGGCACTGAGCCCGAAAGCCGGCGCGCATGGCGAATTATGCGGCCTGATGGCGATCAAGGCGGCGCTCGCCGCGCGCTCCGACGCACGCTCGATCGTGCTGGTGCCGGAATCCGCTCACGGCACCAATCCGGCGAGTGCGGCGCTGTTGGGATATCGGGTCGAGACGGTGCCGGCCCGCAGCGACGGCACGGTGGATCCCGTCGAGGTGGAAAAGCATGTCTCCGCCGAGGTTGCTGCCCTCATGCTGACCAACCCGAACACCTGCGGGCTGTTCGAGCGCGATGTGCTCGCGATCGCCGCGGCGGTGCATCGGGCCGGCGCGTTCTTCTACGCCGACGGCGCCAATTTCAATGCGATTGCCGGAAAAGCCCGCCCGGGCGATCTCGGCATCGACGCGATGCACCTCAACCTGCACAAGACCTTCTCGACGCCGCACGGCGGCGGCGGACCGGGCTCGGGTCCCGTGGTGTTCTCCGCCGCGCTCGCGCCGTTCGTGCCGGTGCCCTACCTCGTTAGCGACGCCCGTGGGCTGCGTTATGTCGAGCATGCGAGCGAGGCCGAGCCGGGCGCCGAGCCGTTCGGGCGGCTCACCGCGTTTCACGGCCAGATGGGCATGTTCGTGCGGGCGATGAGCTACATGCTCGCACACGGCGGCGACGGCATGCGCCAGGCATCCGAGGATGCCGTGCTCAATGCCAATTATGTTCGCGCCGGCCTGCAGGATCTCATTTCGCTGCCGTTCGGCGAGCGCCCCTGCATGCACGAAGTTCTGTTCGACGATCGCTGGCTCGAGGGCTGCGACATCACCACGCTCGATTTCGCCAAGGCGATGATCGACGAGGGCTATCATCCGATGACGGTATATTTCCCGCTGGTGGTGCACGGCGCCATGCTGATCGAGCCGACCGAATCCGAGAGCAAGGCCTCGCTCGACCTGTTCATCGCCACGCTGCGCGATCTCGCTATGGCCGCGAAGCGCGGCGACAGGGCGCGTTTCGTCAATGCGCCGCGGCACGCTCCGCGCCGCCGGCTCGACGAGACGCGCGCCGCGCGCCAGCCGGTGCTGCGCTGGGTGCAGAAATCGGAAGTCAGAAGTCGGAAATCGGAAAGCACCGATCTCTGATCCCTGCCATCAGTGCAGCTTGGCTTTGATGTCCTCGATGCCCTTGGCGATGAGATCGTCGGCCACCTTGCCCTTGGCGGTTCCTCGCAGGATCTTCTCCGCCGCCGCAACGGCGGCATCGGTGGCGGCGGCGCGCACGTCGGCGAGCGCCTGTGCCTCGGCCTGAGCGATCTTGGTCTGCGCGATGGCGGTACGCCGCGCGATCAGCTCTTCCATCCTGGCATGGGCCTCATCCGCGATTCGCTCGGCCTCGGCCTGCGCGTTGCTGATGATGGTCTCGGCCTCGCTTTCGGCGTCCCGCTGCCTGCGTCGATATTCCGCCAGCAATTTCTCGGCCTCGTCGCGCAGCCGCCGCGCCTCGTCGAGCTCGCTCTTGATCTTGTCGCGGCGCTGATCGAGCGAGGCGAGAATCGTCCGATGCGCGCCGATGTAGCCGAGCAGCGCCACGAACGCGAAAAAGGCGACCGCCACCCAGAATTCGGCTTCGAACATGGCTATCCCTTGAGTGCGTCCTCGACGGCGTGCTTGACTGCGGCATCCGCCGGCGCGGTCCCGATCAGGCGTTCGACGATCGCTGCGGCCGCTTCCGCGGCAATCGTATGCACATTGGCCATCGCGGCGGATTTGGTCGCCGCAATGGTGCGTTCCGCTTCGGCAAGCTTGGCGTTGAGCTCGGATTCGAGCGCCTTGCGGCGCTCCTCCGCTTCCGCGTTGAGCCGATGGCTGGTCTCGTCCGCGATGCCCTGCGCCCGGCCTCGCGCCTCGGCCAGCGCCTTCTCGTATGCCGCAAGCGCGGCTTCCGACTCGCTCTTGAGCTTTTGCGCCTCGGCGAGGTCGCCGCCGATGCGGTCCCGCCGCGCCTGGAAGATCGCGCCGATTTGCGGCAGCGCGATCCTCGCCATGATGACGTAGAGCGCAATGAACGTCAGCGCCAGCCAGAACAGCTGAGACGGAAAGGTATCCTTCTGGAACGGCGGGAATATTTCCTTGCCGCCCGCAGGCGCCTCGGTATGCGCGTTGGTCTCGGCCATCAGCCGCTCCGATCCGTCACGCGAAACCGTCGTCCGGCCGTGGCCGTCACCATCCGCCGCTTACACGGCATAGAGCAGCAGCAGCGCGATCAGCAGCGAGAAGATGGCGAGCGCTTCGGTCACCGCGAAGCCGAAGATCAGTCGCGGAAACTGGCCATCGGCCGCGGACGGATTGCGGACCGCGGCGGCGAGATAATGACCGAAGATGGTGCCGACGCCGACGCCGGCGCCGCCCATGCCGATGCAGGCAATGCCGGCACCGATGTATTTCGCAGCAATTGGATCCATGACGAGAGCTCCTCTTGGTTGATCCCTGAATGGACGAGGCCGCTAGTGGCCGGGATGCAGCGCATCGTTGAGATAGATGCAGGTGAGAATGGCGAAGACATAGGCTTGGAGGGCCGCGACGAGCAGTTCCAGCGCGGTGAGCGCGATCGTCAGCGCCATCGGCAAGGTGGCGCCTAGCACACCCAGCACGCCCGCCGCGCCCAGCATGGTCACGAATCCCGCGAACACTTTCAGCGTGATGTGGCCGGCGAGCATGTTCGCGAACAGCCGCACGCTGTGGGAGACCGGACGCACGAAGAACGAGAACACTTCCATCACCGTGATCAGCGGCAGGATATAGATCGGGATGCCGCTCGGCACGAATGCCTTCAGGAAACGCAAGCCGTGGTACCAAAACCCGGCGACGATTACGGTCAGGAACACCAGCAGCGCCAGCGCCACCGTGATGATGAGATGGCTCGTGACCGTGAAGCCGTAAGGGATCAATCCCATTACGTTGGCGACGAGAATGAAGGCGAACAGCGAGAATACCAGCGGGAAGAACTGCATGCCCTCCGGCCCGGTCGCGCTGCGGATCATGTCGGCCACGAATTCGTAGAGCATTTCCGCAACCGACTGCAGCCTTCCGGGCACCAGCGCGCGGGCTCGGGTCGAGCCGATCAGGAACGCGCAGATCACGGTGACGGCGAGGACCATGTACAGCGCCGAATTGGTCACAGCGATCTCCGCCGGACCGATCTTGGCGATCGTGAACAGCTTGGTGATCTGGAACTGATGGATCGGGTCGGCCATCGCCGTTGCGGTCCTCGTCGGCTCGGTCCCGCCGGAGGGCGCCGACGGATGAAACATCAATCCTCTCGGCGATTTGCCCCGCCGTCCGGGCTGCTGGCAAGGCCCGCGGCGCGCATCACGTTGAACACGCCCGCGGCGAAGCCGAGCAGCAGAAACACGATCAGCCCCCACGGCGAGATGTGAAGCCAGCGATCGAGCAGCCAGCCCACCAAAGCTCCGATGAGCACGCCCCCGACAAACTCGGTCGAAAGCCGAAACCCGCGGCCAAACCCGGAGCCGTCGGCCCTCGGTCGCGGAGCTTCATCCGTGTCCTTCGCCCGGCTCGATCCAATGCGGTCGAGCCGTTCGCCGAGGCGCCTCAGCCTCGCAGAGAGAGCCGCTTCGTCGGTGGGTCGAGAACCGGAATCCCGGTCGCGAGAGCCCATGATTGCGACACCCGCAAGTGCAGGAAATTCCCCGGTTTTTCAGCCACCCCCCAAAGCCGCGCGGACCATACTGACGGGGTACCCCCCTGTCAAGAATCCGCGCCCGTACCTCAAACAACTGATCTTACTTGCGAATCGCGCGATGCGGCGATGTCTGGCGGCAGCTGCCGACGAGCTGCGGTGGCGTCGCGATCATCCTGGATGCTAGCCTGCCGGCCCGCGTCCAGCCGAGAGCCTCCATGCCCCGCTCGCTCGATTATTATTTCTCGCTGCTTTCACCATGGGCCTACATCGGTCATGCGTCTTTCATGGACATCGCGCGCCGCCATGGCGTCACGGTGAATTACAAGCCGGTGGCGCTCGCCCAGGTCTTCACCGATACCGGTGGACTGCCGCTGGCCAAGCGTCACCCCGCGCGGCAGCGATACCGCATCTTCGAGCTGCAGCGCTGGCGGGAGAAGCGCGGCCTGTCCTTCCATCTGCATCCGAAATTTTGGCCGTTCGACGGGAACCTTGCGGATCGATTCGTGATCGCCACCGTCGCCGGCGGCCATGACCCCGATCCCTTCTTGCGCGGAAGCTTTGCCGCCATATGGGAGCGCGAACAGAATCTCGGCGAAGAGCGCACCTTGATCGACCTCGCGCGTGCGGCTCATCTTCCCGCGACGGAGCTTTTCGCCGCCGCCAAGGCCGATGCCGCGCAGAAGCGATACGAAGCCAATGTGCGCGACGCCATTGCGGCCGATGCCTTCGGGTCGCCCTGCTATGTGCTCGACGGCGAGGTATTTTGGGGGCAGGATCGCCTCGAGCTACTCGATGACGCGCTGGCCTCCAGGCGATCGCCTTATCGCTCGGACGCTTGAGTTCGCAAGCTTCCACGAAAAGGGTGCCGCATGAAATCGGCCGCTGCCGCCTTCGCGTTCTTCCTCATCCTCGCCCCGGTCGCACAGGCACAAGAAGCCACGCCCGAGACCGAGCACGGCAGATTCACGTTCAAGCAGGTCCCCGACGGGCTGTTGCGGCTGGATTCGCGAAGCGGCGAGGTCGCCCTGTGCAGCAAGCGCGCCGTGGGTTGGGCATGCCAGGCGCTGCCGGAGGATAGAACCGCGCTCGAGAACGAGATCGCGCGCTTGCAAAGCGAGAATGCCACGCTCAAACGCGAGTTCGTTGCCCGCGGTCTGCCGCTGCCGGACGGCATCAAGGGTCCGCCCGCGACCGCCAAACCCGATCAGGACCTCAAGCTGCCGAGCGATGCCGATCTCGACCGCGCCATGTCGTTCCTGGAGCGGGCTTGGCGCCGGTTGCTCGAGATGGTGCAAAACTTCCAGCGCGAAATGGAGAACGAAAAAGGCAAGAAACATTTGGAGAAAGGCGGGCCCGACAAGAAAAGCTGAAGCCGCCGGCCCTTCACCGGCTAGGCGCCAGGGATTTGATTGCAGCACGCAGAGCCATGTCGGTTCGCCTCCATGATGTTCGCCAGCTGCCCGCCGCGTGTGTGGCAGCGGCTGTGCTCTCGGTCGATACCCGGCCTCGCGGCTTTATCGAGATCACCCATGAGGTGAAGCAGTTCCTCCGGGAAGTCGCGGCCGAGCACGGCGTCGTGTTCGCCTATCTGCGACACACGTCGGCCTCGCTGGTGATCCAGGAAAACGCCGACCCGGACGTGCGGTCCGACTTGACCAGAGCACTCGATCGGCTGGCACCCGAGAATGCCGGCTGGATCCACGACAGCGAAGGCCCCGACGACATGCCTTCCCATGTCAAGACCATGCTGACGGGCGTCTCGCTCCACGTGCCGGTCATCGCCGGGTCGCTCGAGCTCGGCACCTGGCAGGGCATCTTTGTTGCCGAGCACCGCAGCCGTTCGCATGCGCGCGAGGTGGTTCTGCAGTTCGTCGGCGCTTGCAAGAGTTCCGCGCGAGACGTGGCAGCCACGCCGGAGGGAAGATGATCAGGAACCGCCGATCAAAGGCAGCGTTGTCTTCACGATTGCATGGTGCCGCTGCTTCCCTATGATTGCACGAGGATGCTGCGATGGAACCCCGATCCCGCGAGCAAGACGCCGGCGCCGGCAAGTCAATCGAGAAATCGGCGAACGAAGCGCGGGAGGCCGTGGTCGGCCATAATGTCCGCTACATGCTTCTATTCGGTCTTGCGGGCGTGATCGTCGCATTCGCGATCGTCTACGGTTATTTCTTCGCGCACTGATGCTGCGGCGTCCTGGCCTCGCCCGCGTTCTCCACGGTTCGGCTCCAAGACCTACGACGCGCGCGGTCGGATCCGGTTCAGCGGCGGCAGGAACTGTGCTGTTTCTTCGCGAGCAAGTACAGCAACGCCAGCAAGACGATCAGCGATCCCTGCGCCGCCAGGTAATGTCCGACCGGGAGCCCGACCAAGGGCAAGGTCAGCTTGTTCAGCGCATGGATGAACGCGTGAATGATCAGGAAGAAGCCGATCCACAATCCGAGCAGCACGAACAGCGGATTGCGGATGCCCGACCAATCGACATGGTTCTTGGCTTCCAACATCGCCGGCGCCCCCGCCACCTGCGGCTTCGGCGCAAAGCTTGGGCCCCTATGGTTAACACTTGGTTAATCGTTGCCCGACGTTTTTTACAGAGCGGCTAGCAACGGGTCGAATGCGGCGCCATGCTGCAACGCACCAACCGCGTCATGGCCTGGACTTGCGCGTCGCAGGTGCGCGTCAGAAGATGCCGGCTGCGGGCCGCTGCACGATGGATGCCGGAGCTGATTTGAAACAGCCGTTTTACCGCTTCGTCATTGCCGATGATCATCCGCTGTTCCGCGGCGCGCTGCGGGAAGCGGTCGCGGGATCGTTCGGACACGCGGATATCGCCGAAGCCGGCAGTTTCGATGAAGTCTCGAAATTGATTGATGGACACGGGGAGGTGGACCTGGTGCTGCTCGATCTCGCCATGCCCGGCGTGCGCGGCCTTTCGGGGCTGTTGTATTTGCGCGCGCAATATCCCGACGTGCCGGTGGTGGTCGTGTCGGGCAACCAGGACCCGGCGGTGATCCGTCGCTGCATGGAGTTCGGCGCATCGGGCTTCATCCCGAAGACGCTGCCGGTCGAAATGATCCGGGAGGCGATCGGCAAGGTGCTCGACGGCGCGGTATGGTGTCCACCCGAAGTCGATCTGACGCTTGGCGCGGATTCGGAAACGCGGCAGCTGGTTTCGCGACTTGCCAGCCTCACGCCGCAGCAGGTTCGGGTGCTGATGATGCTTTCCGAGGGTCTGCTCAATAAACAGATCGCCTATGCGCTGGGCGTCTCGGAAGCCACCGTGAAGGCCCACGTCTCGGCGATTCTGCAGAAGCTCGGGGTCGACAGCCGCACTCAGGCGGTGATCATCGCCTCCAAGATCGAGCCGGAGCAATGGCAACCGGCTGCCGCGGTGGAAAACTGACCGCGTGCGGTAGCGTTGTCTAAGGTGGGTCGAGCGAAGCGAACCCGACTGCCTGTCACGGCGGGTTTTGCGGCGCCGCACTCGGCCTACGGTCCTGCGGTCACTCCGCCGCAATCTGCATTCGCCATTGCGCCAGCAGGGCCCGCAGCGAGGCCGGTTTCAGCGGCTTGTGGAGCAGCCTGACATTGCGCGCGTGCGCGGCGTTGCGCACGCGCGGGCTGCGATCGGCCGTGATGAGGATCGCCGGCAAATCGCCGAGCCGCCATCGCAGCTCGACGATGGCGTCGAGACCGTTGCCTGAATCGAGATGATAATCGATCAACAGTCCGGCAGGGCGCGCCGTGCTGTCCATTATGGCCTGCTGCGCCGCCTTGAGGTCGGTCGCCTTCAGCACATGGCAGCCCCAGCCCGTCAGCAAGGTCTCCATCCCGTCGAGCACCTTGGCATCGTTGTCGATGCACAGGATCGTCATGCCGGCGAGCTCGCCGAGCTCGGCGCGATCGGGCGCCCGTTGCGGCAGATCGCCGGGCAGCGCGGGCGCCAGCGGAACCTGCACCGAGAAATGCGAGCCGCGGCCGACGGCGGAGTCTAGCTCGATCCGGTGATCGAGCACCCGGGCAATGCGCTCGACGATCGACAGACCGAGCCCCAGCCCGCGAGCAATCTGGGCACCCTGCTGCAGACGGTGGAACTCCCGGAAAATGGCCTTGGCCTTCGAGGAAGGAATTCCGATTCCGGTGTCGTAGACGTCGATGCGCAGTCGTGCGCCTCGCCTGCGGCAGCCGACCAGCACCCGGCCTTGCGGCGTGTACTTCAGCGCGTTGGAGACCAGGTTCTGCAGCAGCCGGCGCAGCAGACGCCGATCGGAGCGCACCGCGAGCGAGGACGTCGCGAACTCGAGTGCAAGGCCTTTCTCGCGGGCGAGCGGAGCGAACTCGACCTCGAGCTGACGGAACAACTCGTCGATGCGGAAAGCGGTGATTTCCGGCTTCATCGCCCCGGCGTCGAGCCGTGAAATATCGAGCAGCGCGCCCAGGATCTCCTCGACCGATTCCAGCGAGGCATCGAGATTGGCGATGAGCGGCGAAACCTCGCGGTTGCCGTTGCGCTCGATCAGGCTGGTAACATAGAGCCGCGCCGCATTGAGCGGCTGCAGGATGTCGTGGCTGGCGGCGGCGAGGAAATGCGTCTTGGAGATATTGGCCTTGTCCGCCTCGGCCTTGGCGCGCGCCAGCGCCGCGTTGAGGCGGGTAAGCTGCTCGGTGCGCTCCCGCACGCGTCGCTCCAGCGTCTCGTTGGCTCGCGCGAGCGCCTCGGCGGCCTCGACGCTGGGAGTGATGTCGGTCAGCGTCGTAACCAAGCCGCCGTCCGGCATGCGATTGGAGCGCGCCTCCACAACGAGACCTCGGCTGCGTTCCAGGATCGGGGCAGTCCCCGATACGTATCTGGCTACGCGCTCGGCAATCAGATCGTCGAGGCAGTCCCGGCCGAGCTCGTCGCGCTCGGCATTGAAGCGCACGATTTCGTCGAGTCCGGTTCCGACCCGTACCAGGTCCGGCGGCAGGTCCAAGATTTCGCCGAATCGCCGATTCCAGCAGATCAGCTGCAGGCTCTTGTCGAAGACCGCGATGCCCTGGCCGACGTGGTCGAGCGCCGTCTGCAGGATTTCGCGATTGTACTGGATCGCCGCGTTGGCGTCGTCGAGCAGCTTGAGCGCCGCTTGGGTCGAGACCGTGCGCTTGCGCAACAGTAGCGAGAGCACCAGCCGCGAGGATGCCGTACCGATGGCCGAGGCCAGCACGTGCTCGGCGTGGCGCAGCAGGTGGAAATCCGCCTCGCGCTGGGGATCGAGTGAGCTGCGCCGCGTCGCGGCAAAGCTCTCGAATGAACTCTTGGTACGCTCCTCGCCGATGTAGCGCGCGACCGTCGTGGTCAATTCCTCGACGCTGATCGCCGAGCGCCACAGCCGGAAGCTCGGGGTGGCGGGCGCGAGCGCGGGCGGCACGAACAGATTCGCCTGCAGCTGCTCGATGCCCACCGGTTTGCGCTGCAGCGAGAACGCGATGTAAGCGGCGACGTTCAGCGCCAAGCTCCAGACCACGCCGTGGACCAGGGGCGGCAACTCGATCCCGAGCAGCGCCTGCGGCCGCAGCAGCCCCAATCCCAACGGACCTTCGGCCAGGAGCTGATGATCGATGATGCCGGACTCCACGATGCTCGGCAGCAGCAGCGTATAGGCCCACACCAGAAATCCGGCGATCATCGCCGCGAGCGCGCCGCGCGCCGTGCCGTGGCGCCAGACGAGCCCGCCGAAAAATGCCGGCGCGAGCTGGGCGATGGCTGCGAACGACAACAGCCCGATCGAGGCGAGTTGCGCGTCCCCGGCCGATCGATAGTAGAGGTACGCGAGCGACAGGATGATCAGAATGGCGATGCGGCGCACCGTGAGCAGCAGGGTGCCGACGTCGCGCTGCCCGGAGAGCAGCGCCCCGCGCCGGCGCAACACCAGCGGAATGAAGATATCGTTGGAGACCATGATCGCGAGCGCGACACACTCGACGATCACCATCGCGGTTGCGGCCGACAATCCGCCGACGAAGGCGGCCAGCGCCAGCGCGTCCGCCCCGGCGGCGAGTGGCAGCGCCAGCACGAACATATCGGTGTCGACGCTGCCAAGCGGGAACGTGAGCAGGCCGCCGATCGCGACCGGCACCACGAACAGATTGATCAAGACCAGATACAGCGGAAACAGCCATGCCGCGCGGCGAATCTCCGCCTCGCCCTGGTTCTCCACGACCGTCACATGGAACTGCCGCGGCAGCAGCACGATCGCGAACAGCGACAGCATCGTCATGGTGAAGATCGTGGCGGGGTTGAGCTCGTGGACGAGCAGGGCGGCAGTATCAGGCCGCTCCATGGCCCGTTCGAACAGTGCTGCCGGACCGCCGAACAGGCCGAATGTCACGAACAGGCCGACCGCGATGAAGGCGACCAGCTTGACGATGGATTCGGCGGCGATCGCCAGGATCAATCCGTCCTGATGCTCGGTGGCGTCGATTTGCCGGGTGCCGAACAGCACCGCGAACGCCGCCATCGCCAACGCGACGAAGAATGCCAGGTCGCCCAGTTCCGGCTGATAGCGGCCGGTGCTGGATTCGATGTGGGCCAGGATCGTGCCGAGCGAGCCGGACACCGCCTTGAGCTGCAACGCGATATAGGGAACCGTTCCGATGATGGCGATCAACGCCACGGTCGCCGCCACCGCCTGGTGCTTGCCGTAGCGGGCCGCAATGAAATCCGCGATCGAAGTGATGTTCTGGGCTTTGGCCAGACGCACGATGCGCAACACCAGCGGATAGCACAGTCCGATCATCAGCATCGGGCCGACGTAGATCGCCAGAAATCCCCACCCGTTGCGGGATGCGAAACCTACCGATCCGAAGAACGTCCATGAAGTGCAATAGATCGCCAGCGACAGCGGATAGATCAGCATCCGCGAGCGCCCCTGGCGACGGCGAGATTTGGTCCGGTCGCCGTAGCTCGCGATGAGGAACAGCAGGCCGATGTAGCCGAGCGCGACGGCGACGACGAACCAGCCCTGCAGCATGGATGCTCCGGCCAAAGCGAGCCCGTGGATCCCGAGGCGTCAGGCACGGGCGGTCGCGCCTTTTAGCATACCCGGTTTTCGGTTGCGCGGCGCGAGGTTCGCCAATACGAGGAGCGTGCCGCACGGTGGCGGGAAAGGCTTGCGCATGCACGATCGCGCCGAGACGGCCCGAGGGGCGCCCCAGTCGCTGCTCGATCGTTTGCGGCCCGAAGCGACGGCCGCGCCCGAGAGCGGCATCGTCGAGGTCATGAAATACGGCCGCGGGCGGGAAGGATTGATTCCGCTCTGGGCCGGCGAGGGGGATCTCGCGACGCCGCCCTTCATCGTCGAGGCCGCGACCCGGTCGCTCGCGGCCGGCGAGACCTTCTATACCTACCAGCGCGGGATCCCGGAATTGCGCGAGGCGCTCGCGCGCTACCACACGAGGGTCTTCGGCCGCGACTTTGCCGCGGACGAATTCTTCGTCACCGGCTCGGGGATGCAGTCGATCCAGATCGCGCTGGCGATAACCGTGGGAGCCGCGCAGGAGATCGTCATTCCCACCCCCACCTGGCCGAATGCCGCGGCCGCGGCCGGCATCCTGGGCGCCAAACCGGTCGAAGTTCCGATGACCTTCGGCAATGCCGGCTGGACGCTCGACCTCGACCGTGTTGCCGACGCCATCGGCCCGCGGGCCCGCGCGCTGTTCCTGGTTTCGCCGTCCAACCCGACCGGTTGGACGGCAACGCTCGATGAACTGCGCACCATCCTCTCACTCGCGCGGCGCCAGGGGCTGTGGATCATTGCGGACGAGACCTATGGCCGGTTCTGGTACGGCGCGGGCGAGCGCGCACCGTCGTTCCTCGACGTGATGGAGCCCGAGGACCGGGTGCTGTTCGTCAACACGTTCTCGAAGAATTGGGCCATGACCGGGTGGCGGATCGGCTGGCTCAAGGCGCATCCCTCGCTCGGCCAGGTGATCGAGAACCTCATCCAATATTCGACCTCGGGAGTGGCGACCTTCATGCAGCGCGCGGCCGTAGCGGCGCTCGATCGGGGCGAGGGCTTTGTCGCCCATCAGATCGCAAGGGCGCGGCTGGGCCGGGACATTCTTTCCCGCGCGCTCGGAACGACCGGCCGCTGCCGGTTCGCGACGCCGCAGGGTGCGTTCTATCTGTTCTTCCACGTCGAGGGCGAGACCGACACGCGAAAGCTCGCCCTGCGGCTCATCGACCAGGCCGGCGTCGGGCTTGCTCCGGGTACCGCGCTTGGATGCGGCGGAAACGATTTCTTGCGCGCATGCTTTGCGCGAAAATCAGAAGAGGTGGAGATCGCCGGGCAAAGGCTTGCCGAGGCGCTGCGCTGACGGGGGCGCAAGCTCAATCGCAGCGGTTGGATTTGAATCGAGGCGGGCGGGGTTCCCTCGCCGTTTGTGACTCAATCTCGAGAGCGGAGAATCTCAGGAGCTGGCGACACTACTCCGCGGCGAGCGCTCGCCGGTTGAGCGGCAGCGCAAGCCGCTCCCACACGTCGGTCAGCGCTTCGGCCAGCTGGTCGATCATGCCGTCGTCGTGGTGGGGCGAGGGCGTGATGCGCAGCCGCTCGGTTCCCCTCGGCACCGTCGGATAGTTGATCGGCTGGATGTAGATGCCGTGCTCGGCGAGCAAGAGATCGGTTGCCGCCTTGCATTTCTCCGGATCTCCGACCACGACCGGAACGATATGGGTGTCGCTGAGCATGACCGGCAGCGCCGCGGCGACGAGAATCGCTTTCACCCGGGCGGCGCGCTCCTGATGGCGGTCGCGCTCCCATTGCGAGGTCTTCAGGTGCCGGATCGCAGCCAGTGCCGCCGCGCAGACCGCCGGGGGCAGCGCGGTCGTGAAGATGAAGCCAGGCGCATAGGAGCGAACGGCATCGATGAGATTGGCGCTTCCGGCGATGTAGCCGCCGAGACACCCGAACGCCTTGGCGAGAGTTCCCTCGATCACGTCGATGCGGTGGCTGGCGCCGTCGCGCGCGGCGATGCCGGCTCCGCGGGCTCCGTACATGCCCACCGCATGCACCTCGTCGACATAGGTCATGGCCCCGTAACGCTCGGCGAGGTCGCAGATCTTGTGAATCGGGGCGACGTCCCCGCCCATGGAATACAGGCTCTCGAACACGATCAGCTTCGGCCGTCCCGGATCGGCCTCGCGCAGCAGCGTCTCGAGGTGTCCGACGTCGTTGTGGCGGAAGATCAGCTTCTCGGCGCCGGATCGGCGCACGCCCTCGATCATCGAGTTGTGGTTCATCGCATCGGAGAGGAGGAGACAGTTCGGGAGCAGCCTGGCGATCGTGGCAATTCCGGTCTCATTGGACACATAGCCCGAGCTGAAGACCAGCGCCGCGTCCTTGTCGTGGAGGTCGGCGAGCTCGTGTTCGAGCTGGACCAGCGGATGATTGGTGCCGGAAATGTTGCGGGTCCCGCCGGCGCCGGTACCCATGCGGGTCGCGGTCTCGACCATGGCGCCGATAACCTTCGGATGCTGCCCCATGCCGAGATAATCGTTGGAGCACCAGATGACCACGTCACGCGGGCCTTGCGGGGAGTGCCAGATCGCACGGGGATACCGGCCCGCAATGCGCTCGAGTTCCGCGAACACCCGATAGCGCCGCTCGCCCTGCAACCGCGCGATGGCATCCCCGAAGAAGCCGTCATAGTTCATGAAAAACCGGCCTCCGGCCGTTGCCGACGATGGATCTGGATTTAGCGGCCTTTGGCCGCTCTTGTCGAGCCGATATTTGCTCGCCGGGGCGCCGCGGGCCTTGATCAAGATCAAGCTGTGTCCCGGGCCGCCGTTCCCCCAATTCCGCCGCACAAGGGTGCTCAAGCAAGCTTGCTCGGGAGAGAAAGATGCGTATCGGCATCATCGCCGCCTGCTCTGTGCTGCTCTTGGGGCATGGTCTCGAGCGACCGGCCCTTGCCCAAGTCGCGGGCGACGAAGCGCCGCAGATCGCCTGGGAAGTGAAGAGCCGGTTCCGGCTGTTCCGCAACGAGCGGGATTTCGAGCGCCAGCTCGCCGCGTATCGCGGCGACGGGGTGCTCGCGGCCGAAGAGCGCCTGGCGCGTGCCAGCGACGGCCACGGCTGGGCGAGGGAGCTCATCGGCCAGCTTTGCCTGGATCCGGCCGGCAGACTCACCGAGTCCTGCGTGCGGGACGGCAAACGCGAAAATTATCTCGCCCCGGCCGATCACCGCATCGGTGCCGTGATCGCCAACGCGCCGGCACATGCCGCCTGCACCTGGGTGTTCGACGACGGCGATTCGCCGCCCCAGAAGATCACGCTCGCCTGCGACGAGGAGGTGAGGCTGTGGGTTCGCTACGGCAGGCCGACCGCCGCCAGGGTCGAGTTGATCCCCTACCAGGGGGCCATCCAGGAGGCTCGGACCGAAATTCTGGTGCGCGACGTGCTCATCGTGGGGATGGGGGATTCCATCGCATCGGGCGAAGGCAATCCGGACCGGCCGATCGCCCTCTCCGATGACGGATTCTGCTTCCGGCGGTTTCTCGGCGGCGGCGGCGATTATTTCCGGCCGGGCCGCGCCGGTTTCCGCGGCGACAAGACCTGCGATACGCCGACCCCGAAGGCGGACAGCGACTGGGGCAAGCACGGCGCAGGTTGGCTCAGCCCGGCGTGTCATCGCTCGCTCTACAGCTATCAAACCCGCACGGCGCTGGCGCTCGCGGTCGAACATCCGCATCTGGCCGTCACCTACGTTCCGCTCGGCTGCACCGGAGCGACCATTGCGTACGGCGCGCTGGGCCCGCAGCGCGCCCGTGAGGTGGTCTGCAACAAATCGGGCTCATGCCCGGGCATGCTTCCGAGCCAGATCGGCGAGCTGCGCAAGGTGATCGCAACGGCTCACCGCGGCCCCGATACGCTGCTGCTGAGCATCGGCGGCAACGACATCCTGTTCTCCGGGCTGGTGGCTCATGTGATCATCGGCAAGGGCACCGAACGCACGTTGTTCGACCATGCCGGCTTGATGGCTTCGGTCGCCGATGCGCAAAAGATCCTGGACAAGGAGCTGCCGGCCGAGTTCGCCAAGTTGCGCGCCGCGCTGAAGCCGATCCTCGGCGGCGATCTTTCGCGCGTGGTGTTCGTATCCTACGGACATCCGGGTCTCCTCGGCGGAACGCCGTGCCCGGGGGGTCGCGACGGCTTCGATATCCACCCGGCCTTTGCCGTGGATCCGGCACGCATGAAGCAGGTGGCGCAGTTCGTGAGCGAGCAGTTCCTACCCCGGCTCAAGGCGCTGGCGCTGTGCGAGGGCGGCATCCTTTGCGACGAACCCGCGAGCGATCGGATGACCTTCGTCGACGGCCATCAGCGCGCCTTTGCCGATCATGGCTTCTGTGCCCGCTCGCAGGAGGATCCCGCGTTCGACCGCGAATGCTTTTCGCCGGCCGGCGATTCATTCCAGGATAGCCTGGTCGCCGGCGCCACCGATCCGCTGGCATGCAATTTGAGCGCGCGCGAGTTCCGCGCGTATGCCGTGCGCAGCCGCTGGATCCGCACCGCCAACGACAGCTATTTCACCGCCATGACCTATCCGGAAGGGCTGCCGAGCACGTTGCAGCCGAGCGATATTCACGACGCGACCTGGGGCGCGTTGAGCGCCGTGTACGGCGGCGCGCTCCATCCGACCGCCGAAGGTCATGCGGCGATGGCCGACGCGGCGCTGTCTGCGGTGCACGAGGTGTTGGGACTGCCGGCGCCGACGCAGTGAAGGCGGGCGAAGGCAACGGCGGCCGCGGCGCCGTTCGGTTGCAGATCCCGAATGCAACCCGCCGAATGCGCCGGACCCGCTTGCCGGCTCAATTCGGCCCGCCCACGGTGCTCACCGAGATCACGCGGCAGGAGCCCGGAACCGCGTTCTTTTCGCGCAGGCTGAATTCGACGCCGTCGATCTTCTTCTTGCCGGGCGGAAAGCTCTGGAAAACCGTGCTGCCGCGGGTCGCCAGCAATTTGCCCTTGGGATCGAAGAACTCGCAGGAAACCACCGGATTTCTGACCCGGATATCGTTGGCGTTTTGAAAGGTGATGTCGGCGACCGCAAGCCCCGGGTACCGGTGCCAGCTCTGAGTCACGACCGAGAACTTGTCGATCGGAGCCTTTCCGGCGGGGGCCGGGGTGGGCTCCTGCGCCGGCTTCTGTTGGGCGCGCGCGGACGGGCCGCTTGCCAGGCACAGCGAGACGATGCCGAGGGCTGCGAGCAGGATGGCGGAGGTGCGCATGGAACGCTCCCTGGCCGGCGCCGCGGGAAGCGCGGCGTGCCGAAGTAGCAATGTACCCCAATACTCTATCGCGCCGGAATGGCGCCGTTCACATTCGTGCGGAATTGCCCGGTTTGGTGGGGGGCCTCGCTCTTTCCTAGAGCACGCATCTACGCTCGCGTTTTGCGAGCAAATAGGCGGCTGGTTGACTGAGATTTGCTCGCCGCAGGGGGCGGATTTTCTGGTGCTGCCGGTCAGGATTGAACTGACGACCTCTCCCTTACCAAGGGAGTGCTCTACCACTGAGCTACGGCAGCGCGATTGGCTCGGGCGAATAGAATATGAGCAAAGGGCTCGGAGCCGCGGCGATCCTTGCCACAGGGTTCCTGGGGGCGCAAGTTCGCCCGGGCGCGCGCCGTCGCGGCGCGCAGCGGGGGTTCGCTGACCCGCTGCTTCGCTTCCGACCGGGTCCGATGATTGGCATGGCTGAATCCCACAAGAAAACGAAACGAGCGGCCCGGGATGCGCGTTTAGCAGCGGCGCTGCGTGAAAATCTCAGGCGCCGCAAGGCCCAGGCGCGGGCGCGCGACGGCGCCGCAGCCCTCTCGCGCGAAACCGAAGCCGGCCGCGAGGGCGCCGGCGCGGAACGAAAAAATAGGACTCGATCCGAATAATCGGGCCGAGTTCCCGAGTTTTGCCGCAATGAGGGCGGCGCTCTACCGGCGGGTCTCTTAAGGAAAGCGGGGCGGAACATGGATCGCATCAGGATCGTCGGCGGCCGGCCGCTGCGCGGCACAATTCCCATCTCGGGGGCGAAGAACGCCACCCTGCCGCTGATGATTGCGAGCCTGCTCACCGAGGAGACGCTGGTGCTCGAGAACGTGCCCCGGCTTGCCGACGTGGGCCAGTTGCAGCGCATCCTCGGCAACCACGGCGTCGACATCATGCTCAACGGCAAGCGCTCGGGGGAGGGCGAATACCAGGGCCAGACACTGTCGCTCTCGGCCAAGAACATCGTCGACACCACCGCGCCCTACGAGCTCGTCTCCAAGATGCGGGCGAGCTTTTGGGTCATCGGACCGCTGCTCGCCCGCATGGGCGAGGCGCGGGTGTCGATGCCGGGCGGCTGCGCGATCGGCACGCGCCCGGTCGATCTGCTCATCATGGCGCTGGCGCGGCTCGGTGCCGACATCGAGATCGAGGGCGGGTACGTCATCGCCCGCGCCGCGAAGGGCCTCAGGGGCGGCGAGATCCGCTTCCCCAAGGTGACGGTCAGCGGCACCCATACGGCGATCATGGCGGCCTCGCTGGCGCGCGGTTCGAGCCTGGTCGAGAACGCCGCCTGTGAGCCGGAGATCGTCGATCTCGCCGACTGCCTCAACAAGATGGGGGCGCGCATTTCCGGCGCCGGGACCCCGCGAATCGTGATCGACGGCGTGGCTCGGCTCGGCGGGGCGCGCCACCGCGTCCTGCCCGACCGCATCGAGACCGGCACCTACGCGATGGCGGCGGCGATGACCGGCGGGGAAGTGCTGCTCGAAGGCGCGCGTCCCGAGTTGCTGCAATCCGCGCTCGACCTCTTGGTCGAGGCCGGCATCGGCGTCACCGCGACCAATGAAGGCGTGCGCATTTCGCGCAACGGCAGCGCGATCGCGCCGGTCGAAGTCTCGACCGCGCCGTTCCCCGGCTTCCCGACGGACCTGCAGGCGCAGTTGATGGCGCTGATGGCCTGCGCCAATGGGGTTTCCCGCATCACCGAGACCATTTTCGAGAACCGCTTCATGCATGTGCAGGAGCTGGCCCGGCTCGGCGCCCGCATCCGGCTCCACGGCGAGACGGCGACCATCGAGGGCATCGAGCAGCTCAAGGGGGCGCCGGTGATGGCGACCGATCTGCGCGCCTCGGTCTCGCTGGTGATCGCCGGGCTTGCGGCCGAGGGCGAGACCATCGTCAACCGCGTCTATCACCTCGACCGCGGCTTCGAGCGGCTGGAGGAAAAGCTCGGCCGCTGCGGGGCCGAGATCGAGCGGCTCAGCGGGTGAGGGCAGGGACCCCAGCGTCGGCATTAGCATATAGGCGGCCGTTGTAGGCTGCTCTTGCGGGAGCCGGGGGGCGTGGCTACCTACCTCGACAGACGGTTTCGGCGTCGGGCTCGACCATGGATCTCCTCAAGCTCATTGCGCTCGACAAGGATGACGTCGAGGTCATCTCGACCCACCTGCAGGACGCGGTGTGCAAGGTCGGCGATATCGTGTGGCGCCCGGCCGAGTGCCGGGTGGTCTTGGGCCTCAACCGGTTCGATTGGGAAGCGGCGATCGATGCGGCCCCGAATTTTCGCCGCCGGCGCACGGCCTTGCGGTTCGACCGGGTGATCGCGGTCAAGTGCCGGAACATTTCGCGCGAGGATCCCGAAGCGGTGTTGAACCTGCTCGCGGTCGAGTTCGCCGAGGATAGTCCGCCCGCCGGTTTCATCACCCTGGTATTCTCTGGCGACGCCGCGCTGCGGCTCCACGTCGAGTGCCTGGAAGCCGAGCTCGCCGACCTCGGCCCGGTGTGGACGACGGCAGCTTGTCCTAACCATCCTCTCAACGCGTGATCGGCTCGGGGTTGACTGAGCGGTCGATGGCGCGCCATTGACCGGCGTCGCCCCCGGGATGCCCGATGCCGATCCGCCTTGACGCCAGCGCGCCGGATTTCGCCGAGCGCTTCCAAACATTTCTCCGGGCCAAACGCGAGACGGCCGAGGACGTCGAGGCGACGGTGCGCGCGATCCTCGCCGATGTCGCCCAGCGTGGCGATACGGCGTTGATCGAGCTCAGCCGCAAATTCGACGGCGTCGATCTCGAAGCGCTCGGATTGCGCGTCGATCCCGACGAGATCGAAGCGGCGGGAGGCGCCTGCGAGCGCCAGGCGCTCGATGCGCTGAAATTCGCGCGCGACCGCATCGAGGCCTATCACCGCCGGCAGCTCCCGACCGATGAGCATTTCGTCGATGCGCTGGGCGTCGAGCTGTCCTGGCGCTGGACCGCGATCCAGGCGGTCGGCCTTTACGTTCCGGGCGGCACCGCGGCCTATCCGTCTTCGGTGCTGATGAATGCAGTTCCGGCCAAGGTCGCCGGAGTGCCGCGAATCGTGATGACGGTCCCGGCGCCGGGCGGGAAGCTCGATGCGCTGGTGCTTGCCGCGGCGAAGCTAGCCGGCGTCGACGAGGTCTTCCGGGTCGGCGGCGCGCAGGCGATCGCGGCGCTTGCCTACGGCACCCGCTCGATCGCGCCGGTCGCGAAGGTGGTCGGACCCGGCAACGCCTATGTGGCCGCGGCCAAGCGGCTGGTTTTCGGCACGATCGGCATCGACATGATCGCGGGGCCCTCCGAGGTGCTGATTCTGGCCGATGGCGAGGGCAATCCCGATTGGATCGCGGCGGATCTCTTGGCCCAGGCCGAGCACGATGTTTCGGCGCAGCCGATCCTCGTCACTCAGGACGCCGCGCTGGCGCGGGCGGTCGAGGCGAGTATGGCGGCGCAGCTCGAGACGCTGCCGCGCGGCTCGGTCGCGGCCGCCGCATGGCGCGACTTCGGGGCCGTCATTCTCGTGCGCGAGCTCGATGCCGCCGTGCCCCTGATCGACGCCATTGCGCCCGAGCATATCGAGATCGTGGCTGGCGATCCCGAGCGGCTCGCGGCACAGATCCGCAACGCCGGCGCGATTTTTCTCGGGCCCCATACCCCCGAGGCGATCGGCGATTATGTCGCGGGATCCAATCACGTGCTGCCGACCGCGCGCTCGGCGCGGTTTTCCTCGGGACTGGGCGTGCTCGACTTCATGAAGCGAACCTCGATTCTCAAGCTCGGCGCCGATGCGCTTGCAAAGCTCGGGCCCCCGGCGATCGCGCTCGGCCGCGCCGAAGGGCTCGAGGCGCACGCCCGCTCGGTTGCGATTCGCCTCAACCGGCGATGAGCCCCGGCTCGAACCGGCGCCGCCTTGTCGCGGTAACGCTCGATGAAGCCTCGATCGGCCGCTCCACGCCCGATATCGAGCACGAGCGCGCGGTCGCAATCTACGATCTGATCGAGCAGAACCTGTTCGCGCCGACCGGCCACGACGGCGGTCCCTACGCGCTCCATCTCGGCATCACCGAGAATCGCCTGGTATTCGACGTGCGGCACGCCGATGGCGCACCCGTCATCGTTCACATGCTCTCGCTGACCCCGTTCCGCCGCATCGTGAAGGACTATTTTCTCATCTGTGACAATTACTATCGCGCCATTCGCACCGCGACCCCGAGCCAGATCGAGGCGATCGACATGGGTCGCCGCGGCCTGCACAACGAAGGCTCGGAACTGCTGATGGAGCGCCTCAAGGAGAAGATCGAGATCGATTTCGACACCGCGCGGCGCCTGTTCACCCTGGTTTGCGTCCTGCACTGGAAAGGATAGGCGAGATGGCCGCGGCAGGGCGCGCGCTCAGGCCGCATGCGGTGCTGTTCGCCTGCGGCTTGAATGCGATCCGCTCGCCGATGGCGGCGGCGCTGTTCCGGCAATTGTTCGGCCGCACCGCGTATGTCGGCTCGGCCGGCGTGCGCAAGGGCGAGCTCGACCCCTTCGCGGTCGCGGTCATGGACGAGATCGGGCTCGACATCCACCGGCACCGGCCGACCACGTTCGAGGAGCTCGAGGAATGGGAGGGGCTCAATTTCGACGTGATCGTGACGCTCTCTCCGGAAGCGCATCACCAGGCGCTCGAGCTCACCCGCACGCTGCCGGTCGAGGTGGAATATTGGCCGACCCCGGATCCCTCCGCCGCCGCCGGCAGCCGCGAGCAGCGGCTCGGTGCCTATCGCGAGGTGCGCGAACAGCTCATGGAACGCATCAAGGCGAGGTTCGCCTGGCGCCCGGGAGGAAACGAGTGAGATGTCCCGATGCGCTCGTCGTCCCGGGGCCGAGCGAAGCGAGGAAACCCGGGACCCATGCACACCTACGGGCCGTTCGGTGTTCATGGATTCCGGCTCTCCCGCTTCGTGCTCGGCCGGAATGACATGGCAAGCCGCACCGGAGAGCCGAAGTGTTGTGAAAGCCCGGCGTTTCCGCTAGCTTCCGCGCCCATTCGCGGATGCCGAGGACACAGGCTCGGGAGCCGAAGGGCGACCGGCGAACCCGAACATGGATATCGATGGCAAAGGAAGAACTGCTGGAATTTCCCGGTGTCGTGACGGAGCTGCTCCCGAACGCCACGTTTCGCGTCAAGCTCGAGAACGAGCATGAGATCATTGCCCACACGGCGGGCCGCATGCGCAAGAACCGCATTCGCGTGCTGGCCGGGGACAAGGTTCTGGTCGAGATGACCCCTTACGACCTCACCAAGGGCCGCATCACCTATCGTTTCAAATAATCTCGACTTTGGTCGAGGTTCCAACCTCCTGTTCGCACCCTCATGATCGGCCGGCCCAAGCTCGTCCTCGCCTCCGGTTCGCCCCGCCGCCTGTCATTGCTGAACCAGGGCGGGATCGAACCGGATTCGCTGCTGCCCGCCGAGATCGACGAGCTGCCGATGAAGGGCGAACTGCCGCGCGCGCTCGCCACGCGCCTGGCGCGAGCCAAGGCCGAAGCGGCGCTCCAGGCGGTGCGGCTCGACGAGGAATTGCGCGGATCGTTCATCGTCGCCGCCGATACCATCGTAGCGGTCGGGCGCCGCATCATGCCGAAGGCGGAGATGCTCGATGAGGCCGCCGCGTGTCTGCGGCTGCTGTCCGGTCGCAATCATCGCGTCTACAGCGCGGTGTGCCTGGTCACCCCCAAGGAGAGCTTTCGCCAGCGTCTGGTCGAGACCCGCGTGCGCTTCAAGCGCCTGTCGAAGGAGGAGCTCGAGGCCTATCTGGCGTCCGGCGAATGGCGCGGGAAGGCCGGCGGCTACGCGATCCAGGGGCTTGCCGGCGCCTTCGTGGTGAAAATCGTGGGCTCGTACACCAACGTGGTCGGCTTGCCGCTGCAGGAGACGGTCGCGCTGCTGTCGGGCGAAGGCTATCCGGTACATTTCGGCTGGCTCAACGCGGTGTGAGGCGCTTCGATCCTTCGAGGCTCACCCGACCTCGTCGGGTTCGCACCTCAGGATGACGTTGACCGAGGAGGTCTCCATTGAATCTGGCGCTTTGGCTCGAGCGCGCGGGCAAAAGCCACGGCGACCGGCCGGCGATCGGATATGGCCGGCGTGTGCACCGCAATTACGCTGAGCTCGCCGGGCGCGCGGCGCGGCTCGCCGGCGCGCTGCGGCAAGCGTTCGGGCTTGTCGCTGGCGATCGCGTCGCCATCATCGCCAAGAACTCGCCCGAGTACGTCGAGCTGATGTTCGGCAGCTGGCATGCCGGCCTCGTTCGGTCAACGCCAAGCTGCATGGCCGCGAATGCGGCTTCATCCTCGAGCATTCCGGCGCGCGCGCCTGCTTCATGTCCGCGGGGCTGGACGCGGAGATCGCGCCGCACGCGCCCAAAAATCTGGAGCGGCTCGTCACCATCGGCAGCAGCGAATACGCGGCGCTGCTCGCGGCCGACCCGATGTGCTGCGCCGAGGTCGGCGAC
>WNGL01003456.1_pt1 | contig 40944 bp, 34 predicted proteins | sample 5400591 | NCBI WGS metagenome assembly WNGL01 (sample SAMN13153377, study PRJNA577476) | soil metagenome | isolation source: 80 cm soil or saprolite under Garry oak tree replicate 1 | place: USA:California | collected 2016-06-15
AGGCGCATCGACGCACCAGCGCACATATCTTTCCCAAGCTCACAACGGAGAGCAAAGGCCAGTACACCATCAAGGACGATCCCCCGCTCATTGTTCACCTGGATGATGCCACGTTGGCCGATACCCTGCGGGGATTGGTAGAGGGATATGTCACATCCTTGTCGGATGACCGGCAAGTACTGCTGAGTCGGTACCACGTCCTCGATCTCGCCCAAAAAGTCGTGGGTGTGGGTAGCGTGGGCACGCGCTGCTACGTGGTACTCCTGCTAGGGGATGACAGCAGCGATCCCCTCTTCTTGCAGATCAAAGAAGCCCAGCCCTCGGTCTTTGAGCGCTACCTGGGCGCAAGCCACTACTCCAACCACGCGCAACGCCTCGTCTGCGGCCAACGCCTCGTCCAAGCCGCCAGCGACATCTTTCTCGGCTGGACCAGGATTGGCTCCACTGATTACTACATCCGCCAGCTCCATGACAGATCGTTGTCTCCCAGCATCGAGAGCATGCGGGAGAAAGACTTCATCGCGTTTGCTGGCCTGTGTGGCTGGGTCCTGGCCCGCGCCCACGCTCGCTCCGGCGATCCCGCGCAGATGAGCAGCTACCTGGGCCGGAACGATATGTTCGACCAGGCAGTGACATCCTTCGCGATGACCTACGCGCATCAAGTCGAACAAGACTACGCCGCCCTTGCCGCTGCCGCCCGCTCAGGCCGCATTCACGCCCAGACTGAACTCTGAGAGTAACATAACGAAACAGTGTATCAAGGGCCTGTGTTGACTGTGAATAAGTACCAGATGCGTATGTCTGATGGTGATGTGATCGAGCGTGATATTGTTGAGCGTCCTGAAAGCGTACTGGTGTTGCCGGTGGGTCAACAAGGAACGGTTTTGCTCATCGAGGAGTACGATCTGGGTGCTGAAACGTGGCAATTGACCATTCCTGGCGGTAAAGCGGCTGATCCTACTCCTGATGGTATACGCAAGCAGGCTGAGATAGAGCTATGTGAAGAGATTGGGTATCGTCCTGGACGCTTAGAAAAGCTCTTGGACTTCTACAGTCATCCTGGCTATATTGCTCACAAGGTACATTTGCTTGTGGCATATGATCTGGAATGGGACCCGTTAGATATGGAAGATGGTGAAGAGATACGAGTGCATACGTTTACTCTGGATGAGGCGTTAGCGGCTACAAAGATAGATTATCGCTGCGATCCTGAAGCTGCGCTGGCGTTGTGGTTGTATGCTGATATATCAAGGAAATTCTAACAGTTTTTTGACCTTCTTTCACCATTAGACTGAGAGGTATGGTATGGCAAATAACCAAAGCGGTAAAAACATGGGGGATGATTCCCCTATAACAAGACGTGATTTAGTGAATTTTAGGAACGATTTGACAAACTTATTTAAGTCACTTAGAAGCTCCATCAATGAAATTACTTCTGTTACAAGCGATTTCATTGAAGCTGTCCGAACAGAACAAGAACTACTGCGTCAGCAAAATGTTTTGCTTAGTCAATATAGCGATTTGTTGAGGCAATCACAGCAACGAGAGAAAGCGAGGTACGAAAGAGAGCAGAGAATTGTTCGCATACGTATCGTCGAGGAACCTTTAACTTCTCAAAATCTTTCTACAATTCTCCTTACTCTCACTGAACTTCATACTAAATGTTGGCTGATAGAGCAGGGTCGGATTGGTGATCTTCTTGACTTCCCTGAAACTCGTGGTACCAGTTTTGAAGACGAAGCAAATTTAAGGGTTGTCAGGCTAACTCATAATTCTCCCACAGTTCTTGATCTACTTCTTGCATCTGGAAGCATTGTTGGAGCCATAAAGATTGCTATTGATACAGTTGCTCAGATCCATCTTAGATATAAATCTGTAAAGTTAGATAATCAAAAAAAGGCTTTGGAAATAAGACAAAAAGAGCAAGAAGGATGGCAAAACCTGCAAAGAGCGGAACTAGAGATGAGAAAGGTGCAAATTGAGATTATGGAGCAAGAGCTAGAGCTAGAACAAAAATGGTTAGAACTTGAAGAAAAACATCTTCAGTTAAGAAGTGACGTGGTAGCTACTAGAATGATAGATAGATTGAGTTATCCGCATAATATACGGCAAACAGCCGATAAGACAAGGCTCGCATCATCTTTAGCTCCCCATTTATTGGACCTTCAGAAGAATAGTGTTGGGTTAGAAAGAATTGTGCAAGAGATAGATGATGATGGAGGACGGTGAAGAGATACGAGTGCATACGTTTACTCTGGATGAGGCGTTAGCGGCTACTAAGATGGATTATCGGTGCGATCGTGAAGCTGCGCTGGCATTGTGGTTGTATGCAGCAACTTACAACCAATGAAAAGGCGATAGAGCAGCCCATTTGTGTTAGATATCTGTGTATTTACGAATAATACCTATAACTTTACCTTGTATTTTCCATCGCCTATTCCATACTGTCTTGCGAATTAAAATGCGTTTCATTTCTGAATTGGCGGGCTGTAAACGTACTCGGTGTCCTTCATCGTAGTATCGTTTGAGGGTAGCATCATCTATTCCTTGGTCATCGCGAAGAGCAGCAATAATATCTCCGTCTTTATAATTTTCATCGTCGTCTTCGCGTTTGATAACAACATAATCCCCATCGCATATGTGATCGTCAATCATTGAATTGCCATTTACGCGCATTACGTAAACATTATCTCCCTCTAAACCTTCTAATACATCAAATTCCTGCTTTTCAGGGAAATTCGCACGAGGGCTGCCTGCTGCAATAGTACCTATGTAAGGTAAAATGCCTCGTCGGGCTTCCAGTTGTACAACTGTACCATCCCCCCGTAAACTTGCAATCCCTAGCAGATTTTCAACATATCTTTCTCCTAAGTCGGTGAGTTTGATAGCATTGTGTTTACTAATTGCACGATAAATATATCCTCTGTCTTCTAATACTGAGAGGTGGTGATCTGCATGTCCAGGGTTAGGTTCATTCTTTCTATTGACAAAATTCATTGCTCTAGCAATATCTCTTATTGAAGGATAAAATCCTCCGCTTTCTACGAAATATTTGTGGATATATAAGAGAATATTCTCTTGAATTTCACTCAAAGATTTGGGTTGCATAGATCCCATTGCTCCTATACATTTGTAATTCGCTTCCTGCGAATTGCTATCTGGGTAAATAATATCATATGAGTGATGGGTGTGACGTTGGGAAAACACTTCACACCCATTCCGTTCTTAAAGAACTCAGAAGCGGAGATTTATCAGGTGATGCAAAAGTCGGATAACTACAGGCCATGCAGCCTTTGTCAGTAAAATCAGATTAACCCAAGGTACTTGTAGAAGCGCGCGAAGGACTTTATTCATTGTACTCGTCTTGCGCCTATCATTTCGGCATTTTTGCTTGCTACTTCGATTTTTTCTACTTTTTCCCTGTACATACTTTTTGCGTACCATATGCTTACTCTCTCTCGTTTTTTATTCTAACTCCTATTGGTGTAACCCTTTTGAGGAGTGAACCTTTGTTCTATCCACAGTTTAGCCCATTGAAGCTAGTTTTACTTAGGACAATCGTTCTAATTTTTCTCTACATTTTGTAGATTGATATGTTGTTGTCCCGAAATCTTCTTGATGTGTTTTGAACTTGGAGACTTGGAGGTTTCTTGTTGTGGTAATGCAAGCAGGTATGTTATAATGCTTCTAGAGATATAACTACCTACCTTTTCCGCAGGTAGTTACTAGGCTTAAACCTATGCGTACCTGCCTCACTTGAGCGTCCTTTTGTGAGTAGTTGTATAAACTGTCTTCCTAAGCTAATATAGAGCAAACAACCAGTGTTTTTCTAAGTTCCTGCCCTCCAAGCAGGCCATCACACATTCGAGTCCCGTCTCTCCCCAACATAAACCGTCCCGTTGCAAACCCTTCTACAGCCATTTGAGAACAACTAAACGGCAAGCAGCTCTCGACTTGATGTAATCACTCCTCAGCCAGATTTGACATTACTCACAAAGGCACCCCAAAAGCCGACCTGCATAGGAAGGCATCCATCTTGATGCTATTGCACAGCAAGGTATACTGCAAATAAATGAACTGTCGTGCTTTTTGGCACGAAGAAAGATAACATATGAATTTCACCGACCCCTATGCAAACGCACCCAATTCCTTTGACATTCCGATGGTCCCTGGTAACCCCCCCTTCCGTCAAAGATCAAACAGGCGGCGCAGGCCGCACCTGGGATGCCTGGTTACTCTCGTTGTTGTGATTGTACTGGCCTATGCCAGTTACACTACCTTTGCACGCAACTGGGCCATCTTTGGTCCAACAAGCATTCCCGTCAAAGCCCATCCTACCCTGGTAATTAACAGCCAGCGATATGAAAAGATAGACCTTCCCACTATTCACATCCACGCTGGAACCACTGCTAATAGTATCCTCCTCCAGGTCATCAGTCCTGGCAATGTCGCTCTCCCCTGGAACTTCGGCATTGGCGGATTTCAGCAGAACAGCGACAGCAGCGTGATCATTCTCGATGGAGACCCCGTTGGAGGCAGGCAACTCGATGTCACCGTCCCTGCGGATACAGATTTAAAGATCAATACCAACTCAGCTAATATCGATGTGACGGGTATCACAGGCCAGATGACTCTCATCGCCAATGATGGTAAGATCACGCTTACCCATTGTAATATTCACGGAACGTCACTCCTCAACAGTAATACAGGCGCAATTACAGTAACACAGTCAACCCTCAATGGGCAGGTCACCCTCAGTAACAACACTGGCCCTATCACTTTTGACAGCTCGATTGGCTCGACAGGAACATATGATCTTGAGAACAAGCAGGGATCAATCGAGGCTACCTTACCATCAAACGCATCATTTCATATCCATGCTATAACCAACAGCGGGTCGATTACCACAGATTATCCAGGCACCCACGTCCAGAACAAGGAAGTGCAGGCTGATATTGGCCATCCTCCACACGCACTCTTCTCGCTCAACACAAACGATGGAGCGATTACGCTTCATATGCAAAAAGGGGCTTAAACTATGCTGTATAATGCTGGATTACGTAGGCAACAACGACGACGCAATCCCTTGCCTAGAATCATTTTTCTGCTGATCATTCTTGGCGGCATTGGCTTCTTTGCCTATAAGTGGCAAACGGGCAACGTCATCACAGTCGATGCAGGAACTACCCTCTTCATCGATCAATGTACTGGTTTTGTGCATGTCCACGCCAGTTCATCCACCAACCAGGTGGTACTCCAGGGCCTGGGCAGCATCTTTGTGCCTTCCCATCACGCACAAGACAGCGATACCATCATCATTGATGGCTGCGATCTGGATATGACCGTTCCGGCAACCATCAATTTGAATATCAACGCAGATGAAATTGATGTGTTTGGAGTGAGCGGCCAAATGAATTTGACCACCAATGGCGGCTCGATTGTCCTCGTACAAGACACGTTGAAAGGGAAATCCGTGCTGGATAATAACGGTGGCCCCACGATATTCCAGGGATTCATTGATCAGGCAGCCAACCCGACCTTTAGCTCCAACGGCGGTTCCCTTGATATCTCCTTGCCAAAGGATGCCTCCTTCCATCTGAAGACGGCAGGAGACATTGATACTCTCACCACGAATTTTCCTGGCCTGGCTGTCACGGACAATACTATCCCGGATACCAATATAGGCACCTCCCCGCAGGCTACGCTTACACTGGATGTCAATGGATCATCAGTTATCTTGCATAAAGAATGAGCCACGACCGAGCCCATAAACCTAAAAGAGATGTGACGGCCCCATAGGTGTGAACTTCAGCCAAGAAGGACCGGGGTTCCAGTGCTCAAGGCCACACCCAGGAGCTCGCCCTGCCATCTGTCTCCTTCGCCGCGCCAGCTGTCATCCTGAGCGCAGCGAAGGATCTCTGGCTGGGCCCGGTGCAGATCCTTCGCTGCGCTCAGGATGACAGCCGTGCTGAAGTGAACGCCTATAGTGACGGCCCTTGCGGTCAATCCATTTCAAAGACGAGACCATCTCGCTTTGTCATCCTGAGCGCGAGCTTTGGATCTCTGGCCGCAGAGAGATCCAAAGCTCGCGCTCAGGATGACACTCCTACATCGGCTTCGTTTGACTCGCAACACGTCTTCTTTGAAATGGATTGGCCTTTGCAGTCGTCGTGCAAGCATATGAACCTCACCCCCTGGAGTATTTATCTATCCACCCGTCTGCGCGGTACTCTTGCTATTCATGGGGAATAGGATAGCTTTCAACTCGTTCTGTTTCGCTGTATTCACCGTCTGCCAGTTGTCTTGTAGAATGCCGCCGGTATCAGAAGAGTCCGGGTTCAAACACCAGAACGTCCAGTTGAAGCCACTCGCCCCCGTTCCCAGGTAGCTGACCAGACTGCTGAACCACTGCTTATCCTGCTGTGTCTCCAATCTGGTGCCAAATTCACTAACCCAGACAGGCGCGATGCCTTGCTTCTGCACATAGCCCCAGTAGGTATCCCACAGTGCATGCAGGTTTCCGGGATAATTCGGTGCTGTGAACCAGGGTTTTGCACCCACAGAATTCGGGTAGTCGTGGACCGAGTAGACGAGCCGGTTTGCGACATTCAGCTTCACCGGGTATGCTTTGACCCCCTCGAGATTGCCACCCCACCAGTAGCAACTGGCATCACCTCCTTGCGTAACACCTCCATTCCCATAGCAATCTACGCCCTCGACAAAGATGAGCCAGTTGGGATTCGTGGCCAGAATGGCATTCCCCGCACGTTCCGCCGCCAGCCTCCAGTCTAGTTGTTGATTACCGCACCCCCAGCAGGCTGGCGTATGCGGTTCATTGTGCAAATCTGCCCCGATGACCATCGGATTATCTTTATAGTGGTTCGCCAACATCTGCCAGTCCGCAATCCAGCGTGTCTCCGGGTAGGTATCGGTGTACCACAAGGCCGATTGTCCGTTCGCATCAGGCCGGTGCTGATCCAGAATGATATGCAGCCCAATACTGCTGGCATAATCGATGATCTTATCCATCAATTGCACGCCTTGAAGTCCTTGCAGATCCGGGTTCTTGCTATAGTCGATGCTACTCGGCTTGCTTCCCTGGTCAAAAAGCTGGTCGGAATAGGGCAAGCGAACGGTATTGTAACCCAGACTCTTGATCTGGTTCAGCATGTCCTTGTAATTACGGTTCTGTAATCCATGCACCACAAACGTTTGTGTCTCAAAACCGAACCAATTTATCCCTGCTATCCGTACCGGTTGATTGTTCGCATCCAGAATCTGAGCCCCATTCGTATGCCACGGGCCCGCTCCCAATGCCTGGTTCACAGGCTTTAGCTGTCTCGTCCCCAAGAAGACGGCAGTGCCAATCAAAGCTGCCAGGAGAGCTACGAGTACCATTATTCCCCCCACAACCAGGGGCCGTCGTCTCCTGGTTCGCTTTCCCGGCAGAGTCATTGGTAGAGTTGGCTGATTATGTAATGTCATAGTGACCTCTTTTCACGCAAGTGTTTTGATTGATTAGTTCTATTGCTCAGTATCTTGATCATACACCACGACTGACTGCCTCGTGCTCCATTACTCTGGAAAAAGAACAACAGTACTATATGGCAACCGACAATGAAGTTCTTGTATGCCTTACCATCTCTTTCTTTCCTGGCTCATCTTTGCAAAACAATGAACCTCACCCGCTCTTCATCCAGGAGCGCGTGCCAAAGGTCTGACAGGACAAGCTTGCCACCCGTGAAGCCTGAAGCAGGGCTGGCACGAAATGGTCATCTTTCGCATAAAAATAGCAGAACGCCCCATGCAGAATATCTCCCGCACCCAGGGTATCAACCACCTCTCCGGCCTCGATCACGATCTCACCTGCCTCCTCAGGCGTCCGATAGATGATGGGCCGCTCACCACGAGTAATCGCCCGGTAGCGCACACCCTGACGAGCCAGATACGCCAGGACAGTCTCTTCCTCGCCTCCCTCGGGTGAAGCAAACTGTTCGGAGCAAATCGCCACGTCAACAGACGGGAGCAAGCTCTCCATACCCTCCTTCCAACTGCCACCATCAAGTACGACCGGAATACCACACTGCCGAGCCTGCTGAGCCACTTTGCAGCAGGTATCCATATTCAAGCCGTCAACCAGAACGATGTCATAGTCCTCATGCTCTGCGATCCATGTTGCATCGCTCATACTGGCCGTGGGGGAGAACCTGCTAGCAATCACAGTGCGGTGCCCTCCAGGTGTCGTCACAATTGACGAGATTGTGGGAAGCTGGCTAACTCCCGGAGAGAGTTCTGTCCACGACACATTATATTGGCGCAGTTCGCTCTCCACGTAAGAGGTGAACGGGTGCTGGCCTATCACGGAGAGCAAGTGACTCTTACCACCCAGATGGGCAAAAGTAATCGCCGCATTGGTGGCTGGCCCTCCCACAGTCATCGCAAATGCCCCTGCCCACGTCTTGGCATTTGACTCTGGAAAGGCGTCAAGCAGGTACTGGATATCGATCGTGGTTATGCCTACAAAAAGACCGCTCTGCTGCATAGCTCCCTCTTTCGTTGTTCTTAACCTCTCTATCCCATTATCCTACCCATTTTTGTTGGCTGTCCACAATACATGTTCTGCTCAAACTTCCTGGTCACCCAACAAACCATCGACTCCATCAACTCCATCAACAGTGAGCCACCCCCACTCAAACTTGGTCTCACACCCAAAACACCCTCCTCTACTCCCCCTTCACAGACCGAGGCCGTCGTATATAGTAGTGACGCCCCTTGCGGGCGTCATGCGCCTGGGCGCGGTCATCATGCGCCGGGGCGTGCTCATCATGCGCCGGGGCGTGCTCATCATGCGCCGGGGCGCGCTCATCATGGGACAGAGGAGCGCTCATCATGCCCACCTTACCCAAATACCCAAAAATTTGATTTGACTTAGATACCGAGGTATGCTACACTTTAGCTGGTTTAATAGTTTGTTTTCTGCAATAGTTTTCTAGTGATAAAGAGGAGGTTCGGCCTATTAACAGGGATCTTCGGGGTAATGATCGTACACGAGAGACCAGAGTCAATGAGCGTATTCGAGCACGAGAGGTGCGCCTGATCGACGAAAACGGAGAGATGATCGGTGTCATATCTCCTACACGAGCTTTAGATATTGCCCGTGATCGCAATCTTGATTTGGTCGAGGTGTCGCCCAATGCCATGCCGCCAGTCTGCAAGCTGATGGACTACGGTAAGTATAAGTATGAGCAAGCCAAGCGAGAAAACGAGGCTCGCAAGAATCAGAAGACCGTCACACTTAAAGAGATTCGCATGCGGCCACGTACAGACGAGCATGACATAGATGTAAAAACGCGTAAGATTCAAGAGTTTCTTGCAGAAGGTGATAGGGTCAGAGTCAGTGTCCAATTCCGCGGGGCAGAGATGCGCCACCCAGATCTTGGACGGAAGCTGCTGGACGATATCGCAGAGGTACTCAAAGGGACGGCCGTCATCGAGCGATCACCCATAATGGAAGGGCGTATGATGTCGATGATTGTTTCCCGTGCTCCCGGTTGGGAACCACCGAAAAAGGAGACCCCCCCTCCAGGCAAGCCAAAGGGACAGGACAAACCGTCAGATAGTATCCAAACGCCTGTACCTGTACCAGAAAATAGCGATACAAGCAGTACTACTGAGGAAAGCTAGTTGGCAGCTTTTCTTAGCATCCCCGACATTATGACCTAAAGAAAGACCAGGGGCATCCCTACTATGACGATGAAGTAACGCGTCAAGGCCGATCATAGTAGGGATGCCCCTTATTTAAGAACCAATATGGTATAAAAGATTATGCGTTTCATTTTTGCAAAGTGCGGAGTAGAGGAGTGATGACCCTTGCGGTCATCATGGAGTGGGGCGGTCATCTTGCTTCGCCAAGGTCATCACTCCTCTACTCCGCCTGATGCCCATCTTTCGTTTATAGTAGTGATGACCCTTGCGGTCATCATGGAGTGGGGCAGTCATCATGGAGTGGGGCGGTCATCTTGCTTCTTGCGGTCATCTTGCTTCGCAAGAATCCGATCTTTTGATATGTCCTGTAAAGCGGATGAAACATGTTATTAAAATGCAACATGCGGGAGGCATGCAGTGAGTAGTTACGATGATCCACGCTGGTATGAACAACAGCCAGGCGAAAATGATACGGGTGCATCACCATCTCAACAACCATCATATAAGGAAACTGATCCATTGCCTCACCCGCAGGTACCAGATGATGGGATCGTTTCTCCACTAAACAGCTACCAGTATCCCTTCTCTCCTGCACCATTTCAGCCTCCATCACCACAACGGTCGCAACCATGGCGCAAATTTGGACAGATTGTTTTGCTGCTTGCCATGCTCTCAATTGCATACATGGGCGGCTGGCTGAGCAATTCAGCTTATTCCAATTCGTTTAACCCAAGCAATACATCACAATCCTATGAGAATCTCTTTCAACAGGCATGGAATGCGGTGGATCAACATTATGTAGACCGTAAAGCCGTGGACTATAAGCAAATGTCCTATAAAGCGATCCAGGCCATGTTAGATGTGTTGAATGATAAAGGACATACCCGCTTTCTCACAGCGGATGAAGTGCAATCCGAGAATCAACAATTGAGTGGGACATTTACCGGTATTGGTATCTACCTGAGTCAGGACCCAAAAACGAAACAATTGATTATCACATCAACAATCCCTGGCGCACCGGCGGAGAAGGCCGGCTTTAAGCATGGCGACATCATTATGGCAGTCAATGGTGTCAGTACTATGGGCAAAGACATCGCCGGAGTGAGCTCCCTCATTCATGGAAAAGCAGGGACGAGTGTGACACTAACTATCCTACGCCCATCAACGAACCGCACCTTGACGATCACGGTGACACGAGCCGAGATCAGGGCACCAAATGTACTTATGCACTACATTGCAGAGGATCACGTTGCCCATATTCAAATCGTGCAGTTTGCCGCAGGCGTTTCTGATCAATTGAAAGAAGCACTCCTTCAGGCCGAAAAGCTGGGAGCGAAGAAACTCATTCTTGATCTACGCGAAAATCCAGGTGGTTACCTGAATGAAGCCATTAATACGGCGAGTGAGTTTATAGCTCATGGCAATGTCTTGCTAGAACAGGATAGCAGCGGCAATCGCACTCCATATCCGGTAACCGGCAGTACGGTCGATACCACCATCCCCATGGCGGTACTGGTGAACGGAGATTCGGCCAGTGCAGCTGAGATTGTCACCGGAGCCTTGGAGGATAACAAACGAGCCATTGTCATCGGCGAAAAAACTTTTGGTACAGGCACTGTGTTGGAGGAATTTCCCTTGTCCGACGGGTCAGCGATCTTGCTAGGAACACAAGAGTGGTTGACACCTAACGGCCAATTTATTCGCGACCAGGGTATTCAACCAAATATTTCGGTACAGATGGGTAAGAACGCTACTCCTCTCACACCTAATGATGAGAATGCCGATAAACTGAGTGAGCGGCAGATTCTCAAAAGTGGAGATACGCAGTTGATTGCGGCCATTAACTATCTGGAGAAACATTGAGATAGAGGCATTGCTCTCTTTAATGCATAGAACCTAGCGCCGGTATACACGAACTTTCGGCGGCTTGATAGTACTTACTCGTGGGCGCATGACCCAGCCAGGGGACAATAAAGCGCGTAGCGGCCACGACTTTTTCGAGATCGACGCCTGTGCTGATACCCATACCATGAAGCATGTATAACAGGTCTTCGGTGGCAAGATTGCCCACAGCACCAGGAGCGTAAGGACAGCCACCTAAGCCACCGGCAGAGGAGTCGAGAATGCTAATGCCCATTTGCAGAGACATCAGAACGTTGGCAAGAGCTGTGCCGCGTGTATCGTGAAAGTGGACAGCCAGTTGGGCAACAGGAATATTGCCTTTATCCATTAAGAAACCGAGGACATCTACAACCTGATTGGGAGTAGCAACGCCGATAGTATCGCCCAACGAGAGTTCGCTGATACCCATTTCTAACAGAGCTTGCGCGACCGCCAGAACTTTCTCCGCTGCGACCGCGCCTTCGTAGGGACAGCCGAAAACAGTGGAGATATAGCCGCGCACAAAGACGCCTGCCTGTCGAGCCAGGTCTACGACCGGTCGGAAATTGGCAAGGCTCTCGGCAATCGTTGCGTTGATGTTATGTCGAGTAAAGCTTTCACTGGCAGCGGTAAAGACAGCCACAGAGGTTACCCCAGCAGCAAGAGCACGTTCCATGCCTTTAAGATTGGGAACCAGAACAGGATACTGAGTATTGGGATGGCGAGTGATGCCAGCCATAACCGCACCTGCATCACTCAATTGTGGGATGGCGCGTGGACTGACAAAAGAAGTGGCTTCGACTACAGGCAGACCTGATTCGGAAAGCAGGTTGATGAACTGTATTTTCTGCTCTGTGGGAATGGATACCTTCTCGTTTTGCAAACCGTCACGTGGGCCAACCTCGACTATCCGTACAGAGGATGGCACGTTAGTAAAGCCCAATGTCATAATCTCTCCGCCTGTGGAGACCCGCACGCCTTCAGGCTTCGGGAGGAAACAGGCGTTCCTTGTTTGGGGCAGGGGTTGGGCCTGCCAGTGCGTCCGCGTTTCTGTCCCCTGACGGGGGAGAGGCAGATGTGCGGTCTGCCTCTCAGATTGACTCTGAAGAAAACAGAGTCCGTCTCCGCACAGACGTCTGGGACTCTTCGGCAAGGTTCAAAAGGCTTGTCGTGCTTGCAGCACCNNNNTCTGTAGGTCTCGTGACCTTTCGAACGGAGCAGCTTCCAGACGGATTGTCTCCCGGCTGTATGAAACTGCTGAGCCTAGTCAGCAGAAGCTTGCATCAGCCTGGACTCTGGCGTCCAACAGTATGCAAGCCTATCCCCTCAAAGGGGATGGGGTTACTGACAACTCAAGCTCCTCTATATTCATAATTTGAAGATTCTTGAGGTGGCCTCAGTGTATCCCGTCGCTCATTCTGTGATGCTTTATTTGCTTGCTCCGGTGAAGGGAGTACTACAAGCTTAGGCTGCTCCTCTGTTTCAGGAGTTGTTTGTGGTGATCGATGATGGATTTCGACTCGCACCTGAGTAATGCGCCGTCCACGTGTACTCAGCACGGTAAAGGTCATCTCCTGGAAAGTGATCGTATCACCGACATTGGGAATTTTGTCGAGTTGAGCATACAAGAAGCCACCCAGAGTGTCATAATCCTGATCTTCCAGGTTTGTGTTCATGAGTTCATTGAAATCGTCGATACTGATCTTGGCATCAAAGACATATTCGTCTTCGCTGATCTGCTCGTAGAGTTTTTCTTCACGGTCATATTCGTCTTGAATATCACCTACGATTTCTTCGACCAGGTCCTCAATAGTTACCAGACCAGCGACCGAGCCATACTCATCGACGACAATAACCATATGCACACGCTGCTGTTGTATCTCGCGCAGGAGATCATCAAGCTTTTTGGTCTCAGGAACAAAGTAAGCCGGGCGTACCAAGTCCCGAATAGGGAGAGTATCGTGGCCCTGGCGTAGTTGTTTGAGCATGTCTTTGGTATAGAGAACGCCAATAATTTCATCGATGCTTTCTTCGTAGACAGGAATACGTGAGAAACCGGCTTCCAAGGCCAGATCAACAGCTTGATCAACAGTAGCATCACTCTCCAGTGTGACCATATCTATACGTGGGATCATGACTTCGCGTACCGTGGTATCGGCAAACTCGAAGATACTATGGATCATCTCGGTCTCTTCCTCTTCGAGGACACCTTCCTTTTCACCAACAGAGACCAGTAGACGCAGCTCTTCCTCGGTAACGAAGGGGCCACGATGCTTCATCTCACCACCAACCAGACGTACTAAAAAGTTGGTGATCGCACTGAGTGACCACACAATCGGAGTGAGCACCCAGGCCGCACCACGGACAGGGCGGATAAAGATACGCGCCCAGCGCACTGGGTTCTGAACGGCAGCAGTCTTCGGTGTAATCTCACAGAAAATCAACACAACCAGGGAGATAACAACAGAAGAAAGGAGTTCACCATAGGTGGCCGAAAACGCGAGGGCCAGCACGGTTGCCATGCTGGAAGCAACGATGACAGCTACACTATTGACGACCAGAATAGTCGACAGCAATTTGTTGGGATCGGTCAGCAATCTGTCGATTTCAATGGCCTGCTCGTCACCGCTCTCAACAAGATTTTTGAGCTTGATACGGCTAATAGAGGTCAATGCGGTCTCAGCAGCAGAGGCCATGGCACAAAGGAATAAAGAGACGATCAAAATGGCCACTTGCAACCATTGTTCTGGCGTAAATTGCGGTATATGAAAATCGATTACGGCGGCTATACTTGCTAAATCACTGCCGTCCATAGCATCCCTTACTCTTTCTTACTGCCCTCAGTTATATCTGTGGTCCCAGGTCCAGAGCCTTCGAGGGACTGAGTCATACGCAAAATCCGGGCAGGCACACCAGCAACAATCGCGCCAGGGGGGACATCTTTCTTCACGACCGAGCCTGCGCCTGTTACTGCATGTTCACCCACCGTAACGGGTGCTACTAACATTGTATCACTTCCAATGAAGGCTTTTGCACCGATATGCGTATGATTTTTCCGTTCTCCGTCATAATTACACGTAATTGTACCCGCTCCGATATTCACATGCTCACCGACGGTGGCATCACCAATATAACTGAAGTGATGCATATCTGTTTCGCTGCCAATATATGAATTTTTCACCTCGCCAAAGTTTCCCATGCGTACATTACGCGCAAGATAGGCTCCTGGACGACAATGACTGAAAGGGCCAATGCTTACTCCCTCTTCAAGCGTCGTCTCTTCCAGAACTGAATTACGGATCATACAGTTATTGCCAATAGTTGATTGATCGATGGTGGTGCCAGGACCGATACGGCAACCTGAACCTATCTGTGTCTTTCCTGTTATCATTGTATCTGGAAGAATAACGGTATCGATGTCAATACGCACTTCAGCGTCAATGTAGGTGGTAGCGGGATCAAGAATGGTCACACCTGCATACATATGCTGCTCTAAGATGCGCTGACGAAGGAATTGTTCCACCTGGGCCAGTTGCACGCGGTTATTGATACCGATAGTTTCTTCAAGGCTACCGATGACAGTGGCTATCGTGTGTCCCTGCGAGCTGGCAATGCCGATGAGGTCGGTGAGGTAGTACTCACCAGAGGGATTACGGTCTAATGCATGGAGGGCAGGCCAAAGCCAGGCCCGATCAAAGCAGTAGACACCTGAATTGACTTCAGAGATACGTTTCTGCTCTTCGGTCGCTCGTTTGACCTCGACGATTTCCTGCACATCTCCTTGAGCGTCACGCACGATACGCCCAAAATCGCTGGAGGCATCGGTGTAAGCGGTCAGGAAGGTGATGGTGGCATGCTGGGCGAGATGTTCAGCGAGGACACGGGCAAGCATATCGCCGCTGACGAGGGGGGTATCGCCGTAACAGACCAGGATTGTCTGTGGCAGAGGAGCAAGAGCGTCAACAGTAGCTTGGGCTGACAGAAGAGCATGGCCTGTGCCAAGTTGGTCTTGTTGGATGGCGTAGAGACAACGATCACCAAAGGCAGCTTCTACCTGGGCGGCTTCATGACCGAGTACGACGATGGGACGGTAGCTAGTGGTCGTGGTCAAGTGAGCAGCAAAGGTAGAGCTGGTAGGAATTGTGTCAACGGCATTGAGTACATGAGCCAGTATAGGGATACCAGCCAATGGATGAAGGACTTTTGGTAATGTTGAACGCATCCGTGTACCTTTGCCTGCGGCAAGGACGACGGTCGCATATGTATTCATGATCGGAGGTACAAATCCTTCTTTGTTTTGTTGTTCTTGATCTCTTGATTAAGGGCTTGTTAAAAAATAACTTTCCATGCTAGCTGGCAACACTCTTACTGCCTCTTGCTACATGACCGGAAGTTATTTCTTAACGACTCCTAAGTGGGAAGCAGTGGCACAAACAATGAGGCGTAATTCACCTTCGGCGGCTTGGAGGCCCCTGGCTTGTAGCCATGGGGAGGAAAAGCCACCGCTCGCAGGCGCCTTCTTGTCCATTGTTCGCGCCACACCCCCTTGCGGGGAGCCGTTTTGAATGGGAACGGCCCAAACCCCACCGGTTTCCCGGGTAAAGTGAGCCTCGACAAAGTTAAGCAGCGGTACTTTCGCTCTCGCACTTCCTCCAACCCCGTTCAGATGTTTAACGAGAGCGTTCTAGAGCAGCGGACTGGCTCGCGCATCCGCAGGTAGGAACTCGAACGCTTCTGCTTAACGGAGCTCCTCGCAGGCTGATTGTATCCAGACTGTCGCCGAGGAGCCGAGTCTGGTCAGGTCCGGACCTGGAGAAGGCGGTCAGAAATCAACCCAACTCCAGGCCCCCGGCGCAGAGCCGGGGGGTGCCTAACCTGAGTCATGGTTTATAGCACTGCATACACAAACAACTGGCTCGGGTGCCAGGATTCGAACCTGGGATCGCGGATCCAAAGTCCGCTGCCTTACCGCTTGGCCACACCCGAATGGGGTACGAGAGACTATTTAAGGGGTAATAGACTTTAGAGGAAATCTATTTGTCTCTTGTACGATACGCATGTATAGTACACGATAGGAGCAGCTTTGTCAACATTTTGATGCCAGCGAAAAAGGGAGCCTGTTCTAACTTGACGCCTCTTAACATGCGGTGCTATGCTGCAAACAATCAAGGGGCTACTGTGTAGCACCATAGGCGTTAACCTAAGCCAAGAAGGACCGGTGTTCCAGTGCTCAAGGCAACGCCCAGGAGCTCGCCCCGCCCGCCAGCTGTCATCCTGAGCGCCGCGAAGGATCTCTCGCTGCCCTCAGAATGACAGCCGTGTTTAAGTTAACACCTATGCTGTGTAGCACAGCCCCCTAGACACTGCTGTCGAGAGGAAGAGACAACATATGGCTATGATTGAGTCCCGCATTGATCGCAATAGTGCTGAATTTCAGGAGAACAGACGCTACTTTCAGCAATTGCTCGATCAGTTGAACGATCGCATCCAGACCGTGCAGCAGGGAGGCGGCAAAGATGCCATCGCCAAACATCACAAGCGTAATAAACTGCTAGCGCGTGAACGCATCGGCTTGCTCTGCGATCCGGACACGCCTTTTTTGGAGTTAAGTCCATTGGCAGCCTGGGATATGTATCATAATGAGGCTCCGTCGGCGGGTATTGTCACCGGCATCGGCTTGGTAGAGGGACAGGAGTGTATGATTGTGGCGAATGATGCGACGGTAAAGGGGGGCACATACTACCCGATAACAGTCAAGAAACACCTACGGGCGCAAGAGATCGCTGAACAGAATCATTTGCCGTGTATCTATCTGGTCGATTCGGGTGGAGCTTTTCTGCCCCTGCAAGCCGATGTCTTTCCTGACCGCGAACACTTTGGACGCATCTTTTACAATCAGGCGCGTATGTCGAGCCAGCGTATTCCACAGATAGCGGCAGTGATGGGATCGTGTACAGCAGGTGGGGCATATGTGCCAGCTATGAGCGACGAGACGGTCATTGTGCGTGGCAATGGCACCATTTTCCTGGCTGGACCTCCCTTGGTGAAAGCAGCTACAGGAGAAGAGGTAACGGCAGAAGAACTGGGAGGAGCCGATGTCCACTCACGCACCTCTGGCGTGACCGATCATTATGCACTGAATGATGAGCATGCCCTGGCAATCTGTCGGAGTATTGTGGTCAACCTCAATCGACGCAAGTACATTCCCTGGAAGATTGCAGCACTGGAGCCCCCTCGCTACGACCCCGATGAATTGTTGGGCATTGTCCCGATAGATATGCGTAAAAGCTATGATGTACGCGAAGTGATTGCGCGTATTGTCGATGGTAGCGAGTTTCACGAATTTAAAGCCTTATATGGAACGACACTGGTTTGTGGCTTTGCCCACCTGATGGGTTATCCAGTGGGTATTATCGCCAATAACGGTATTCTTTTCTCAGAGAGTGCCCTCAAGGCCACACATTTTATTGAACTGTGTGCCCAGAGACAAACCCCCCTGATCTTCTTGCAGAATATTACAGGTTTCATGGTAGGTAAGCAGTATGAGAGCGGCGGGATTGCCAAGGATGGCGCGAAAATGGTGATGGCAGTGGCGAACGCCCCCGTCCCGCGCTTTACAGTGATCATCGGTGGTTCTTTTGGAGCGGGCAATTATGGCATGTGTGGGCGTGCTTACTCACCCCGCCAGTTATGGATGTGGCCCAATGCACGCATTTCAGTGATGGGTGGCGAACAGGCAGCAAGCGTTCTAGCAACGGTACGCAAAGAAGGGCTGGCTACACGTGGCAAAACGATGACCGAAGAGGAAGAGGCAGCATTCAAGCAGCCCATACTGGATAAGTACGAGGCCGAGGGCAATCCCTACTATAGTACGGCCCGTCTCTGGGATGACGGTATCATCGATCCACGCGATACCCGAACCGTGCTAGCTCTGGGTATTGCAGCGTCATTGAATGCACCGATGCCGAATACACCGTTTGGAGTATTCAGGATGTAATAGAAGATATTAGGAAAGAGCTATGAAGATGAACTATACCCATATCACGGTTGAACGCAGCTATCAAGATAAGATTGCCGTCATCACTATGCGACGGCCAGAGGTACACAATGCCTTTAATGCCCAACTCATTCAGGACTTGCAGGTGGCTTTTACGGAACTACTGGCAGATGAGCAGTTACATGCGGTAGTCCTGGCCGGTGACGGTCCGTCGTTCAGCGCGGGAGCAGATATCAGTATGATGAAGGCTTCGGCGACATTTACGCAAGAGCAAAATGTGACAGAGGCTCTACGTCTAGCCGACCTATTTGATACGATCCAGAGTTTCCCTTGTCCAGTAGTGGCACGAGTTCAGGGAGCAGCTATGGGCGGAGGTGCAGGGTTGGTGGCAGTTTGTGACATTGTGATCGCGGCTGAGAATACTCGTCTGGCTTTTAGCGAGGTGAAGTTAGGTATTGCACCGGCAGTTATCTCTCCATACGTAGTACGCAAAATTGGCGAGACGCATGCTCGCATGTTGTTTGTCACGGGTGAGCGTTTTAGTGCAAGCCATGCGCGTGAGATCGGGCTGGTGCATACAGTTGTACCATTGGAAGAACTAAACGCAGTGGTAGAGAAGACGGTGCGTGAGTTATTGAGCAGTGGACCGCAAGCAGTACGGGCTTGCAAAGCTCTGGCATTGAACGTAAGTCACATGAACCATGATACGGCGCGAAAGTATACAGCGGAGTTGATTGCGACGTTGCGTGCTGGGAAAGAGGGGCAGGAAGGGTTACAGGCGTTTCTGGAGAAACGGAAACCTGGTTGGGTATCGTGATGGATAATAAAGAAGGTATATCCTGATCCTACCTACACCTCCCTCTGCTTAAGAGGCAACTCTACAATAAAGGTACTGCCCTTACCCAGACGTGAACGGCACCAGGTGCGCCCGTTATGATGCTCAACTATATCTTTGCAGATAGCAAGACCCAGACCCATGCCGCTAGTAGACGTCGTCTGCACCTCTGGACTACGGTAAAACGGCTCAAAAATGTGCGTTTGCTGGTCTTGCGGAATACCTATGCCACTGTCAGTGACCTCAATGATACCGATATCGCGCTGCTGGTCTACCAGTACCTTTACAGGCGTATCTTTATCTGAGTATTTGAGAGCGTTGCTGATCAGGTTCACTATCACCTGATATAAGCGAGCACTATCGGCCTGTAGAGTGATAGACCCTAAAGGAGCCTCCATTTCAATTGTACGCCCACTCAGCAGAGATTGCTCCGCCACCACTTCACGACAGATAGCACTAAGATTACAGGATGCTATGTGTAACCGGACTTTGCCCGCACGGATATTGTACAGGTCAAGTAAGTCAACAATCATTGTATTCAGGCGTTGGGCTTGTCCATTGATACTTTCCAGTCCAGAGCGTATCACCAACAGGTCGTTTGACAACTCAGGTATTCTTGCCAGTCGACGGAGCATAAACTGGGTATGACCTAAGATGGTGGTCATGGGCGTTTTGAGTTCATGTGAGGCCATGATCAAAAAGTGCTCTTTCATCTCCATCTCTAGTATATTTTCCTGGGAGATAGACGCCTTCTCTTTTTTCTGTACTCTAGACGCCATCTTGCCAGCCAAGCCAGAAAAGATAAAAGCACACAGACGCCATACAAATATGCCGCTTTTTATGCACAAGCCAACTAGAGGGATGGTTAAGAGATAGGCATACAGAGCATGAAGATATTGGGGAATAACCCTCTTTGATTGTCGGTGATTCCCTATTTTTGATGGAACTGTGATTTTACGATTGATGGGCGCCACTTGCATCTACCTCTCCTCCTAGAAATTTCCAGGTTTTTATGAAAGGCTCAATACTTCCCGGACTGATTACTTTCATGACTCTCATAGGTACACGTAGTTACATAAAGGAGCGTTTCACAATAGAGCAGTGGTTATTTGCCGAAACGAGCTTGCATATAGTAAGATGAGGCACAAGCACTCAAGCTTCTTGAGAAGAGGCTTGAGGCAAAATCAATAATGCTAGAACACACCATACAAAGCAGTCAGGTGTTTTATTATGTTTCGAAAGATATTGATCGCCAACCGAGGTGAGATCGCTGTGCGTATAATGGCGACATGTCGTGAGATGGGCATACGCACGGTGGCTGTTTACTCGGATGCCGACCGCAATGCACAGCATGTACGCGAGGCCGATGAAGCTTACGCGATTGGGCCAGCTCCGGCGGCAGAAAGTTATTTACGCATCGAAGCCATTCTTGATGCGGCCCGGCAGAGCGGAGCAGAGGCCATTCATCCAGGCTACGGCTTTCTCTCCGAAAATGTTGCTTTTGTGGAAGCCTGTGAGCAAGCAGACATCGTCTTTATTGGCCCCCCAGCAGCAGCAATGCGCCTGATGGGATCAAAGATTGCCGCAAAAGAGTTGGCTCTATCGGTGCATGCCCCGATCATTCCTGGTTATAATGGTGAAAGCCAGGAAGACGAAGTCCTGATGTGTGAGGCTGAACACATCGGTTTCCCCTTGTTGATCAAAGCTTCGGCTGGTGGTGGTGGCAAGGGAATGCGCGAAGTATATAAGGGCGACAACTTTGCAGAACAGTTGGCAGGAGCACGGCGCGAGGCTCTCATGGCCTTTGGAGATGGCACAGTTTTTCTGGAACGCCTCATTGCACAACCACGCCATGTGGAGATTCAAGTATTGGGTGATACCTTTGGTAATCTGATTCATCTGGGAGAGCGTGAGTGCTCTATTCAACGCAGACACCAGAAAATTGTTGAGGAGAGTCCGTCAGTAGCCCTGACTCCCGCTTTACGGGCCGAGATGGGTGCGGCAGCTGTGCGTATTGCAAAGGCGGCGAGTTATGTGAATGCAGGAACACTGGAATTTATTCTGGATAGCGATAAACGCTTCTATTTTCTGGAGATGAATACGCGCCTGCAAGTAGAGCATCCGGTCACTGAACTGGTAACAGGACTTGATCTTGTAAGACATCAGCTGTTGATCGCTGCCGGTGAGCCACTTCAGTTGAAGCAGGAAGCAATCAGCCCGCGTGGACACGCAATTGAGGTGCGTCTCTATGCTGAAGACCCCGAACATAATTTTTTACCCTCAACAGGTATGGTTACACGCTTTATTGAACCGCAAGGGCCAGGAGTTCGTGTTGATAGCGGTATTGCCACTGACGATGAAATCACGCAGTTTTACGATCCCATGATCGCTAAACTGATTGTTTATGCAGAGGATCGGATGGCAGCTATTTCTCGCATGCGTCAGGCATTAGAACAGAGTGTGGTTTTTGGGGTGAAAACCAATACGCCGTTGTTGCACAGCATTGTGACGCATCCCGCTTTCCAGGAGGGCCGCACACATACTGCCTTTCTGGTTGAGCATGGCCTAACGGGCCAGAATATACAACAAGAACACACATCTTTACCACATGAGGTACTGATAGCAGCAGCACTGGTTGATAGTGCCGACCGCGGGGTCGAAAAGAGCATAGAGTATGGGCACCAATCTACCCTCGACATAGATGCCGTCAATCCCTGGAAGACATTGGGACCTTGGCGTATGATAGGCGAGGCACAGCGCATTACCTATACTTATCAGGGAAAGGAACATCTTGTTGCACTCTATCCAGGATCACGCAAAGTCCAGATAGATAAGCAGCCGATACAAGAGGTGAATGCTCTCTTTGGCAATGACGACCTGGTAGTATTGCGCTATGCTAGCGAACAGATACGTCTGCATGTGCAACGCAGCACAGATGGAACTGACGTAGCTCTCCATGGACAGATGTATCGCCTAAAACGGCGTCAACCACCTGACCTAGATACGGCGGCACGTGGAAGCAATCCGGCAAGCGTACAAAAAACTCTTACGGCTCCCATGGCGGGTACCATTGTAAGGGTACAGGTACATGATGGTGAGCAAGTGAAACAACATCAGATGCTGGTCGTTCTCAGTGCCATGAAAATGGAACATACTATAGCCGCTCCCTACGCGGGAACAGTGAAACGAGTCTATTATCCAGAAGGGGCTGTTGTTAAGGGTGGAGCGACACTGGTTGAGATGGAATGATGCAACAACTCTAGATACACAAAGAAAGGATACATCCTCATGCAAATTGGATTCATCGGTATTGGGGTCATGGGTCAGCCTATGACCCTCAATCTGCTCAAAGCAGATCATCATGTGACGATTTTTGCACGTCACCCAGACAAGCCGGAGGTACAGGAGGTTCTGAACGCGGGAGCGAGGCTAGCTCCTTCGTCGCGTGCGGTGGCTATGGCCTCGGATATAGTGATTACCATGGTGCCAAACTCGATGCAGGTGGAAGAGGTGGTCATGGGGCCACATGGCGTCCTGGAAGGTTCCCGCAAAGGGTTGATTATTGTTGACATGAGTACCATTGCACCTTCAGTGAGCCGTAAGCTGGCAGAAGCGGCATCAGCAAAAGGAGTGCATTTTTTAGATGCACCGGTCAGTGGTGGTTCGCAAGGAGCAGTCAACGGAACGCTTACGATTATGGTCGGCGGAGAACGTGAGATATTTGAACAGGTGCGACCAGTCCTAGAGGCAATGGGCAAAAAGGAGAATATTTTTCATGTGGGGCCAACCGGTACTGGTCAAGTAGTCAAGATCGTGAATAATATGCTCGCGGGGGCGATTGCCGCAGTGACAGCCGAAGCGTTTTTGCTGGGAGTAAAAGCAGGTGCGGAGGTGGATATGATGGCAAAGATTATTGGTGTCAGTACAGGTGCAAGTTGGCAACTTGCTAACCAATTTCCTTTACGCGCCTTCAATGGGAGCTTCCAGCCAGGATTTATGACCGATCTACTGCATAAAGACCTGGGCCTGGCTCTTGACCTGGCCGCAGAACGACAGACACCCGTAATGATCACCGCTCTGACGCGCCAGTTATACGAGATGGCACGCGCAGCCGGTTATGGTCACAATGATTATACCTCAGTACTGAAAGTCCTAGAAGGGATTGCCGGAGCAGAGGTCAGAAGCAAGGGTGAGGATAAATAGCGCAATAGGTGACATGGTGAGCATGATGCCCGCAAGGGGCATTACATTTCAAAGACGAGACCATCTCGCTTTGTCATCCTGAGCGCAGCGAAGGCTCTCTCTCCGGCCAGCGATCCTTCGCTGCGCTCAGGATGACACTCTTGAATCGCCTTCGTTTGACTCGCAAAACGTCTTCTTTGAAATGGATTGCCCGCAAGGGGCATCATGCGGCGGGAAGCCCGCCACTTTCTTTACTGGACTGGTATCCACGAGAGTATTAAGTTATGTGAAATGGTCATACCAAAGAAGAGTACGGCAGCGAGGCCGAAGTAGAGCAAGCTGAGAATGATACGCTCACCTAGAGGTACAGCGTAGTAAGCTTTCGCATCAGATGTGATAGGCAAAGAACGACGCGCCCACAATTGGGTGCCAGCCATAATGACGAAGAAGAGTAGCCATGGTGAGAAGTTACCGTTGACCCATGTCCATATCTGGAAGGCGGCTAAACCAAGAAAACCTAGAATCCAGACACGCCGGTCGATAGCAGCCAGCACTCGCCCACCATCGAATGGTACGATGGGAATAAGATTGAACAGATTCATGAGGAAGCCAAAGTAGGCTAATGGTGCCCAGATACTGTGTACATGCGGTGCCTGCAGGGCCAACAGCAGACATACAGATGAGGCAATAGCACCGGCGATTGGGCCAGCAATACCCACCTCCGCCTCATCTTTAGCATTCTTGGGCATCTGGTTCATGAACACGGCTGCACCCAGCATAGGGATGAAGATCATACCCCCAACAGGTATACCCTTAAGCTTCATAACGATAGCATGTCCCATTTCGTGCAAGAAAAGCAGGGCTACCAGACCGATAGCAAAAGGCCAGCCGAAGAGAAATGAGTAGGCCACAACGGAAATTATGGCAGTGATACCAGCAAAGCCAAACTTCCCAAAGAGGGCCAGCCACTTAAGATTGAGCAAGAAGAGCAGAACTGTTTTGATTTTTAACAACAGCGTACCGATGGCAATACCGAGCCCGCCGAGACCAGCCAGGCCTTTGCGTTTCTTACCATCGCTCACATGACCACGTTCGGCAGCTTCACGCTGTTCAGCTCCCACATCGGCAGTATAGCTATCTAGATGCGTAGGACCACGATATGGAGACATGGCAGCAGGATCATAATGATCGTAATTGCCAACCGGAGCTGCCTTGTCTTCTAAGGCATCAGGATAGGCATCTAGCGATTGTACAGGTTGGCCTGAATGAGGCGATGATGTTGTCTCTTGCTGGTAGTAAGTAGGATTGGAGTAATCATAATCGTCCGTAGTTTGACCGTATTCAGAAAAATTGTCGGGATTCCAATGCATTATGAGCCTCAATTCTGGCTATGCCAGTATACCACTTTGTATTATCATGTATATTATACATTACGCATAACAGGTTGAAGAAGTTACTTATTCCATCACAACGTAATACCGAAGAGCTGGTTGAGGAGGAAGAGGATAATCAGGATAGTGACGAGGACTACGGTGGCCCAGGAAATGATATTAAAGGCAAGATTATTGACGCGCCTCCCCATTAAACGCCGATTGTTGACCAGCAGGATAATGAAAACAAGCAAGATAGGCAGCATAGCGGCGTTCAGGTCTTGCAAGAGAACGAGTACCTGAAAGATGGGCAGGCCGGGAATGATGGCGATAAGTACACCCAGGATGATCAGGCCGGTGAAAATACTTTGAAAAACAGGAGCTTCCTTAAAGCTCCGTGAGACGCCACGCTCAAAACCAAAGGCTTCACAAATACCATAGGACGTGGAGAGCGGTAGGACAGCACCCGCTAAGAGTGAGGCTCCAAACATACCTACTCCGAAGAGGAGTGAGGCATATTGACCAGCAAAAGAGCGCAGAGCCTGCGCTGCTGCAATAGCATCAATAGCGACCGGTAAAGGGTGTCCCCTATAGAGTGCTGCTGCCGAAGCAATGATCACAAAACCAGCGATAAACACAGCAAATACAGTGCTGCTGTAGACATCAAGCTGCTCATACGCATATTCACTAGCAGGAATGCCTTTATCGGCAACGGAAGATTGCACAAAAAACTGCATATAGGGGCTAATGGTAGTACCTACCAGAGCAACAGCCGCAATCAAATAACCGCTGCTCGTATCCAGATGTGGCAGTATCACTTGTTGCCCTATCGTACTCCAGGATGGATGCGCTGCGAAAGCCGCAGGAATATACGCCAAAAAGCCTAGAGAGATAAAGAGAAAGACCTTCTCAACCCGGCGGTATGATCCCTTGATGACCAGCCACCACAGAATGAGACCGGACAGAGGTACGACCAGATAGACAAAAGGAGTATGAATATCATTCGCCAGGACTTGTACACTGGCAGCAATGCCGAGAAATTCAGAGACCGTGACACCGGTGTTAGCAACGAGCAGCGCAAGCATAGCCAGGGCAGCCCAACGCACACCAAATTGTTCACGAATGAGGTCTGCCAGACCTTTGCCGGTGACCGCCCCCATACGCGCACACATTTCTTGCACAATGGCAAGGCAGAAGCCTGCAACTGCCAATGCCCAGAGGAGATTATAGCCATAATTCGCACCAGCAGAAGCAAAGGTAGCAATACCGCCCGCGTCATTGCCTGCGTTAGCCGCAATGAGTCCAGGCCCCAGAATGGTCAGAAGTTTGAAAATTGGTGAAGAGCGACTAAAACCAAAACGCGACCTCGCCAGTTTGCGACGTTCAGCGCGGTCTTTACCTTTAAAATTTGGTGCTTGCTGATGTGGCTTCTCCATAGGCGCACACATGCAGGAAAGAAGAAGACTATTCTTCCCTGTCCTTCCTTTGTGATAAGCTCCCTTGAGGTGATGATACCATTGTTCGCCACATCTGACAAGAGCAATCCATGAAACAGTTCTTCCACTCATCGGCCCTACGGGCCTTCAAATAGACGAAGCTATTGCGGCTTTTTCACACCCTCAAGATACAGCCTTAGCAGATTGAGAGCAGCCAACACGGAGAAGCGTTTCTGATCCTCCCGATGGCCGCGCCAGCCTGGACCCATAGTGGTGACAACCCCATCCGGCCCTTCTACGGCTATATAAACGGTGCCAACCTTCTTGCCTTCCTCTTCATCTGGTCCTGCCACGCCAGTAGTAGCGATAGCGTAATCTGAGCCGAAATGCTCGCGAATAGCATGAGCCATGGCACAAGCCGCTTCTTCGCTGATGCTGCCATACTTCTCGATCACTTCATGAGAGACACCCATTTGCTCTTTGACTTTGACACTATAGGCAGTGACACCACCAATGAAATACTGGGAACTGTTCGGCACATTCGTAATAGTATTAGTGAGGAAGCCACCAGTAATCGACTCCATGACAGCAAGCGATTGCTCGCGTGCCTGGAGCAGATCACCAATGACACCTTGTAGAGTAGCTTTGTCTGTGCCAAAGATGTGATGGCCAAGGAGTTGACGAGTTTGCTCTTCCATAGCGGAGACCATCTTCTCGGCTTCTTCACTGCTATCAGCTTTAGCAGTGATGCGTACATCAATGCCGTCGGCTTTGGCATAGGTAGCAATAGTGGGATTGTTATTGTGGAGAAGAGAATCAAGTTGCTCTTCTACTGAAGATTCTCCCAGACCGGAGACGCGGAGGATGCGTGTAAAGATGAGACCACCTGTATAGAGCCGCAGTCGCGGAACAACCTCTTCCTCCCACATGCGATACATCTCTCTAGGAACCCCTGGCATGGCCACGATGATACGCCCATCTTTTTCCACCCACCAGCCAGGAGCAGTGCCACGCGGATTAGGCAAGGCCTGTGCGGAAGGAATAAGGGTGGCCTGTTTGATATTACGCTCCGGCATATAAGCATGGCGGCCAGCAAACATATTGCGTAATTCAGCCTCAAGTTTAGGGTCTACCTGCATAGTCTCACCAAGCAAGGTGCTGATGGACTCGCGAGCAAGGTCATCTTCGGTCGGTCCCAGACCACCGGTCATGATGATCAGCTCGGATCGTTCCCATGCCCGCTTTAAGGTGTCTACGATACGACCAAGATTATCGCCTACCTGGGAGACAAAATAGAGATCGATGCCCAATGCACTCAGACTCTGGGCGAGATAGGTGGCATTGGTATCGGTAATGTGGCCCAAAAGCAGTTCGGTGCCACATGAGAGAATTTCCGCACGCATGGTTCCTCCGCTAGGATCAGGTTAAGTGATAGGTGCCTCTGCAAAAAGAGGGTGCTAAACCTTATACGTGAGAGCCACGGCTAAAGGTACACCCGGCAGGGTAGACATTTCCGACGCACCTGTTATTGTAGCATACTCCGCAAGGGTTTATCAATATATTGTGTTTCAATCCTTAGAAAATCAATATGTTGTGCCAAAAGGCTTGTAATTATCGTTTTTTCTGAGTATACTGAGTTGCGTAGGTCAATTCCAAACTCATTTCAGCAGGTCATACCGGAGGCAATGTAGTGCAGATGGGTTGCGGTACAGACACGATAATGCAAAACAAACGAAGGAGTAGACTATGTTAGAGCAGCAGAAAGCAGCTTCTCAATCTCAGGATGGTAGCAGTACTGAGAAGCGGACGCCATTAGAGGGTATTCGCCAGAAAGTGTTTATGGATAGGTATTCTCTGAAAGACTCATCCGGGCAACCATTAGAGTTTTATCCAGAACAATTGTGGACACGGGTAGCACGAGGTATTGCCGAGGTAGAGACAACAGAGGAGAAGAAAGCATTCTGGGAGAAACGTTTCTACGAGGCATTGTCGAACTTCCAGTTTGTGCCAGGGGGACGTATTTTGGCGGGAGCAGGCTCCGGGCACCAGGTGACATTTTATAACTGTATGCCACCTGACCAAGAAGTGCTTACAGCAGATGGTTATCGACCAATTTCTCAAATCAAGATTGGTGACCTTGTAGTGACACATCGCAATCGTCTACGTCCAGTATTACATAGGTTTGAGCGCGAGACTGAGGAAACACTCTACATCATCCGCCCTAAGAAAATGGGCTACGATGATTTGCGCGTGACAGGCGATCACAAAGTGTACATTATCCGCTCTGAGTGGGTTAACAAACACAAGTCGCGTGATGGTCTGCATTTGCAACATGAGCCGGATTGGATTCCCGCCAAAGAAATTAAACCCGGTGATTACGTTGCCATCGCATATAACAGCGAGGAACATCCTCCCGACATAATTTCCCTCCCGGATTATGTTTCAGGATATGAAACGAAGGATGGCAAGCTCTTTAAAGCGACAACGCGTGGCTATCACGGTTATGTATCGGATTGGGGAACACACTACAAGATTAAAGATAGTCTGGTTCTCGATGGAGAATTATGCTATCTGTTCGGGCGCTGGCTTGGTGATGGTTGTGTAACCCATCGTACTGGCACAGATATTCCATCTGGAATCAAAATCGTTTTTTCCCTGGATGAGCAAAATGAAGCTGAAGAGGTTGCTCGAATTATCGAAGCCAAGTTTGGTATCGAAGGCTCCATCAAGTTGAGCAGTACAGAACGCTGGTATGACCTGTGGGTGAATTCCATGCCCATCGGGGAGTTCTTTAAGGCATTTCTCGGTTATTACAGCTATGGTAAGCGGCTTCCTGACCAACTGATGCACTTGCCTGCTGAACTCACGCTAGAATTGTTGCGTGGATTGTTCAGTGCCGATGGTTACTTATCTGATAACAAACTCGGCATAGTGTTATCCAATAGAACACTTGCTGTCCAAATTCACCAGCTTCTACTGCGAATGGGATATTTATTCTCGATTCGTGAGAATACGCATCGCTTAGGGCGTGTGCCTGCCTACCGTGTTCAGGCTACTGCAAATGAGTGCGCCCCACTCTTTGATCGATTCTTTGGTGTTCAAGCACCTGAGCATAGCGTCGATTTGAAATACTATTTTGAATACGATAGCCTCAAGTGGGTGCGAGTCGATGAAATTGCTGTTGAAGATTATTCTGGCATCGTACTGGATATTGAGGTTGAGGAAGATCACTCGTTCATTTCAGCCGGTGTCGTGGTCTCAAACTGCTATGTCATTCCTAGCCCTGAAGACAGTCGCCAGGGAATACTCGATAACTTAAAGGTCATGACCGAGATCATGGCGCGCGGTGGGGGCGTAGGTATCAACCTTTCGACGTTGCGACCTCGCGGGTCGTATATTAAGACGGTGAATGGGACGGCTTCGGGGCCGTGTTCATGGGCACAATTGTATTCGGTAGCGACAGGGGATGTGATTCAGCAGGGGGGGTGTTTTGGCCCTGATGAGCGTATTGCTACTGATAGCGGACTGATTCGAGCAAAGGAATTGGCTGAGCGCCTGGATGCTGGAGAGGCTATCCAATCACAGACACATAAAGGATTACACCCGTTCACTACGGTTTTCCGCAATGGCATCAAGGACCTTTATGAGGTAACGACCAGTCGTGGTTATCGAGTGCGAGTAACACTCGATCATAAGATGGGTATACTCCGCAACGGCGCGATTGTGACCATTCCATTGCGGGAGCTCGAAGAAGGTGACGAAATCTTGCTTCTCTTAGGTGAAGGAGTAAAGGATAATGTATCATTGGTGCCCCTTCAGTTAAGTCCGTATAACCGCTCCAAAATGAGTACTACTCTCAATGAGAACGTGACCTTACCCACTCATCTGACAGAGGAACTAGCATATCTGTTAGGTTATTTCTATGGCGATGGCTGTGTGAAACAGGGAAAGAAAGTTACCTGGCAGGATGAGAAAGGCATTTCTCTGTCCGTATCAAATACGCAACCTGATGTACAAAATCGCCTCATCACCCTGATCAGAAGTTTGTTTGCGATGGAGCCAAGAGTTAATCCAGGTGATGGTGCATGTACAAACATTACAGCTTATTCACGCCTAGTGGTAGAATGGCTACAAGAAAATGGACTCCTCAAACAGAAATCACATGCTATTCGTGTACCCGAAGCTATCTTCCAGTCCCCCTCGACAGTCATGGGAGCGTTCCTTGGAGGTTACTTTGATGCTGATGGTAGCGATCGAGGCGGAAAAGGTGGCTATGGCTTTGATAGTGTCAGCCGGGAAATGCTGGAGGATGTCCAGCAACTCTTGCTGGTAAATGGTATTGTTTCTCACATTGCAACTCAAGACCGAAGCAAGCAAGGTTGGTTAACCATTTACCGTCTAATCGTCACAGGAGCCCAGTTCAAAGAACGCTTTAGCAAGCTGGTTTCCATGTCCGTTAACAAGGATAAACAACGCAAGGGACTACGTAGCCATCACAGCAACTACCCAATGGAAGTATGGAAACCTTTGGATATTCCAAGTCGATATCGTCTCAGCCTCTTTGACTCCACGAAAGAGCGAGTATCGCACTATGCGCTGACAAGAGTGCGAGAGCGAGTAGTAGCCGCAGGTGGAGCGGCACTAGTAGAACGTCTTGACGCGTTGCTGGGTGTGTTACCTGATGCAATTGTCTCGATAAACCCACTTGGACCATCAGAGGTGTATGATTTTGAAGTAGATGAAGTACACTTATTATCCGGTGGTGGACTTTACACATCGAATAGCAGGCGAGGAGCTCTTATGCTCATGCTCGATGACAACCACCCCGACATCGAAGAGTTCATCACCGTGAAGCGCAAGCCGGGGCAGATTGAGCATGCCAACCTGTCTGTATGTATCTCCGATAAGTTCATGGAGGCAGTGAAGAAGGATGAGGACTGGCAGCTCGTGTGGAATGGTGAGGTAAAGAAGACGCTCAAGGCGCGGTATCTGTGGGATTTGATCTGTAAGTCAGCGTGGGAGTCAGCGGAGCCGGGCATGGTTTTTATGGATCGCTATAACAAGCTCTCGAATACCTGGTACTATGAGGATATTCGCTGTGTAAATCCATGTGGCGAACAAGGACTTGCGGCATGGGGCGTATGTAATTTAGGAGCATTGAATTTATCATCTTTCGTGCATAACGGGCAAATGGATTGGGAACGCCTTGCCGAGACCAGTAAGGTAGCCATGCGTTTCCTGGATAACGTGATTGATGCCAACGAGTACTTCATAGAAGAGAATCGCGAGGCACAGTTGGGAACGAGGCGTACCGGGCTGGGCACGATGGGTCTGGCGGATGCGCTTCAGTGCCAGTGATTGAGCGCATTTACACGACGATTCGCGATGCGGCGTATGAGGCATCGACAGATATTGCAGCAGAGAAGGGCGCATTCCCGCGCTTTGAGCGTGAGAAGTATATGCAAGGGCAATTTATTAAACGCTTGCCGAAGTCGACACAGGCGAAGATTCGGGAACAAGGTATTCGCAATGCAGTACTACTAACGCAGGCTCCGACAGGGACGACGAGTTTGCTTGCGGGGGTGAGTTCGGGTATTGAGCCGGTATACGACTTTGCGATGGTGCGCCGTGACCGCACAGGTGAGCATATTCTCTATCATCCGTTACTCCAGGAATGGCGGGACAAGCACCCGAATGAGCCGACGCCTGACTACTTTGTGGCGTCAAATGATCTGACGCCAGAGGAACATGTGCGTGTGCAGGCCACGATCCAACGCTATACAGACTCAAGCATCAGCAAGACGGTGAATGCGCCGAACAACCATACGGTTGAGCAGGTGCAGACGTTGTACCGGCTGGCCTATGAAATGGGTTGTAAGGGGATTACGTATTACCGTGATGGGTCGCGTGATGCGGTATTAACTCGGGTGGAGGATGAGAAGAAGGCCGCAGAACAACAGCCAGGCTCGATGATGGAGCCAGTCATGTCGATTCAGCAGGGAGTCAAGGAACGGCCCCCTGTGGTGCAGGGCTATACCCGGCAGGTGAGTGCGCCCGAAGGCAAGATCAATGTGACGATTAATAGTGATGAGCATGGGCCATTGGAGGTGTTCGTCAACGTTGGTAAGGCCGGTAGTGATATTGCCGCCTTAGCTGAGGCTCTAGGTCGTCTGATTTCCCTGAACCTGCGTATCCTCAGTCCACTTTCGCAGACGGATCGTGCTCAAGAGATTGCGGAACAATTGCGCGGCATTGGTGGAAGTCGTTCAGTGGGCTTCGGTATGCAACAGGTACGCTCGTTGCCAGATGCAGTGGCGCGTGCGTTAGAGTTGCATCTGGAGGCGTTGGAGGCTGAGTCAGAGAAGAAGGAGGCAACAAAGCCAGCGAATGGGACAAACGGTAAGAAGCTGAACAACAGTAGTGGAGGTGGTAATGAAGCGAATTTTGAGGTGACAGGGCCCTTGAGCTTGAGCCATTTAAGTGTGACGGGCAATCTGTGTCCCAAGTGCGGCTGTAACACAATGGTACATGAGGAGGGGTGCCGCAAGTGTTACAGTTGTGGGCATAGTGAGTGTTAAGTTCGGACTATGTTTTGGAATCTGGGTACCGTCTAGTAGAGCCTGCTTTTCCGCTCAGACAAAGCAGGCAACGTAAGTAACCTAAGGAGGAGCTATGCAATCAAAACTTAACCCATACCTCGGCTTTAAAGACAACACCCGCGAAGCTATGGAATTTTATAGCACGGTCTTTGGCGGCAAACTTGAGTTGCACACCTTCAAAGAATATCACGCCTCTCAAGATCCAAGCGAAGACCACAAGATTATGCACTCCATGTTGGAAGCTGAGAATGGTATTACGTTTATGGCCGCTGACACCCCGAACAGCATGGAATATCGCGCCGGGACGAACATGAGCATGTCACTGAGCGGTGACAACGAAGCCGAATTAAAAGCTTACTTCGAGAAGCTTTCGGCCGGCGGCATGGTAACAATGCCACTCGAAAAAGCTCCATGGGGCGACTCGTTTGGTATGTGTACAGACAAGTTCGGCGTTCAATGGATGGTGAACATCGCGGGCCAAAAGGCGTAGCGCTGGAGATAAATTTTCTGCGCAAAGGATGCTAGCAATGAGAATGATGATTACAATTCATTTTGATCCTCAAGACTTTGAAGCAATAAGCGCATTGGTTCCTAAAGAGCAGGAACACATCAGAGCGCTTATGAGCAAGGGAAGAGTTGAAGCGATCTATATAAGTGCCGACCGCACGGTGGTCTGGCTGCTCATGAAAGGGGAGTCAAGAGAACAGCTTGAGCAAGAGTTGAGCACCTTTCCGCTCTATCCCTATATGAAGCCACAATTCGTACCTCTTCTATAAGGATGAACCAAGTTCGACTTGCCTGGAATGCTGTAAAAACAAAGCACACATGAAAACACACATTAGCAACCGAATATAACGAAATTTAAAAGCGGCTTAGCTAGCGCGGCCTACAGAGCCATTTCTTGCCGACAGAAACTGCGTTTGGGAAAACACATGTGTGTTCTCCCTTTCATATTAATTCGGCTTGAGAAGGGCCCCGGGCAAAACTATGTATCTTTTCCCCGATGTATAAATCGGGGCAAGCTCAGGGAAGGTCATGCGCCAGTGCCGGAATGACGCCGAGCTGCTGCATCATGCCCAGATCATCCCGCACCGCCCGATGCTCTACCCCCTTGCCGTCCCGGAAGCGCACGAAATGCATCGAGACTTGCCGAACAGAGCGACCGGTCGGAGCCATCCCCAGAAAAGGGCCTTGATGGGTCCCGCTCATGGTCACGCGGCCTGCAACCGTGTCCCCTTCGGCCACGAGTTCCTCGATCGTGAAGTGCAGGTCGGGAAAGGCGGTGCGCAGCATTGTGACCACCTGACGCGCCGACTCGGGGCCACGATTGTTCATGCCAGGAGGAACCTCGTGGTTGATGCAGTCGGGTGCGATCAGCTCGTCTACGTTGGCGAGGTTGCCCTGGTTGAACAGCTCCTCATAGGTACGGCGAAATTGGGCCTTGTTTTCTTCTTCTGTGGTTGTTGACATGCGGTTGACTCCTTTGCTTTCTGCTTGTCTCCTGGAGACATGTACCAGTTGGTTTGTGAACCAGGTACTGTTTAGAGTCTACCCTGTTGGCTCGTACGAATCATCGGTAAGATTACGTGATGAGATTACCTGTTTTTGGAGCATGGGAAGCCGTTACGTGAGCACCTTCCAGGTAATATTACCTAGACCTATCAGCTCGTTCTCCCTGACCATCCATGACGTTGGCTAGTGCTCCGGTGCGCTATGCGCAGGTTCTGGCGGTTGGATGGTTGCTCCGAGTTGCTGGAAGAGGCTCAGGAAGTCCGGGCTCGCCCAATGCTGAACAATTTTGCCATCAACAATGCGGTCGATCATTAGCAACATGAAGCTCACCTCTTTGCCGATCGGGGCGATCCCCATCAAGGGCCCCCGATGAGTGCCCCTCACAGTCACCACACAGGCGATCATCTCGCCCTCTACCAGTTCGACTTCGATGGTGTGGTGCAGGTCGGGAAAGGCGGCACGCATGTGCGGCAAATGTTGGCGCGTTTCATACAGACCGGGGTGGGTGTCGAAGATGGTCCAATCGCCTTGATCGAGGGCGGTGAGCACCTGACGTAGTACTTGCTTCGTTGTTTCTGCTGGCATGACAATCCTCCTTGTGCTTCTCTGGTGCCTGGTAACCAAGTAGTTAGTGACGCTAATCTGTCAGGTTTCCTGACTATATTGCAATTATACGGAATCCTGACTATAATGTCAAGAGGAAAGGGGAGCACAGATCATGATCGAGCAATCCACACCCTATGACTCACTGATGATTGGGGCACTGCTGGCTATCCCGTGGCAAGTGATTGGACGACGGGTGTCTGCCGCCCTGGCGGAACGGGGCTTTACGGACTATCGCCCGACATACCAGGTGGTTTTCCAATGGTGTAAGCCCGAAGGCAGTCGCCTTACGGAACTAGCCGAACGCGCTGGGATCACCAAGCAATCGATGGGGGAGCTCATTGACGTGTTGGAGCAGCGTGGCTACGTCGAGCGGGTTCCCGATCCCACGGATGGCCGGGCCATCTTGATTCGACGAACGGAACGCGGCTGGGAGATCAACCGTATAGCCCGCCAGGTGGTCGAGCAGATCCAGCAGGAATGGGCACAGGCATTGGGGGAAGAGCAGTTCGCGCAACTGCTCCACAACCTGCGACGCCTCGCTATCCTGTTGGATGAACACCCTTAGGCTGAGGACATCCGCACGTGATCATCCTTCCAAAGGGAGAACGCAGGATCAAGCAGGGCAAACTGGCATGATAGCACGAATTGCCGCTGCATTGGAGCAAGATCGCAAGCAACTTCATGACAAGCGGCGTTCAGACCAGCTTATGCTCAATGGCGTAGCGCGTAGCGGCAGTGCGCGAGTTCACGTTGATCTTATTGAAGATGGAGCGCATGTGTCCCTGCACGGTCCGCGGACTGATCACCAGCTGTTCAGCCACTCTGCTATCTGTAAGGCCCTGCGCGACCAGGCGCAGCACTTCCACCTCCCGTGCGGTCAGTTCATTCGGGTAGGCCGGAGGTGGTGATGGTGTCGTATGTACCGGGGGAGATTGCGTCGTCTGAGCCAGTGACTCCTGGAACGCGAGGGCTTGTTCCAGCGTGAAACTGCGTCCCTCAGCTCGCGCAGCGGTAAAGTCTCGCAAACCCAGTCGTGCTTGTACGATGGCTCTGATGCGCTCATTGAAGACACGATCGATGGGCGGTACGGCCACACCAGCGGACTCACGCAGCATTTCTGCTGCACCCAAAAGCATTGCAGCGCTTCTGGCCTGCCCCTGTACTCCGCATATCCCCGCCAGTCCCTCCAGAGCCTCAGCAATCCCTTCTCTTTCTCCTGATTCCTGGCGCAGCACCAGGCTCTCTTGGTAACAGGCGGCCATCTGTTGATACTTGCCCTGAGAGAATGCCACGCGCCCGAGAATAACGAGGGTATGGGCGCTACCTCCTTTATCGCCTAGCTTCTGGCGCAGTGACAGGCTTTCTTCACACAGCCTGCTCGCATGCTCATGGTCTCCCTGTTCCAGACTTATCATGCCCAGATTGGTGAGAACTGCGGCGATACCCCGCATATCGCCCATGTCCCTGAACAGAGCTAAGCTCTCTTCACAGAGTGCCCTAGCCCGTTCGTGGTTTCCCTGATAGAGGTTCATGAGGCCTAAACTGGAAAGAACTATTGCGATCCATTGCTTATCCCCAACCTCGCGCAACAGTGGAAGACTTTCTTCATAGCGGGCGGTTGCTTGTTCGTAGTCACCCTCTCTCAGCGCTCCGTTGCCAAGGATAGACAGTGTAGAGGCAATCCCTTTCTTATCATACAATGTCCTCCACACGTCCAAACTCTCCTCGACCAAGCTTTTTGCGCGCGTGGAGTCACCCTGGTGGGCCGCGATGATAGCGGTTACCCTGAGCACCTTTGCGCGTAATGTTGTACGAACTGGGAGTTCCGCCAGCGTACGATCCAACCATTGACGTCCCTCGCTCAAATGACCATGTAGTAACCAGAAGGACCAGATAGAGGCAGCTATCCTGGCGGCTGCTTCTCCCTCATTCTGCTCAAGTGACCATCGCAGTGCTGCTCGCAGGTTATCATGCTCTGCCTCTAAGCGATCGAGCCATGCTGCCTGCTGTCTCCCCACGAGTTCTTGTTCTGCTTGCTCTGCAAGCCCCAGATACCAGTCCCGATGGCGTCTACGCAAGCTCACCACTTCTCCCATCTCCTCCAACTTATCCCGTCCATACTGCTGAATTATCTCCAGTAGTCGGTATCGCACTTCACCACCCCGCTCCTGCATGTGTACCAGTGACTGATCTATCAGGTGTGAGAGCAGTTCAAGAACATCTTCCTCTTCGATCCCCTCACCCGCGCAAATGGCTTCTGCGGCCTCCAGGGTACAACCACCAGCAAAGGCACAAAGCCGACAGAACAACGTTCGCTCCTGTTCCGACAGCAGGCCATAGCTCCAATCCATCGTCGCCTGCAAGGTTTGATGTCGAGGCAATGCTGTTCGGCTGCCGCCTGTTAACAGGCGGCATGCGTCATTCAGCCGTGCAGCGATTTGCTTCACCGAGAGTACTTTCACCCGCCCTGCTGCCAGCTCGATTGCGAGTGGCAGTCCATCCAGGCGGACGCAGATCTCCGCGATGGCGCGGGCATTGGCTGGGGTGATCTGGAAGTCGGGCTTGCTGGCCTGTGCCCGCTCGAGAAACAGCGCCACACCTGCATACTGTATGGGGATCTCGCTATCGGCGAGACGCCTCAGGTCAGGGAGGGCTAATGGCGCGACCGAGTACTCCTGCTCACCCTGCACATGTAGAATGGTGCGACTGGTCACAAGGATCTTGAGCTGCGGGCAGTTGGCTACCATCTCCGCAAGCAGAGGCGCTACCACTACCACCTGTTCAAAGTTGTCGAGAACGAGCAGCATGTGCTGCTTGCGGAGGTGCGTTTGCAGTTGCTCTTGCACGGACCGCTCCCTGGTTTCTCTGAGGCCAAGCGTTTGAGCGAGCGTAGGCAGAACGAACTCGGGGTCGCTGATCAGGGCCAGGGAGACGAAGCAGACGCCATCGGCAAAGTCGTGGAGTAATGCGGTCGCCACTTGCACTGCCAAGCGGGTTTTGCCAATGCCACCTGCGCCGGTGAGTGTCAGCAGGCGTATGTCTGGCCGTCGCAGGAGCATCGAGACTGTCTGTATGTCAAGCTCACGTCCAATGAGTGGTGTGAGTGGTGCAGGGAGATGGTACCTGGAAAGAGGTATGCGCTCATCTGGCGATGGTTGTGGAAACATGACGATGTTATCCTGCATGCCTGGCCCCTTCTTTACAGAAACTCTTTTCCCTGGTTACCTACCTATTTTTTTACATGATCAGCAGTATATCACAGGTCGAGTTTCCGATAACAGGTAGGAATACTTAGGAATGCCGGTTTGATTGTTTAAAATGCGCGGATTACCCCGCGCAATTTGCTCTTGACATTGTACTGAAAATCATTACAATAAACCCATGAAGGAATTGAGTATTTTAGCACTGGTATGGGATAGTTTTAATGAGGCACATATATGGGAGCGCCATCAGTTGACACGCGCTGAGGTTGAGGAGGTAGCATATGGCCCGGCTGAAAATCTGTACGTACGCCACACGTATGGAGGCCGATTTTTAGTCATTGGACCAAAAGCAGACAGACGACTCCTGGTCCTGATTTTAGCACCCAAGGGATCAGGGAAATATTACCCGGTCAGTGCGCGACCAGCAGATAGGAAAGAGCGCCGCGAATACAGAGAATGGAAAGCAGGTACACAACAATGAGCGATACATCAGCATACCATGGGCCAGAGTATCCCACAGAAGCACACGGCTCAATCCCAGCTTTCAACAGCTACGAAGAAGAAGCCAATTTCTGGGATACCCACAGCATCACCGACTTTACAGAAGAAACCGAGCCAGTAAAGGTACGTGCAACACGTGGTCTCTCCGCAAACATACAGGTACGATTTGACCCAGAAACCGACCACGAATTAGAGGCAATAGCACGTGAGCGCGGCATGAAGAAGGCCACGTTAATACGCACTTGGATATTAGAACGACTGCGCCAGGACCGGAACCGCCACGCTTCCTAGAAAAGGGAAACCTATACTTAGGGATTCAAAAAGAATTAAGTATCCGGACTTTCCCTCCAGACTGTTCTCGTGAGTATAGCACAGTCTCTTGGGTAATTTAATCTTTTTGCTTCCCTTACTCGATGTACAACCGGGCCCAGATGATCTGATCATCTTGAATACCCTGGATGGTCACTCCCCTCACAGTGAACTTCTTCCCATTGGTCTGGGTTCCATGATAGTGCAGCTCGGCCCATACAGTGTCTCCTTCTGCCACCTCGTTCAGAATCTCTACCTGTATATCTGGAATCGTCGTGAAGAAGAAGCTCCAGTTTTTCCGCACACCTGCCTGACCGGTGAAATTTCTTTCCGGGTGGAAAGGCTGTTCACTGCGATAGTCAGGCGCGAAACACGCCACCATCGCTTCAAGATCGTGGCGATTCGCGTCCTGTATCATTCGTTCGAATACTACTTTAGGAGACGATTGCGTTTGCGCACCCTGCACTTGTTCTTCTAACATTGGAAACCCTCTCTTCCTTCTCCTTTCGTCCTGCCTAACGCGAAGCGTAGCCGCGATCAAGCGGCGTTGGCAGGACGGATAGGTGCCTAAGTATGGAACTTATCTATTCTCAGAACTCATTCGTTGGCATGCGATCTTTCTCTAGATGCACCTGCTCGGGCTCGCTCATCACTTAAAGCAGCTCCAGCACTCGTGACAGCCCGGCGAGCAACCTCCTCCATCGTAGTCTGTTGGATCCCAAAGGCGCGAGCAGTGTCAGCCATATCGTAACGGAGATTCACCGTATCCATATAGATGCCGTTGCGTATCAAGCGACTCATAGTCGGATTGATCGGCTGCATCAGGATAGACATGACGCGCATCATAAGCAGAGGGATATGGCCCTTTTTCGCCTGGCGCTCGCTTGTGCGTTCAAAGATCTCCGCCACCTGGTTCATGGTCAGGTTCTCCGGCCCACCAACCTCGATCACGGTGTTGCGCGCATGAGCATCATCCAACCCGATGCTGACAAAACGCGCAACATCCTCCACCGACACAAAATTGATCGGATTGTTGCCACGCCCAAAGATGGTGGTCTTGCCCTGCTCCCGTATGGGCTGGCCGATCAACTGGGTCCAGAGCTCCATATATGCACTAGGGCGGAGGATAGTGAAGTTCAGGCCACTGGCTCGCAGATACTCCTCTGTACGGTGTTTGATGCGAAAGAACTCCAGTGGAGAATCGGGACTTGCGCCCAGAACGGAGACAAAAATGAAGTGTTTCACGCCAGCAGCTTTAGCTGCATCGATCAGGTGTCGATTACCCATGTCATCAACCGTCTGGGGATTATTGTCGCCCTTTCCGTCGAGAGCATGCGCGGCAGCCAGCACCTGCTCAACTCCCTGGCAGGCACTCGCAAGAGAGGCGGGATCTCGGAGGTCGCCGCTCACAATTTCCACCCCCTGTTGCTTCAGGTGCGCAAGGCCGAGCGGGTTCCTGGTCATTACCCGTATCGATTTGCCCTGCTCGCGCAGATGCTGGACGACAACGCTGCCGAGACGGCCACTGGCCCCAACGATCAATATCATATCTGATTCCTTTCTCGCACTCTTCATTATTATGATGGATACGCCCTGATAGTGCTATTCCTGTTGGAAGTATAGATGACCCAGCTTGCTTTTACCATGAGGAAGAGGCACATCTTTCTCACATATTTCTTCACCCCGGTTGATGTGCTATCATAGAGTGGAAGGGGAAAAGCATCAGAGGACAAGGTATCTATGCAGGAACAGAGCAGCTTCGGCGCGCTTCTCAAGCACTATCGCCTGACGGCAGGTCTCTCACAGGA
>WNGL01001046.1_pt1 | contig 40904 bp, 37 predicted proteins | sample 5400591 | NCBI WGS metagenome assembly WNGL01 (sample SAMN13153377, study PRJNA577476) | soil metagenome | isolation source: 80 cm soil or saprolite under Garry oak tree replicate 1 | place: USA:California | collected 2016-06-15
GCGGGCACATTCAGATTGACAGGGCCGGTAAGAGCGACCGTATTCAAGGCATTTACAACTGCGCTTTCATCGTCCATCAAACGGTCGCCGGCGACAAAAAAGTTGCCATTCTTCCCAGGCAGCGGCCCGCTCAAGCCGCCTTCCACAAACCGCCGGTTTAGCTCCGGCTTCGTACCTGCAAAGGCGTTTCGCGCGTCGAAAACGGAATTTCTCGCGAAAAATGCGGCGCTGCCATAGTACCGATGGTGGTGTCCGTGTTTTGTGGTGATTTCCGCTCTTGCGCTGCCGGGATGTTGAAACTCCGCTGAATACGGATTGCGATTGATTTTCACGGTTCGGATGGCCGTGGCTGGCATGTCGAGATCTCCGCCCTCCATGCCATCGACAACGATCGATGTTCCTTCGCTGCCTTGTGCTGCGGCCGACGTAAATGTGTTGATGAATGGCAGGAGATAATCGATTGCAAGAGGGAGTCCGGTGAAAAAGGTTTCGTCTATTTTCATTGAATAGCTGTTGCTTTCCGGAGAAACCCTGTCATCACTGGTATCGGGTCTTACGGTGACCTCCTCCTCTACCGTTCGTAATTTCAGCTTGATCTTCAACGAGCTCGGCCTGTCTGTTCCTACTTGGATCTGGTTCTGATAAGTCTCAAAGCCGCTAGCTTCGACCTGAAGAAGGTAATTGCCCTGCGCAAGTTGGGACAGGATGAAGGTCCCATCTTCAGCGGTGACTGTCTCTTCTTTCGCCTGGGTTTCTTGATTAACCAGAGTCACCTTTACTCCCGCAAGCGCTGCCCCGTTCGTTCCTTGGACTTTACCCGTCACGCTCGCGTTGTCCTGCGCCGTGAGAAAGAGCGGGCAAATCAAAATGGAAAGCACCGCACAAAGCGCGAACGATAATCCTTTCGCCATGTTCGTTTCGGGCCTCGTAACTATTTCCCGGGCTCGTCGAATTTCAGCGTGGGAGTTCATTGCCGACTCCGTTTATAAGCTGCCCGACCGGTTGTTGCCCACCCACGCGAACTTGCCTCCACCGGACCAGCGTTAACGTAGACCGCGGGCTGGAGCACGGAAACGGCGGCACTCATCATCGTGACCGTCATGGTGCTCATCTCGTACCGCCGAGGGGAATTGAGGGCTGATGGCGAGCGTCAGGCCGCAGAAGCACGCGATCCCGTCTCTCCACACATCTCTGGGTTTGCGGAGCCAGCCTCATGAAACTCGATGAAACCGCTTGTAATGCATGCCAGTCCAAAGCGGTGCGGACAATCTCATCCAAAGAGGAATGCCGCGGCTTCCATCCCAGGAGTTGCTCAGCTCTGCTTCCGAGGGCGACAAGCTCGGGGGGATCGCCCGGCCGGCGCCCCCCTTCCCGGAGAGGCACCCGGCAACCGCTCACTCGCTCCACTGCCGCGACAACTTCGCGAACCGAGTGCCCGCTCCCGGTGCCCAGGTTCAGGGCAGTACTCTTCTCCCCTTTGAGCAAGTGCAGCAGCCCGAGGACATGTGCTTCGGCCAGATCTGTGACGTGGATATAGTCTCGGATAGCTGTGCCATCGGGTGTGGGATAGTCCGTGCCATAAATTTCCAGATAGGGTCGTTCTCCAACAGCAGCCTGAATCGCGAGCGGGATGAGATGTGTCTCAGGCTCATGGGTCTCCCCGATTTCACATTTTGGGTCAGCACCTGCCGCATTGAAATAGCGCAAGGCCAGCCAGCGCAGCCCGTACGCTTCGCCATACCAGTGCAGAATGCGCTCAACTATGCGCTTTGATTCTCCGTAGGGGTTGATGGGATTCTGAAGGTGATCCTCTGGAATGGGGGTGCGCTCGGGAATGCCGTATGTTGCGCAGCTCGAGGAAAAGACAATGTGCTTCACGCCGGCGTCCACCATGGCATCGAAGAGTCGCAACGCGTTGGTCACATTGTTGCGGAAGTACTGGCGCGGACGTTTCATGGATTCGCCGACATAAGCGCACGCCGCGAAGTGGATTACGGCGCGCACGCGGTAGTTTTTGAGCGTATCGCGAATTAGCATGGAGTCCCCGAGGTCCCCCTGGACCAGCGGTCCCCATTTCACGTTCGAGCGGTGGCCTGTTACGAGATTGTCCAGGACGACGGGCTCGAACCCCGAGCGCGCCAGTGCTTTCGCAGTGTGAGATCCAATGTAGCCCGCGCCTCCTGTGACGAGCACTCGCATGGTCTGCGACTCCGCCGGGTAAAAAAAATTCCGCCTCAACCAGTCGGCTGGGACGGACAAAGCCCCCCTGTCTACTCGGCGGCGTCCCTCTCGCGTGCTAACGTAGCGGCGCGCTGATGAGGTGTCAATTCTCCGAACGATATAACCTGGCGGGTTAGTACGCGGTGGGATCCGCTCGCGCAAGATACAAGTTCAGGATAGGGATTAGGTGGCGTGTCGTAACCCGGCAGGCTAGTACGCGGTGAGTTCACTGGATGAGATACGTTAGGATGATGTTAAGACAAAGTAGAAATTAAATGACATATTGCAGGCCAATTTTGTACCCGCCGCCAGACGGGGAACGGTTAATCCAGCGCACCTGAACGAGTGTGGGGACCTCGACGGGCATCCGAATAAGGCGAAGCTGGCCCTGCAGGAGAGTCGACATCTTGGGCGCATGCGCGGTCAGAATACAGAAGCCTCCGTCAGAGATATCCTTCACCTTTCCCCGAACGACGCGCGATTTTTGGGGACTGCGAAGCTGTGCCAACTCGTTACCCTGGAACGCCCCTCCCGTTGGGTACCGCGGATAGGCTCGCCGTTTCCTTGATGCTGCGCGCATTTGTGTGCAGTCTAGCGCACGTTCCGGGTCCTGAAGAATGAACGATGGATGAATTGATGATGCTACGCGTGAGAATTTTTCCCGTTCATGGCGCTCCCGACCTGTAAAACTTTCGCGAAGATGCCGGATCGATGCTCGACGCCCATCTTCATCATGACGGTTCGCAAGAAAGCCTTGGCCGTATTCGGACTAATGTCCATCCTGCCGGCAATCTGCTTGGTATCGAGACCGCGCAGCAGGAATTCGATAGCCTCGGCTTCTCTTGGTGTGAGGTGAAACGTCTGCACCACTTGCGAAAGATCGATCCGTCCGCGATTATTCCTTTCGAATAGAATTACCATCGCGGGTTTCCGGCCATTCCCCAGACGAGACTTCACCGGGAAGATGTCCAGTTGGTAGCATCTTTGTCCCGATGCAACTTCACTGGTAGGTTTCGAATGGGAAAAGCCATTTTGGCTCGGGAGCAGGGACCGAACCTGATTTAGGAGAAACGTGTTAAAGCGTTTGTGTTTGCGTGGGTATTCTGGATAGCTAAGGATAGAAACTGCCTCTTCGTTGACATAAAGGTGGCGTGACGAAGCGTCGAGCAGGACAAATCCCGTACCATCGGGATGGGTCTTCTCCCGCTTTGTTTCAGCCTGCCTCACTGTCTCAACAACCACCTTCGGCGGGCCTTTGGGCAAATAACCTCGCCGATATGTATGCCGATATCTCTGCTCTTTGCCAACCCCCTTGGTTGATGCGGCCCGCCCCGGCCAAGACTCGCACCCGTAAACGTGAAGCCGAACGCTTATCCTCCGGATAGCGCTACTCCGTCGCTGCTTAGGAGAGCGGCTGCCCGGAGCGTTAAACGCGAGTAAGGTAATCGCCCCACCTGACCCTGACAATCAGGTATTCACCTTATATCAAGATAGGAAAGTACACGCAAGTTTTCTATACAGTCTTGCTGCGCGATTTTTCTCTGCCGGCAAGCTATTTAGGTGGCGCGCCCGGAGAGATTCGAACTCCCGACCTTCTGGTTCGTAGCCAGACGCTCTATCCAGCTGAGCTACGGGCGCGTCGTGTTCTTTCCCTGTCATTATAAACAGCTTACGCAAGACATTCAACGCCACGATTTTCGGTGCAAATCGGTGCGTTCGGTGCAATTGAAGGGGTTCGAGCCGGAAGTGCAAACCCAATCCCCGTTTGTTCTGTGACCATTTTGCGGTACTTCACATCGTCTCTAATCTGCGAGTATTCGTCCGTCATGCTCTTCCCAGCGTGACCAAGCCAGAATTGCGTCAGGTCATCTGGAACGTGGCTCTTTCGCAGAAACGTGTTGCGGAATCTGCGGAAGGCGTGGTTTCCCGCAGTTTCGTCCCCGGTTCTTGGGTCAGTCCAACCCAACTCCTTTAGGCCAGGATGCAGGTGGCGGTTCAAGATGTTCGAGTCCGAGAGCGGCTTTCCCCTCCGAGAGGCGAACAACAAGCCTGACGTACGTGAGCCGATGAACTCCTTGAGCATCTTGACGACAGAAGAGTGGAGATCGATATCTCGGTAGGCGTTGTCCGTCTTGAGATAATCTTCCAGCTTGCACTTGCGAACCTTCTGTCGGACGAGAACGGTTGAAAAGTCATCAGCAAAGTGTTTGTCAATCTCCAGACCAAGCACTTCACCAATTCTCATGCCCAATGCAGCCGCCAGAATGTAAATCATCTGGACGTACTTCTTGGCACGGTCAACCAACCCCGTCACCGTCTCGCCGTCGAAGGCGGGACGTTTCTGGTTTCTTTTTTCCACGATGGGAAGGTCAAGGTATTCGGCGTCCCAAAACACTGGATACAACTGTTTACGGGTTTTCGGGTCTTTGGCGGACGCGACGACCATTTTGACCACCTTGATGTATTCGTTGGTGCTCTTGGGGCCGAGTTCCCCATTCGCAAGCATCTTGGCAACGAGTCCCTTCACAGGCTCGTTGTCCACGGCGGACAGGGGCAAGTCCCCAAGGGTCGGGAGAAGCCACTTGTCTACGCAGCATCTCCATGTTTCGTAGGTGGACGAAGCCAGTGGTTTACGTTTACGAGTTTGCATGTAGTTCAACCACGACTCCGCCTGTGTGCGGAACGTCGTGCCGAGATTTGAGGCTACAACCCTCTCGAAATGCTCGACAGTGTCGGCTCCGCTGGCTGCGATGATTTCTCTAGCCTTGCGTTTACGTTCGGAATCGGTTAGAAAACCGGGGCCTCTGATGAGACAGATTCTCTCGCGTAGGTATGTTCTCTCTTCTTGGCCCGGCACATCCATCCGAAACCGAACGACATACCACTTACCGCTCTTCTCGATGTAACCATTCTGACCACGTCGGCGGCTCATGCTCTTCCCTCTTCTCCGCTTCCGTGGTGTCGCTTTGGCAACTGTATCAACCAAATCGCCTGACAGCAACGGTCTCTTCTCCAAGCCAACTTCCTTCATCCCATTGAGTCTGCTCCTGCGGTCTTCCTCACTGTTCGTGGCTGGGTTCGCTTGTATGAGTTGGATTTCTCTCGGTGGATTGCAGACCGGCCGCTCCACGTTGCAATTCCATCTGAGCCTTTGTCACCGTGTGCCGGGCGTAGTAAAGCGGGTCATGCTTGTCCTCTGCGCGAAAGTCCGCGATGCGGCGGGTCACTTCCTCGGCGTCGTCGCCGCGGGCGAGGGCGCGTTTGGCGTAGGCCCAATCATGCTCGGATTGGCTCTTGTGGTCGCTGGGCACTGTCCGCTTGCGTTCTTGGTCGTGGCCTAATTGCCGGGGTGTTTCGGGTGAGTCTTCATGAATCGTGAAATCTCGGAGCGTGTAGACCGCATCGCTTTCCTGGCGCGCTTGGACGATAAACTCCTCGGAAAGTTTCCGATTGGCGAATCCCGGTAAGCGGAGGACGCGCGTTGAATCAGTGGCTGCTGGGTCGCCACCGAATTGATTTGCGAGGTTGTGCAGAAGAGACTCTGCTTCTTCCTGCGTCACTCCCGCTACTTTCCACACGACTTGGTGCTTGCCGGGCGAGGTATCGAGGACAAAGTTTGGCGCTGGGGTATCGACTGAATTTCGAATCGCTTCGAGAGTTTCGTCGCCCTTTCTGTCGAGGTCGAGATAGATGTGGCGGATATCCTTTATATTTTGCTTGGTCCGGCTGTACGCGCCGTCCTTAATGGGATTCATTCTCATGAATACGTCGGAACCGCTAGCATTCTGATTGGCGAGCCAAGTTTGAAAGCCGGGGCTCGCTAACGATCGACATACTGTTCCTCCTTCGATGATGTGTGTTTCATTCGAACTCCCTGTCACCGTGGAAAAAACAGCCGGCACGATTTAGCGTGCCGGAGGGTGGGAGCGACCCCACGAACTTTTTGGGCGGCTGAAAGCCGAAAAAGCGGGGTCGCTCCCGCCCGATTTAGTGTTTTTTCCACTGTGACTGTTCCTTTCAGTGCGTTCTCTATCTCCCACGCGTTCAAGAAATTGCTTGCGCCACAGGGTGAAGAAACAGGAGAAGACGAAGGTGGAGTGTGTAGTCCTTACCTTCTTCACCCTTTTCCCTCAGGTTCCTGTTCAGGAACCGCGAACCGGCAAAGCAATTCGGTAGCGAAATGCACGGTGACACGGCGGTTGCTACCGCCAAACTCTTGGCAGATGTCCGCTTGGGTTACTCGTCCGACTTTCCATCCGCGATAGAGATGTTCGAAGCGTTGCCCGGCGAATCGGGTCTTGGCCTGATTACGGAAAATCAGGTCGGCCTCGGTCAGAGACGTGTACCGGCTGAGGTCCCAGGCCTTGCGGATTTGGAAGTATCGGAACAGGTCCGCTGACCGTCCGCAATGCCTAGCGGTTTACCGTGGGGTCCGGGACCGCCAAGCTAGCGGTGGAGAATTCGGCGAGAACTCCCCTCACTTACTAGGGAACATCGAGAAGGGAAAAAGTAAGAAAAAATCTGCAAGGCACAGGCAGTTATATTCCTGTATAATTGAAATGGCGGGCAACCCAATGCGCTATTTACTGGCTGTTGTTAGTCGAAGGGCACCTGAGTCGGAGGCTGTTTGGCAGTATGCTGAGGATGATCGCGGCGCTGCCGCTACCGCACGGGTAGCGAGCCAGGAGAGACAGCGAATCGAGCGCTCAGAACTCATCCGGTGGGGAGAGGTGTCAGCGGCGAAGCTGGCTGGAGGCGAGAACCAGACGAAGCCAGTCGGCGGAACTGCCCAACGAGCCGCGATGCCACTCAACCACAGCCATGGCGATCTGAGATTGACAAGAGAGGGGCGGCTGCCGTATGGTTTTGCGCGGAGATAAAGTTGAAATCGGGAATTCCGGGTAATACAGGACGCCTACGTGCGCGCGTACGAGCATCTCCTAATATGCTGCGGCTTTGCAACTTTCTGGTGTCTCTGGGTTCTCAGACCTGGGCCCGATGGAGTTCTCGTTGAGGAGGAAAAATGAAACGAATCGCTTGGTTGCTAGTAGCTGTTCTGGTTTCCGCGATCTCGCTGTACGCGCAGGACAAAGGCAAAGCGACCACCATGACTGGGTCGCTTTGTAACTCCAAGTGTGTTACACAGAGCGCGGACCATGCGGCCTGCGACCAGAACTGTGCCGATAAGAGCGGAGACATTGTTTTGATTGACGATCACGGTCACGTTTTCAAAATCGCTAACCAGGACAAGGTGATGTCGCTCGTTGGTAAGAAAGTTAAGATGAAGTGCAGGCCGGTCAAAGACAAGAAAGACATGATGTACGTCGACACAGTCAGCATATACGGGTAGTCGCGCGGAATTTCCCGGTGGGAGAGCCTGAGATTAGGGTCTCCCACTGGCCAACTGCCGCTACGCCCCTGTTGCAAATTCTTCTTCGTCCTTTCAATCCAGTGATCGCGGTCGCGCTTGTGAGCGATTCCGATATGGAAGGCGGTGTCAGTGCTGATAAAACATGAAGTCCCCGTCTTTCTCACTAACGGCCACCTTCGCGCCGGTTACGCTGGCAGAGCCAGTAGAATAGCACTGTGCCTCATTTTGTGTCCACCGTACATCAAAAACCGTCGCACCTAGTAGCAATTGGACGGGGAAGCAAGTCGCCCGTACCAGCGCGGGAAATCAACACCATAGCAAATCATCGCACTCGGTGCGAAAGATGAGCGCCGCAACGGTTAACCGACAGGCTGTAGGTTCAAATCCTACCCGGGGAGCCAACCTCTGAGTTGTCAATCGGTTGTATAACTCCAGAGCATTCGGTCGTCTACCGAAGGGTTGCTAGTTCGTGGGAACACGTTCCCCTGCGGGTTGGATGGGTTCGCAATCCTGAATCGCGTGCAGAAGAGCGAGACTTTTGCTATCTGAACAAGCTGGGTGCCGTAGGGAAGGTTAGTCTGCCGATTTCTTCCAACCGCGAAAGGCTTCCAGGAGCTCTTCTTTCGCGCGTGGGTTTATGGTTTCCTCAGTGAGTGATCTCAGGGTGCGGATGGTGGCTTGCATCTGTTCGAGATAAATTTTGCACCAGTCACACTTGGAAACATGCTGTTCGAAGCGTTCTCTGTCTGCGGAGGAAAGGGCACCTTCGAAGTAGTCGGTTACGACTTCGACCAACTCCTTGCAGGTTAGTTCGTTCAGGTTCGTTTCCATGCCTGCTTATTCCGCACCGAAATACTGATCGAGCGCCTGCCGCACTTTTGACCGCGCCCGGTGTAGTAGCACCCTCTGATTAGTCTCGCTAACCCCCAAAACGTTGCAGACTTCCTCCGAAGTCCATCCCTGAACGTCGCGGAGGGTGATGACCTCGCGCTGGCTCGGCGGCAGAGCATCCATTGCGGCCTGAGCGTAGGCCTTAACTTCCTGAGAGAGAAGGGATTGTTCCGGATTGGCGCCCCAGTTGCGCGGTTGCGTCACCCAACCGCCGGGCCATTCGGGGTCGTTATCGTTGAACTGGCTCGGGTCCACGGCGGGCTCTCCGTGATCCGATTGCGGGTCGAACATGGCGGAAAACGGGATCATGCGGCCTTCCCTCTCGCCACGCGTCTTTGCCCGGTTGATGAGGATCTGGAAAATCCAAGTCTTCAGCGAGGCACGGCCTTCGAACCTATCCAAGCCTCCTAACACACCCAACCAAGTTTCTTGCACAACCTCTTCCGCGACGGCCTGGCTGCCGACGTACATCCTCGCGACCCGAAGCAGAGAGCCCTGGTGCAAGGTGACGAGGCGAGAGAATGCTGACTCATCTCGACGGCGCAACGCCGCGAGCAGTTCCATCTCTTTGGTTGGGACGCCGAAAGGACCTGGGGGTGATGTATTGCGCGCCTGTGGCCGGATCTCGTTGGCCTGGTAGGTGGGCATTTTCACAGAACTCCCTCAGCTGTGCAATCCGGGATTACCACTGCTCCGCCGGTCGCGACCTTGAATTGGGTATGGTTTGATGTCCAGTTCCGCGAGATAAGACGGAACCAGGGCTGAAAAGATGCAGAAATTCTGCGGCACACCGAACGGGCAGCTCAGGGTTGCGCTGAGGGGAACCCAAGACGTAGACTTCCGTATCCCGAAACTGGAATGCCGAGGGTGAGCAAGTGAGTTTCTTCCGGGAAGTTCAACTAGACGACAACTTCGGCCCTTTCGTCGCCTTTCAGGAGAATTTGGGGTTCGTTCCCAATCTCTTCCGCGCTCAGACATTGTTGCCCCGCGTCTTAGAGGTCCAGGCGCACATTGCGGGCACGGTTCTCCTGAAGGACAAGGCGCTTTCCAGAATACAGAAGGAACAGATCATCCTGATTGTCGCAGCCGCCCGGCAAGACACGTATTGCGTTACTGCACACTGCAAGATTCTGTCTTCCCTTGGCAAGTCGGAATCCCAACTCGACCAGCTCCTGAGTGATTACCGTCACGCTGGCCTCTCGGCAGCCGACGTGGCTTTATTAGACTTCTCTCTCAAGTTGAGCTACCACGCGCCGTCGGTGCGTTCAGGGGATATCGAAGCACTACGCGGGCACGGATTCGACGACGACTCGATCCTGGAGGCCGTCCAAGTAACCGCTCTGGCCCGTTTCCTTTGTACGCTCTCCGCGGGCCTGGCTCCTGAGCCGGACTTTGAGCCTCGGAGGCTTTCTTCAGCCACGAGCAGTCAGCCGCGGGAGGCGGGGTCTCCGAGTTCAGTCGTGCGCGACTCGCACGCCCCTGGTAAAAAGGGGCCGTATTTGCGCGCCGTATATCAGAGCCCGAAGACTTTTGGACCTTTCAGATTTTTTCAGGAGAGCTTTGGCTTCATACCAAACATCTTTCGCGCTCAGACGTTGCGGCCCGACGTGCTCGAGGCGGAGGCGGAAGCCGTCGGCAAGATCCTGCTAACCGAAGATGTTCTCACCCGAGTGCAGAAGGAAAGCATTCTCCTGGTGGTCTCGGCAGCAAACCTTAACTCGTATTGCGTAGCGGTGCATTGCGACATGCTGCGGGGTTTGGGCATACCCTCGGAGGAGTGCGACCAGATCGCGGTGGACCACCACCAGTCCAACCTCTCCGAAGCCGATAGAGCATTACTGGACTTCGCTCTCAAACTTGGAGTACGTCCTGTGGAGTTTTGCCGCGAGGACATAGATCGGCTTCGGAGACATAGTTTCATCGAGGAGCAAGTTCTGGAATCTGTCGTGATGACGGCTCTCACGAATTTCCTGAATACGCTGCAGATGGGGCTGGGTACCGTACCGGATTTTGAGCCGCGACTTGTTTTTGAATCGAAGAAAATGCATCTTTCCCCAGACGTAGCCCGTCTTATCGCAGATAGGTCCGCGCTCTCACTATCGGCGAAGGGAGTCGAGGACCCGGACGCTGGCTCGGTAGCCAAGGCGCGGGAAGGCGGCCTGGAAGCTTTCGAAGAATTGATTCGCCGCCACACGCGGTCTGTGTACCGGATTTTGATGGCGATTCTGGGCGACCCGGAGGAGGCGAAGGACGCGATGCAGGACGCTTTCCTGAACGCATTCAAGCACATTGGCGAATTCCAGGGTCGTTCGAGGTTCTCGACTTGGCTAGTGAGCATTGCCAGAAATACAGCACTCCAACGTCTACGGGATCGGAAAAACATGGAGAGCCTGGATGAAGGTGCGTTAGAGGGAGAGGAGGAGTTTCGCCCGCGGCAGGTGCGTGCTTGGCAGGACAACCCCGAGCAGATGCATTCTAAGACAGAGATCCGAGAACTGGTGGAAATGGGAATTAAGAGACTTCCAGCTAAGTACCGCGTTGTGATGGTCTTGCGGGACATCGAGCAGCTTTCGACTGAGGAGGTTGCCCAGGAGTTGGGCTTAAGTGTTCCCGCTCTCAAGGCGCGCCTATTCCGGGGCCGCTTGATGCTGCGGGAGTCGCTCTCACCTCACTTCACGGCCAGGGCGGGGAGGGCAGGCATATGATCACCTGCGATGAATTCTTCGCCGAGTTCGGAGATTACCTTGAGAATCGAGTTTCGCCGGAGGTCCGTCAGGAACTCGAACTGCATCTCTCCCAGTGCCGCGCCTGCCATGTGCTTTACGATTCCACTCGCAAGACTTTGAAGATAGTGACGGAGAGTAGTTCGTTCGATTTGCCTCAGGACGTCTCGGAGACGATCGTAGACCGTATCATGGCGAAGCTACGCCGCGAGCGCGGCCTGCAACCCTGAATTTATCGTTGAGGCGAAGATGGGCGAAGCTTCGCTCGCCCGGAACGCATCGGGACGCAGTATGACCCTCGGATCCCTGATACAAGCAAGAGTTCCGACTCATCTAGCAGAATTACCCCACTCTAGTTGTAACGAACACGCGCCGGCGCGGACTACAGGGCATGCGGGCAAACTCCATAATCACAAAGACGGAAGGCGTAGCAGAAATGCATCACCCGGGCATGTCCGAAGCGATGGGCGCGGCAGCGATACGGGTGGCTGAGTTCGTCCTGTGCCTGTTATCCGCCTATCTCTTCTATTGCTTCGGGGTGCCCCGCGAAACTTTCGAACTCTCTAAGGAGAATTAACCATGCAGAAGCGCATCGTGTACATCGTAGTTGGTCTCGGAGCCCTCATCGTGGTCTGGGCGTTGTTTCGTCCGGAGAAGCTGTTCGTGAACCGGAAAGTGAACGAAAGCTTGCCGACAACCGCAACCTCAGCGGCATCCATGCCGACGGGGAGAAGCACCATGGCTCCCGCGGCTTTGCTTTCAGGCTCGTTTCACAGCGGCGCGCATGAGACGACAGGAACCGCATCCATCTACCAGCTTGATGGCGGGAAGCGAGTCCTCCGCTTGACGAACTTCAAGACGTCGAATGGGCCGGATGTTCACGTGTATTTGGTTGCGGCAAACGACGCAACGGACAACGACTCGGTGAAAAAGGCCGGGTTCCTCGATCTTGGATCGCTGAAGGGCAATGAAGGCGATCAGAATTACGATCTGCCAACGAATGTCGACCTCAGAAAATATCGTGCGGTCACGATCTGGTGCGCGCGTTTCAACGTCAACTTCGGCACGGCTCCTGTGAAGGAAGGCGTGACGGCAATGAACGAAACGCCGAAGGCTCTTGCCGCCGGGCAATTTCATAAGGGCGCACATGACACCTCGGGGGTCGCGACGATTTATCAAGTCGCAGATGGGAAGCGCGTTCTTCGTTTGACGAACTTCAAGACATCCAACGGGCCGGATGTCCGCGTTTATCTGGTGGCTGCGAACGACGCGATGGACAGCGACACCGTGAAGAAGGCCGGCTTTCTTGAGCTCGGCTCGTTGAAAGGCAACGAAGGCGATCAGAACTACGATCTGCCAGCGAATGCGGATCTTTCGAAATACCGCGCGGTCACGATCTGGTGCGCGCGCTTCAACGTGAACTTCGGCACGGCGCCATTGGTGCAGCAATGAGCACGAACGCAAACCAACCCGGTTCCTGCTGGGAGGTTGCTATCCAGGACGCTCTGCTCGACGTAGCGGCGGCCGTCGCCGCAACAGAACCCCAGGCGGTCGTGTTCCGGGAACAGCCCCCTGTGGCAGTAACCCAGCCTGCACTGAGCCTTCGTTGGGCGGTGCGTGAGCCGGTAGGAGAACCAGTCTAATGCGTAGCGCCGCACAACTCGCGTTGTCGCCCGAATGGAAAAGGCTCGAGGAATCGCGGGATCGCAAAGCCCACTGGAAGCGCTGGGGACCATATCTTAGTGAGCGCCAGTGGGGCACGGTGCGGGAAGACTACAGCGAACACGGCACCGCCTGGGATTATTTCCCGCACGACCAGGCAAGGTCTCGGGCTTACCGCTGGGGTGAAGACGGTTTGGGTGGGATTTCGGATCGCCACCAGAAGATTTGTTTTGCTATTGCGCTTTGGAACGGGCAGGACGCCATTCTGAAAGAGCGTTTGTTCGGCTTGACCGGCAGTGAAGGCAACCACGGCGAAGACGTGAAGGAATACTACTTTTATCTTGACTCCACGCCGACACATTCCTACATGAAGTTTCTCTACAAGTACCCTCAAAAGGCGTTTCCGTATGCCCGGCTCGTCGAAGAAAACCGGCCGCGCGGAAAGCAGGAAACCGAATTCGAGCTTCTTGACACCGGGGTTTTCGACGAAAACCGCTATTTCGACGTCTTCACCGAGTACGCAAAGGCCAATGCGGAAGACATCTTGATCAAGATTACCGCGGTCAATCGTGGCCCGGTCGAAGCGGATCTGTCGATGCTCCCAACCATTTGGTTCCGCAATACATGGTCGTGGGGCCGAGACGATTATCGTCCGTCCTTACGCGCGGCCCAACGTCTCAGCATTCCCAGGGAATACGGTATTCCCGGATCCGGCGTGATCGAGATTCAACACAAGATGTACGGAACGCGTTGGCTCGTTTGCGAAGGAGAACCTGAACTTCTTTTCACCGAAAATGAGACGAATGCCAAGCGGTTATTCGGCGGTGAGAACCGCACGCCCTACGTCAAGGACGGCATCAACGATTACCTCGTCCATGGAAACCCCGGGGCCGTCAATCCTGACAAGACCGGTACGAAAGCTTCGGCGCTCTATCGGCTACGACTTTCCCCCGGCGCCTCGGCAACTTTGCGTTTGCGCCTAACCGACCAGGAGCCCAAGGTCCTTCGCATGTCTGCACCACGGCTTGTCATCGCGGGCGCGCCGAAAACCGAGCTCCTCGGCCAAAGTTTTGAGTCCGTCTTTTCTACTCGCCGCAAAGAAGCCGACGAGTTCTACGCGAAGCGAGCTCCGAAAGGTCTTTCAGAAGACGCGCAGAACGTGCAGCGCCAGGCGTTCGCAGGCTTGCTCTGGTCAAAGCAGTTCTATCACTACGACGTTAACGCCTGGCTCGAAGGCGATCCGGCCGGGCCGCCTCCCGCGGCGAGCCGGCGAAACGGCCGCAACAAAGAATGGGCGCACCTCTACAACGCGGACATTATTTCCATGCCGGACAAGTGGGAATACCCGTGGTATGCGGCATGGGATCTCGCGTTTCATTGCATTCCGCTCGCCCAGATTGATCCGGATTTTGCCAAAGAGCAGCTCACGCTGATGCTGCGAGAATGGTATATGCACCCGAATGGACAATTGCCTGCCTACGAGTGGGCGTTCGGCGATGTGAATCCTCCCGTGCACGCATGGGCTTGCTGGCGCGTGTACAAAATCGAGAAGCGCATTCGTGGCGTTGCCGATCGGGCGTTTCTCGAGCACGCATTTCACAAATTGCTTCTGAACTTTACTTGGTGGGTGAACCGTAAAGATGCTGATGGAATGAATGTGTTCCAGGGCGGCTTCCTTGGGCTCGACAACATCGGCGTATTTGATCGCTCGGCGCCTCTTCCGACCGGCGGGCACATCGAGCAGTCCGACGGCACGAGCTGGATGGGCATGTATTGCCTGAACATGCTGGCGATCGCGCTCGAACTGGCGCGAGAGAACCAGGCGTACGAAGGCGTTGCCAGCAAGTTCTTCGAGCACTTTGTTCACATCTCGCACGCGATGAATGATCTCGGCGGCGAGGGCATCTCTCTGTGGGATGAGCAGGATGGTTTCTACTACGATGTGCTCCATCTGCCCGACGGCGATCACTTTCCGTTGCGTGTGCGCTCGATGGTCGGTCTGATTCCACTTTATGCGGTTGAAACGCTCGAATCCGACATTCTGTGCATGCTGCCAGGATTCAAGCGGCGCATGCAGTGGTTTATTGACAACAAGCCCGAACTCCGCGAGCACATCCGCACGACTGAAGTGCCCGGAGGCGGCACGCGATACCTGCTCTCGATCGTGAATTGCGAACGCCTTCCGAAGGTGCTTCGTTACATGCTTGACGAATCCGAGTTTCTCTCCGACTACGGTATTCGGGCTATTTCTCGGGTGCACCGCGAAAAGCCGTTCATGCTTGAAGCAAATGGAATGTCACATCGCGTGGATTACGAGCCGGCCGAATCATCCACCGGCCTTTTCGGCGGAAACTCTAATTGGCGCGGCCCAATCTGGTTCCCCGTAAACTTCCTGCTGATCGAATCGCTCCAGAAATTCCATCACTTCGTGGGCAACGATGTGCGTGTGGAATATCCGACCGGATCAGGCCAGATGAAAACCCTATGGGAAGTTTCAGCGGAGCTGTCACGTCGTCTGGCACGTATTTTTCTTCGCGACGGCGACGGACGCCGCCCGGTTTTTGGCGAGGCTGAAAAATTTCAGTCTGATGCTTACTGGCGCGATTACGTCCCGTTCCACGAATACTTTCATGGGGACACGGGAAGAGGCGTCGGGGCAAGCCACCAGACGGGTTGGACCGGCCTGGTAGCCAAGTTGATCGAGCAGAGCGGTGAATGACAGGGGCTCGGGAGCGATCCCAGCCGAAAAGGAGGTCGCGATGGACCAAAAAAAACACGCAGACCGAAAGGTCATCACACTCGCGGCCCCGCCGGTGAGCTTTGGACGGGAACTCTGCGGTAACTTGGCCACCGCCGAAAAACGGGAGTGGCTGGTGACAAATGGAATCGGCGGCTTCGCCTCGGGAACAGTCGCCGGAGTTCAGACGCGCCGCTATCATGGATTGCTCGTGGCCGCCTTGAAACCTCCCCTCGGGCGCACGCTGCTTGTTTCGCAGTTGCAGGAGTCCGTCGAATACGACGGGCGTTTCTATGAACTAAGCACCTGCCGGTGGGCTGGCGGCGCAGTCACTACAGGAGGACATCGTCTGATCGAGAGTTTTCGGCTGGATGGAACTACAGCGGTGTGGACGTACGCATGTGCCGATGCACTGATGGAGAAACGCATCTGGATGGAGCAAGGCGTCAACACGACCTACGTCACCTATAAGCAGATTCGCGGTTGTCGGCCGATGGAACTCAAAGTCAAGGCGCTCGTCAACTATCGCGATTACCACGGAAGCACGCACGCAGGCGGCTGGACAATGAATGTTCAGAGCGTCGAGCATGGTTTCCGCGTTGCTGCGTTCGAAGGCGCAACACCCTTCTATCTTTTGGGCTCGTCGGCCAGCGCGGAATCTGCCCACGACTGGTATTACAACTTCGATCTCGATGCGGAGCGCTACCGCGGGCTGGACGACCGCGAAGATCATCTGCATGCGGCGACGTTTCGCGCCACTCTCTCTTTCGGTGCCTCGCTCACAATTGTCGCAAGCACGGAAGCCGCACCGGAGCTGGACGGAGAAACAGCCTTTCAAAGACGGATGGCGCACGAGCAATTCCTCGCAAGTCGATGGGATGCTGCGAACCCGGAGATTGTGAATGATATTCCCGCGTGGATTCGCCAGCTCGTCCTCGCAGCCGATCAATTCATCGTTAGCCGGCCGCTAGCCGACGACCCCGGCGGGCAAACCGTCATCGCGGGGTACCACTGGTTCGGTGATTGGGGCCGGGACACGATGATCGCACTGCCCGGACTGACGCTCGCCACGGGCCGGCCGGAAATTGCAGCTCGCATTCTCCGCACTTTCGCGCGTTTTGTCGATCGCGGGATGCTGCCGAACGTCTTTCCCGACGCCGGGCAAACGCCTGAATACAACACGGCGGGCGCGGCGCTGTGGTATTTCGAAGCGGTGCGGCAATACGTCGCGGCCGCAAATGATCTCGAGCTCCTGCATGAACTCTTTCCAGTGCTGGGAGAGATCATTGACTGGCACGTCCGCGGAACACGCTACAAGATTCACGTGGATCCTGAAGACGGTTTGCTGTTTGCGGGAGAACCGGGCGTGCAGCTTACCTGGATGGACGCGAAGGTAGGCGATTGGGTCGTCACGCCGCGCATTGGAAAGCCAATCGAAATCAACGCGCTCTGGCTGAATGGGCTCGTGACGATGACACAGTTTGCGCAAATGCTGAAGAAACCGGCTGCCCGGTATGCTTCCCTGGCCAAGCGCACGCGGGCGGGCTTCGCGCGTTTCTGGAATGAGTCAACGCAGTGCTGCTTCGATGTCCTCGACGGACCCGAAGGAAATGACGCGTCGATCCGTCCCAATCAGATATTTGCCGTGTCACTCCCCGAAAGCGCGCTTACGCCGGCGCAGCAGCGCGCCGTCGTGGATACCTGCGGGCGGCACCTACTCACGTCGCACGGCCTCCGCAGCCTTACGACTGATGATCCGAGTTATCGCGGTCGGTATGAGGGTTCACCACTTGAGCGCGACGGAGCGTATCACCAGGGCACAGTTTGGGCCTGGCTCCTGGGACCCTTTGCCCTCGCCCACCTGCGCGTGTACAACGACGCGAAACAAGCCGCGCGGTTTCTCGAACCTCTGGCAGCCCACTTGAATGTACACGGGCTCGGCAGTATCAGCGAGATTTTCGACGGCGACGCACCCTTCGCACCGCGCGGCTGCATCTCGCAGGCTTGGTCGGTCGCGGAAGTGCTTCGCGCATGGATTGCGACGGCCGAGGCGCGCAGAACAATCAAACCGGAAAGGGCAAAGGGTATTAGCGCATAGCGCCTAGGGCCCAGCCCCGAACGAGAATTCAAGGAAAGAAAAAATGAAAGCGATTGCAGTGATTCCAGGTAAGCCGAATAGCATTCATTTGCGGGAAGTGCCCATGCCGAAGCTCGAACAAATCCCGAATGGGCGCGGAGTCCTCGTCAAGCTGACGCGTGTCGGTGTGGACGGCACGGATAAGGAGATCAACGCCGCTGAGTATGGAGCCCCGCCGCCGGGCGACGACTACCTGATTCTCGGCCACGAGAGCTTCGGCCGCGTCGAAGCGGTTGGTCCGAATGTCTGTGAATTTCAGCCCGGCGATTACGTTGCCGCCTCCGTGCGGCGGCCCGGATCCAGCCTCTATGACAAGATTGGCCTGCAGGACATGACTACCGACGACACCTATTTTGAGCGCGGCATCAATCTTCTCCATGGGTACCTAGCGGAATACTACGCAGATTCCGCCGAATACCTGGTCAAGGTGCCGAAAGGGCTCAGCCAGGTCGGAGTGCTACTGGAACCGAGCAGTGTCGCTGAAAAGGCCATCGGCCAGGCCTACGAAGTGCAGCGCCGCCTACGCGTTTGGAGGCCAAAGCGCGCCGCCGTGCTTGGTGCGGGAACGCTCGGCTTGCTTGCCTCACTTTTTCTCCGGCTGCGCGGACTCCAGGTCACGACATTCGGGCTTGCGCCATCGCCCTACCTGAATTCACAACTCCTCGAAGAAATCGGCGTCCGCTATGTCTCGACGAAAACTACAAGTCTGAAGGACGCCTCCGCGAAACACGGCCCCTTTGATTTCATCCTCGAAGGAACTGGTTTTTCGCCGCTCGTATTTGAAGCCATGGAAGTGCTCGCGAAGGATGGCGTCCTGGCCATGGTGAGCATTACCGGCGCGGACCGCAAGATCGAAATCCCGGCCGACCGCATCAACCAGGGATTTGTTCTCGGCAACAAGGTTGCGCTCGGGAGCGTGAATGCGAGCCGCGAAGATTTCGAGAGAGCCGTGCTGGATCTCTCCGAAGCGGAGCTTTCCCATCCCGGTTGGCTGGCCAAGCTGCTGACCCATCCCGTAAAAGGCCTGGCGAATTACGCGGAATTGATCGAGACGCTCACGATGGCGAAGGGTGCGATCAAGGTCTTCTGCGAAGTCGACGGCGACAGGCGCTGATCAACCGTCGTGGTTTCATCAACCGCTCCGGAGAGACCTATGGGGAACACACAACCAAAACGGATCTTGATCCTCGGCGGCGGATTTGCCGGACTTTCCGCAGCGATGGAACTGGAGAAGTCTCTCGCTACGGACCCCGGCATCGAAGTGACAATGGTCAATCGCGAGAATTTCTTCCTCTTCACTCCGATGTTGCACGAAGTAGCAGCCAGCGATTTGGATCTGACCACAATTGTGAACCCGGCGCGGAAGATGCTGCGTCGCGTAAATTTTTTCGCAGGTGAAGTGAAGAGCATCGACCTTTCGTCGAGAAAAGCTGTTGTCGCCCACGGCTTCGACCACCACACCCACACGCTCGATTACGACTACCTCGTTCTTGGCCTCGGCTCGACCACCAATTTCTACGGGCTGCCAGGCCTGCAGGAACGCTCGCTCACAATGAAATCGCTGAGCGATGCGATGCGCTTGCGCAATCACCTGATCGCTCATCTTGAAGAAGCGGCCAGTGAATGCTGCCTGGTGAAGAACCCTCTTCTGACGTTTGTCGTGGCCGGCGGCGGGTTTGCGGGAGTCGAAACGATTGCCGGAATCAACGATTTCGTGCGCGGCGCGCTCAAGACCTACCCGAATCTTCGCGAAGACATGCTGCGAGTCGTGCTGGTTCATCCGGGCGCCGTGATCTTGCCGGAGTTAGGCGAAAAGCTGGGAGCCTACGCGCAGCGCAAGCTCTCCGAACGAAAAGTTGAGGTTTGCGTGAACACGAAGGTCACGGGTGTTACCGACCGAAGCGTGGAGCTCAGCGACGGCACGGTGATTTATACCAACACCCTCGTCTGGACCGCAGGCACGTCGGCAAATCCGCTTCTTCAGGACTTGCCCTGCCGCAAGGACCGCGGGCGTATCGTCGTGAACGAGTACCTCGAAGTTTGTGATTGGACGAACGTCTGGGCGCTGGGTGATTGCGCCGCTATCCCCGATCCAAAAACGGGCGCGTTTTACCCGCCCACAGCACAGCATGCCTTGCGTCAGGGGAAGACCTTGGCGCGCAACCTCGTGGCCGCAATTCGAGGCGGAAACCGGAAGCCGTTCGTCTTCTCGACGATCGGTCAACTCGCTGCGATCGGCCGTCGGACAGGGGTCGCCAACATCTTCGGTATCAACTTCTCCGGGTTCATCGCATGGTGGCTCTGGCGCACGATTTACTTGAGCAAGCTGCCCCGTTTCGAGAAGAAAGTCCGCGTTGCGCTCGATTGGACGCTCGATCTCGTGTTCTCGAAAGACCTCGTGCAGTTCTTGGAGATCAAGGCGCCAGATGTCTCGCGGCGCGAAGAAACTGCGAGCAGTGTGGCGGTGACGAAAGCTGCCGCCGGTGATTGAGCGCTCGCTCCGTTTGAGGCCAAGGCAAGGAAGATCGTGCTCGACGCACTGCAAAAACACTGGCCCGAATATCTGATCGAGGCCGGGTGTCTCGGTGCGTTCATGGTTTCCGCGTGCACGTTTGCCGCAATTCTGGGGCACCCGATGTCGCCCGTTCAGATGTGGTTCATGGCCGGGATGCCCATGCGGTTTGTAATGGGACTTGCAATGGGCCTGACCGCTATCGCGATCATTTATTCACCGTGGGGAAAGCGATCCGGCGCGCACATGAATCCCGCCGTGACTTTCACGTTCTGGCGTCTAGGAAAGATGGAGTCCTGGGACGCCATTTTCTACGTTTTCGGGCAATTCATCGGTGGCATCGCCGGAGTCCTTCTCGTTGGCGCGGTCCTGCACCCGTGGGTTTCTCACCCGTCGGTGAACTACGCCGTCACCCTGCCCGGAGAATACGGCCCGTATGCGGCATTCCTCGCCGAACTTCTGATTTCTTTCCTACTGATGAGTGTCATTCTGATCGCCTCGAACACAGAATCGCTTGCTCGCTACACCGGACTCTTCGCCGGAGCTCTCGTAGCCACTTACATCACGTTCGAAGCCCCGATCTCAGGGATGAGCATGAACCCTGCTCGAACGGTCGGCTCAGCCCTCTCTGCCCATGTGTGGACCGCCTGGTGGATCTACTTCACGGCGCCACCGCTGGGCATGCTGCTTGCGGCTGAGGTGTATGTTCGTGTGCGCGGCGCGCGTGCCGTACTCTGCGCCAAGCTTCACCACCAAAACGATCAGCGCTGCATTTTCCGTTGCGGCTACGCCATGAAGGCGTCTTCCACCGGGTAACCCCGGCATCAAAGATCTCTTGGTTCGTGTGTAACGAACCTGTCCCTGACGGGACTATTGAAATGAGCGGCTAGCAAGTTGAACAGCCTCAAAATTTCGCGGCCGCCGAAATCAAAATAAGAAGAAGGGAGTCATCGATGCATAGGATTCGTGTATCCCGACTCGCGCTGATGGCGTTGTCGTTGACGGTGCCGATGGGGCTGACTTCAGCGAGCGCTTCCGCGCAGATGATGGAGCATTCCCACACATCAAAGCCGTTCACAGGCGTGAAGGCGAACACCGGTACAGTGACCCACACTAGGGTCGACGGGAAGAATGTCCTCACCCTTTCCGACGATTTCAAGGTTCCGGATACCCCTGATCCGCACTGGCAGGTTGTGGATTCCAAGGGCGAGGTCTACCTGCTGGATCGCCTGCAAGCCAAGAACGGCAAGTACAACAAGAGCATCACTCTGCCAGCTTACGTCAAGGATGTTGCCAAGGTTCAGATCTGGTGCGCGTTTGCCGAGACGCTGCTCGGCGAGGCCCCGTTTGATTCTCCGGTTATGTAATTCGTCCTCTGCGCTCGCTGGCTGACCAGAAAGAACGCAGTCAGCCGGCGGGCCTGATGGACTCAAAAGGAAAAGACAATGAAAGCGAAAAAAGTTCTGGCAGTGACGATGGCAATCGCAGGGATGGCACTGGCGGGCACGGCGCAGGCCCAGGTTGCCGACAAGAAATCGCTGACGCTGGATGGGGCAAGAAAGGTGATCGCCGCAGCGGAGGCGTATGCGAAAGAGAACAAGGCGCCTGGTGGCGTCGTAGCGGTCGTAGATGCAGGCGGCAATCTGATGGCGCTCGAGCGCCTGGACGGGACATTTGCTGCCGGTGCGAATATTTCCATCGGGAAGGCCCGCACGGCGGTGCTCTTCCAGAAACCAACCAAAGTATTCGAAGACATTATCAACAAGGGCCGCACAGCCATGGCGGCGCTGCCCGATTCGTTTTTTACGCCTCTCCAGGGCGGAATCCCGGTGCTGCTGGATGGACAGATTATCGGCGGGGTTGGCGTGAGCGGCGCGATGAGCGCAGCACAGGATGAGCAGCTCGCGATTGCCGGCGCAGACGCGGCCAAAAGTTTCGGCGGCGACCCAATGATCACGTCCACTCTGCCCGTCAGCTATTTCACGAAGAAAGAAGTCGAAGCAGCTTTCGACAAGGGCGCGGTTCTATTCGATGGCGAGAAGGGAGCACGCAACTACATGGTGCACGCCAGCCGACGTAAAGCCCCGGGCATGGTCGAAGTGCACACGAGAGATGCAGACATCATTTACGTGCTAAAGGGCTCTGCAACGATCGTCACCGGCGGAACGATGGTGGATGGTAAGCCGATCGCTGCCGACGAAATTCGGGGCCGCGAGATCACTGGCGGTGACGCGCGGCAGCTCGTTCCCGGCGACGTGATGATCATCCCGAACGGCGTACCACACTGGTTCAAGGGTATCGACGGCCCGTTCCTGTACTACGTTGTCAAGGTTCGCTAATTGGCGAGGACGAGACGATGAAGCTGCTCACCCTCCTTTTCACGGCAGTCGCAGTAGTAGCTCTGGCGCCGCTCGAAACAGCAGCGCAGAACTGGGCGGCGCAGCAGCCACCCTACGGTCGGCCGGACGCGACAATTGATCTCCGGACGACCGAAGGCGCGCAGCTTGTCAAAGGCCAGTGGCGCTACAGTGACGTGAAGATTGTCGAGGTCGATTCACGCGGTCCCGGGCCGGACCTGAAGCCCTTCGGAGATCCCAACAAGACGTATGATTACACGCCCCACGCTGGCGCCGCCGATTTCGACGACTCGAAGTGGCCGGTGATTGAGCCGACGACTCTCGATGCGCGCCGCGCGGGCGGCAAGGTGTGCTTCAACTGGTACCGCATCAACATTACGATCCCCGAAAAAGTTGCCGATGTCGCTAGTGCCGGCACTACGGCAGCCTTCGAAATCGTGATCGATGATTACGCGGAGATTTGGGTCAACGGAAAACTGCCGGCTGTTCTCGGTCAAAGCGGCGGCACAGTCGTGAAGGGTTTCAACGCTCCGAATCGAGTCATCCTGACTCACAACGCCCAGCCGGGACAAAAATTCCAAATCGCCGTCTTTGGTTTCAATGGACCGATTTCGAGAAGCCCGATGAATTTTATCTGGGTAAAATCCGCATCGCTCGATTTCTACAAGCCCGGACACGGCACCGGCGCCCAGGAAGTGGAAACGAAAATCATGCGCATGGAACCCGGGCTCGATGCAATCGTCACCCCCGGCACGAAGATTGAAAAGCTCGCCGGCGGGTTTCTTTTCACCGAAGGTCCCGTGTGGGTTCGCGATGGCGGCTACCTGCTATTCAGCGATCCCAACAACAATCTGATTTATCGCTGGTCGCCCGATGATGGTGTGTCCGTATACCGGACGCACAGCGGCTACACCGGAATGAATATCGGCGAGTATGGCCAGCCCGGCTCCAATGGACTCACGCTCGACAAAGAGGGACGCCTCACGATCAATGAGCATGGCAACCGGCGCGTCACGCGGCTCGAGAAGAATGGCCAACTTACGGTGCTCGCTGACAAGTATCAGGGCAAGCGCCTGAACAGCCCGAATGATCTCGTGTATCGCTCGGATGGGGCGCTCTACTTCACCGATCCGCCATTTGGCCTGCCGAAGTTCTTTGATGATCCGCGCAAGGAGTTGCCGTTCAGCGGCGTCTTCTCTCTCGTCAACGGTGAATTGAAGCTCGCCAGCGCAGACTTGACGGGCCCCAATGGCCTGGCCTTCTCGCCTGACGAGAAGTACCTCTACGTGGACGACTGGGACGACAAGCGCAAAGTCATCATGCGGTATGAAGTTCATCCCGACGGCACCTTGTCGAACGGCCAACTTTTTATTGATGCCACGAGTGAGCCGGGAGAGGATGCCTGGGACGGAATGAAAGTCGACCAGCAGGGGAATATCTACGCATCGGGCCCCGGTGGTCTCTGGATCATTTCTCCTGAAGGGAAGCATTTCGGCACGGTCGTCGGGCCCGAGCATCCGCACAACATGGCCTGGGGCGACGAGGATGGGAAGACGCTTTATCTCTGCGCCAAGACTGGGCTGTATCGAATTCGGCTGAATATCCCGGGAATCCGCCCGTAGAGAGAGGAATATTCGATGGAAGTCGCAAGACAGTACGACGTGATCATAATCGGGTCAGGCGCCGGCGGCGGCACGCTTGCCTACAAACTGGCGCCGTCCGGCAAACGCATCCTGCTGCTCGAACGTGGCGACTATGTGGCGCGCGAAAAAGACAACTGGGACAGCCGCGCCGTCAACGTCGACGGCAAGTACCAAACGAAGGAAAAGTGGCGTGACGGGGACGGCAAGGAACTCCACCCGCATACGAATTACTACGTCGGCGGCAATACGAAGTTTTACGGCTCCGCGCTGTTTCGCCTGCGCAAGGAGGATTTCGGAGAGATTCGCCACCATGGAGGCATTTCGCCCGCCTGGCCGATCAGCTATGACGACCTCGAGCCGTACTACACAAAGGCGGAGCAGATCTATCACGTGCACGGCAATCGCAGCGAAGACCCCACAGATCCTGGTTCGAAAGCGCCCTATCCGTACCCCGCAGTCAGCCATGAGCCACGCATGCAGCAATTGAGCGAGGACTTTTCGCGGCTGGGACTGAAGCCGTTTCATGTTCCACTCGGCATCATGCTGGATGAAAAAAATCGCCGCACGAGCCAGTGCATTCGATGCAGCACTTGTGATGGCTATCCGTGCCTCGTGAATGCTAAATCGGACGCGCAAGTGTGCTGCGTGGATCCCGCGCTCGCCCACCCAAATGTCACTCTTTTTACGAATGCTCACGTGCGGCGCCTGGAGACGGGGGGCACGGGACGCGAAGTCTCCAAGGTAATTGTGGAGCGGAACGGCACAGTAGAAGAATACTCAGCCAGTATCGTCGTGGTTTCCTGCGGCGCCATCAACTCCGCCGCACTTCTCCTGCGGTCTGAGAATGACAAGCATCCTCGAGGCCTTGCCAACTCCTCGGACGTGGTTGGCCGTCACTACATGGGCCACGTGAATTCGGTCCTGATGGCCATTTCGAAGTGCCCGAATCCAACCGTATTCCAGAAGACTCTCGCGGTGAACGACTACTACTTCGGCTCCAAGGAATGGAATTTCCCCATGGGTCACATCTCTTTCGTCGGAAAGCTCGACGGCGTGGCTCTCTCGGGCGGAGCACCGGCAATTGCGCCGGGCTGGACACTGGATCTCATGGCAACGCATTCGCTCGATTTCTGGCTCACGTCGGAAGACTTGCCCGATCCGAACAACCGCGTGACCGTAGATCGTGAAGGGAAAATAGTTCTCAAATACAAAGTCAATAATGACGAGGGACATAAGCGGCTGATCGCCAAGCTCGAAAGCTTGATGAAGCAGCAGACCAAGTGCAACATTCATGGACATGAATGTCACGAAGGTCTCTTCGCGCGAAACTTGTTCGTGGGACAGCGGATTCCGCTGGCAGGTGTGGCACACCAGAACGGCACGATTCGCTTCGGGCGCGACCTGAAGTCTTCCGCACTTGACGCAAATTGCAAGGCGCATGACGTTGATAACCTGTATGTGGTTGACGGCAGTTTCTTTCCGTCAAGCGGAGCCGTCAACCCTGCGTTGACAATCATGGCGAATGCGCTTCGCGTGGGTGATCACCTGCTCGAGAGGCTGCAATAAGAACGGAGAGCAATGAAATTCGACGCAATCGTCATTGGGTCAGGCCAAGCCGGAAATCCACTGTCGCAAAGGTTCGCGGACCTTGGATGGAAAGTGGCCCTCCTTGAGCGAGGAAATCTTGGCGGAACTTGCATCAACACAGGTTGTACTCCAACGAAGACCATGGTCGCCTCGGCGCAAGTGGCGCATTACGCCCGCAACGCAGCGAAATGGGGCGTCCACGCCGACAACGTGCACGTAGATTTGCCGACGATCGTGGCGCGAAAAAGGAAAGTTGTTGAGAGCTTTCGCGACGGGCAACAGCGCCGGGTGGACCAGCGTCCGAATCTTCAATTGTTCCGCGGAAACGCACAATTCATCTCTCCGCGGCAGATCCAGGTGGGCAACGATATTCTTGAGAGCGAGAGAATTTTTATTAACACAGGTACGCGCCCGGAAATTCCCAAAATTTCAGGCATGGAAGCGGTGTCTTGCCTCACCAACGCAAGCATCATGGAACTGCAGGAGCTTCCGAAACATCTGCTCGTGCTTGGGGGTGGCTACATCGGCCTCGAGTTCGGGCAAATGTTCCGCCGTTTCGGTAGCCGCGTCACGATCGTGCATCGCGGAGATCGAGTCCTCTCACGGGAAGACCCTGACATCGTGGAGGAATTGCAGAAGGCCCTCGTGGCCGAGGGAATTTCGCTTCAGCTCAATGCCAGCACAACTCGCGTTGAAAATCGCAGTGGTGAAATCGCGTTGACGGTGGAGACAAAGCAGCGTCCGGTGACGCTGGTCGGATCTCATCTCCTTGCCGCCACTGGACGCCGCCCCAACACGGATGATCTGTGCCTGGACAAAGCGGGAGTAGCCGTGGACTCGCACGGCTATGTCAAAGTGAATGGCCGACTGGAAACCGGCGTACCTGGAATCTGGGCGCTCGGTGACGTGAAAGGCGGGCCCGCCTTCACACATATCTCCTACAACGACTACCAAATTGCCTACGCGAACATCATTGAAGGAAAGAATCTGACGACTGAGAACCGATATCTTCCTTATTCGCTTTTCACCGACCCGCAACTCGGCCGCGTCGGTATGACGGAGAAAGAAGCTCGCGCCACGGGCCAGAAGTTGAAGATTGGTTCGTACGCGATGGCAAACGTGGCCCGCGCGATCGAGCGCGATGAGACCGCAGGCTTAATGAAAATCATCGTGGACGCTGCAAGTGATCGAATCCTGGGTGCCGCAATTTTGGGGATCGAAGGCGGCGAACTTGTGCAGACCCTAGGCGCACTGATGCTAGCCGGCGCTCCATACACGGTTCTTAAGGGGGCAGTGTTCATCCACCCGACTCTAGCCGAGGGTTTCTTCGGTCTGATGGAAGCCGTCAAGGCGGTCAACTGAAGGCGGGTATGGGCAGGAAACTTTCGAGCCTTCCTAAATGCGCGGGCCAATGCAATCGAGTTGATTGATGAGAATCATTCGCAGACGCGAAGTATCGCCGGGAACAAGTCTGGCGCTCTGGCTGGCGCTGATCCTTGCCTTCGCTGCATCTCCTGCGCGGGCGCAGCAATCCGTCACTCCGGCTCGCATCGATCGAGTCACGGCAGTGGGCATGGTTGTGGCGGACATGGACCGCTCGGTGGAGTTCTATTCGCAGGTTCTGACCTTTGAAAAGGTCTCGGACGTGGAAGTCTGGGGCGATGATTATGAGCATCTCGAAGGGCTGTTCGGCGTGCGAACACGCGTGGTGCGGATGCGTCTCGGCGACGAGTTCATCGAGCTGACTGAGTTTCTAGCGCCACAGGGCCGGCCGATTCCGGTGGACTCACGCAGCAATGACCGTTGGTTTCAACACATCGCGATCATTACGAGCGACATGGACCGCGCCTACCAAGTCTTGCGCGAACACAAAGTGAGGCATGCCTCGACCGCGCCGCAACTCCTGCCCGCGTACATCAAGAATGCTGCGGGGATCCGAGCGTTCTATTTTCGCGACCCGGACAATCACTTTCTCGAAGTCCTCCAGTTTCCGCCGGACAAGGGCGACCCGAGGTGGCATAAGGCAAGTGACAAGTTATTTCTCGGAATCGACCACACCGCAATCGTCGTCAGCGATACGGACCAGAGCCTGAAGTTTTATCGGGACACGCTGGGCTTGCGGGTCGCGGGCGAAAGCGAGAACTACGGAACCGAGCAGGAACACTTGAACAATGTCTTCGGCGCACGTTTGCGGATCACGAGCCTACGCGCTCCCGCTGGCCCGGGCGTAGAGCTGCTTGAGTACTTGGCTCCGCGCGACGGTCGGCCTATGCCCCCGGACTCGCACGCCGACGATCTATGGGCCTGGCAGACGACAGTCGGTGAGGCTGATGCAGTTCTCGTCGAACAGTTGTTACGGGCCGGTAGATACCACCTGGAATCTAACCGGGCCGTTACCTTCCCGGACCCGACTCTCGGGTTCAGCAAAGCGCTCCTCGTTCGGGACCCGGACGGGCACTTGATACGTCTGATTCAGGACTAATGTGCAGGGGTCCTGAAGCGGGTTTTCGCGAAATGCGACTTTGTTTCTGGTCGTAACAGCATGCATTTGGCGTTTGGCATTGTGCCGACGACTATGGAGGAAGTTGATTGAGGATGAAGGAGACAAATGTTGATCAAGAAAGCGCGGGATTTGACATATGCGGATGTGACTCCCAAGGGCATTTACATGGGTCGGCGGAATTTTCTACTCGGCCTCGCAGCGACGGCCGGCGTCGTGAAAGCGTACGGGGAATTCTCGCATCTGGTGTCCGCCTCTGCCGCCGACTCGACTCCGGTGAAGCTGAATGGCGTCATCAAGGGGCGCTTCAGTACCGAGGAGAAGCAGACTCCCTACAACGATGTGACGCACTACAACAACTTCTATGAATTCGGCACGGGCAAGGGCGATCCAGCCAAGAATGCGAAGAATTTTCAGACGTCGCGGTGGACCGTTTCCATCGAAGGGGAAGTGAAGAAGCCGCGCAAGATCAGCATGGATGAGATTCTGAAGCTAGTTCCGCTTGAGGAGCGCATCTACCGCCACCGATGCGTCGAGGCGTGGTCCATCGTTGTGCCGTGGATCGGGTACTCATTTAGCATGCTGGCCAGACTGGTCGAGCCCACTCCTAACGCGAGGTACGTGACGTTCGAAAGCTACTACGACATAAAACAGATGCCGGAAGGACCGTACGCGGGCATCCAATTGCCTTACGTGGAAGGTTTGCGGATCGACGAGGCCATGCACCCGCTGGTGCTGCTGACCATGGGCATGTACGGCGAGACGCTTCCGAATCAGGATGGCGCGCCAGTGCGGGTTGTGATCCCTTGGAAGTATGGTTTCAAGAGCATCAAGTCGCTCGTGCGAATCCGCTTTGTCAGAGATCAGCCTCCGACTACTTGGAATATTTCGAACCCGAATGAATACGGCTTCTATTCGAATGTCAATCCCAACGTGGATCATCCGCGTTGGAGCCAGGCGAAAGAGCGGCGCCTGGGAGAATTCTTCCGGCGGCCCACGCTCATGTTCAACGGGTATGGTGACCAGGTTTCCAGCCTCTACAACGGTATGGACCTGCGGAAATACTACTGAGCGAGGGCTGCGGCGTGAATTCCGTCTTAACAAGCAAGTGGACCAAGGTCACCGTCTTTCTGGTATGCCTCGCACCTGTTGCGTCACTGATCTGGAAGGCCCTGCACGGGGACCTTACGGCCAACCCGATCGAATTCATAACGCACGCGACCGGAGATTGGACTCTGCGGTTCTTGATCATCACACTGGCAATCACTCCGCTGAGGAAGATGCTGCGGTTGCCACAGCTCATCCGTTTCCGCCGGATGCTCGGACTCTTTGCATTCTTCTACGTGTGTCTGCATTTCTCTACGTGGATTGGGCTCGACAAGTTTTTCGATTTTGTCGAGATGTGGAAGGACGTGGAGAAGCGGCGCTTCATCACGGTAGGATTCACTGGATTTGTGCTGCTGATTCCGCTTGCGATCACTTCCACGGCCGGTTCGATTCGCCGCCTCGGTGGCAAGCGGTGGCAGCTGCTCCATCGCGCGATTTATTTCAGCGCGGTGGCCGGTGTGATTCATTACTACTGGCTCGTAAAATCTGACGTGCGCAAGCCGCTGCAATACGCCGGGATGGTCGGACTTTTGCTGGCCTGGCGCCTGGGCGCATGGCTCTACGGTCGTTGGCAGCGGCCCGCCACGACCAGCGTCCCCCGAGAGGAACCTACGACTGCAGGGAACTCGGCGGGTCAATTTGTGTCCATTGCAGATCAAGGATGAAGAGTCTGGCGCGGGGGCGCGGCGATACGCGATACGCGGATAAACTTAACCCGTCCCTGCCTGGCCCAACGCCCGCCGTCCATTGAGAGACGCCATAAAGCGCGCAGAACTCGCAGGTCCTGAACCAGCGGGGGGCGGGTTTGGAGCTGGCACACTCGGAGAGTAGTTGTGAGACGGGCAACTTTCCTGTTGCGGATTGTCGAGGCGTGCCGATTTCATTCCCCCTTTGCACTCCCCCATTTATGCAAGTTCCGCCGCCGATTAACGCAAGATGCGTTCATTTCTGCCGGCCATTTAAGAAAGCAAAGGCCAGAGTGCGCCTACAGCCCCCCAGTTGCACCAAAGGCGCTAATAAACCATTAAAACTGCGCCGGGAAACAACCAAGAGAAACTGTCGTTCTGAATCGTAAGGCGTGACATTCTGCATGTAACCGGCATATCCGTACCCTGCACACTTTGTCGGGGAGAAAGCACCAAAACAGGACTTATTGCACCAGGGATTCTTCCTATTGCCACACTTGACCTCCACCCGCTGCGCGCAGCCGCAAATCGAGCGAGATGCATCCACCTCGCTTGGGCATTCGGGCGTGCGTCCAAAACGCGTCCAAAACTATGGTGTAGTGTCTGAGAATTTCGCTGGAAAGCGGGGCAAAGGCAATACAATCAATGGGACTTAGCGTTGACCCATCGGGCTCATAACCCGAAGGTCGTCCCCGCAAACAATCTTCCGCGATTGTAGACTCAAGCCTGTGCCCTTCCAGTTGGGCCTGATTTGGTGTGATAGTCTCGGTGCAACGTCGGTGCAATTAGAGAGGGGAAAGAACCCAACATGCTCCCGTAAGCGACGCCAGGGAGGCCGTTTAGAGTTTTGGCTCAGTTGGTTCGTAGCCAGACGCTCTATCCAACTGAGCTACGGGCGCGTTTGCAGCCTCCCGGAGATTCTCCGGGGGCGCTGTTGGTGAAATCTTAGCATAAGCAGACGAAGCGGCAAAACACGGGGCAACCCGTCCGCGAAATGATGGGCGCCTTCAGGAATCGTGCGTTTTCAAGAAGGATCCGTCGCGTGGCTTCGCGCCCAACAGGAGAGTTTGCTGGCCAGCACAACGGATGGCTTCAGGCGCCCCGCACCGGGCTTTTGGCAGCGGCGGCCGGTGAAATCAAGCGGTTGATGAAATACGCGCAAACCGCAGCCAGGCCGGCCAGCACAGTCCCTTCCGCGTAGCGCCCAAAACAAATCTTTCCAATCCCAAACAGCGCCGCGTACACCATCATGCAGCCCACCAGCCACGACAGCAGATTCCGTCCCAGGTCGCGGGTCGGCTGAATTTCAGGCGCCTGCGAGGCGATGGTCTTCCAGCCGGCCACGTGGGGACGAACTTTGCGATAGAACGCCACGAGAACGTCGTTTGGCTCTGGGGGAGTCAGCAGCGTCACGGCAACCCACACCAGTGTCGTCACGCCGGTGGTGACCAGCGTGGTCTTGGCGAACACCACGGACGCGGAACCCATAAACGGCTCCGTTCGCCCCAGCAGCCACATCCAGGGTTTCTGGACGTGCAGCAGCAGCGTCACGGCCATCGCTGTGATCATCGCTGCAATCTCGCTCCAGGCATTGACGCGCCACCAGTACCACCGCAGCAGGTAAACTCCGCCGGTGCCTGCGCCGACTTCCAGAACAATTTTCCAGCCCGCCGTAATCGTCACCAGTCGCGCCGAAACCCACGCCGCTGCGATGACCAGCAACAGCGTCACCAGCCGGGAAATATTCACGTAGTGTGTTTCGCTCGCTCCGCGTTTCAGAAAGCGCCGGTAGAAATCGGACACCAAGTACGAACTGCCCCAGTTGAGCTGCGTAGCGACGGTGGACATGAAAGCGGCCATGAAGCCAGCGAGCAAAATCCCCAGCAGCGCATGCGGCACCCGGGTGGTGGCCACCAGCATATATCCCCGCTCCGGTTGCGCCAGCCCCGGGTAGAGTACGGCCGCGGCGAGCGCTGTCAGAATCCACGGCCACGGACGCAGAGCGTAGTGCGCGACGTTGAACCACAAAACCGAGAGCAACCCGTGGCGTTCATCCCGCGCGCTGAAAATCCGCTGCGCCACATACCCGCCCCCGCCCGGCTCCGCTCCCGGATACCAGAACGCCCACCATTGCACGCTCAAATGCATCAGGAATGTCAGCACCGGCAGCGTCCACAGCGCCTCCGAAGTCCAGCCCCGCGAAAAATCCGGCAGCAGCGCGGTGATGTCGCCTGCTCCCGAGCCCGCCGCGCTTCGCATCATCGCAAGCTTCGCCAGCATCGCGCCCATACCGCCCGCGGCTCGCACACCGTACCACGCCACGCCAATCACAATCCCCATTTTCAGGATGAATTGAAACAGGTCAGTCCAGAGAACTCCCCACAGCCCGCCAAGCGCCACGTAGAATCCCGTGAACGGCATCAGAAAAAAGATGCAAATCGCCAGGCTCGCCGCATCGCTCACGCCCAGCACGGTGCTGACGATACTCACCATCGCCTTGGTTACCCAACCGAGGATCAGGCAGTTCATCAGCAGACCCAGATATATGGCGCGAAACCCGCGAAGAAACGCCGCCGGTCTTCCCGCGTAGCGCAGCTCGGCAAACTGCACGTCGGTAAGCAAGCCCGACCGCCGCCACAGCCGCGCGAACAGGAATACCGTCATCATCCCCGACGGCAGAAAGCTCCACCACAACCAGTTCCCGGCGATTCCTTGGGTGTAAACGAGGCCCGTCACTGCCAGCGGCGTATCGGCCGCAAAGGTCGTCGCGACCATCGAAGTGCCTGCCAGCCACCACGTCACGTCGCGGCCCGAAACGAAATAATCTTCCGTGCTTTGTCCCGAACGGCGACGAAAATAAAGGCCCAGCAGGAGCGTAATCAGCAGGTAACCGGCAATCGCGGCCCAGTCTGCAAGCGCAAGCTTCAAAGGATCCCCCGATTCGTGATGACCATGCGCCCAGTCTCATCACGCTTTGTCGGCGTGTCAATTGAAAACTCTTTGATTCCAGCCGCTCAAAAAAAAACCAATCTCTCCCAAATCCCCCTTGAGGCAATCGCCCGCTCAGGGTACAACGTCGCGCATGCCTACTCGCCGGAATTGCGCTTGCGCGCGGGGGAATGGGAGCAGGGATCGCGCCGTACTGTGGTCGGAAAGGTGAACCAGCCAGAAAAAAAGCCCCGGATATTCAGGGGGTTGAATATCCGGGACCGGGGTTGCGATTGAGGTGGGCCGGAGGAAACTCTTTTTTTCCTAATGTCTTGCGGGAATCGCCAGCAGACAGATTTGCCGCAATTCCTCGTACGAATAAACCATCTGCTCGAACTGTCCGGTCTTCTCCACTTGGCCTAGCCCGGCCATTTGTGACAGCCGCCGCAGTTCTTCTTCGCTCATGCCGAGCAAGGCTGCCGCCCGGCTCTCATGCGAACGGCTTCATTCGACTCACTGACCATAGTGCCGCGGAGCGGTACTTTGAGGTCGCCGATAGAGACTTGAAGGACAACCAACTGGCCCATCCAACTCCTGTATGCGTCTTGCAATTGCCTGTCCCTCGCCATGGATTTGCAACCAACGCGAGTTTGGCGCTGCCTTCGTTCGCTGCCAATGGTACAGGGGGTGCAACTTCATAGGAGGAAAGTACCAGTCGTATATATCTGGAAAGAAAGGGCCTGAGGAGCGGCCAGGGTACGATCGTACCTCTTCCTTGACCCGCTCGGTTCATTGTTTAGCCGCGCCTGAAATGGGACTCTAGTCCCATGACGGCCATCTCCCAAGCGCTGACTGACCCTCTGGTTGCGCCGCTGCTCCGCAAAGCGCAGCGCCGGCATTCCAACGGCCCGGCTGTACCCACCGGAGTAGGCCTTGCACTGGGCGGCGGCTTTGCCCGAGGCTTCGCCCACCTGGGCGTCCTGCAAGTCTTGGAAGAGAACCGCGTGCCCATTTCCTGCATTGCAGGAACGAGTGTGGGAAGCATCCTCGGCGCCGCGTACGCGACCGGAGCGCCGTTGGCGCGCATCATGGCCGTTTGCCGCACGGTCCGCTTCAAGGATTTTGCGCGCTGGCGGATATCCCGTCTGGGGTTGGCAAGCAATGACCGCATCGCCAACCTGGTCCGCGATGTCTTCAACTCCCAGACGTTCGAATCCCTTCTCATCCCCATGGCGGTCTTGGCTACCGACCTGGGTACGGGCGAGCCGGTTGTTTTCCAGCACGGCAACCTGGCAGATGCACTCCGAGCAAGCTGTGCCTTTCCGGGTTTGTTCGAACCGGTCCGCATAGGCACTCGCTGCCTGGCTGACGGAGGCCTTGTGGCGCCGGTCCCGACTCAGGCCGCTCGCGACATGGGCGCCGACTGCGTCATTGGAGTCTCTGTTGGCTCCGACAATTGGGATTCTTCTGTGCCGTCAAGCCTGTTCCAGGTTGTGGCCCGCTCGATTAGCGCCGCGCAAAAGCATCAGACTCAACCCTGGGAATCCTTCGCCGACCTGGTTCTGCAGCCCGACCTTCAAACGATTAATTGGGACGATTTCGCACGCGCCGATGAGGCCATTGCCGCCGGCGTGGCCGCCGCGCGGCAGGCGCTCCCGCGCATCTGGGCCTTGCTCAAGAAATCTTCCGAGACGGCCCGAGAAACGGAAACAAACTCCTGGGAAGCGGGTTCTAGATTATTGGAGGAGGTAATCGTCCGATGATCCGCCTGACTGTGGCGTGGCTCTGTGCAGGTCTTGCCTCTCTCTTCATCTTGTGGCGAGAGAGCGGCGAGAATACCGCCCTTTTCTGTTACCGTATGAGCTCCGGCCTTATACTTGCTGGCCGCCAACGCACCCTTGAGGGGGAGTTCGCTGCGTGCTCGAATTCATACGCCACCTGCTGCACAGACTCTATGACGTCGAAGGACTGATTCGGTGGGGCGGCACGTTTTTGGTTTGCTTCATTGTTTTTATTGAAACCGGTTTTTTCGTCGGCTTCTTCCTTCCCGGTGATTCCCTCCTTGTAACCGCAGGCGTTTTTGCCGGCGCCGGCCACCTTCCCATTGGAACGCTTCTGACCCTGGTGACCCTGTGCGCCATCACCGGCGACCAGCTTGGTTATTGGATTGGACGCAGCGCCGGAAATGCCTTGTACCGCCGCGAAGATTCCTTCTTTTTCCGCCGCAGCCATTTGCGCCGCGCCCACGATTTCTATGAAAAGTACGGCGGAAAGACGGTCATCCTGGCTCGCTTTGTTCCCATCATCAGGACTTTCTGCCCGCCGGTCGCCGGCGCCGCTCAGATGTCTTACACGAGGTATCTCAGCTACGACATCTTTGGGGGAGTCTTCTGGGTCGGAAGCATGATTCTCGGCGGGTACCTTCTCGGCCGCTCCGTCCCCAACATCAACCAGCGCATCCACTGGGTTATCCTCGTCGTCGTTTTCCTTTCTATCCTTCCTGCGATTATTGGCGCACTGCGCGCGCGCCGTTCCTCCGTGGCGCGCCCAGAATAGCCGTGGCGGCTGCGTCCATCCGCGCCCTTATTTTCGACATCGGCGGCGTAATCGTCCGCAGCGACGCCAAGCGCGCCCTCGGCGACCTCGCGGACGGCAGCCTACATTCTCCCGCCGAAGTCGCGCAGCTCATCCGAACCGATCCCCGCTGGCAGGATTGGCAGGAAGGACGCATCGCTCCGCGCGAGTGGCACGCGCATCTCGGCGCGCGGCTCGGCATGACGGTCAGCTTCGCACGGTTCTGCGAAATCTGGAACCGCGCCATTGATCCCGCTCCCATTCTCCCCGGCGAATTCTTCTCGGGTCTCTCCGCGCATTACAAACTCGCTCTTCTTTCCAACACCGACCCTATCCATGTCGCGCATCAGGAGGCCATCTTCTCGTTTTTCCGCTTCTTCCCCACGCGCGTCTATTCCTGCTCCGTTGGACTCACCAAGCCGCATCCCGGCATCTATCGCCGCGTCCTCGATGCCAGTGGCATCCACGCCTCGGAATCGGTTTACATTGACGATGTCGAGGCCTACGTTCTATCGGCCCGGCAAGTGGGAATGCGCGCTATCGTCATCTCCGGTCCCGAGCAACTCAAGGAGAGCTTGCGGGCCCTGGACGTGAAGGTTTGAAATTGCCGCCGGGCGCCGCCAAGACGTTTGCCCCTGAGACCAGGTACCCGGCCTCGCGGACAGGTCAAAACGCCGAAGTTGCGTAAAGATTCCTCGTTCTAGTACTGATACCTGCCCAGAAGGTATGTCAAACCATTCTAAAGCCTCTTATTTATCAATAGATTCCCGCAACTGGGCTGTGCTTGCCTTTGGCGGGAGGCATGCTTATTCCGCAGAGAGGTTCTTTCCGCAGACAGGAGGATGGGGACTATGTCCGAAGATCAAAGCATCGAAATGAGGTCAACAGCCCCGGGGTGGACGCTTCCAGCAATTGTGCTGCTGGGTCTGGTCGCCGCCGCGGGTCTTGTGTTTGGTTGGAAGGCTACGTCACAGCTTGACTCCACCAAGGCAGATGTTGCCGCCCAGGTGGTGAAAATGAGGCAGGGGGTCGACCAGGACTTGTCGGCCATGAAGGGCCAGGTCGCAGACACGCAGAGGGCCAACACCAGTCTGCAGAGCGACCTTAACGTTGTCACCAAGAAGCTTCGCATCACCCAGGGCCAGTTGAAGAAGGCTCGCGAGGAAGCCGCGCAGTTGCACGAAGAGGCGACCCAAAAAATTGACGCTCTCAATACGTCGGTCCAAGGCGAGTTGGCCACCAAGGCCAGCGCCGACGAGTTGAAGAGCACCAATGGCCAGGTGACGGAAGTCCGCGGTGACCTTGACACCACCAAGAAAGACCTGCAGATGGCCAAGAGCGAATTCGGCACGTTGATCGCCCGCAACCATGAGGAAGTCGAAGAGCTTCGCCGCAAGGGCGAGCGCGATTACGTCGAGTTCACTTTGAACGGAAGAGGTAAGCCGGAGAAGATCGGCAACGTCACCGTGGAAATCCGCGGCATCAATGAGAAGCGGCACCAGTTCAGCATCGCTCTCACCGTCGAGGATAAGCGCTACGAGAAGAAGAACCGGGCAGCCAATGAGCCCATCTTCTTCTATATCCAGGGCACGCGTTTGCCGGAAGAGCTGGTTATTAACTCCGTCGGTAAGAACAAAATCGTTGGCTACCTGAGCATCCCCAAGGCCAACCAGCAGCAGGCCAACGGCGCAGGCAGCTAGTCCGAAAATCAAGTCTGCGAAAGGGTCAGTCACGATAAGGCGTGGCAAGCCTCCGAGTCCACGCCGGCAAGCTGAGGGCAGGGTAACCCCCTGCCCTCGACTTTAAGTGGGGCTAGGTCTTTCCATGATAGAGTAGATGTCGAGGGAGCGACATCATCGAGGGCCGGGGATTGTTGCGGTGCTTCGCGGCGTCCTGATCCGATCCACCCCGGCGCGCAGGTGGCTGCGCGTTTTTTCTTGGCGTTTACAGTAGCGCGTGTCCCAGCTCCGTTCAGACGACGCAGTTCTGGGAGGACACCGTGTCAGACTTCTATCAAAGCGGGCTGGTCACTACGCTTCATCGTCTGGGTGAACCCAAGCCCGAGGCATTGGAGCAGCAACTCGAGCGTTTCGCGCAACTCGAGCGTTTCGCGCAAGACCAGCCGGTGGCCCTGATTCTGCCCGCGCTTTCCAGCGAATTTGACAAACCCGCGATGGAAGAGATGCTGGCGCAGCTTTGCCAGATCCGTTACGTAAGCCAGTTCGTCTTCACGCTCGCGCAAACAAGTCCCAGCCAGTTCCGCGAAATCCGTGAGAGACTTTCCCTCCTCCCTGGCGAAGTGCGCTTAGTCTGGAACGACGGCCCTCGCATACAATCTCTTTACCGGCAGCTCGAGAAAAATGGTCTGCAAACCGGTCCGGATGGCAAAGGCCGCTCCTGCTGGATGGCGTACGGTTTTGTTCTTGGAAAGCATCAGGCCGACGTCATCGCCGTGCACGACTGCGACATTGTGAATTACAACCGCGAGCTGCTCGCCCGCCTCTGCTATCCGGTGCTGAATCCGAACCTGAACTTCGAATTCTGCAAGGGCTACTACGCTCGCGTGTCCGACCGGATGCATGGGCGCGTCACGCGGCTGCTTATCACTCCCCTGATTCGCGCGCTGGAGTCCCTGTTCGGCTTCCTGCCCTTCCTCCGTTACTTGGACAGCTTCCGCTACCCGCTCTCCGGCGAGTTCGCCATGCAGGCGGACCTGGCGCGCATCAATCGCATCCCCTCAGACTGGGGATTGGAGATTGGCGTCCTTGCGGAGATTTACAGGAATTGCTCCAAGAAGCGCGTCTGCCAGGTGGACATCGCCGACAACTACGAGCACAAGCACCAGGAACTCTCGCCGGGCGACCCGTCGAAAGGTCTCATGAAGATGGCGCTCGACATCGCCAAGACGCTGTTCCGCGTGCTGTCCGCGGAAGGGGTCACCTTCGAGACCGGGAATATGCAGACCCTGTTGACTCGTTACGTCCGCACCGCCGAGGACAATATTTCCCGCTACCATGCCGACGCCATGATCAACGGCCTGATTTTCGACCGCCACGAGGAAGAAACCGCCGTGGAAACGTTTGCTCGCGCATTGAAGCAGGCCACCGAGGACTTTTTTGCCGACCCCCTCGGCAAGCCGCTGATTCCCAACTGGGCCCGCGTCAGTTCCGCGCTGCCGGGCTTTTTGGGTGCTCTGTCGGAGGCCGTTGAGACCGATAACGCCGAGTATGCCGCAAAACGCGCGGTCTCATTTGCCAGCAGCCGGAGTTGACTTCGCCGGGCGCTGCTCATTCCCATCAGAGGAAGGTGTGTGGATAATCTCTTCCCTGCGGAATTGAAGGCGCGCCTCGATGAGATCGGCGCAGCCGAGCTCGTCGTCGGCATTCCCAGCTATAACAACGCCCGCACCATCCCCCACGTTGTCCGCGCCGTGGTGGCCGGCCTCGCCAAATACTTCCCCGAGCGCCGCGCCATCCTTGTTAATTCTGATGGCGGCTCAAAAGATGGCACGCAGCAAGCCGTCCTCGAAGCCCAAGTGGACACCGAAGCCCTTCTCCAAGTGGCCTACCCCGTCCAGCCGCTTCAGCGCATCTCCACTCCATACGACGGGTTGCCCGGAAAAGGGAGCGCGTTCCGCACCATCTTCGCCATCGCCAAGCGCCTGAGCGCGAAAGCATGCATCGTGGTGGACTCCGACCTTCGCAGCATCAATCCTGACTGGGTTGAATTGCTGGCGCGGCCCATTCTCGACCGGGACTTCGATTACGTTGCGCCGTTCTATCTCCGTCATAAATACGACGGCACAATCACCAACGGGATTATTTACCCCCTGACCCGGACGTTGTTCGGCAAGCGCATCCGTCAGCCCATTGGAGGCGACTTTGGCTTTTCCGGCCGGCTGGCGGCCCGCTACCTTGAAAAAGACGTCTGGAACTCGGACGTTGCGCGTTTCGGCGTGGACATCTGGATGACCGTCACGGCGATTGCCGAAGGCTTTCGCGTCAGCCAGGCGTACCTCGGCGCCAAGCTCCACGACGCCAAAGACCCCGGCGCTGACCTGACCAGCATGTTTCTGCAAGTCGTAGGGTCTTTGTTTTCCCTGCTGGAGACTTATCAGAGCGTCTGGCAGCACACCGATGGTTCCGAAGCGGTGCCGATGTTTGGCTTCCCATTTGACGTGAGCGTCGAACCCATCGCCGTCAACGTCGAGCGCATGATGAAAGGCTTCGTCCAGGCCGTCACGGATCTTCGCGACATTTATCAAACGTTTCTTTCGCACGGAACCCTCGCCGGACTGGCGGATTGCGCAGCCCCGCGTGACGATTTTCATTTCCCCGATCGCCTTTGGGTCCATCTCATCTACGAATTTGCCGCTTCGTGGCATGCGCGCAAACTGGATCGCGAACACCTGCTCCAGTCGCTTGTGCCGCTTTATCTGGGCCGCACCGCGTCTTTCGTTCTCGAAACCCGCGAAAGCTCCGCGCGCGAGGTGGAGCAGCGCATTGAGCAGCTTTGCGAAGTCTTTGAAGGGGAGAAGCCCTATCTCGAGGAGCTCTGGAACCAACTCAGCAAAAAGGAGATGAGCCATGCAGCGTCTGATTGAGCGCGCTTTCATCGAGCCCTTTCACCGCCTGGCCGAACTGGTCTGGCAGGTACTGCCGGCCGTCGTTACCGTGATGGTCATCCTCGTCGTGGGCGGTTTTCTCGCCTGGTTGGTCCGTCAGGGGGTGTATCGCCTGCTGTTCGCCGCCCACTTCAATCGCCGGGTGGCCGAAACGCGGCTGGCCCGAGCCATTGATCGCACGCTCATTTTTCGCTCGCCAGCCGATTGCGTGGCGCGTGTAATTCACGGCGCTCTCTGGCTGGTTATCGTCCTTTTGGCGCTGGCAGCCGTGGACACAACTCTGACGCAGGAGATGCTGACCCGGTTTGTGAACTATGTCCCTGACCTGGTCACCGCCATGCTGGTCCTGCTCCTGGGCTCGGTGATTAGTAAGTTCCTGGCGCGCAGCACCCTGCTGGCCGCGGTGAACGCCCAGTGGGCTGGCGCGCGTCTATTGGCAGGCGCCGTGCGCTTTCTGGTCATGACCCTGGCTGTGGTGGTCGCGCTCGAACAGGTCCGCATTGGCCGGACAGCGCTCCTGGTCACTTTCGCTATCATCTTCGCCGGGGTCGTTATCGCCGCCGCGATTGCCTTTGGCCTGGGCGGCCGCGATCTCGCCCGCCAATGGCTCGAGAAAAGGGTGCATTCTACGCCTCCACAGGACGA
>WNGL01002882.1_pt1 | contig 40901 bp, 34 predicted proteins | sample 5400591 | NCBI WGS metagenome assembly WNGL01 (sample SAMN13153377, study PRJNA577476) | soil metagenome | isolation source: 80 cm soil or saprolite under Garry oak tree replicate 1 | place: USA:California | collected 2016-06-15
CGCGGCTTGCTGCCGTTGGCGGGGCCGAGAATCCCGGCCAGTTCCAGCTGGTCGATGATCCGCGCGGCCCGCCCGTAGCCGATGCTCATCCGCCGCTGCAGCAAGGAGGTCGAGCCGATCTGATTCTGGATGCAGACCTCGGCGGCCTGCCGGAACAAGGGATCCCGCTCACCTTCGCCCTGCCCCCTCCCCGTCCCTTCCCCAGCTTTCTCCGCTTCCTCGAGCTGCTCCATCTGCTCGATGATGTCCACCTCGACCCGCTGCTCGAGCTGAGCACGGCGCTCCGTATACCAGCCCATGAGCCGCTCGGTTTCGTCGGTCGAGATGAAGCAACCTTGGATGCGAACGGGCTCGCTTTTGCCGGGGGGCAGGAACAGCATGTCCCCGTTCCCCAGCAGTGTCTCGGCGCCGTTCTGGTCGAGGATCGTCCGGCTGTCCACCTTAGAAGCGACGCGGAACGCGATCCGACAGGAAAAGTTCGCCTTGATGAGACCCGTGATGACGTTCACGGAGGGCCGCTGGGTTGCCAGGATCAGATGGATCCCCACGGCTCGCGCCTTCTGCGCCAGCGTGGCGAGCGGGGTCTCCACTTCGTGCTGCACGGTCATCATGAGGTCGGCCAGCTCGTCCAGGATCACCACGACGTAAGGCAACACGCCCTCGCTGTACTCGGCGTCGAACGGCAGCTCTTGCTGGATCCCCGGACCGAAGCCGGGGACTGGCGTGGCGAGGGTCGCTCGCTGCCCTTTGAGCGGCTTCCCGTCGCGCACCTTGCGGTTGAAGTCCGTGATGTTGCGCGCGTGGTTGGCGTGAAACAGCTGGTAGCGGCGCTCCATCTCGCGCACTGCCCACTTGAGCGCCGTCGCGGCCTTCTGGTTGTTGGTGACGACCGGGTGGCGGAGATGGGGGAGCGCGTTGTACATCGAGAGCTCCACCATTTTCGGATCGATCATCAGCATCCGCAGCTCCTGCGGCGGATAGCGGTATAGCAAGCTCGTGATGATCGCGTTGATGCAGACCGATTTTCCCGACCCCGTGGCGCCGGCGATCAGCAGGTGTGGCATCTTCACCAGGTCGGCCACGACCGGCTCACCCTCGAGGTTCTTGCCGAGCGAGATGGGCAGGACGCGGGTCCCGCGGTGGAACTCTTCGCCTTCGATGAGCTCGCGCACGTGGACCATGCGCGGCATCGGGTTCGGGACCTCGATGCCGACCGCCGCCTTCCCCGGAATCGGCGCGACGATGCGCAGCGACTGGGCGCGCATCGCGAGCGCCAGATCGTCGGCGAGCGCGGCGATGCGGCCGACCTTCACGCCCGGCCCAGGTGCCACCTCATATTGCGTGACGACGGGGCCGACCGTCCGCCCGGCGATCGAGCCCTCTACCCGGAACGTCTGCAGGGTCTCGATCAGCTTGCGCCCCATCTGCTCGATTTGGGCGAGCCCGGCGTCCCCGTCTTCGGGGGGGGCGGGATTCAGCAGCTCGATGGGCGGGATGAGGACGCCTTTGGGGACAACGGCCGGTCGGACCGAGGGCGGCGTCTTGGACTTCGGGGATTTCGGGGGGCGGGGAAGGGGGAAGGGCGCCTCCGGTTCTTTTTTGACGTCTCGCTTCTCCCCCTTCCCCCTTCCCCCTTCCCCGACCTTTTCCCCCGTTCGCAAGACGACCAGCGGATGCCACCCCACCGTCAGCAACCCCAACGCCGAGAGCGCGAACAGCCCGACCAGCACCCCGCCTGCCGTGCCGACCGCCTGGTGCACGCCGTGGGCGAGGGCGCCCGGGAGCACCCCCACCAGCTTTTGCGTGGCAGTCCACAGGTGGTAGTCGGCCGGGAAACTCGCCCCGGCGACCGTGCCGATCCCGTACGGGAGGAGCAGGATGAGCCCGGTGCCAAGGACGGCCGCACGGGCGGCGGACAGGCTCCCGAGCCGCTCGAACGCGGCCAGCGCCCAGCCGATGCCGAGCACCGGGACGAGCACCGACCCCGCGCCGACCACCCGCCACAGCTGCGAGCCGATCCGGTCGCCCCAGCTTCCCGTGATGGGCAAGCGCAGCAGGGTCAGCCCGAGGAACAGCCCCACCGCCAAGGCGCCGATCCCGACGAGTTCCTGGCGCGCCTTCTGCTTCATGTGATCCGGCGGTTCGCGTACGTCGGGACCACCCCGAATCGGTCCGCCTTCGCAGCGAACGCGACGTCGTCGCCGAGGTCCACGTCGGCGAGCTGGCGGGCGGCTTCGGAGTTCTCCAGCGCCTCCTGCCACGTCGCGAACTGCCTGGTGAGGGCGACCGCGGCCCGCGCGGCGTCGTTCAGCTCGACCTTGCGGACGCCCTTTTTCACGCCTTTCACGAGGCGGCCGGCGGTGTAGGCGTCTTCGATCGCGAACTGCTTCTCGCGGCCGGCACAGATGATCACGAGGTCACGCCGGCCGGCGACCACCTCGTGCGCGCGCGCGGTGAGCGCACGGAAGTTCACCGGGGCGCCGACCAGCACCGGGTCGCCGCCCTGCGCCGCCACCAGCGCCGGCGTCCCGTTGGTGGTCGCGAGCACGATCGTCTTGCCCGCGACCGTGGCCGGGGTCATCTCGCGCGGTGAATTGCCGAGGGCGAAGCCCTCGATCTTGAGGCTTTTCCGCTCGCCCGCGAGCAGCACGCCGTCCTTCTCGAGATTCGAGGCGAGGCGCACCGCCTCTTCCGATGTCGCGGCCGGGATCACCGCCTTCGCCCCGTTCGCCAGCGCCGTGACCACCGTCGTGGTGGCCCGGAGGACGTCGATCACGACGACGCCTCGACCCCCGAGATCTCCCGCAGCGAGGCCCAGCGGCGTGAAAAAGACGTCGATTTTCATGACGGCTGGAGCAGCTGGGGCTCGCGCTCGAGGAACTTGGTGTCCACCGTGCCGGCGACGAAGTCGGGGTGGCGCATGACCCGACTGAGGAACGGGATGGTCGTGGTCACGCCTTCAATGATAAACGAATCCAGCGCCTGGCGCATGCGGGCCAGCGCTTCAGCGCGGGTATTGCCGTGCACGATGACCTTGGCCAGCAGCGAGTCGTAGTAGGGCGGCACGGTATAGCCGGCATAGATGTGCGTGTCGACCCGCACGCCGGGACCGCCCGGCGGATGGTAGGCGGTGATGGTCCCGGGGCTCGGCTGGAAGTTGCGCGCCGGGTCCTCGGCGTTCACACGACATTCGATGGCGTGCCCCCGCAGCCGGTGGCCGTTCATCACGAACGAGAGCGGGTCCCCCGCCGCGAGGTGAATTTGCTCCTTCACGAGATCGAAGTTGGTGCACATCTCGGTGACCGGATGCTCGACCTGGATGCGGGTGTTCATCTCCATAAAATAGAACGAGCCGTCCTCATCGAGCAGGAACTCGATCGTGCCCGCTCCGGCGTACCCGATCTCCTGGGCGAGCCGCACCGCCGCGTCGCCGATGTCCTGGCGCAGCGTCTGGTCCACGGCGGGGCTCGGCGCCTCCTCGATCAGCTTTTGGTGGCGCCGCTGCACGGAGCAGTCGCGCTCGCACAGGTGCATCACGTGACCGTGGACGTCGCCCATGATCTGAATCTCGACGTGCCGCGGTCGCGCCAGGTACTTCTCGAGGTACACCTCGTCAGACCCGAACGCCGCCAGCGCCTCCTGTCGCGCGAGGCTGAACGCCTGGCCGAACGACTCCTCGTCGAGCGCCACGCGCATCCCCTTCCCGCCCCCGCCCGCCGCCGCCTTGATGATCACGGGGAAGCCGATCTTCTCGGCGATCTTGAGTCCCGCGTCCGCGTCTTCGACCGGCCCGGGGGAGCCCGGGACCGTCGGGACTTTCAGCTTCTGCGCCAGCTTGCGCGCCGCCGCCTTGTCGCCCATCTGGCGGATCTGGTCGCCGGTCGGGCCGATGAACGTGATGTTCGAGGCCTTGACGATGTCGGCGAACTCGGCGTTCTCGGCGAGGAACCCGTAGCCGGGGTGGATGGCGTCGGCGCCGGTGATTTCGGCGGCGGCGATGATGCGCGGAATGTTGAGATAGCTGTCGCGCGACGGGGCCCGGCCGATGCACACGTCGTCGTCGGCGAACCGGGTGTGCAGGCACTCGCGGTCGGCCTCCGAGTAGACCGCCACCGCTTCGATCCCCAGCTCTTTGCACGCACGGATCACCCGCAGGGCGATCTCCCCGCGGTTCGCGACCAGCACCTTCTTGAACATCAGGGCGCGAGGTCGCCGCGCAGGCCGGCTGCGGCGGTGGAGCCGCCGAACGCCCGGCTCTGCCCGGACTCCACCCCCGACACCTTGAGCGCGAACTCGCTCGGGTTCGTGGCGTAGAAGAGCGCGCTCTCGTAGCTGATGACGCCCTGCTGGTACCACTGAAACAGCGACTGGTCGAAGCTCTGCATCCCGTACTGCACCGACCCCTGGGCGATCAGATCCGGGATGTTGAGCTGCTTCGAGAGGTCGCGGATGTTGTCCTGCACCGCGGCGGTGTTGATGAGCACCTCCGACGCCGGCACGCGCCCCTGACCGTCCTTCTTCGGGACGAGCCGCAGCGACACCACTGTCGCGAGCGCCGTGGACAGGAGATGGCGGATTTCGTCGTGCTGATGCGGTGGGAAGAACGAAATGACGCGGTTGATCGTCTGGGTGCAGTCCGTCGTGTGCAACGTCGAGAACACGAGGTGCCCCGTGTCCGCGGCCTTCAGCGCCGTGTCGAGCGTCTCCATATCACGGATCTCGCCGATCAGGATGACGTCGGGCGCCTGGCGCAACACGTGCCGCAGCGCCGCGTTGAACGACAGCGTGTCGTTCCCCACTTCGCGCTGCGAGATATTCGCCAGGTTGTCGCGATGCAGGAACTCGATCGGGTCTTCGATGGTGATGATGTTGACCCGCCGGCCCAGGTTGATGTGGTTGATCATCGCGGCCAGCGCGGTCGACTTGCCCGACCCGGTGACCCCCGTGACGAGCACCAGCCCGCGCGGCTTGATCGCGATCTCCTCGAGCACCGGCGGCAGGTTGAGGTCTCGGATCGTCTTCACCTCGTACGGGATCGACCGGAACGCGAACGCCACGGTGCCGCGCTGCTGGTACACATTGGTGCGGAACCGGCCCACGCCCGGCACGCCGATCGCGAAGTCCGCCTCCTTGTGCTCGGCGAACTCCTTGACCTGCCGCGGCGTCATGATCTGCTCGGCGAGCGACTTCAATTCCTCCGGCTTGAGCGGGGCCGTGTCGAGCGTGAGCAGCTCGCCGTTCACGCGGATCGTCGCCGGCCGGCCCACCTTGAGCAACAGGTCGGACGCGTTGCGCTGGACCATCTGGGTGATGGCCTGCTTGAAGTTGAACGTCGCGCCGCTGCTGGTGGGTGCGTCAGGCATGCGGGTCCACTCGGAAGAGGGGCTGTCCGAACTCGACTGGCTGGGCATTCTCCACGCAGACTTCGCGCACCAAGCCCGCGACTTCGGCCTCGATCTCGTTCATGATCTTCATCGCTTCGATGATGCAGACGACCTGCCCGGTGGCGACGCGACTCCCGGCCTTGATGTACGGCTCCGCCCCCGGCTCGGGTGCAGCGTAGAACGTGCCGACCATCGGGGACTTGATCTCGACGAGCTGAGACTTGGGCAGGGCACCCGACGGGGCGGCGCCGACCGGGCCACCTGGAGCGGGCGGGGTGACCGGTGCCGGCGCCTGCGCCACGACCACGTGCTGCCCCCCCGCGTTCGTCCCGTGGCCCGCCTTCGTGACCCGGATCGACGACCACCTCCCCAGCAGGCCCCGGCGCACCTCGATCGCGCCGAGCTCCGGAGCGTCCTTCAGGATCTGCACCAGCTGCGCGATGATGTCGAGGTTCATGGGCCCGAAATCTACACGAGTTCGAGAAGTTCCGTACGACCGTCCGATAACAGGACCGGTCCCGCGGCCGACACATGGACATCGTCTTCGATCCGCACGCCGCCCTGCCCCGCGAGGTAGACGCCCGGCTCGATTGTCACGACCGACCCGACGGGCAGCGGGTCGACATTGGTCTTCGACAGCCGCGGCGCCTCGTGCACCTCGAGCCCCAGGCCGTGCCCCAGCGAATGACCGAACGCCTCGCCAAAGCCGCGCGCTTCGATCACGTCGCGCGCGAGCGCGTCGGCGTCGCGCCCACTCATGCCCGCCCGCACGCACCCCCGCGCCCGCCGTTGCGCCTCGGCGACGAGCTCGTACACTGCGCGCTGCTGCTCCGTCGCCCCCGCACCCACCACGACTGTGCGCGTGATGTCGGCGCAGTAGCCGTCTACCTGAGCGCCGAAGTCCAACAACAGCCACTCGCCCGCCGCCACAACCCGCCGGCTCGAGCGCGCATGCGGCAACGCGGTGCGCGGACCGGACGCGACGATCGTCGCGAACGGATGCCCTTCGCTTCCGAGTCGCCGCAGCGTGCCCTCCAGGATCCCGGCGATCTCGAGCTCCGTCAGCCCCGCCCTCACCTGGGTCAGCGTGCGCCGCAACCCTTCGCACGCCAGCTCGGCGGCGCTGCGGATCGCCGCCACCTCTCCGGGATCCTTGGCGGCCCGCAGGCGCTCCACCAGGTGCTTGGTCGGCTTCCAGCGCCACGGCTTGCCCGCCTGCGCGAAGCGCTCGGCGTCCTCCACTGAAAGCACGTGCGCCTCGTAGCCCACCACGGCCAGCCGCCCGAGCGTCGCCAGCGCCTGGAAGAACCGGTCCCACACGCTCGTGCGCTCCACCTCGATCCGGGCGACCGCGCCGGCTTCCGCCCGTGCCTGTTCGTCATAGCGGAAGTCGGTCACCAGCAGCACGTCGCCCCGGGTCACCGCCACGATCGCTGCCGAGCCGCTGAAGCCCGTCAGGTACCGGATGTTGGCGCGCGACGTGACCAGCAGCCCGTCCAGCTCTTCGGCGGCGAGCGCTGCGGCGAGCGCCTCCTGCCGCGCGCGCCGCGGATCAGCGATCATGGCGGGACGCGAGATAGCCGACCAGGCCCTCGAGTCCCAGCCGATAGCTCTCGGCTCCGAACCCCGTCACCACGCCGACCGCGACGTCCGCGAGGACCGAGCGGCGCCGCTCGGGCTCGCGCGCGAAGATGTTCGACAGGTGCACTTCCACGAACGGCACCCGTACGGCGACGAGCGCGTCCCGCACGGCGAGGCTCGTGTGGGTGAACGCCGCCGCGTTGATGACGGCGCCATCCGCCCGCCCCTTGAGCGCCTGAATCGCGTCCACCAGCTCGCCCTCATGGTTCGTCTGGGTCCAGCTGACGTTCACGCCGAGCGCCTGCGCCCGCTCGCGCGTGCGCGTCTCGATCTCCGCCAGCGTGGCGCGGCCGTACAGCTCCGGCTCGCGCTCGCCCAGCAAATTGAGGTTCGGGCCGTTCAGCACGGCAATGTGCACTAGGACTTGAGGCCCTTCAGCCAGGCCTGGAACTGATCGAGCTCACCCTCGTCTTCGAGCGGTGCACGCGCCTTCGGACCCGACGGCCGAGCCGCCGGTTTGGGGCTCCCGCCTGTCGGCGGGGGGACCACCGCGCCGCCCGCGGGCGCCGCCGGCGTGCCGAAGAACTGATCGAAGGAGAATCCGCCGGTCTGAGCGGGGCTTGAGGAACGTCGGCACCGACTCGCCCATCTCCCCCTCCCTGCCCCGCCTCCGCTTCCCCCCGGGCGACAGTGCGTCGACGCGCGCGTGAAGGCGCGCGTCGCCCGGGCGCTGCGCCAGCAGCGCCTGGTACACGCGCAGCGCGTCCTCCGGGTGGCCCTGCTTCAAATAAAGATCCGCCATCGTCTCTGTTAACACCGGCTCGGCCCGCGAGAGGGCCGCAGTGTCCGCCGCGCCGTCGTCGTCCGACAACACCACGGCTGCAGGCGTCTCCGGCGCCCCCGGCGGAGGAAACCGGGGCGGGGCGGCGGGCGAGGGGGGAGCTGGAGGTGGCGCCAGCGGAGCAGGCCACGCCGGTTGGGGTGAGCGAGACGGCGTCACATCCTCGGGCATGATGAGCGGCAGATCCACCACCGGCAGCTCAGACTCGGGCTGGGGCTCGGGCGGCAGATCGGGCGCGGCAAACGTGCCGCTCTCGTACTGCGTAGCCGCCAGTCCCTCGACCGTGAGGTCCTGGGGCTTGAGGGCCACTTCCTCCTGGACCTCGAGGCCATCCGCCTTAGCCGCGTCGTGTGCCACGGCGTTGAAGTCCAGCGTCCCGTCGAACGTCTCGATGTCTCCCGCCGGCGCCCGCGCCTCGAGCTGCGGGGCGGCTGGTTGCTCCGGCTCCACCACGAACTCGGGCTTCGGCATCGGAGCGGTCCTGGTTGCGCTCGCACCGGACCGTTCTGGGACGAGGACTGCCCGCGGGGGGACGGGCATGGGGGGGACGCCGGGAGCAGGCGCCGCTGACTTGGGCGCTGTCTGCGCCGCTTTCCCCTTAGCGCGCGTGAGGGCCTCGGCGGCATCGCCGTTCATCGGGTCGACGGCGAGCAGTCGTGACAGCCACTCCGTGGCCTCGTCATAGCGCCCGCCCCGCTCCGCGATCTCAGCGAGCAGCCTGAGGCCGAGGACGTTCTCGGGATCGAGCTCGAGGACCTTGCGGAACACCTGCGACGCGGCGGCGTCGTTCTTCAAATCGAGAAAGCAGCGCCCGTAAACGATGTGGGCACTTACGTAATCGGGATGTCGCTCGAGCCCGGACTTGCATAGCTCGATGGCTCTATCTAATTCCCCCGCTTTACGATAGGCGTCCGCCAAGGGCGCGAAGTTGCGGCCCTTGGGGTTCTCGGCCCATCGCTTTTCGAGCTTTTCTATCTCGCTGGTGTACACGGCCTAAGTTCTTGCGGGAATTGGTCGAAGATAGTGTTCGGCCGGCGCCGCTGTCAATCGGAATCGCTGCCCCGTCGCTTGAGTTTCCCCGTTGTGGCTCTTAGACTTATGCCCCTTCGCGTCCCCTCTGATCCGGAGCTTGGCGTCCTATGATGCGCTCGATGCGCGCCATTTATAAGCCCGTGTTCGTCATCGTGGCCACCACGTTCATCGGCTGGCTGGCGTACGGTCAGGTGACGGACATCCTCGGCGGCGGGCGCGACGTGGTCCTCAAAGTCAACGGCCAGGTCGTGCGCGCCACGCAGTTCCAGGCGGCCCTCCAGAGCGCCATCGAAGACTCTCGCCGTCGCGGCGCCGGGCGGCTAAGCCGGGAAGACGAGCAGCAGCTCCAGGACCAGGTGACCGACCAGTTCATCCAGCGAATCCTGCTCGAGCGCGAATACCGCCGGCTCGGAATTCAGGTGTCGGACGACGAGATCCGGCAGATGGCGCGCAGCACGCCGCCGCCGCAGGTCCTCCGGCAAGTCATGGAAGACCCGACCTTCCAGACCAACGGCCAGTTCGACATCACGAAATGGCAGCACTACCTCGGCAGCACGACCGAGGAATTCCGCGCGCAGATCGAGCAGCTGTACCGCGACTACCTCCCGGAGCGCAAGCTCGAGCAGTACCTGACCGCGGACGTGTACGTCTCCGACGCGAAGCTGTGGCGCATCTGGCGCGACCAGCGGGAGTCGGTGACCGTGGCCGTCCTCGCCATCCGCCCCGAGCAGATGCCGGACTCGACGGCCCCCGTGTCGGATGCCGAGGTCGAGCGCTATTACGCGGCTCACAAGAGCGACTTCAAGCGTACGGCGACCGCCTGGCTCAGCTTCGTCGCGCAGCCGCGCGTGCCTGACGCCGTCGACACGGCGGCGGCGCTCGCCAAGGCGCGGCAACTGCGTGCGGAAATCGCGCGTGGCGCGGCGAAGTTCGACGACGTGGCGAAGAAGGAGTCTGCCGATTCCGTGAGCGGCGCCCGCGGCGGCGACCTGGGGTGGGTGAAGCGGAACGAGGCGGGGTTTGATCCCCAGTTTCTCGCGGGGCTCCGGGGGCTTGCGCCGGGCGAGCTCAGCCAGCCGGTGCGCTCGAGCTTCGGCTTTCATCTGATCCGCCTCGATGCGGCGAAAGGCGACTCGCTTCACGTCCGTCACATCCTGATCGCGATCGTGCCGCAGGGCAGGCATCTCGATGAGATCGACGCGCGGACCGACACGCTGGACCACCTCGCGGCCGAGCAGACGGACGGCAGCCGGCTGGACAGCGCAGCGCAACGGCTCCACCTGCCCGTGGCGCAGGCACCAAGGCTGATTCAGGGCGAGCGGCTGACCCTAGGCCGGTACGTGGTCCCCGATGTGAGTGTGTGGGCGTTCGAGGCGCGGCCCGGTGAGACAAGCCCGGTGATCGAGGGCGAGCGGGCGAACTATGTGTTCCGGCTCGACTCGCTCCAGGCCGCGGGAACCCCGCCGCTCGCGCAGATCCGTGACCGGGTGCGTGAGGCCGCACGGTACGAGAAGAAGAAAGCGATCGCGCGGCAGCGGGCCGACGAGACCCTGGCCGCTTTGGCTGGCACGCCGGACTTGCTCCAGGCCGGACGGGCCCGGGGCCTACCGCTGGAAAAGCTCGGGCCGTTCACGCGCCTCAATCCTCCGGCCGCGATCGCCCGTGACCCCGTCGTCCTGGGCGCGGCGTTCGGACTCCGTCCGGGTCAGCGCACCGGCGTGCTCGCCAGCCAGACGGGCCGCTTCATCCTGCAGGGGATCGCCCACCAGCCGGCGGATTCCGGGGCGTGGCTCAAGCAGCGGGACCAGCAGCGGGAAGCCATCCTGCGGCCGGCGCAACAGGCTCGCGTGCAGCAGTATCTCGCCGCCCTGCGGGCCCAGGCGAACGTCGTGGACCGCCGCAAGGAGGTGTTCCGGCCGACGACGTCCGAAACCGGAACCTAGTCGCTCAGCCGCTTCGGATCGCCGCTCGAGGGGACAGAGGAGGACGGACCCGGCGGTGAGAGATTGCGCGGTGGAGCGGACGACTGGTCGTTGGTGGCATCTTTCAGGCTGCGGTTGAACTCCTTGATCCCCTGGCCGATGGACTTTCCAATCTCCGGGATGCGCTTCGCCCCGAACACCAGCACCAGCACCAGCAGCAGGATCAGGATGTGGCTGAACGACAGGTCTCCGAACATACGCGCCTCGTTTTCAGAAGATCGATCGGGCGACGAAGTACGCGATCGCCACACCCACGACGGCCAGCAGCGACACGTCGAAGCCGATCGGACCGAGCGTGACCGATACGACGAGCAGGTCGAGATGCACCGGTCCGAAGGTCGGCGTCACGGCCGTGGTGAAGAACTCCTTGGCCGCGCCCTGGGGGAGAAAGCGCCGCAGCAGCGCGTGCAGCAACCCGCCGAGCACAAATCCACCGGCAAGGAACCCCATGTAAAATAGCGGGCCGCGGTGTCCGCGCGCCACGGGCTTAGCTGCGCCGTTCCACGGCATAGGCGATGCTGTCGTGTAAGGCGTCGCGCGCGGGTGAGGGTGGCAGGATCTCGAGCTCTGCTTCGGCCTGCTGGGCGAGCTGGAGCGCGCGGCGCCGTGCGTAGTCGAGCCCGCCGGCCGTCTCCACGAGACGCACGACCTCTGCAACGACAGCGTCCCCAGGATCGGGCGTCGCCATCAGCTCGGCCACCAGCCGCCGCTGTGCGGGGCCCATCGCCGCGAGTGCGGCGATGAGCGGCAGGGTCACCTTGTGCTCCTTGAGGTCGAGCCCCGACGGCTTGCCGGTGACCGCTTCCGGCTCAGTGTAGTCGAGCAGGTCGTCGGTGATCTGGAACGCCATGCCGAGCCGCATCCCGAAGCGCGCGAGCGCCTCGCGGTAGGGCACGGGCGCGCCGAGCGCCCCCACCTCGCAGGCGCCCGACAGCAGCGACGCCGTCTTCGAGCGGATCAGCTGGTCGTATTGGGCTTCGTCGTAGGCGAGCTTGTCGTGCGCCTCGAGCTGCCGCATCTCGCCGACCGTCATTTCGTTCGTCACCCGGGCGAAAACGCGCAACGGTGCCAGATCATCGAGCCGCACCAGCTCGATGATGGCGCGGGAGTAGAGATAGTCGCCCATGATCACCGCCACCTGGTGCGAGAACAAGGCGTTGATGGTCGGCATCCCGCGACGCAGCACCGAATGGTCCACCGAATCGTCGTGCACCAGCGTGGCCAGATGGATCAGCTCGACCACGGCCGCCAGCGTCACCGCCCGCGCATCGTCCGCCCCGGACGCGCGGTAGCTGAGGAGCAGCAGCGTGGGGCGGAACAGCTTGCCCTTCATCCGCAGCAAGTGCTCGTTGACGTCGGCGATGACCGGAAAGTCCGCGGCGATGATGCGCCGCAGCTCGTCCGCCACGCGCTCCAGCTCGCTCGCCACAGGCCGCTGGAGGTCGGCCAGCGCAACGGGGGCGACTTGCTGGCTCACGTCACTTCACCTTGGCGAGCGCCCGGGACCGCGCGCCGACATCCTTGAAGCGGATATCCACGGCGAAAACCCGGCCGTACTGCTCCCGCGCCTCCGCTTTTTTTCCCTGCTCCTCGAGCGCCCGGCCGAGCCAGTACAGGACGCCGAGCCGCTCCTGATCACTCGACGCGGGCAGCTCGAGCCCGCGCCGCAGGATCGACTCGGCCACGACATACGCGCCCTTGTCGATGAAGCAGACGCCCAGCGCCTCGGACGTCCTGAGCTTGCCCTCGGGCGCGCGCAGCGCCTTCTGGAGCTCGGCGATCGCCTCGTCGAGCAGCCCCATCTCCTTGAACGCGACCCCCAGGTCGTAGTGCGACTGGAAGTCCGCTTCGTCGATGTTCTCGTCGATCCCCTGCTTGAATCGGGCGAGCATCTCCTGGAAGTCCTTCTCCTCGTCCCCGGTCGGCTCCTCGTCCGCGACCTTCATGCGGGTGTCGCGCACCAGCGCCTCCTCGTCGAGGATCATCGCGCTGAGGTCGACGAAATCGCCTGCCTCCGCCACCTCATCGCGCACCTTCATCTTCGCGTCCTTGGGCGCGGTCCGCCCCTCCCGCGCGGGCGGCTTCGGCGGGGCCGGCGGCGGAGCGGCCGGCGCGAGCATGGCGAGCGCCGCCTTCGCCCGTTCGCTCGTGGGGTCGTGCTCGGCGACCCGCTGGTAAACGGCACGTGCCTTGTCCGGCAGGTCCTGCCGCAGCAGCGTGTCCGCCAGCTCGAGATACGCCTCGATGAGCTTCGCCTTGTCACCCGCCTTGAACGCGTATTCCACCTGCTGTTGCCGGTGACGCACACTGTTCGGGTCCAGCCGGAGGATCTCCTCCACCAGGTGCCGCGCCTGCGGCAAATTCCCCAGGTTCTCGAAACCCGCCGTCGCGTGGTCGAGCTCCTCGATCCCGCGGTCCCGTTCGCCCGCCTCGATCAGCGCTTCGCCGAGCGCTTGGTGCGCCTCCGGGTCGTCCGGGTCGTCGGCGACGCGCTCCTCGAGCTCCTCGATGGTGGGCGGCGCCGGCGTGGCCTCGATGTTCGTGAACACCAGAGAGGCCGACGTGTCTCCCTGGTTGACCACGCTGTCCAAGCCCAAGTCGATGAACGCCGACTTCCGCGTCTCCGAGACCGACGTGTCATCTTCGGTCTGGATGAATCCCCCCGTCGGCGGGATGTCCTCGACCGCGAGCGGCTCGTCGTCCACATCGTGGCCCGCCTCGGCGATCGCCGTATCAAAGTCGGGCTCGAGCTCGAGCGGCGGCACTTCGACCACGGTTTTCCGCTTCGGTGGCGCGGGCGCCGCCGGCGGTGCGGCCGCCGGGCGCTTCGGCACGACCGGCTTGAGTTTCGGCGGCTCTGCCGCCGGCGGCCGCGGCTTGGATCCAGGCGTCGCGGGAATCTCGACGCGGCGCGGCGGCCCGACCCCCGGCCGTGCGCTCGGCGGCGCGGGGGGAGGGGGCGCGGACCCGGGTAGCCCGCCGGGTCGCTTCGGCACGACCGGCGTGACCGTGGGGGGCGCCGAGCGGGACGGGAGTGGGAGCGGGGGCGGGGGCGGGGGCGGCTCGATCTCGATCTCGTTGTCCAGCATGGGCTCGAGCTCGACATCGAGCTCGGGTTCGTCCGCCTCGACCGGCACTGTGGGTTCGAGCTCCGCCAGCGGACGCACGTCGTCGGCCGTTTCCGCTTCGCGCAACGATGGCACATCGCCCCGGCCGGCGTCGAGCTGCACTTGCCCGAACTCGGCGCTCGTCGACTCGAACCCCTCCAGCACCGTTCCCCGGGTCCCGTCGCCTCCAGGCGGTTCCACCTCCTCCGCCAGGCTGGTCGACTCGATCTCGAGCGACGTGTCCGGGTCGGGGGTCGTGGATTCCACCAGACTTTGCGCCAGCGGTGCGACCTCAGGCTCCGGCTCGGGCGGGCGGAGCGGCGCTGCGACCGGCTTCCCCTTGGGGCCGGGAGGCGCGTCCACATCCAGGAACACGAGGCTGGACGTCTTCCGCTTTCCCGATTTCGACACGTCTTCGCGCGGCGGAGGGGCTGCCGCAGGCGCCGGAGCCCAGGTGGACGGGCGCCGCTCGGCTGCACCGTACATCAGGAGATGCTCTTCCAACATCTCCCGCAGCTGGGTGTTCTCCGGAGAAATGTCGGTGAACTCCTTCAGCGCGGCGAATGCGTGCTGGATCTTGCCGATCTTCTGCATGCGCTCGGCGTACTCGACGAAGTTCTGCTTCGCCTCCGCCATGAACCCCTTGGCCGCGTACAGCTTGGCGAGCTTGAGATAGGTCGTCTGCCGGCCCGGCGCATTCCGGTGCACCTTGTTGCACATCGCAATCGCGTTGTTGTGGAAGCCGAGCTCGGCGTACTTGTCTACAGCCCGGTCGTAGTAATCGGCCGCCTGGGCGGGGTCCTTCACCTTCAAATAGAGATCACCGACGCGATTGAAAATGGACAGGTCGGGGTTGGGCTCCCCCTCTTCCTCCTGTATCTTCAGAACTTCCAGCCAAGCCTCGATCGCCCCCCTGGGGTCTTTGGCCTCGAGGCCCTTGGCCTTGTCTTTCAGCTTCTCAAGCTTCGACATGAGGGTCTAAAGATACGGGGCCCGGAGGGAGCGGACAAGCGAACCTCCTGTCCACACGGCGGTTACGGGATTCGCGCCCATCCAGTACGCCACTTCCCGCCACTCCGACACGTCGCACAGCACGAGGTCGGCTCGAAAGCCAGGCGCGACTTGGCCCCGATCGGCCGCCTTGCCTAGCGCAGCAGCCCCGTTCACCGTCACGGCGTTGACGGCCTCCGCATGGCGGAGTCCGAGCTGCGAGACGGCGAGCGCCATGACGAGCGGCACGCTCACGGTCGGTGACGACCCGGGGTTGAAGTCGGTGGCGAGAGCGATCGTCGCACCGGCGTCGAGCAGTTGGCGCGCCGGCGCCTGCCTGTGCCCGCCCAGGAACACCAGCGTCGCCGGGAGCAGAACCGCCACCGTGTCGCTCGCCGCGAGCGCGCGGATGCCCGCGGCCGAGACGCCAGCGAGGTGGTCGGCGCTGAGCGCGCCGAGCTCCACCGCGAGCTCCGCCCCACCCGAGCCCTCGAGCTCATCGGCATGGAGCTTCACGGCCAGGCCGGAGCGGCGGGCGGCGCCGAGCAGCGTGCGCGCTTCGGCGACGCTGAACACGCCCGGTTCGCAAAACACGTCGCACGCGACGGCGAGCCGCTCGCGCACGACCGCTGGTAGCATGTCCTCGCACACCAGGCGGAGGTAGTCACCCCGCCGATTACGGAATTCGGAGGGTACCTCATGCGCGCCGAGGAAGGTAGGGACGAGCGCGGCGGGCTGCGCCCGCGCGAGCTGCCCGATGACCCGCAATTGTCTCAGCTCGGTCTCGCGGTCGAGGCCGTAGCCCGATTTCACTTCGATCGTCGTGGCGCCGTGGCTGAGCAGCGCACCGAGTCGCGCGCGTGTGAGCGCCGCCAGCTCGGCGTCGGAGCGGGCGCGGACGTCGCGCACCGACTCCAGGATCCCGCCGCCCTCCGCGGCGATCGCCTTATAATCCATTCCGAGCGCGCGTCGCTCATGGTCGTCGAGGCGCGGCGCGCCGAAGACGGCGTGCGTGTGGCAGTCGACGAACCCGGGGAAGAGGACCCCGGCGACCTCCACAACCTCCACCCCCCGTTGCACGTCGCCTGTTCCAGGCCGCAAGTCAGCATACCGGCCCACAGCGGCGATACGCTCGCCGTCGATCAGCACCGCGGCATTCGTGAGGACTTCGAGCTCCGCCATCTCCCGGCCGCGGCGTGCCCGTGTCGGGCCGCGACAGGTGACGACCTGGCGCGCGCCGACCAGGAGCGTCCTCAGTCGCTCGCCTCGCGCATCGGCAGGCGGATGGCGTGTTGTCGGGCGGTCTCGATCGCAGCCGCATAGCCCGCGTCGGCATGACGCGCGATCCCGATCCCCGGATCGTTGGTGAGCACGCGCTCGAGCCGCCGGGCGGCGGAGGCCGTCCCGTCGGCAACGCTCACCTGCCCCGCGTGCAACGAGTTACCGATTCCGACCCCGCCGCCGTGGTGGAACGCCACCCAGGCGGCGCCGGAGGCGGTGTTCAGCAGTGCGTTGAGGATCGGCCAGTCGGCGACGGCGTCCGAGCCGTCCTGCATCGCCTCCGTCTCCCGGAAGGGCGAGGCCACGGAGCCCGCATCGAGGTGGTCACGGCCGATGACGACGGGCGCGCCGACCTTACCCTGCTTGACGAGGTCGTTCAAGGCGCAGCCGAAGCGCGCGCGCTCCCCCTGCCCGAGCCAGCAGATGCGCGCGGGCAAACCCTGGAACGTCACGCGCTGCTGCGCCAGCGTGATCCAGCGCCGCAGGTGCTCGTTTTCGGGGAACAGCTCGAGCACCAAGCGATCGGTGCGATGCAGGTCTTGTGCGTCGCCCGACAGTGCCACCCACCGGAACGGCCCCTTACCCTCGCAGAACAATGGCCGGATGTACTCGGGGACGAAGCCCGGGATGTCGAACGCGTCGGCAACCCCCGCGTCCCGCGCCTGCGCACGGATATTGTTGCCGTAGTCGAACGTCACGGCGCCGCTCCGCCTCAGGTCGAGCATCGCCCGCACGTGCGTGGCTATCCCGGCAACCGAGCGGCGCAGGTATTCCTGCGGGTCGCGCCGCCGCAGCTCGGCCGCCTGCGCCATCGACAGTCCCGGCGGGATGTACCCTTGCAGCGGATCGTGCGCCGACGTCTGGTCGGTCAGGACGTCGGGGACGAAGCCACGACGCGCCAGCTCCGGCAGCACCTCGGCGCAGTTGCCGACCAAGCCGACCGACAGCGTCCGTCCGGCGCGCCTCGCCTCGTCGCACCAGCGCAGCGCCTCGTCGAGGGACAGCGTCGAGCGATCGAGGTAGCGCGTGTCGACACGGCGCTGGACGCGCGCCGGATCCACTTCGACGGCGAGGCAAATCGCGTCGTTCATCGTGGCGGCGAGCGGCTGCGCACCGCCCATGCCGCCGAGCCCGCCGGTCAACACGATGCGCCCCTTGAGCGAGCCGGCGAAGTGCCGTCGCGCGACGGCGCCGAGCGTCTCGTAGGTGCCCTGCAGGATTCCCTGCGTGCCGATGTAGATCCACGAGCCCGCGGTCATCTGGCCGTACATGATGAGGCCCTTCCGCTCCAGCTCGCGGAACACCTCCCACGTCGCCCAGCGGCCGACGAGGTTCGCATTCGCGATCAACACGCGGGGCGCTTCGGCATGGGTCGTGAACACACCCACCGGCTTCCCTGACTGCACCAGCAACGTCTCGTCGTCCTCGAGCGTCAGCAACGTGCGGCACACGGCGTCGAACGACGCCCAATCGCGCACGGCCTTGCCGGTCCCGCCGTACACGACCAGGTCTTGCGGCCGCTCCGCCACCTCGGGGTCGAGGTTGTTCATGAGCATCCGCAGGGCGGCCTCCTGGATCCAGCCCTTGCAGGACCGCTCCGGTCCCCGCGGCGCGCGAACGACTCTGGGGCCAGTCACGGTTCCCGATCCCACAAAGTGCGGAATGCGGAATGCGGAATGCGGAATGGCAGTGAAAGGTCGTTCGCTTCATGACGCTCGCACTTCCATTCCGCATTCCGCACTCCGCACTCCGCATTCATACGGTCCCCGGATCGAACTTCCCCGCCCGCACGCCCGCCGCCACCCGTTCGATATCGGCCGTGAGTGGGCGGTCGCCGTCCAACGGCGCCACGTCACGCCGGATCGCCGCATAGGTACGCGCGACGCCCCGACCCGGCGTGAGCGGCTTCAGGTACTCGAGCCCCTGCGTGGCGGCGAGCAGCTCGATCGCGACGATCCGAGTCGCGTTCGCGAGAATCCGGTCCGCTTTCCAGGCCGCGCTCATCCCCATGGGCACGACGTCCTCCTGGTTCCCTTCCGTCGGCACCGACTGCACACTGGCCGGCGTCGCCAGCACCCGACAGTCGGCGACGAGCGCCGCCGCGGCGATCTGGGCGGTCATGAACCCCGACTCCACCCCCGGATCCCGCGCCAGGAACGCCGGCAGTCCGGAGGAGAGGTCGGGGTTCACGATCCGCTCGATGCGCCGCTCGGCGATGCCCGCCAGGGTCGCCAGCGCGATCCCCAAGACGTCGAGCGCCAACGCGATCGGCTGGCCGTGGAAGTTGCCGCCCGAGAGCACGGCGCCGTCGAACACGAGCGGGTTGTCGGTGGCGGCGTTCAGCTCCACCGCGACCAGCCGCTCCGCGAATGCGATGCCCTCCCCCACGGCCCCCAGCACCTGCGGGGAGCAACGGATCGAGTACGCATCCTGCACGCGGGGATCGTTCTCGCGATGCGACTCGCGGATCTGAGACGCCGCGAGCTGGTCACGCAACAGGGCCGCCGAGCGCTGCTGGAACGGGTGCGGCCGGGCATCGTGGATCCGGGGGTCGAACGGCTCGGGCGTACCGCGGGTCGCTTCGAGGCTCATCGCCGCGGCGGCGTGGGCCGTTCGCCACAGCACCCAGGCGTCGTGCACGACGAGCGCCGCCAGGCCCGTTTGCGCCTGCGTCCCGTTTACGAAGGCGAGCCCCTCCTTCGCTTCGAGCGCGATCGGCTCCAGGCCCTGTGCCTCCACGGCGCTGCCGTCCTCACCTTCGCCGATCATCGCGAGCGCGAGGTGCGCGAGCGGCGCGAGGTCGCCCGAGGCCCCAACGCTCCCCTGCGACGGCACGCGTGGGTGCACGCGCTTGTTCAGCATCGCCACGATGAGCTCGGGGAGCGCGGGCCGGACGCCGCTCGTGCCCCGCACCAACACGTTGGCGCGCAACAGCATCATCGCCCGCACGGCTTCCTCGGAGAGCGGGTCGCCCACGCCGGAAGCGTGGCTGCGAATCAGGTTCAATTGGAGTTGGCGCGCGCGCTCTGGCGGGATCCGTACGTGCGCCAGCTTTCCGAAGCCGGTCGTCACCCCGTACATCGTCGCGCCGCGCGCGATCGCGTCTTCCACGGTGCGGCGCGACGCCCGCACGGCGTCGAGTGCGCGCGGTGCGATGGTCACGGGGACGCCACGGCGGGCGACGGCCACGACGTCCTCGATCGCGAGAGAACGACCGTCCAGCGTGACGGAGGCTGTCATGCGACAGGAAGCTACGTTCAAGGCGGAGCAGACGCCAAGTCACGACGGGCGTCACGAAGAACCGTCACGAAGAACCGTCACGAAAAAGCGTCACGGAACAACGTCGTTCCGTGACGCCCCTCCGAGACGCCCCTTCGTGACGCCTCTCTGAGACGTCCCGTCTACCGCGACCCCGTGACCCGGGCAGCGAGCGCAGGCTGCATCACCACCAGCTCGGGATTCCCAGGATCGGTCTGCGCGCTCCAATCGAAAATGACGTATTGCCGACCGACCGCCGTAACCCGCAGAGCCGCGTAGTGGTACTGGCCGTTCTCGTTGCGCTGGAACACGTATCCATATCCGGGGACGGCTTGGATCATGTTGCGCGTATAGCCCGACGCCGGCGCGAAATCGATCGATGTCAGGTCCGCGACGGGATGGGTGCTGTCGTACAGTTGGAGGCTGTCGCCTGCGAACTCGGGCACGATCCACAGAGTCGAATCGCTCGCCTGCAGGTGAACCCAGAAGTCGATATCCGTGCGGTTACCGTCCTGCACCAGCCCCAGCTCGCCGGGGTCCCCTTTGCCGTTGCCGTTCGCATCGTTCCAGAAGCGGAATCCCGACTGCGACTGGCTCACCTCATACGCCGAGACCAGCACGTTCCGCGCATCGGGCCGCGGCGTGTCGTGCCACAGGGGCGACCACAGGCTTTCGTAGCCCTCGACGCTGATTGCCGACACCCCGAAGCAGCGAGGCACTCCGTTCACCAGCAGCGTGGCCAGGAATTCGAGATGAATGGCCTGGTTGAGCGAAATCGAGGTAAGGCTCGCGGGCTGTGGCAGCTGCAAGCGCTCGTCGACCGTGATGATGTTGCTCGGGTCGCTCTCGCCGCCGTTCACGTCCGCGGCGGTCACGTAGTACTGCAGATGGGGAACGCCATTGTCGTGGAAGGTGTTGGAGCTCGTCTCACCGCGGAGCCCATACGGGCTGCTGGTGCTGCCGTGTGAATAAATGCGGTAGCTCCCCAGGGCCGAGCTCTGCACGTCGTCCCAGACGAGCAGGATCCCGGCCGGCTGGGCCGGGTCGCCGCTCGGGTCGAGCTGATAGGCGAGGTTTTGCGGTGGAGGAAGCGTGGAAACGAGGCTCGTGGTGTTCGACTGGCAGCCCCAGCTCAAGAGCGCGGCCGCCAGGCCGGTGTATCGCGACAGGAGACGCATGATGCCCTCGGGAAGCATTCGGGAAGGTTGTAGGCACGGCGCGTGCCCCAACGTAAGTGACCCCCGGGGAGCCGCTTATGACATCACGCCGTAGCGGGCGTGTCACCCGCAGAGGACACGCGGTTGCGAAACCGTTAGCGGGCGAAGCTCTGCTGGTTGTAGTCGAACTTGATGTCCGGCTCGTCCAGCAGGCTCACAAAGAACGAGAAAGCGAAGTTGCCGTTCGGGCTCTTCAAGAACGAGAAGCTCGCGTGCCAGCGGTGCAGGTCGCGCTGCAGTTGGATGACGTGCTGGCCGAATTGTTTGGTGTCGACGTCGTAGGTCGAGGTCCATGACGCCGACCAGTGCTGCGTGGGGCTGAACGACAGTCCCAGCGTGAGCTGCTGCTGGCCTCCCTGCGCCGGGGTGAGCGCGCCCACGGAGTCGGGGCGCGGCCGGATGCGGGTCCCCGAATAGGAGACGGTCAGGTTGAACCCTCGCCCACCAGCACCGGCCGCGAACTGGGGCGGCGGCCCGCCGAAAGCCCGCTGATCGATCGGGCCACCGGGCAGTTGACCCGGCAGCTGGCCGCCGGGCTGGCCGCCGGGAGTGGGGCCGGGGGCAGGCGCGGCGGCACCCTTTCCGCCGCCCAGCCCGAACAGGCTGCCGATGCCACGGATCGTCGCCGGCGTGACGGAGAACGATGCCGTGATGCTCGTGAGGAACGGGGAAAACTTCGCGGTATCGCTGCCCACGGTCCCCTGCCAGAGATCGTGCGTCAGCGCGAGGCTGAACCCAGGGAGGAGATCGGAGGCGAAGGTGTTCCCCAGCGTCTGCGTGGTCCAGCCGGTCCGCCCCGAATCCTTGGCCTGCTCGAAGTTGTAGCCGATCGAGGTGGTGTTGATGCTGAGCAACCGGATCTTGCGCGCCTCGCGGCCCGTCGTGTCCCCGGGCGGCGGCTTCAGCTTCGCCTCGAAGTTCTGCGACAGCCCCAGGCCGATAGTCTGCTGGGGATCGGTGCGCGCCTGCGTGTTCCGGCCCGTGGGGTCGAGGGCCCGCGCGAACTCTTGCGGGACCGCGGCGCCGGGCGCGTAGAAATAGCTCAGCTGCGGTGAGATCGAGTGCCGGATGCGCTGCAGTGGGCCCACGCCGGGAAAGAAGCCGAAGAACGTCGGGGACACGCTCGCGGTGAACGCGAGGCGCTTCCCCTGGTGCAGCCAGCGGCCTCCGGTGAACTGATTACGGATCGCGTACGGCCCTGCCGTGGTGGTGTTCACGATCGACAGCCCCGGTTGCAGCTTCCACGTTCCCGTGAGCAGCGACGGCAGGTTGATACCCGTTTGCCACTCGACCCGGGTTTCGAACGTCTGGTCGTACAGGACGCGCCGGGCTCCGCCCGGCGACGTCGAATCGAACACGAACTCCGTCCGCTTGTCGCTGATCCGGTCGGTGACCTGGAAGCTGTTCGACCAGTTCCACGGCCCGATCCGCAGCGGCGTCTGAAAACTGAGCTGGGTCTCGCGTGAGTCGGCGAAGCGGGCCAGGGTGTCCGGCACGCCCCCAGGCCCCGCCACGAGCAGCGACGTCGAATCCGAGTGAAACGTCTGCTGGTTGTTGAGGGAGAACCCGGGGGACCACGTGATCCACGACGTGATGTTCACGGGCGACGGCGTGAGGCCGATGTTCGGGAAGTTCTGCGAGATGAGGCCGTTCCCGATGTCCTGGTACCGGTTGCCTCCGATGTTGAGCGTGCCCCAGTCGAACTGCTTGGTGAAATTCAGCTGCGACCCGAGTCTGGCGGTCGCGAGGTACGGATTCGCCGTGTTGCTCTGAATGACGCTCGTATTGGTCGAGTAGTCGATGCTGGCGTTGAAGTTGGTGCGCGAAGAGAAGCTCTGCTGGTGCTGCCAGCCGACGCGGATCGAGTGGGCCGTCACGTCGAGCTGGTTGTACCAGTCGAACGAGAAGCTGCCCGTGACGAAGCGGTCGAGCCAGCGGTAGTGCGTTTGCCCCCGCAGGGCCAGGTACCGGCCCGAGTACCAGTCGCCCGACACCAGAAAATCCACGTAGTCGTTGACGACGAAATAGTAGCCCAGGCCCGCGACGTGGCGGTGGTAGCTCCGCGTGGGGCGTACGATGTCGTTCAGGCCAAAGCGGGGGACGAGGATACCGCTGCGGCGTCCCGGCCGGATGTCCTGGAAGATGAATGGCAGCCACATGATCGGAACGTCCCGCACGTACAGCACCGCGGGACGTCCCACCATGACGGTCTTGTTGAGCCATTTCACTTTGTGCGCGCCGAAATGGTAGTCGGGCACGGGGTTGTCGTCGGAGGTGATCTGGCTGCTCGCTCCGTACAGGCGCGTGGAGCCCGAATCGACGGCCAGGTCGCCGCGCATGTACCACGTGGCACCGCCCTGCTGGAAGTGCGTCAGGGCCTGGCTCACGGTGCCCCGCCGAATGCAGGTGTCGTAGCGCATCCGCTCCCCGACGAGCACCGTACCCTGGTCGAACAGACGCGGATCGCCGGTGGCGTCGAGCCGACAGCTCGCCTGCCGGTAGCGGATCGAGTCGGACTCGAGCTTGGTGCCGTCGCGATCCACGAACGCCTGACCCCACAGCGAGATGGCGCTGTCGCCCTCCACGAGCATCGTGTCCGCCACGTACTGCGTAACGCGGTACCCCTTGAGCTTGAGGAGCGAGTCCATCACCGCGTCCGACGGGGGAAAGCTCCGGGTAGGTCCGGTCGGCAGCCCCAGCTTGTGTGCGGTGGCGGAGTCGAGGGTACGGCCCTGCCCCGCCGAGTCGGCCCGGACGTGGGACGTGTCGGGCCGGGGCGGCGGACCTTGGGCGTGCACCCGTCCTGGCGCGGCGACAAGCAGCAACAGTACGATGCCCGCCGCGCTGGCCGCCCGCTCGCGCCGCGCGCGCCGCTTAGTGACGACCCAGGCGCAGACGATGCTCACTTCGTAGAGCAGCAGCAACGGCACCATCATGATCAGCATCGACACCGCGTCGGGCGGCGTGAGCAGCGCCGCGGCCACCGCGGAGAGGGCGATCGCGTAGCGGCGGTTCCTCGCCAGGAGCTGCGGCGTGACGAGGCCGAGGGCCGCGAGGATCACCACGACCAGCGGCAGCTCGGTCACTACACCGAACCCGATCATGATCTGGGCCGCAAATCCGAAGTAGCCTTCCGCAGTGATGATCGGATCGAATACGCTCTGTTGGAACCCGAACAGCACGCGCAGAGCACGGGGCAGCACCCAGAGATAGGCGACGGTCGCCCCGCCGAGAAACAGCACCACGCCCGCCGACAGCGCCGGCACGATCAAGCGCTTCTCGCGCGGGTATAGCGCCGGCGCGAGAAAAGCCCACGCCTGGTAGATCACCACGGGCGACGAGAGCACGAGCCCCAACACGAACGCGAACTTGAGGGTGATGAAGAACGGCTCGGTAGGGTGCGTGAACTTGAGTTTGCCGTCGGGGAGCAGCGGCCTGATGGGCTGGATCAAGAGCCCGATCACATCCACACGCTCGACGATGACCCAGCCTGCCACCGTGGCGAGCACGATAGCGAGCAGGCTCCAGAGAATGCGCCAACGCAGCTCCTCGAGGTGATCGAGGAACGGCATCTCGGCGCGGGCATTGGGACTCTCAGGCACGCCGGCCCCCTCGGACCCCCCCGGCCCGCCGGCCCCCCGGGGCTGTCCGGGCCCCCAGGCGAGCGCCGCGGCGCCGGCTACCGCCCCAGACGCTGCAGCTTGTCGCGCGCGAGGTTGGCCTCGTCGGAGCGGGGATAGCCGGCGATCACCCGGGCGTAATACGTGCGGGCCGCCGCCTTGTCAGAACGCTGCTCCGCGAGGAGGCCCAGCTTGTAGAGGGCCGCGGGGGCCCGCGACGAATTGGGGTAGGTCTTCACCACCTGTTGATACACGGCAGCCCCGGAGTCGGCGTTTTCGCCCGCCCACGTCTCCCCCACGTAAAACAGGGCGTCAGCGGCGTGCTCGTGGGTGGGGAACACGCGGAGGAATTCCCGGAAGCCGATGCGCGCGGTGGCGAGGCTGCCACGGCGGAACTGCTGCAGGGACAGATCGTACATCTGGTTCGGCCCGGGGCCGGCCGGATTCCCCGACGGCCCGACCGGCGGGCCGGCGCCCGGCCCGGCCCCCCCGGCCCCCCCGGCCCCGCGGACCGTGTCGACCGGCGGCACGGGCTGCTGGGCGCGCTCTTCGATGCGCGCCCGAAGCTCGCTGAGGCGCTGCTGGCTCTGCCCGGTCAGCTCCTGCACCTGGACGAGCTGCTGCTGGACGGCGAGCAGGTCGGTGCGCACGTCGCCGCGCAGCTGCACGAGATAAGCCTGCTGCGCCGCGAGCGCCTGATGCACCGCGGCGAGCAGGACCCGCACCGAATCGAGCTGGGCCGCGCGCTCCGCATCGGCGCGGGCCCGCTCAGCCCGCGCCGCCTCCACCTGGAGCTCGACCTTCCGGACGTCCCCTTTCAGGGCGCATCCGGCGGCGAGCCCCAGGGCGAGCACCAGCAACGGTTTCAGAGACATCTACGCGTGCCTCACGGCTGCCTCAGGGCGTCGCCGCCCGCGATGATCTCGAACTCGTCCCGGCGATTCTGCGCCCACGCCGCCTCGTCGTGTCCCTGCGCGAGCGGGCGCTCTTCGCCGTAGGACACGGTCTCGATGCGCCCCGCATCGATGCCGTGGCTCACCACGTACTGCTTCGACGCGGTCGCCCGCCGATTCCCGAGCGCAAGGTTGTACTCGTCCGAGCCGCGCTCGTCGCAGTGCCCGCTGATGCGGATGCGCAGATTGGGATTCGCCTGCAGGATCGCCACCTTCTGGTCCAGAATGCTGGCGTCCTCCGACCGGATGTTCGACTTGTCGTAGTCGAAGTGAATCATCGTCGCCACCATCGTGCGCACGGCTTCGGTGGTTTTTCCCATCGCCGCGAGCGAGTCGGCAATCCGTTGCTGGCGTTGCCGCTCGGCCTCCTCGCGCGCCCGGGCGTCGGCCGCCGCCCGGTCGATCGAGTCCTGCCGTGCCTTCTCGGCCTGCGCGATCGAGTCCACGTTCTGCTGCGGGGTCACGGGCTGCGGCGGCGCCCCACCGCCGCACGCGGCCACTGCCACTACCGCGATACCGCCGAGCAGGAGCAAGGATAGGCGTTTCATCGTGTGCGCCCTCTCCGAATTCAAGGGGTGGACGAGGCGGTCTCCGGTATCCGTGGAGACCAGGCCGGCAGACGCGCGCCGCTCTGCTGCAGCAGCGGGCGGATGCGGCCGGTTTCTAGGTCGATGATCCAGAGCTGCCGGTACCCCGAACGATCCGACACGAACGCCACATGACGGCTGTCGGGCGCCCAGGTTGGATCTTCGTTCCGCCCTAGGGAGGTGAGTTGCCGCACCGCCCGCGTCCGTACGTCGAGGACGAAGACTTGCAGGGTGCCCCCCACGTCGCGGTGGAAGGCGACGGATTGGCCGTCGGGTGACCAGTCCGGCGCGTTGGACGAACCGGTGACGCCGTAGTCGAACGGCGCGAAGAGTTGCTGGTCCGTCCCGTCCGCCGCCATCACATAGATCTGCGGCAACCCCGGGCGCGTCGAGACGAACGCGACCCGCTGGCCGTCGGGACTGTAGGTCGGTGACAAGTTGTCAGAAAAGCGCCCCACGGTCAAGCGCTGTAAACAGCAGTTGTCCTTGACGTTAACCGTGTAGATGTCGGTGCCCTCTTCGGTCGCGCGGCTGAACGCCAGCGTCTTGCCGTCCGGGGAGAACGCCGGCGTGAAGTCGAGCGCCTGGCCCGTGGTGGCCACCGGCTGCCGCTTGCCGCTCCCGACGGGCTGGGTGAAAAGCTGTCCGTGACCAGCCCAGAACTCCATGTACGCGAAGCGCCGCCCGTCCGGCGCCCACGCGGGAGACATCGCCTGGTGATCGCTCGAGGAGACGAGCTGCCGGTCGGCGCCGTCCTGATCGATCACATACACCTTGCCGTCCATCACGAACAAGATGCGCGTGGCCGCGATGCCGCCGGTACCCAACGTGGCTTCGAGGACATGGTCGGCCAAACGGTGCACCGCCATGCGGAACCCCGGGTCCTTGAGCGGGGGCAGCACGGCGCGAAACTCGCGCCGCACGCCGCCCGCGGCCACATCGTGCACCGCCAGAACCGTCGTGTCCGCCGCCAGCGCGATCCCGACGGCGAAATCGGCCCCCAGGGCCTGGTACAACGGATAGTTCAGGCCTGCCGCGGCCCCCCCCCCGCCGGCCCGCCCGCCGGTCGGCGGGCGGCCCACCGGCGACGAGGCAGCCCCACTGAAGCGGATCGAGTCTCCGCCCGGCAGCGTGATCAGCTCGAACCGGTCGCTGTAGTCCAGGTCCCGAGCGATGATCACGCGCGCCGAGTCGAGCGCTGGCGCGGGCCCCGGCAACACCACCAGTCCGGGACGGACCCCCGGGCGGTAGATGATGCCGATGCGCACGCCGCGGTCGATGGCGGACGTATCCTGGGCGGCCAGGCGGTTGGACGGGTAGACGGCTAGTAACGCCGCGGCCGCGACGCAGCCCCTAACCGCCCAACCGTCTGACCGTCTCGCCGCCTTCATGATCGCTTCCCCGAGAAGTAGAACCGCACGAACAACACGTCGGGCGTCCATCCATCCGGTAGCGCCCCGAACGCCTTGAACCGCCCAGCCTCCTCGACCGCGCCCTGCGCTTCGAGGTCGAAGGCGAAGTTGCCGGAGCGCTTGATGAACTGCAGATCGCTCACCGAACCGTCGCGATGCACCAGGAACGACACCTCCGCTTCGAGTGGTGTGCTCTGGAGCGGACGCTGCCAGCGCCGCAGCACCTGCCCCACGATGTTCTGCAAGTACTCCGGAAACGGAAACTCGACGCCTTCGGTGCTGACCGTCGCGACATCGCTCCCGGTCGAGGGCGTCTCGCCGGGCAGCGGCGCCGTCTTCGGCGTCGTGCGGGGCGCCGCTTCGCGCTTCGTGTCGTCCGCCGTCTTGGGCGGCGCCTCTTTCGCGGCGGTGCTCTTAGGCGGCGGCTTCTTGGTGGGCACCGGAGCGGGCTTCTCTTCGGCCGGCCGCTCGACGGCTTCCGGTGCTTTGCGCTCTTCGTCGGTCGGCGCGGGAGCGGCGATTAGCCGCACCTTGTAGGTCGGCGGCGCCGGTTTGCGCGCGCCGGCCGCGCCAGCAAAGATGAACAGGCTGGCGATTCCATGCACCAGCATCGTCCCCGCCAGGCCCAGGCCGACATTCGGGGACGCCCGGCGCCGCTGTCTCACCGCTCGATCGTCTCCGGCTCAGCAACGAGCCCGACGTCGCTCACGCCCGACGCCCGGATCACCGCGAGTACCTGGACGACGCTGGCATAGGGGACCCGACCGTCGGCCCGAAGGTACACCCCACTAGGGCGTTTGGTCCGCACCAGCGCGCCGAAGGTCGCGCGGAAATCTTCGTAGGACAACGGTGCCTGCTCGATGAAGATGCGCCCCTCCCGATCGACGGTCACGATGAGCCCCTGCTTCGGGTCGAGTGGGCGCGCTGCGGCGCGCGGCAAGCGCACGTCGACTCCGCCTTGCATGATGGGCGCGGTGATCATGAAGATGATGAGCAGCACGAAAGCCACATCCACGAGCGACGTGACGTTGATGTCGGCGTTGAGCGGCAGCTCACCGTGCCCGCGCAGCCCGCCGCCGCCGCCCAGCAAGCCGGCCACTCACAGCCTCCCTTCGCGCGCCATCGTGCCGATGATCTCCTGCGCGAACCCTTCGAGCTCGCCGGCGAACAGGCCGAGGCGGTTGACGAACAGATTGTACGCCATCACGGACGGCACGGCGACGGCGAGGCCCGCCACGGTGGTGACGAGCGCCTCCGCGACGCCTGGTGCGACTGCGGCGATGTTCCCGGACCCCCCCAACGCGATCCCGATGAAGGCATCCATCACGCCGAGCACCGTGCCGAGCAGGCCGAGCAGCGGGCTCACGGACCCGAAGGTGGCGAGCCAGGGGATGAACCGCGCGGCCGCGTCCCGCTCCGCAGCCACCTCCTTGGCGAGCACCATCCGGAGGGCTTCGAGCTGGGTGGTCGTCAGCGTGGTCGGCGGCCCGACCGTGGCGGGCCCGTCGCCCTTCAGGCCGCCCTTCAGGCTGCCCGGCTTGAGCTCGGAGAAGAACTGGATGCCCTCACGCAGCAGCCGGTTGTAGGGCGAGGAGGGCAGCCGCATCGCGGCATGATAGGCGTCCTCGAGCCGGGTCGCCCGTTCGATCTCCCCCATGAACCGGTCCGCCTGCCGCCGCATTTTCCGGAATTGCCACCACTTGAGGAAGATGAGGTACCAGGAGACGACCGAGAAGACCACCAAGATCGCGAGCACGAACTTCGTCTCGCGGCTCGAGGTGAGCACCAGCTCCCAGGGCGTCGTCGGCACCGCCCGACCCACCTGTAGCAGCAGCACGCGTCAGCCCTCCCCTCCAAGAAAGCGGCCGAAACAGGTCAGTTCGAATACCCGGACGGGTGCGTCCGGTGCCAGTCCCACGCGCTCGCGATGATCTCGTCCAGCGCCGAGCGCCGCGGGCGCCAGCCGAGCAGCTGCTCCGCGCGGCCCGGGGCGGCGACGAGCGTGGGCGGATCTCCGGGGCGCCGCGGGCACGCCACCGTGGGGATCGACCGCCCCGTGACGCGCCGCGCCGCCGCGGCCACGGCCAGCACCGAATGGCCCGCTCCGGTCCCGAGGTTGACCGCTTGGGCGCCCGTCAGGTCCGCGTCCAGTGCTCGGACGTGGGCGTCGGCGATGTCCGCGATGTGCACGTAGTCCCGCACCGCGCTGCCGTCCGGGGTGCGATAGTCGGTGCCGTAGACGTCCACGGCTGGCCGTCGGCCGAGCGCCACCTGCAGGACGTTGGGGAGCAGGTGCGTCTCCGGATCGTGGTCCTCGCCGTAGCGGGCCGTGGCGCCGGCCGCGTTGAAGTAGCGGAGGCTGATAGACGCGACCTGGTGTCGCTGGGTGTAGTCCGCGAGCAGGTGCTCGAACTCGAGCTTCGTCTGCCCGTACGGATTGACGGGTGCGCGGGGCGCGTCTTCCGGGATCGGGATCGCGGGCGGGTGGCCGTACACCGCGCAGGACGACGAAAAGATCACGCGGCGCACGCCCGCCGCGACCACGGCATCGAGCAGCACCCGGCCCGCCGCCACGTTGTTCGCGAAGTACATCTCCGGATGCGCGACCGATTCCGCGACTAATGCGTACGCCGCGAGGTGAACGAGCGCGTCGAAGGAATGGCGCGCGAGCAGCTGCTCCAGGATGCGCCGGTCGCCGATCCCGCCCTGCACGAATTCCGCGCCGGGGTCGAGCGCAGCGCGATGACCCCGACTCAGGTCGTCCAGGACGACGACGGCGTGGCCTTGCGCCAGCAGCTGCTCGACGACCACGCTGCCGATGTACCCCGCCCCACCGGTGACGAGGACGTTACGAGCCATCCGGCCGCTCCAGGCCGAACAGCTTCTTCAGCGACTCGAGGAGACCGTAGCCGCGGCCGGCCTGCGCGGCCTGCTTGAGCGCAATCGTGGGGTGGTGCAGAAACTTGTTGAGCAGCGCGTGGCTGAACTGCTCCACCTGGGCCCGATCCTCCGGCGACAAGTGCGCGAGGCGCTTGAGGGCGCGCTCCAGCTCGGCCGCGCGCACGTCGTCGAGGCGCCCGCGAAACTCTTTCAGCACCGGCACCACGGCCAGCCCGCCGTACCAGGCCCAGAACCGCTCGACCTCGTCGCGCACGATGCGCTCGGCCGCCGGAACCTCCTGATGCCGCTCGGCGGCCGCGTGCGCGGCGACCGCCTGTAGGTCGTCGATGTCGTACAGAAACACGTTCTCGAGCTGCCCCACGGCAGGCTCCACGTCCCGTGGCACCGCGAGGTCGAGGATGCAGAGCGGCCGTCCACCGCGGCGTCCGATCGCGGGGGCCACGCGTTCCCATGTCACGACGGCGTGAGGCGCCGCGGTGGAGCTGAGCACGATGTCGGCGTTGGCGAAGTGCTCCCAGGCCTCGTCCAACGTGAGCGCCCGTGCGCCCAGCTGCTCGGCGATCGCGCGCGCCCGCTCATAGCTGCGGTTCGCGACGAGCGTGACGCGCACGCCTTCCGACACGAGGCAGCCCGCGGCGAGCTCGGCCATGTCACCCGCACCGAGGACCAGCGCGGAGCGTCCCGCGAGCCGGCTGAAGATCTTGCCAGCCAACGCCACGGCCGCCGAAGGAGCCGACGCCGCCCCCGTGCCGAGCGCCGTCTCATTGCGGACACGCGCCCCGACAAGCAGGGCGGACTGGAACAGGCGATGGAGCACGGGGCCGGCTTGGGGCCGCGATGCTTCCCACGCCTCGCGCACCTGGCCTTGGATCTGGGACTCGCCGAGGATCATCGAGTCGAGACCCGCCGAGACGCGGTAGAGATGGCGCACCGCTTCGCGGTCGCGCTGGAAGTATCCGTACTCGCTGGCACTGCGACCGGCGCCCAGGCGCTCGCCCAGGATGGCCCAGACCGTCTCGGCCGTCGAGTCGCTCGGTTCGGCGAGGTAAAATTCGGTGCGGTTGCACGTGGACAGCAGGACCCCGCCGCCCGCGCCGGCCGACAGCACCCGCTCCAAGGAAGCCGGCACCTCGCGGGGAGCATGCACGAACCGCTCGCGCACCTCCAGGGGCGCCGTCCGGTGATTGACTCCGACGACCGCGATGCTCATTGCGCGCTGCCGCCCTAGAGAAAGCGTTGCGTCCCCGGCGCGGCGAGCTTGAGGGCGAGGTACACGAGCACCACCGCCACGAAGCCCGCGATGCTCGCGAACGCCGCCCGTCGGCCCGCCCAATGCCGCACCACCCGCATCCACACGGCCGACCCCAACACCACCCAGGTGAACGAGCCCCACACGATCTGTGCCGGGTCCACGTGCATGCCACCGGCATAGCGCACCGCATAGCCCAGCGCCAGCAGGACGCCCAGCGTCAGCGCGGGGAAGCCGGCGACGAGGGCCACGTGGTTCAAGCGATCGAGCCGCTCCAGCGGGGGAAACAGACGAAACACTTGACCGAACCGTTTCGACTTGAGCTCGCGGAACTGCAGCAGATACAGCGCCGCCGTGATGAAGGCGAGCGCCAGCAGCGCGAGCCCGAGCACGCTGAGCGTCACGTGCAAGATAAACCAGGCGTTGCCGCCGCCCGAGGGCTCGGCACCGGGTCCCAGTCCGATCAGCAACGCCAGCCCCACGAGCCCGGTCGCGAGCGGACCGGTGAACAGCGCGACGGCGGAGGCGCGGAACACGCGCTCGCTCATGACCTGCAGCAGCATCAGGAAGAGCGCGAGAATCGACAGCACCGGAGCGACGCCCACCGGCGTGAGCTGCGCGACGCCGACCACGTGCGCCGTAGCGCCCGAGAGGGGGGCGCCCAGCGTCAAAGCACGCGGTGCGGGCCGAAGCCCCGCGAACGGCGCGAGCGCAAGCGCCGTGGCCAGGCCGTACAGCCCCAGCGCCAGGAGATGCGGTACGAGAACCACGGGCGCGGTGCGCCGGCCCCGCCAGGAGCCGGCGGCGGGTCAGGAGGGCATCTTCCGGACGAGACGGACTGGCATTCCGGGGCGAACGTCGGGATGATTGATGTTGAGCACCAGTCCGGACGCCGAATGGTCCCGCGTATGCACGATCTCGAGCACCATGCGCACTTCTTCGGACGCCGTGCCCGGGACGCCCGACGCCGGTCGGAACACCTCGAACACGTCGCCCGGGGTGACCCCTTCGGCGCGACCGCGGTTGATGAACAGGATCTGCTGCAGGTCCGTCAGCCCGTGGATGTCGCGTTCGGCCACGATCTGTCCCTCGAGGCCTTGCTCCACGGGCGTGGGCCGGGCGAGACCCGGGTCCTTGAACGGCTCGAGCGGCATCGCCAGGTGGCCGTCGTGGATCCGGCCGAACTGCATGACCACGTCCGCCAGCACCTGCCTGCGCTGCAGCTCCGTCACCCGGGCCACGCCGACCGGCACCACTACCCCTCCCCAACCGGCGATGTCCCGATCGATGCGCGCGATCAGCAGCGAATCGCCGACGTGGTACGACGCGTTGCGGGGCGGCGCGAGCGCGATCTGATCGAACCGCGTCGCGGTGGAGCGCTCCGTCAGGCGCGGGATGGCTGGAGTCGCGGTGTTCCCCAACACCCGGCCCCACGGCAGTCGCTCGTTCTCGGTCAGGAAGCCCGCCGCATAGAACTCACCGCGCCGCAGCGGTCGATACAGCGGGTTGGAGTACGCCCGCAGTACGTCCTGCACCTGTTCCCGGGGTGTGCGGCGCCGCTCGAAGATCGTCTCGTAGGCGTCGGTGGCCGCAGGCGGGGGCGCCTCCACCACCCCAGCCGTATCGAACGCCGTCGACGTATCGGGCGCGATCGCCGTCACGGTGTCCGCCTGGGCCCGCACCGTGTCGGCCGGGGCGACCGCTGCGCTCTCAGGCGCCTGCGCCACCGCTACCACAGACCCGATGTGCAGCACCTCGCCAGGATAGATCCAGTGCGGGTCTTCGATCACGGCAGTGTTCAGACGGTAAATCTCGGGCCACAGTAGCGGATCGCTGAAATACAGCTGGGCGATGGACCATAGGCTCTCGCCCGTGACCACGGTATGGCTGGCGGGAAGCTGTCCTTCCTGGAAGGCCGCGGTGGGCGGCGGCACCTGTGACGTGTCCTGCACCGCTTTCGAGCTGTCCGCCCGAGCCTGGGTCGTGTCCTGAGCCACGAGCGGCGGCGCCACCACCCCCGCGAGCAGCCCTGCTACAAGGGCGAGCAGGGCTGCTCGATCAGAACGGCAGATCGTCGTCCTCCTCATCCAGCGCCTCCGGGAGCGCGTCGAGCGACTCCGCCTTGCCCTCGGGCGTTACCTTGGCCGCGGCCTTGGCCCGGGCGAACTCGCCGGCGCCTTCACCGCCTCCCCCTCCCCGGGACGACAGCAGGATCACTTCTCGCGCGATGATCTCGGTGACGTAGCGGGTCTGCTTCTCGCGATCCTCCCACGTGCGGTACTCAATCCGCCCTTCCACGTAGATCCGGTCGCCCTTCTTCATGTACTTCTCGGCCAGGTCAGCCAATTGGGCGCCCTTGTTGTTCCAGCAGATCACGCGGTGCCACTCGGTCTTCTCCTGCTTCTCCCCACCCTGTCCCGTCCACTGGCGGCTGGTCGCCAAGGAGAGATTCGCCACCCGGGAACCGTTGTTCGTGCTCCGCACCTCGGGATCGGCCCCTAAGTTCCCGATTAGCATGACTTTATTCAGGCTGCGACTCACAACAGGCCTCCAAACGATGGGCGGGCAGGGACCAAGGGCGACAACAGTATATGAATCGCAAGTTATTCTGTCAATCAAAGATACGCCACTTGGGCTAAAGTTTTGCAGACATCCCGGCCGCTGGCATGGCCGCCCGGAGGATCACGGCATCCTCGACCGGACGCCGGTAGTAGCGCGCCCGCCGCCCGACCTCAGCGAAGCCCATGCTCTCGTACAAGCGGCGGGCCGCGGCGTTCGATTCCCGCACGTCGAGATAGACGACCCGCACGCCACGACCCTGCAACGTCTCGAGCACCTGCTCGACCAGCGCCCGCCCGACCCCGCCGCGCCGGTGCACCTGGGCCACGCCCAAGTTGAGAATCTCCCCTTCATCCGCGGCGAAATGGGCGACAGCGTAGCCCGCGATGGCGCGGCCTACGACGGCGACGAGGAACGGGGCCCCGGCGGCCAAGCACTCGGTGAAGTCGTTGGCCGACCAGGGGTCGGAGAAGACGGCGCGCTCGATCGCGGCGACGGGCGCCACGTCAGCCACTTGGGCGGGACGGATCCGGTAGGGGCCGGCCGTGGCGGGCCTCCCATTTCGCTTGCGCTTCGGCCGGCCGGCCGTAGGCGGGCTCGGCGACGAGCGGCTCATCCAGCGAGCGTGCCGCCCCTTTCCGGGTGAAGAGCGAGAGCAGCGTGGTGGCGTTCGGCGTCAAACTCTCCAGCGGTACTGGCGCGGCACCGCTCCACCTGAGGACGTCTTCCGGATAGCGCATCGCCCCGTCGCCGACGGCGACCTGGGGGCGGACCAGGGGAGGGGCGGCGCGCGCCAGCTCGGCGACGGTGGTGACTGCCGGCGCCATCGCCGTTTCGACCTCACCGGGGCGGAACACGTACACCGCGCCATACACCTGTCCGCGCAAGGCGTCGTAGCACGCAGCGACCGGCACCGAATCCAGCCGTCCGGCGACGCCGGCCGCCGCCGCCATGAGTGACGGCACGGCGCGGAGGGGCAATGCTGCCTCCTGCGCCAGCCCTTTCGCCGCTGCCCAACCGATCCGCAGGCCTGTGAAGCTTCCCGGCCCATCCCCGATCACGATGCCTTCCAAGTCCGCCGGCCGCAGTCCCGCCTGCGTGAGCACGTGATCGACGAGTTGAACGATCGCGGCCGCGTGACGGCGCGCTCCCCGCACAAGCGCTCCCGCCTCCGCGCCAGCCGGCGATCCGACGGCGACGCTCGCGATCTCCGTGGCGGTATCGATGGCGAGCCACACCCCGCCCATCAACCCTTCCCCAATTGCGGATTGCGGATTGTGGATTGCGGATTGGATGCTCGATCATCGATTCCGCAATCCGCCATCCGCAATCCGCAATTAGGCACCGACAATCCTCCCCTCATCGGACCTCCTCGAGCTCGCGAATGTCGGGTCGCTCACCGTAGCTCAGGTAAAAGTGCCGATCCAGCGGTGGCGCCCATGCCCCCGCCCGCTCCGGCCATTCCACGAGCACGATGGCGCGCTCCCGGATCATGTCTTCGAACCCGAGATCGCGCGCCTCGTCGGCAGCCTTGAGACGATAGCAGTCCACGTGGTAGACGGGAGTGGCACCGGCTGCGTAGTGGTGCACCAGGGCGTACGTCGGGCTCGTCGCCAACACCCGGGCGCCCAGGCCGCGACAGATCGCCTGCACGAGGGTCGTCTTACCCGAACCGAGCTCGCCGGAGAGCCCGATCACCGCCGGCGCGGCGAGGTCGCGACCCAGCTCCTCACCGAACCGGTTGAGGTCGTTCGCGCGGAGGCGCATGGTGCGCCGCATCCCCTTCGGCCTTGAGCTCGAGGAGCTGGTCGCGCAGCACCGCGGCGAGCTCGAAGTCCAGCTCCTCGGCCGCGGCTTGCATCTGCGTCTCGAGCAGCCGGCTGAGCGCCTCCCGCTCGCGCGCGTCCGCCGGGCGCCGCAGCGCGGGGCCCACCGCCTTGGCCGTCTTGGCGTCCGCGACGCGCGTGGTGAAGCGCACCTGGTCCACGGACTTGACGATCGAGCGCGGCGTGATGTCGTGTGCTTCGTTGTAGGCCTGCTGCCGCCCACGCCGTCGCTGCATCTCATCGAGCGCGCGCTGCATCGAGCCGGTGACCCGGTCGGCGTAGAGGATTGCCTTGCCGCTCAGGTGTCGGGCCGCTCGGCCGACCGTCTGGATGAGGGAGCGGTCGGAGCGCAGGAACCCCTCCTGGTCCGCGTCGAGGATGGCGACGAGGGACACCTCGGGGAGGTCGAGCCCCTCGCGCAGCAGATTGATCCCCACGAGGACATCGAACTCGCCGAGCCGCAGGCCGCGGATGATCTCCACGCGCTCGATGGCGTCGATCTCGGAGTGCAGGTAGCGCACGCGCACTCCATGCTGCTGCAGGTAGTCCGTGAGGTCCTCGGCCATGCGTTTCGTGAGCGTCGTGACGAGCACGCGCTCATTCTTTTTCTCCCGCAGCCGGATCTCGTGCAACAGGTCGTCTACCTGGCCCTTCACCGGCCGCATCTCGACGGCAGGGTCCACGAGGCCGGTCGGCCGGATGATCTGCTCCACCACGACGCCGCCCGAGAGCTTCAGCTCTTCGTCCCCCGGCGTCGCCGACACAAACACGATCCGGGGCACGAGGCCCATGAACTCGTCGATCCGGAGCGGCCGGTTGTCGAGCGCCGACGGCAGGCGGAATCCGTAGTCGACGAGGGTCTGCTTGCGCGAGCGATCGCCTTCGTACATCCCACCGAGCTGCGGCATGGTCTGGTGTGACTCGTCGATGATGCAGAGGTAGTCGTCAGGGAAGTAGTCGAGCAGGCACGCGGGGCGCTCCCCCACCTGCCGGCCGGTGAGGTGGCGCGAATAGTTCTCGATGCCGGTGCAACGCCCGACCTCGAGCAGCATGTCGATATCGAAGTGGGTGCGCGACTCGAGCCGCTGCGCCTCGAGCAGCTTGTTCTGGGCGCGGAGCTCCGCCAGGCGCGCGGTCAGCTCCTGCCGGATGGCCGCGACGGCGCGCTCGATTGTGGGTCGCTCGGTGACGAAGTGCGTCGCCGGGTACACCGCGGCGCGCCGCAGCTCGGCGATCGTATCGCCGCTCGTCGGATCGATCTTCGCGATGCGCTCCACCGCGTCGCCCCAAAACTCGATCCGCACCGCCTGCTCGTCGTACGCCGGAAACACCTCGACGGTGTCGCCCCGCACTCGGAACGTGCCTCGCTCGAAGGCCACGTCGTTGCGTTGGTACTGCACCGCCACGAGTGCCTCGAGCAGCTCGTCCCGGCCCCGCTGCTCGCCGACCGCCGCCGTCACGAGCCGGCGGCGGTACAGCTCCGGGTCGCCCAGGCCGTAGATCGCCGAGACGCTGGCCACGATGATCACGTCGTCGCGCTCCATCAAGCTCGACGTCGCGCGCAGCCGCAGCCGGTCGATGTCATCGTTGATCGAGGAGTCCTTGGCGATGTAGGTGTCCGTCTGGGGGACGTACGCCTCGGGCTGGTAGTAGTCGTAATAGGAGATAAAGAACTCGACGGCGTTCTTCGGGAAGAACCCCTTCAGCTCGCCGTAGAGCTGCGCCGCGAGCGTCTTGTTGTGTGACAGCACCAACGTCGCGCGGCCTAAGCTCGCGAGCACGTGCGCCATCGTGAACGTCTTCCCGGAGCCCGTGACGCCCAGCAACGTCTGGTAGCGGTCGCCCCGGGTCAGGCCCTGGGCCAGTTCGCCGATGGCGCGCGGCTGATCCCCCGCCGGCGGGTAGGGGGCAACGAGGTCGAAAGGCATGCGATGAAAGCTAACTAACGATCGGCTGTGTCTGAGGACCCGACTCGCGACGCGACACTTCGGTCACGCCTTTCAACCGCCGGATCGCCCGGATCACCTTGTTGAGGTGGGTCTGGTTCTCGACTTCCACGAGCACCGATCCGAACACCGCCCCGTCCTTGGTCGCGAGCTCGGCGCTCTTGATGTTGGTGCCCGACTCGCTGATCGCGGTGCAGATATCGGCGTACAGACCGCGACGGTCTTCACCGCCCACGGCGAGCCGCACCACGAACGTCTCGCCCTCCGACTCCTGCCAATCGATCTCCACGCGCCGCTCCGCCTCGGCCGAGAGCACCAGGAGGTTCGGGCAGTCGCTGCGGTGGATCGAGATGCCGCGCCCTTGGGTGACATAGCCCACCACCGCGTCCCCCGGAACCGGCTGGCAGCACTGGGCATAGCGGACCATCAAACCGTCTACGCCCTGGATCTTGATGCCCCGGCCGAGCCGCAGCCGCTCGATGACGCGGCCGAACGCCGTGGGCTTGGGCGGTTGGAGCTCGTCGGCGGGGAGGTCTGGGTACAGCGCACGCATGATCGTGCCGAGGGCGATGTCCCCCGTGCCAAGCGCGGCCTGCAGCTGCTCGGGCGTGCCGACCGAGAGGGTGGCAGCGGCGCGCTCGAGGCGGGCCTCGTCGGGCGGCTCGAGCCGCCGCCGGCGCACCTCGCGCGCCAAGATGTCGCGCCCCAGCTCGAGGCTCCGCTCATGCTCCTCCTGGCGGATCCACTGCCGGATCTTATGGCGAGCCCGGGCCGTCTGCACGTGTGCGAGCCAGTCGCGCGAGGGTTTCGCCTGCGCGCTCGTCATGACCTCGACCGTGTCGCCGTTCTTGAGGGGGCGGTGCAGCGGCGCGATCCGGCCGTTGATGCGAGCGCCCTGGCAGTGCTGGCCGACCTCGGTGTGCACGGCGAAGGCGAAGTCGATCGGCGTCGCCCCCTTCGGCAGCCGCTTCACGTCCCCGCGCGGCGTGAAGACGAAGATCTCGTCCTGGTAGAGATCGACCTTCAGAAACTCGAGAAACTCCTCGGGCGTGTGCGCGTCCTGCTGCAGCTCGATGAGCTGGCGGAACCACGCCAGGTGCCGGTCGAGCTCGTCCGGGCTCTTCCCCTCCTTGAAGAGCCAGTGCGCTGCGATGCCGTACTCGGCGGTATGATGCATTTCGCGGGTGCGGATCTGGATCTCGTACAGCTGGCCCCCGGGCCCGAAGACAGTCGTGTGGAGCGATTGGTAGCCGTTGGACTTGGGGCTGGCGATGTAGTCCTTGATGCGCTCCTGCAGCGGCGTCCACTCGTGGTGGATGATGCCGAGCACGTGGTAGCACTCGGGGATGGTGTTCACCAGCACGCGCACCGCGAGCAGGTCGTAGATCTCCTCGAACGGTTTGTCGCGCTTCCTCATCTTCTTGTAGATGGACCACAGGTTCTTCGGCCGCCCGGTGATCTCGAAGCCCACGAGCCCGGCCCGAGTCAGCTCCTCGGCCAGCGGGTCGCGGAGCCGCTCGATGGTGCGCTCGCGTTCGGCCTTCTTCGCGCGCACGGAGCGCGACAGCGCCCGGTACTCCTCGTGCTCGAGAAACTTGAAGGCGAGATCCTCGAGCTCGGCCTTCACCCCGGCCATCCCGAAGCGGTGCGCGAGCGGTGCGTAGATCTCGCGCGTCTCGAGCGCGATGCGGCGCTGCTTCTCCACATCGAGATGCTCGAGCGTGCGCATGTTGTGCAACCGATCGGCCAGCTTGATGATGATGACGCGCGCGTCCTTCGCGACCGAGAGCAGCAGCTTGCGGTAGTTCTCCGCCTGCTCCTCGGCCGTCGAGCGGAACGTCAGCGTCGACAGCTTGGTGAGGCCGTCCACCAGCTCCGCCACTTCGGCGCCGAAGTCGCGGCGGATGTCGTCCAGCGACGTGTTCGAATCCTCCACCACGTCGTGCAGCAGCGCCGCTGCGATGGTGGTCGAGTCCATCAGCTGCTCGGCGAGAATCGTGGCCACCGCCACGCTGTGCGAGACGAAGTCGTCCCCGGAGAGGCGCTTCTGGCCGTGGTGCGCCTGCGCGCTGACCCGGTAGGCGCGTGCGAGCAAGTCCAGGTCGAGGCGGTCCCGCTGGGCCGCCACGGCCCGCGCGAGCTCGGGGGCGAGGATAGGGGCGGTGCTGGTCACCTGTGGACGATGGCGAGACTCCGCTGCCGAGTCAACGCGGGGGCACGAAAGGCCCCACCGCGCCGGCACTCTGGCCGGGCGGGGGTACTACAACAATCCCGCCTCGGCGAAGCTCACGTAACGATCGCCCCCCACGATCACGTGGTCGTACACCGGCAGGTCGAGCAACCGGCCCGCGTCCACGAGCTGCCGCGTCACCGCCCGATCGTCCGCCGAGGGCGTCGGGTCGCCGCTCGGGTGGTTGTGGACGACGATGATTCCTGCGGCCGCCTCCGCGATCGCCGCCCGGAACACCTCCCGCGGGTGGACGAGCGAGCTGTTGAGGATGCCCCGCGTGATCAGCAAGTCGCCGAGCACCTGGCTCTGGCTCCCCAGGGCCAGCACGTGGAACTCCTCGACAGCGAGATCCCGCAACCGCGCGCCATAGATGCGTTGCACGTCCGCCGGCCCGCGGATCCGCGCCGCCGGCGGCTCTGCCTCCGAGCCGACGCGCCGGCCGAGCTCGAGCGCCGCCGCCACCCGCGCGGCCTTGCTCCGGCCCACGCCGGGGATGCGCGCCAGCTCCGCCAGTGGGCGGCCACCGAGCCGGCGGAGCGAGCCGTCCACGAGGCCGAGCAGCTCTCCCGCAACCACCAGCGCATCCCGGCCCGCGCAGCCCGTCCCGAGCAGAATGGCCAAGAGCTCCTGACCGGTCAGCGCGGTCGGGCCGACTCTCCAGAGGCGCTCTCGGGGGCGGTCCTGCTCGGGATGCTCGGCGAGGCGCAGGGGCATGGGGGGAACATAGGTGGGGACGGGATATATCCCGGTACCCAAAGAATGCGGAATGTGGAATGCGGAGTGCGAAATGTCAGGACGTAGGTCGTGCCGCGAGCGAACTCCCCGTGCAATTCCGCACTCCGAACTCCGCATTCCGCATTTAGGCAGCCGCCCCATGGCACTTCTTGAACTTCTTGCCGCTGCCGCACGGGCACGGATCGTTACGGCCGACGCCGGCATAGGGGT
>WNGL01000661.1_pt1 | contig 40875 bp, 36 predicted proteins | sample 5400591 | NCBI WGS metagenome assembly WNGL01 (sample SAMN13153377, study PRJNA577476) | soil metagenome | isolation source: 80 cm soil or saprolite under Garry oak tree replicate 1 | place: USA:California | collected 2016-06-15
ACCGGCGCGCCGCTCAGCGCCGGGCCGTCCGGCTGGCCGCCGCCGCGCTCCGGAAGCGGATCGCCGGGCTCCCGCCCGATACCCGGCCGGAACCTTCGGTCGACGGCTATGACCAGCTGCTCCGGCGCTCCTGAACCGGGCCCTGAAACCCGTAACTGGAACAAACGGTGATTTGTTCCAGTTAGATGTAGGCTCAGGACATGGCCACCGGCATCCCGCTCTCCCAGGCGACCGCCGAGTACCTGAGCTGGCTCGAGCTCGACCGCGGCGCCGCCCAGCGCACCGTCGCCGAGTACCGGGCCGACCTTGCCCGCTTCGCAGACTTCGTCGGCGGTGACGTCGGCCTGCCCGATATCGCCGGGCTCGACCGGGAACTGCTGAGGGCCTACCAGCGGCACCTGGCCCGCCTCAAGACGGGCCCGAAGGGCTCACGGCGGCCGCTGGCGGTCTCCACGCGCGCGCGCAGGCTCGTCGCACTGCGGAGCTTCCTGCGCTTCGCCGCCCGGGAGGAATGGCTCCCCGGCGACCTGGGCGCTGGAATCGACGTGCCGAAGCTGCCCGAGCGCCTGCCCAGGCCCCTGGCCGACGACGCGCGGGACCTGCTGCTCGAGGCGCTGCCCGCCGGGACGCTGCCGCAGATGCGCGATCGCGCCTTCATCTTGTTCCTGCTGTCAACCGGCGCCCGCATCGCCGAGGCGCTGCGCCTGGACCGCGGCGACTGGCAACCAGACCGCATGCGGGTGATCGGCAAGGGCGACCGCGAGCGCACAGTGCTCATCACCGAGAAGGCGCGCCAGTCAATGGAGGACTACCTCGAGGCACGCACGGACCCCTCCCCCGCGCTGTTCATCGGCTTCCAGCCGGCGAAGAAGGGTTCGGCCGGCAACCGGCTCACCGTGCAAGGCGCGAACCACATCTGCCGCCAACTCGCGCTGCGCCTCGGTATACCAACGTTTCATCCGCACCGGCTGCGTCACACTCTCGGGACCTTCCTGCAGGAGACGATGGGTGACGCGCGCCTCACCGCCGAGACGCTCGGGCACCGCGGGCTTGGGTCAGTCAGCGGCTACACCAAAATCACTGACGCGCGCAGGCGCGAGGCCTATGAGCAGATGCAGCAAAGAGGCCTGTAGGACCGGCCGGTTCGGTGTAGGTGCCGTGTTGCCCGGCGGTGGGCGCGGCGAGCAGGTGGACTGTCGCATGCCAGGCACGTCGGTCGGGAGCTAGCTGCGTGAGGGTTTCACGCTTGTACCCGGTGACGGGCGAGGTGGGCGAGCAGGGCGTGGTTCGCCTCCCAGCCGTCTGGAAACTTGGCCCGGACGCCGAGGTGGACGGGCTCGTCGGAGGGGTGGGCGTCGAGCAGGTCGGCTATCCCGGCGCGGGCGACGACGATGCAGGCGTGGCGGTGGCGGGATGCCAGGACGCACAGGCGGCCGGCCTCCAGGTGGAACGCTGTCGCGTCTCGCCGTCCGGACAGCGGGTGCAAGACGATGGTGACGGCGAATTCGGCGCCCTGCAGGCGGTTAGCGGTGTCGACCCTGATCATCCCGGCGGCTAGCGGGGCAGCCTGCGCCAGGGCCTGGCGGATCTGGTCGGCCTGATCGCGGTGGGCGACTCCGATCGCGATGTCCTGCGGGCTGAGCGGCTGGCCGCCCGGGTGCCGTTCGCACGTGCCGACGGCCCGGCGGGCGAGCAGCCGGACCGCCAGGCTGGCGGCCGCTTCGGCTGCCTCGCGGTCAGTGCGGATCGTGTGCCGGGCGGGCAGCTCGTGCAGTGCCCACCCGGACCGCGCGGCTAGCTCCAAGGTGGCGTCGGCGCGGTTGCGTATCCCGGCTGCGGTGAACTCCAGACGCCGGGTGCCGGCGGCGGTAGCAGCACGGAAGCCGGAAAACGGGTAAAACGCGCCGGATACCACAGGGGCTGCGGAGGCGGGGAGCCGCCAGGACACGGGGAGCCGGTGAACCGGCAGGTCCGGGTTGTGCGCCTGGAGCACCGTGACCGCGTTCAGCATCGGGTCGTAGGGCAGGCCGATCCAGCGGGGCGTCTCGATAACGGAGAAGGGGTCCAGCTGGCCGGGATCACCGACGAACAGCGCCCGCTCGAACCTGGCGGCGATGAGCAGCAGCATGTCCGAGCGCATCTGGTACGCCTCGTCGATGATCGCCCAGCGCCAGCTGCGGTCCTTGACCGTGGCCCATTTCGCGGCGGTAGCGAGCACCACCTGCGCAGCGCCGAGATCAGCGAGCCTGGTGCCTACCGTGAGGTTGGGCAGCGCGAGCAGCGCGGCGGGAGCGGTGTAGTCGGTGGCCGATAGCCTGCCCAGCGGCAGGCCCCGGTCCTGCTCAGTCAACCGCGTCGTCAGGTCGTCGACCTGGTTGTTGGTCTGGGCGACGATGATGCAGCTCTCGCCGCCGCCAGCCAGTTCGGCGGCAGCGCGGACCACCAGGGTGGTCTTCCCGGCACCAGGCGGGGAGTCGACGATGACGCCGCGCTGGTCAGGCCCGGCCATGTCGGCGAGGACAGCCGCGATGACCCGGCCTGTCTCGGCGGCCGGGTCGTACAGGCGGTCCCCGCTCATGATGGCGTCTCCTCGCCTGGGCCGGCGGGCGGCCGGACGGGAGGCCTGCCATGCGTCCATGGGGTCTGGTCGGGCGGCGGGAAGTCCCGCTGGGAGAAGAACCCGGGGTCGGGCGTGAAGCTGACCAGTTCCCCGGCAGCGGGTACCGCACCGGGCGTCGGTCTGCCGGGCGTGCCCATTCCCTGGACAACTTCGAGGACGACATCGGCCTCTGTCGCGGTGCGAGTCAGGTCGGCGATCTGGACCCGTTGGCGGTGATGGGCCGGGCAGACCAGTACCCGGCCAGGTTCAAGGCGCACCGGATCGCCGGTGCGTACGGTGAAGCGCGGCCGCAGAACCGGCCGGCCCGCTGCGGTGATGGTGGTCCGGGATGGCTCGGCGAATACCACTTCCCCGGCAAACGCCTCCCCGCCGGTGCGCAGCTCGGCTAGGACGAACGGGTCCTCTAGGGCGCGTTCGGCGTCGTAGGCGGCCTGCGCGCGCTCGAGCCGGTCGAGGCGGGCTGCGGCGGTGGCGGCATGGTCGCGGCGGGGCTGCGGCAGGCCGACGTCGGCGAGGTAACTGCTGAACCTCGTGAAGGAGTCCTTGTCGGCGGACCAGCGGCGTCCTGCCGAGGCAGTCTCGGGCAGCGCGCGTAGCAGCGAGATCGCGTGCCAGGCCGCATCCCATGTCGGTTCCAGCTGGCCTTGGAGGGCGGCGCTGATCTCAGCGGCGGCGCGGTCTACCCCGGCCCGGCTGCCGTGCTGCGCCGCCCTGTCGTAACTGCGGACCAGCGGCTCCAGGATCGCCTGGTCGAAGCCGGGGTCTGTGGCGGGCCCGGCGGGCGGGCAGCGCAGGGGATCTTCGGTGGCCAGCGCAGCCTGCAACCCGGTCATGCCTGGCGGCGGGTCGATCCAGGCGAGCTGCGCGGCGAGGCTTGCGTCTTCCAGCGGGCTCTGCCCGCTGGCCCAGTGCTCGGCCAGCAGGCTGGTGAGGTCGGCGAGCAGCGCCGCGCCGGGGTGGTCGGCGCTGTCGGCGAGGAACGTCAGCCATTTCCCCAGGACCGGCACGGCGGGATCGACGGCGTAGGGCCCGTCGGTAGGCAGGAACCGGGTCGACCGGCCCAGCAGGCCGAGATAGTCCCGTGCTGCCCGGTTGGGTACGATAACCTGCGGCGCATCGGCGTACCGGCGCCGCTCCTCACGGTTCCTGGTCGCGGGGAGGACCTCGGTTCTGTTCTGCCGGCCGGCGATGTAGCCGAGCACGATCTGGGCCAGGCCGGCCAGGAAGCCAAGCCGCAAGTCGCGGCTGCGGGGCGGGGGCACGACGAGCAGCTGCTGGCCGTGGCGGCTGGTCCCGGTCATGGCGGCAACGGGCGTTGCGGGATCACCGGCCAGGGTCAGCGGGATGATGACCAGCGGCTGCGGGGCCAGGCGGCGGTGCCGGACCCTGCTCAGCGGCCGGGCGCGGCCGGATGCGGCAGCCTCCAGGCGGGCGAGGGTGGTCAGCAGGGTCATGCGGCGCCGCCGGCCAGCGTATCGCTGATGCTCTTGGCGTGACGCAGCGCACGGGCGATGTCGGCCTGGTCGGCGGAGGGCTGGCGGGTGCCGCTGGCCAGTGCGAGCGCGGTGCTGATCGAGTCCAGGCTGCCGAGGTCGTCGCGGACGACCGAGCCCAGGACCGTCAGCGCGCCCGCGGCGCGGGCCTCGTCGCGGCAGAAGCCTGCCAGCTCGCAGGTCTTCAGGCAGCGCGGCTGGTACCGGGCCGGGACTGCCTCCAGGGCGCTGGCGAGCTCTCCGCGTGCCCGGGTGCAGCTGCCGTCGGGGTCGGGTGCGAGGTCGAAGGTCAGTCCCGCCGGCAGCTGATCGAGCAGCACGCCGATCCGCGCCATGCGGGCCAGCTGGCGGCGCAGGATGGCGACCTGCTTGCGCACGTCGATGAAAGTGGCGGTGGCCTGGGGGGAGAAATTTTCCGGCGTGACCAGGATGGCGTCGGTGGAGACGGCAGCGGCGGGAAGCGACTCCGCCGTGAGCATGTCCTGAAGCGCCACGATGTAGGCAGCCGCCTGCATGGCCGCGGCGGCCACGCTCTCCTCGTCAGCCTGCCCGTCGATGACGGCGAACGACTTGATCTCGACGACGTGGAACTTGCCCCGGATCTGGAAGGCGACCACGTCTGGCTCGAGATAGGCGAGGTGGCCGCCGACCTGCAGCCGCAGCATCGGGTGGTCGTACAGGGTGCCTGCCTGATCTGGGTGCCGGGCGGCGCGCAGCAGCAGCGCGCGCGTCCGCCGGTACCGGACCTCCCTGCTGGTGTTGCCGCCGACCGATTCCAGGTCGCTGTAGGAAACCTCGGGAAGATCCAGCCCGAGCCGGTCCCGCAGCAGCCGGACCAGGTCGGCGCCGCCGCTCGCTTTCACCTGTGCCTCGAAGATGCCTCCGCGCGTCAACGCGAACGGGGACTGCGAGGCACCCGACGGCTGCGGGAAACCAACGTGCGTGGCGAGCGCGGCCTTATCGGCGCCCGCCGCGTCCATCAGGGCCCGCCGGGCGCAGCCCGGGTTGGCGGTAAGCGCGGCGACGGTCCGGGCGGTGAAACTGAGCGGCGCAGCGCCCCCGCGAAGGCTATCCAGCCGGGCATCTGTTGCAGTCATGCGGTCGTCCTTACCGGGATTAAGCGGGCCCCGGGCAGCCGCCGGCCCGTACCGGTGCCGTCGACCACGGCCAGGCGAGCCCCGAACAATTGCTCGGCATCATCCAGCTGCCGCCGGGCGCGGACCGCGGCCTGCGCCCGGTCGTCTTGATCCCGGGCGGAGTGGATGTCCAGCTCCGCCCGGGCGGCCGCGGCGATGGTCTCTGGGCTGATGCTGCCGCCGGGCTGCGCCGGGCCCGCGCCGGGGATATTCATGGCGAAGCGCCGCAGCAGCCGGTCCACCGCGGCGCTGGCTGCCCCGGTGGCCGCCCCGCTCAGGCTGGGAGCCGCCTCGGCGATCCGGATAGCGGCGGTCAGGAAGTCGACCCGCGGGCTGAGCGGCCCTATGATCCTTTGTTCCAGCGGCCAGGTGCTCACGCACAGCAGGGCCCGGGCCGCCGACAGCAGGTCCGAGGTCAGTGCCGGGCACAGGTAGTACGGCCGGGCGCCCGGCGCTGCCCGGTAGGACCGTTCCTCATCCCGGCGCAGGCTGGCCAGCCGGGACGGAGCTAGCTGCCCGGCGAAGAAGGCCGCGTGAACCGCGGCGATCAGCTTGGGCGCCGCGGGCGTGCCGAGCAGCGTCAGGGCCTGGTGCACCTGCTCACGAGCCGGCAGCAGCGACGCGAGCCCTTGCCGGTCTTCCTCGGGCCGGTCCGGCGGAGTGACAAGCGCATCCCAGGACCGTTCAGCCCGGCGGAGCTCAGCCCGCAACTCGCGGACACGGTCCTGCTGCCGGGCGGCCAGGGCGCCGCGGATGGCGCGACGCAGCTCCGCGATCCGGGTCTCCAGGGCGTCCAGTGGTTCCTGCATGACACCCGACCTTACCAGAGCTTCCAAAGTTTTCCAGACAACGCCAGAGTTTTTTGGTGTATGGTTTCCGGGAAGCCCGCTAAGGCGGCGGGCGGTTCTGCTACCTGGAGCAGGGAGGCCCTGCTGATGCGCCTGCTGCATACGTCTGACTGGCACCTCGGGCGGACCGTGGGGCAACGGCCCGCGCAGCGGTCCCGCGACGGCGACTTCGACGCGGTGCTCGCTGAGATCACCGGAATCGCCCGTGACGTACGGCCGGACCTCATCGTCCACTCCGGCGACCTGTTTGATTCCTGGCGGCCGACGCCTGGCGACCTTGCCCGGTGCCTGCGCGCGCTCAGGGACCTGTCCGAAGAAGCGCCGGTGCTGGTGGTGGCGGGAAACCACGACTCGCCGGTGCTGCTAGACACCCTGGACTTCGCCGTGACGGCGTTCGGCACCCGTCCCGGGCCGGGCGGCGCGCCCCGGCTGAAGTTCGTCACGCGGGCCCGGCATCCCCGCGACGGCGGGATCCTCGACTACCCGGCCCGGGGCGGGGAGCAGCGGATCCGGGTGGCAGCGCTCCCGTTCATCCACCAGAACAGGTTCCTGCACGAGTTCACCAGCCCGGCGACTGCCACCCGCGACTACGCCCGGCACCTGCGCGAGATACAGGCCGAGCTGCACCGCGGCCTGCTCGACGGCTGCCAGCCCGGCCGGGACGTCCTCGTCTTGGCTGCGCACCTGTACGTGCAGGGCGCCAGCCCCTCCTACACCGAGCGGCCCGTCGAGATCAGCGACACCTACCTGACCGAGGCCGACGCGCTGCCGGCCGTCAGCTATGCCGCGCTAGGCCATATACACCGGCCGCAGGCCATCACCCGCGGCGGCATCACGGCACGCTACGCCGGCAGCCCGCTGCAGCTGGACTTCGGCGAGGCGGGAGAGGACAAAAGCGTAGTCGTGGTCGACGCCGACCCCGGCCGCCCGGTCAGGGTCGATCTGGTGCCACTGCACGCCGGGCGGCGGCTCTATGACTTCGCCGGCACCCTGGACGAACTGCGGGCGCAGGCCGGCCAGATCGGTGACGCGTTCGTCCGGGCCGTGATCGTCAGCGACCAGCCGGTCCCGCGCCTTGCCGCCGCCGCCAAAGACGCGGCACCGCACGCCACATTCGTGGCCATCGACCCGCGGTGCAAGGCCTCGCAGGTCGCCGTCCTGGACCGGGCCGAGGCCGAGCACGACGAGCCGGGCCTGCCTGACCTGTTCGCCGAGTACCTGCCCGGCCGGGTGCCCGCCGGCGCGGTCGCGGACCACATCCAGGCCACCTTCGCCGACCTGCTGGCCGATACCGACCGGGAGGACCCCGCGATCTTCCCCGAGGAGGCCCAGCTGCGATCCGTGCTGAGCCAGGAGCCCGCCGGGCGGCCGCTGGCCGGTGACCTGCTGATCCCGGCGCAGGCCGCCGCGGGAGACATCGCCACCGCAGCCGAAGGGGGGCAGGGATGAGACCGCTCCAGCTCTCGTTCTCCGGCATCCGCAGCTACCCCGGCAAAGTCGGCCCGCTGGACTTCGCCAGCAAGACCCTCATCGCCATCCTCGGCGACACCGGCGCCGGCAAATCCACCCTCCTCGAGGCAATCACCCTCGCCCTGTACGGCAACTGCACCTGGACCGACCGCGAGCACAAGGCGCTGATGGCCGAAGGCGCCTCCCAGATGACCGTGGACTTCACCTTCGCCCACGACGGGCAGCGCTGGCGGGTCGCCCGCGTCTTCCATGCCAACACGACCCCGTCCAGCCACCTGCTGCGGAACCTCGACAGCGGCGAGCACATCGACAACAAGTGGCCGGTCAACAAGAAGATCAAGGCGCTGCTGCACCTGGATTTCGACAGCTTCAAGACCGCCGTCCTGCTGCCGCAGGGAAAGTTCGACCGGCTGCTGAACGCGACCGGCGGCGAGCGCACCGGCCTGCTCAAGGGCATCTTCGGCGTGCAGGCGATCGAGGACATGCGCGACCGGGCCGGCAACCACCGCGACCAGCTGGCCGAGCTGATTCACCAGGCCGAGCTCGCCCGACGCGGGCTGCTGGACGACCCGGCTGCTGCTGCACAGGCAGCAGGTAAGGAGGCCGACCAAGCCGAGCAGCTAGCCGCGCGCCTCCGCCAGGCCCTGGAGACTCTCCGGGCGCTCCGCGAGCACGCATGGAGTGCACGCGGCCGGCACGCGAGGCTCATCGCCGCAGGCGCCGCCCTCGATCACTACGAGAAGAAGGACGTCGACGGCGAGCTGACCCGCATTACCGAATCTGCCGGTGAACTGGCCGCCCTCGAAGCCAAGACTGCCCGCGCGAAGCAGGACTTCGAGAACCTCCGCGACGACGCCGAGGCGCAGCTAGCCGCGGCCGCGCGGGAAGGCCTGACCCCGCAGTCGCTGGCCTCAGCTGCCACGCTGCTCGACGGGATACCCGGCCGCCTCGAGGAGCTGGCCGCGGCCAATGCGCAGCTGGACGAGGCCGCCGAGGACATCGCCGGGCAGGTACGGCAGCTGGAAACAGACAGGGCCCGGCTGAGCGAGCTGCAGGCCCTCGCAGGTGAGCTGAACCAAGCGCGCGTCACCGCGAATTCCACACTCCAGGGGTACCGCGAGACCTGCGAGCGGCTTCAGGAAAGCATCAGGACAGCTTTGCGCCAAGCCGCGGATGCCGGGAAGGCACAGCGGGAAGAGGAGCATGCCCTCCAGCGGCTGCGCGACCTTCAGGAAGCGGTCCTCCCCCTCCAGGCCGCGGCCGGCAGGGCCGCCACGCAGCTGCAGTCCGCTGACGAGCAGCTCGCCGTCGTTCACAGCCACGACGCTGCGCATACAGCCGGGATAGGTCTATCAGCAGGCGACCCATGCCTGATCTGCAGTCGGCCGCTGCCTGAGGACTACCGGCCCCCAGCGCCCGCGGACCCCGACACCTTGCGGGCCGCTGAACGAGCGGTAAAGAAAGCGAAGAACGCAGCGCGAGACGCTGAGTCGGAGCTCGCGAAGGCGCAAGCCGACACGGCCAGTGCCCGGCGGGAATACGAGGATCGCCGGTCTGCGGCCCGGAAAGCCCAGGCGCGGCTCGAGCAGGCCTGCGAGGACGCGGCCGCGGCAATGCGGGAGCTGGCCCAGCGCCGGCTGGATGACAGAATCAGGCCTCCCGGAGAGGCGGACTTCGGCATCATGCTGCAGGCCGCGTGCGCACGGCTGTCCGAATCCGGCGACGATGACCAGGACAAGCTGCTCAGCACGTCAGCCCGGCAGCTGCTCGGCCCGGCCCGTGCGGTGGAGCAGGCGCTGGCGGACGCCGCCATCAGCGCCGAAGATGCCGCCAGGGAAAGCGAGACCGGTGCCGCCAGGGCGGCGGACAGGCTCTCGGCTGCGGAAAAGGCCCACGACGACGCGGCGGCCAGGCTCGCCACGGCCCGGAAGCGGCACGCTACCGCCCAGGCCAGATTCGGCCGTGACCTGATGGCCCTCCCCGCCCTGGTCCGCGACCTGATTCCCGCCAGCACGCTGGCCGTCACCCCTGGCGACGTCGACACAGCGAAGCGGATCATCGCCGAACGGCGCGGCCAGCTAGATGCCCGCAGCCAGGACCGCGAAACAGCAATCCGGGAGCTTAAGAAGCTCACCACGATGCAGCAGGGGCTTGACCAGCGGCGCAGCCGGGAAATCACTGGGCCGCTCCAGGCGCTGGCCACATACCTGGAGCGCCGGCAGGACGCCACCGAGCAGGCGGTCAGCGTACTGCCCCAAGACCAGCTGCGTGACCGGATGCCGGCCAGGCCTGAGGCCATCACCGCTGAGGCAGTCAGCGCCTATGCCGCGGCGCTGGCGAAGGCTGAAGCCGAGGCACGCGGCAGCGTGGCAGGCGCAGCAGCCGCTGCCGGCAGGGAGGCCAGCGCCCGGCTGGCGGAACTTGACACCGCAGCTGCCGGACTGCGCTCTGGCCAGCAGGAAACTGTGGCCATCGCCGTGGCCGAAGGAGAACAGCTGCTAGATCCCGCGGCCCTCGACCCGGTCGTCGCAGCGGAGGCAAGCGCCCGCGATGCCGCCCGGCGGCACCGGGCGGACCAGGCAGCCGCGCAGAGCCAGATACCGCAGGCAGCCAGCCTCGACACCGCGATCCGGGCGGGCCGGGCCAGGCTCAGCGCCGTAGACGCGCTGCGCGGCCTTCTCGGTGACGCCAAATTCCACCAGTACCTGACCGACAGGCGCACGCGCGCGCTGCTGGGCGTCGCCAGCGACATCTTCGGCCAGCTGTCCGGCGGCGAGTTCGGCTTCGCCCCGGAATTCCTGATCATCAGCCGCCGCAGCGGAGCGGCCCGCGACCCCAAGACCCTGTCCGGCGGGGAAACCTTCCTGGCATCTCTCGCGCTGGCCCTGGCACTGGTGGAGCTTCACAGCCGCTCCGGCGCGCGGCTGGGCGCGCTCTTCCTGGACGAAGGATTCGGGTCCCTCGATATCGATTCGCTCGCCAGCTCCCTTGCCGTCCTTCAGGCCGAAACGGGCGGGGACAAACTCGTCGCGGTAATCAGCCACCTGCACGCCGTCGCCGAGGCAGTCGAAGACGTGATGTGGGTGGAACGCCAACCCGACGGATCCAGCGTCCGCTGGCTGACCCCGGCCGAGCGGGACGCACTGGCCAGGCAGGAAGTCACAAGCGGACTGCTCAACCTCATATGACAGACCCGCTTCCGATCTCACCTGAGATGGCCAGCCGCCAAGCCATGAGGATCGTGCTGCCGAGGCTATGCCCACACCGGCAAGAAGCTTGCAGTGTTTTTGTCGGTGCTGTCTGTGACACTAAGCCTGGTTCCGTAGCCTTGCCTGCCGCCTGGATCGTGTGTTCAGGCAGGAGTGAGTGCCGTGAAGGGAGGTGGTGTTGCTGATGGCCAAGAGCGCAGAGAACCTCTTCCACGAATTCAGCGCGAACGCGGCCGCGGACGTGGCCATGTCGCTGCTGCGCCCGAAGGACGCCTTGCTGCATCTGGCGCTGATGGCGGCTCATCTGGGCGACGGGCAGGTCGTTGACGGCCTGACCCTGGCCGCGCTGATCGGTGATGACCTGGTTGACCTTCGTGCGGTGGTGAGCACAGACAGCGACGAGACGGGGACGTCGGCGGCTGAAGGTGTGCTGCGCAGGTGGGTGAAGAAGGGCTGGGTGCATCGCAGTATCGATCCCGAGACGAGGATCGAGCGGTATCAGCTGACCTCGGGGGCCAGCCACGCGGTCCGGCAGATGCGTGATCTTCAGCAGCCCGGCTCCACAGCGACGGAATCGGCTCTAGCCATGGTGATGGCGGAGATCCGGCGCATCGCCGGCCAGGCTAACCCCGACCCAGCAGTCCGGATCCGGCTGCTGGATGAGCAGATCCAGGCCCTGACAGCACAGCGGGAAGCCCTGGAAGCGGGCGAACTACCCGTCGTCGACCACGCTGAACTGGCTGACAGGCTGGCCGCGCTGGCGCAGCTCATCGGACGGATCCCGGCCGATCTGGCCCGGTACGGCGAGCAGATGCACGCCAACACCGCGACGCTGCTGCGGCAGAGCCTAGCCGGTGATCCCGCTGAGTTCGCTGAGACGTTGACGCGGATGTTCGACGGGCACGACGTGATCGCTGACTCGCCGGAAGGTCAGGCGTTTCGGGCCTTCACCAACCTGATCGGGATGCCGTCCCAGCGCGCCCAGCTCGAGGCAAACATCGGCGAGATCCTTGCCCGCCTGGACCAGATGCCCCCGCACCTGGCTGAAGTCCTGAGCGCATTCATTGACACGATGTGGCTGCGGGTCCAGGAGGTCGAGCGAGTGCGCCGGGCCGCGTTCCGGCGGATCAGCGCCTTTGTCCGCGGCGGGGACGCGCTGCATTACCGGAGCATGAGAACAAGGATCACGGAGGCGCAAGCGGCGGCCGCGCTGGCCTTCCGGTCCGCGCACGGTGGCCGTGACATCGGTTTCTCTGTTCCGCTGAGCGGAGTGGTGACCGCCTCGGTGGGCCGGCTACGGCTGGATGAGGGAATGCTGGTCCCGCCCGACCCGGTGAGCGACTCCAGCGGCGAGTTCGTGATCGATCCGGCGGCGCTGGCTGGCCGGGAAGCCATCGACTGGGTGGCGTTGCGTGCCGCGGTGCATACGGCGCTGGACGCGCACGGCGGGTTTGCCACGCTTCCCGAAGTGCTGGCGCAGCTGCCCAGTCCGCGCACAGGCGATGTCATCGGCGTCTGGTCGTTGGCCGCCCGGCACGGCGAGGTCGATGACACCGCCACCGAAGTGGTCTGCGCCCACACCAGCCGGGGGCGGCGGCAGCTCACGGTGCCCTATCTGGTTTTCGGCGAACCGCTGCCAGGCCCGCGGGCCGCCGCGGTGCACCGCGACCGTCTCGACCACCGGCAGAGCGGCGTGATGACCTTGGACCTGGAGGGCCCCGCTGATGGCTGACCGGCCCGACCTGCCGTTTGACGCAGTCTTCAGTGACGACGGGCAGGCCGCGGCGCTGGCTCCGGACGACCTGACCGAGGTTTTCACCGCCACGACGGGCGACCGGGTGGGAGGTCACCTTGACGCCGGACCGGGCCAGCCGCGGTTCGACGGAGACACAAGCCAGCTGCCCCCGGCGGTGTGCTGGACGCTGCAGGAACTGGTCGCCGCGCCCCATATCAGGGCAGGAGCGGGCAGGCACTGGGCGATACTGCAGCAGTACGAGGACGTGCTGCGCAGCCGGCTCAGCGAGCTCGGCCTGGTGCTGGAGATCAACCGGGAACACGGGTACGCGTTCACCAGGCAAGGTGATGACCCTAGCCCGCACGCCCGCACGCTGCTGCGCGCGCGGACGCTGAGCCTGGCGGCCAGCGCCCTGACGCTCTACCTGTACAACCAGTACCTTCTCGTGCCCGATGACCCGGTCGTCGAAACCGCCGACATGATCGAGCACATGCTCGGCTACAAGCCAGCCGAGGACACTGACGAGGCCGGCTTCGTGCGGAAGATTCACGCCGCGATCAGGTCACTGGACGAGGCCCACGTCATCAAGCCGGTGCCTGGCACCAGCCGGTACCTCATCTACGGCGTGATCACCTCCCTGCTGTCCGCCGAGCGCGTCGAGGCCCTGACCGCCCGCTACGCCGCAATCGCCGCCGGCAGGGAAACCGCCGGGGAGCGCGGTGACGGGCCTGCTGCGGAGGATGCCTCCGCGGGCGGGGATGCTGACGAAGGGCAGGACGATGAGTGAGCTGGCGAAGGCGCGCACGATCCAGCTGGGCCAGTTCCGGCTGACCCGTCTGCAGGTCGTCAACTGGGGTACTTTCTGCGGCTACAAGGACCTCTCGGTCGACGAGCGCGGCGTCCTGTTCACCGGGCCATCCGGATCCGGCAAGTCATCGCTGCTCGACGGCCACTCGGTGGTGCTGCTGCCGACCTTGCTCCAGCGATTCAACGCCTCAGCCGACCTGACCGCCCGCGGCGCCCGGCAGGCCACTCGCAGCGCCGCCGAATACGTCCGCGGTGCCTGGTCAGAAAATGACGACGAGCACGGCCAGGGGCAGGTACGCTGCCTGCGCGGCGGGAAACCGACCTGGTCCGCGATCGGCGCCACCTACGACGACGGGCTCGGCTCGGTGACCACCGGCGTGGTCATCAAATGGTTCACCGGCACCGAAACCGACGGCGCGCACCTGAAGACCATGCACCAGCTGCACGGCGGGCACTTCGACCTGACCGCCCTGAACGAATGGGCTCAGCGCGGTTTCGACCAGCGGTGGCTGAAGAACGCCTATCCGCCGCCGATGACCGCCTATCCGGCCACTGAAACCGAATACACGCGCAGCCTGGCCAGACGGATCGGCCTGGGCACGTCGAAGACGGCGCTGTCACTGCTCGGCAAGGCCAAGGCGATGAAGAACGTCGGCGACCTGAACCTGTTTATCCGCGAGAACATGCTCGACAGGCCGGGTACCTTTGACGCCGCCGCCACGATGATCGGGCTGTTCGAACCGCTGAACGAGGCCTTCGAGACGGCCCGCCGCGCGTATGAGCAGCAGCAGGTCCTCAACCCGGTGCCGGACGCCTGGGCTGCCTACAGCGCTGCCCGGCGCGACAGCGCGGCCGCTGAATCGGTCCAGGGCGCCGCCGCAGAGCGGTACCTGCGCGGAGTGCACACGGCACTGCTGCAGGCCGAGATCACCCGGCTTGAGGAGGGCATTGCCAGCCGCGGGCGGCAGCTGGCCGATCAGGACCGGCAGGCCAAGGCGGCCAAGGCGGTGTTCCGGTCCCTCGATGATCAGCTGCGCGCCGAAGGAAGCGACCTGGCCAGCCTGGAATCCGAACTGGAGCAGGTGATCAGCCGGCACGCCACCCGGGTCGGCGCGCACAGGATTTTCAGCGGGCACCTGGCGCGCATGGGCATGGACGCGCCGGAAGACCGGGATGCCTTCTCCGCGCTGCAAGACCGGCTCCCCGCCATACTCGACGAGGCCGCGCAGCAGCAGCAGGAACTGCAGCCGCGGCGCAGGGAAGCTGCCCGGCAGGCCGGTGAGGCGATCGCCCGGCACCGGGAACGCGCCGCCGAACTCGCCGCCGTGCAGGCCTCCGGATCGCTGCTGCCGGCCCGGGCGATCGAGAGGCGCGATGTGATCGCCCGCGGCGCGGGCGTCCCGGCCGCGGACCTGGCCTACGCCGCCGAGCTCATCGATCTGGCCGACGGCGAGGAACGGTGGCGGCCCGCGGCCGAGAAGGTGCTCCGCAGCTACGGCCTGCGGCTGCTGGTACCCGACCGGCACAAGAACGAGGTGCGGGCGTTCATCGACGAGCACGACATGGGCGGCATCGTCGACTACAGCATCGTCACCGCCATCTCGGCGCACCAGCCCCGGCCAGCCCCCGGCACGCTCGCCTCAAAACTCGAGGTCGACATCACCCATCCCAGCGGGTTCTGGCTTGGCGCCCAGATCACCCGCCGGTTCGAGCACGTGTGCGTGGAGACCGCCCGCGACCTGGAACCCCATCAGGTGGCGGTAACCGTACGCGGCACCGTCAAGCAGCGCGGCAACCACTACCGCAAGGACGACCGCCCCGAGGTGACCAGCCCCTCCAGCTACATCCTGGGTGGCAACGCTACCGCCAAACGCGCGGCGCTCGAGGAAGAAGTCGCCGCCCTGGCCGCCGCCAGGAAGCAGGCCGAGACCAGAGCCGACAAGCTGGACAGCGAGCTCGACAACGTCTCCGCCATCGTCACCACGGCGACGCAGCTGGCCGTCTACACCTCCTGGGACGAACTGGACCACTGGGCCTCCGCACGCGCGGCCGGCGACCTCCGGGATCGGATCACCCAGCTCAAGGCCGCCAACGTGAATCTGCAACGGCTGCAGGAACAGCGCGACGACGCCGAACGAACCTGGGAGCAGCTCGTCGGCGCCTGCGAGAAGAGCAAGGACGCCATCGACGGCATGACTGACCGGAAGGAAACCCTTGCCGTCCGGGCCGCCGAGGAGGCAGGCAAACCCGCCACCGTTCCCGACGGCGAACGAGAGTACCTGGACAAGGTCTACGCTCGACTGCGCCTGCCCGCCTCGGCCGACGCGATCGCAGCGTTCAGCCAGGACTTCCACGCGCAGCTGGAACGGTGCAGGCGCGACGCTGAACAAGACCAGCGCGTCGCCGCTACCGAAATCCAGGCCGCGATCAGCGTGTTCACCAGCAGGTGGCCCGATTCCGTCCCTGACAGCAGCGGCGACGTCGACCGGTGCGGAGCCGACTTCGCCGCCCTGCACGATGAGATCACCCGCCGCCGGCTGCCCGAGGCGATGCACCGCTTCCAGACCATGATCAGCGAAGACATGGTGCCGTCGGTCAGCGTCCTGTACCGCACCATCGAGACCACCAGCACCGAGATCCGCCGCCGCGCGGACATGGTTAACGCCGGGCTCAAGCGCGTCGAGTTCAACCAGGGCACCCATCTGCAGATCGCCGTGAACGCCCACCAGTTCGAGTCGATCCGCCAGTTCCGCGGCATCGTGGACGACCTGCTCAAGAATGCGCCCGCCGCCCGCGCCACCCCCCGGCTGGCTCTCGCCCAGTTCACCCGGATCCGTGACCTGATGGCCCGGTTCACCAGCGACGACCCCGAGGACAAGCGCTGGCGGGAGACCGTCCTGGATGTCCGGCTCGCGTTCAGCTTCTACGGCCGCGAAGAGGACTGCGACGGTGTCACCATCCACACATACCGTAACACCGCCGCTGGGTCGGGCGGCGAACAGGAAAAACTGGTCGCGTTCTGCCTAGCGGCTGCACTCAGCTACAACCTTGCTGACGACACTTCCGGTGGCCGGCCCCGGTTCGCGCCGCTCATGCTCGACGAGGCCTTCAGCAAATCCGACGAAACCTTCGCCGGGCAGGCGCTGGCCGCCTTCGACGAGTTCGGGTTCCAGCTCATTATGGCCGCACCGATCCGCATGTCCGGCGTCCTGGAGCCCTTCATCGGGCAGGCCGTCCTGGTCGAAAAGCGCCTCACACCCGACGGCGCCCACTCCAACGCCGCCTCCGCGACCTTCGGTGAACTGGCCGTCCGCCGCGAAGCCGAAACCGACGGCGCCGATGCGGCAGCCTGAACAAGTCACCGCCCAGCTCCGGACCCGGTTCGAACGCGAATACCCTGACTGGGCGCGTGGCCGCGGTACCTGGCCGATGCGGATCCCGCTGCAACCACCCACTACCGGCGAACGCTCCCGCGACCCGCTCGCCTGCCACACCTGGGCCGCGCGATGGCGCGACTATGCCGGGCCAGGCACGATCGAGCACACCAGTGCCCGGTTTCCCACCGGTACCCACCCGATGCCCAAGACCTTGGTCATCAACCGGCCCGGAGACGTGGCCGCCACCGATCCCGCCACCCAGGCCACCTGGCGGCGCTGCGGGCAGCGCCTCACCAGTTTGCAGCGACAGTTCCCGCAGGCGCGTTTCGACCGGATCATCCGCCGCCTGACCGACCTTGACAAGCACACCTACCAGCAGCTCACCGCGACGGTCGCCTGGCTTTGCATCCACCCCACCAGTGGCCTGCTGCTGCGCCAGCTGCCCATCGAAGGTATCGGCACCAAGTGGCTCGCCCAGCACGCTGTCCTCGTCCTCGCGCTGCTCGGCGACCCGGACTTCCCCATCGAGACCGCCAGCGAGGAGGACACGCCGACGTCCGCGCGGATACGCCTGCACCAGCGTCTTGGGCTGCGTACTGTCCCAGACCTCGTCCAGGTGGCCGTCCTAGACCCTGACCTGCGGGCCCAGACCGGTGGCATGCGGCACTTCGCCGCCTCCGTCGAGGACCTCAACACGTGGCAGAAAACGCCTCGCACGGCAGTCATCCTGGAAAACAAGGAGACCGCCTACGCCATCACCTGCGACCACCCTGGCGTAGTTGTCCTGCACGGCCACGGCTTCAGCGTCGTGAACTACGGCCGCATCGCCTGGATCCGCCACGCCCAGGACGTGATCTACTGGGGCGACCTGGACCTTCCCGGCCTGCAATTCGTCAGCGACCTGCGCGGCCTCGGCATTCCCGCCCGCACCATCCTCACCGACGTCACCACCTTGAACCGGTACCGGCATCTGACCATCCCCGGTGCCCGCCCTCAGCGCACCACCGTGCCGCATCTCACGCGCGGCGAACAGGAACTGTACACCTGCCTGGCCGACTACGCGGCCACCCATGACACCGGGCTGCTGCTGGAGCAGGAACGCATCCCCTGGCCGGCGGCCTACCCGGTGCTGACCCGGGCCATGGAGCAGGACTCGCCGGAAGGCGGTAAGGACTGATCTGGTGCCTGCGGCGGCCTTGCCCGCCTAGCCGAGTGGCAGTGCGGTCTCCAGTTCACAAAGGCGCGCGGGCCGCGCCGCCAGGGCGTGGCGGCACCTGGAGGAAGACACTGCCGAGGTGGTCCGCCTGGCCGCCACCGTGGTGGCCTACGCGGCCGGGGCCGTCGGCCCGACCTTGTCCTCAAGCTGACCGAGTCCCGCGAGACGGCCCGCCGCGTCGAGGACCTCGCCCTCGCGTTGCTCAAGTAACAGGGATGTCCGGCGCTATCCAGCCGGGCGGCCTAATGCCCGGCTGGATTCGCGGGGAGGCTGGACAGCCGCGGGCCGCGCGGTCAGGCTCGGAGACATGGACCCGATTCCTGATGACCGGCGGACGCCCGGGCTTCCCGGTCTCCTCGCCGAGTTCCAGTGGGTGGACTCGCCCGATTACGGCGGGAGGCCCGAGGACCGCCGCGGCCTGCGGGTCTATGACGTCGACCCGGCGCCGCTGGCCCGGCTGATCGCCGCCAAGCTCGGCATCACCGGAACCAGCCTCGCCGAAGCAGCCGGGGCCGTCGCCGACGACGAGCGTGACGGCCCCATCCACATCGCCCACCTGGCCGCCGCCTGCGAGTACGCGGCGGCCTAGACCGGCGGGAGCCTGTCCTTTATCACCGGCGGGGCGTCTGGTGACCCGTTCGCGGACCTGTGCAAGGCGCTGCACGATGAGGGTCTGGCGGGCGCCGCTTCGGCCGCGAAGGCGATCAGCCCGCACGACCGGGCCGACGTCCTGGCTGTCTGTCCGCGGCCTGGGCAGCGAGGAGCGCATCGCCCTGTTCACCACCCGGGCGCTGGAGCTGTTCGGCAAGGCGGTGCTCATCGCCCCCAGCGACCACGCCGCGACCCGCCTGGTCGCCGCGGTGGTGCCCGAGCAGATGCCGGTGTGGCAGCCGGAGGAGTTCGCCGAGGCCCCCGGCGGCGTCCTGGCCCTGGCCAACCGGTACGACGGGATCGACCTGCCGGACGAGGCCTGCCGCCTGGTGGTGCTGGCCGGGCTGCCGGTCGGCATGCCTGCAGGAACGGTTCCTACACGAGAGCGCCAAGGCGCTGGCGGTGCTCACCGAGCGGATCCGGACCCGGCTGACCCAGGGCGCCGGCCGCGCGACCCGCAACAGCGCCGACTACGCCGCCGTGATCATGCTCGGCCGCGACCTGGCGAACTTCTGCGCCCAGCCCGGCGTGCAGGCCGCCAGCCACCCGGAGATCCGCGCCGAGCTCTGCTTCGGGCTGGACAACTCCACCGGGACGCAGGCCCGGGAGGCGATGGCGGCGGGGATCTGCGTCGAGGCGGGGCAGATAAGTTCGCGATCGACGGGTGGGCTGAGGTGGGTGCCGAGCGACAGGCGCAGGCCGCGATACCGCCGGCAGGGGTGCGCGTGATTTAGCGGCCACGAGAAAGGCGCTGGTAGGCTCGCCGCGTGAATCCGATCCAGCCGTCATCGCCCGAGGGCGACACCCTGTTTCCCGCGATGGAGAACATGCTGCGCCGTTACGCCCGCGGCACCCGGGCGGGCGAGACCCCGGAACCTGGGAGCGTGACCCGGAAAGACGCCCTGGCAGCCGCACATCAGGTTGCCGGCTTCATCGCCGCATCCCGGGATGAGAGCGTCGTAGCCGATCCCGGCGCGGCGGCGGCGAATCTGATGGTGATGGTCGAGTTCATCTCGCCTCAGCCTGGCGAGCTCGCGCCAGGTTACAAGGACAGCATCCGGACATACACCACCGCGCTCCGCGATCTTGGCGCCGAGGATGGGTTCTGAGGCCTGTCCGGCCAGCCTGACGTTCCTCGCCCCGGCGCCGACCCGGGCACGGTACCCGCTCACGTGCCAGGCGCTACCCTCCCGGCCGTGAGCTTCCATCGCATGGCCGGAACGCCCCAGCGACCCGGCCGACGAGCCGGTGATCGAGCGCCTGCTGGACGCCGGGGGGCGAAAACGAGCCACGCATGGCCGAACTGCCGCTCGCTGAGTACCCCTACGTGCTCACCTGCGCGCACCCTCCAGGCGTCATCCCGCTGCGCCAAACCACGGCAGCACTGACACGTCCGCCCGGCCGCCGAGACACCCGGCCCTCCCGCTCGGCGCCGCTACCCCGTAACCGGGATTATGGGGCAGTGCAGATGATCTTGAAATGGCCAGCCGGCGGGCTGTTGTCCGCTGCCAACGAGGACGAGGCATTGCCATCGAAGTCGAGGCACCCGTAGGTGCTTGCCGCCAGATCTGCGGTAAAGGCTGATCTACCTGCGCATTCGGCCGGGACGCTTCGCTGCGATGCCTCAGGTCCGATGGCACGTGGGGGTCGATGACCTTGCCGCTCAACTTGAGGCACCGCAGGTCAGGCCCCGCCTTGATGCCCCGTCTTCGGTGGCAAGGGACAGCTGTCTGTCCCGTGTCAGCCATCTTGTCGGAGACCAGGCCGGAAGGCAGAGGGGCTTGAACCGCCGGGAGGCCAGGACGACTGGGACGAACCGCGCCTCGCCCCGCCCGCCGAGACCGGCGTGCACGCGATCGACGACCACGCGCGGAAACTCCACGCCGCCGCGGCAGGCACCCCGGCGACAAGGCGCGGCCCCGCCCCGAAACGACGTTCCCGCTATGCGCTGCGGCAAGAGGCCAAGCCGGAACCGCCGGGCGAGAAACTGGTGGCACTGGCCGAGTGCCTGCACCTCAACACGGACGGCGGGGCGCTGCTGCGCCGCCTGCACCCAGTCCGCGGCACGAAATAAGAAGCAATCCCCCCGCGGTGCGCTGACGGCGCCTCTGCGCCGGTGGCGGTGCGCAGCGGCCGGCAGCCGTCGGAACCGGGCTTGGCGAACTCGCCGTCGACGTCGACCGAATGGGTGCCGAAGAAGTGGACGTTCTCGTGGTGGGCCGGCCAGATGCGGGCCAGGACCGCGTCGTCGATGTTCCGCCCGGCGCGGCGCAGCGCGGTGACGGCCAGGCCGGAAGACCTAACGGAACCAGACGGCCACGCGCAGCCAAACCAAGCAATCCAGCCGCGCCCCCGGCTAGCCGTTACCCGGTCGTGACACCCCGCCGAGCGCAAGCCGGGCGCGGGCGTGATCGATGACCAGACGCTCCAGGGCGCGCTCGTCCCGGACGAGTTGACCGCCCAGGATAAGCCGACGGGCCCGCCACATCGCGGGCTGCTTGTTCCCGACAAACTAATACGCGCCGGGAAGCAGCGGGCACGGCTCGCTATCCGACCACGATCGGACCGGGCGCAGCGCCAGCGCGTGACCGACTTGCCAACTGACTTGCCAACCCGGGCCGCTGGCGACGGGGTTGGCAAGTCAGTTGGCATCCTCGCCGGGAGTAGCCTCAGTGCGCAGGCCGGAGCCCGCGGCCAGGCCGACGTACCCGCGTCCCGGGCCGAGTGTGGCGTCTGGGCAGTATTGAGCCACCCCAGGTAAAGCACCGACCCGCAGCCAAGGACGCGACTGGCCGACCGTGAACCCCTATCATCGCAGCGCGTCATGGAGCGGCGGCCAGGTCTGCGCGAGGCAGAATGGCGTTTATGCGCACTACAGGAGAATCCAGCCTCGACCACTGCGACTGGGTCATATGGGACTTGGAGGTGCGTGATCCGCAGCGATGCGCCCCCGAGGGAGTCGCTGAGGCAACCGGGGAGCCGATCAGGGCGCTGGCGGCCTCGCTCGGCTGTACTCTCCTGGCCTGCGTTGATGACGACTCCTACGGCCTGGTGCCCGAGGGGACCTACTATTCCTGGCTTGTCCGGGTGCCCCGGGGCGAGCATCGCGACGATCACGGCATCCCCGTGGCCGTGGCCAGGATTCAGCAGCGCCTGCGGGCGCTGCTGCCGTCCCAGCTGCAGGACTGGCATATCGCGCCGGATCGGGGACTCACACTGCGCGAAGCCGCGGGCGCTGCGCTTCATGACGCCTACTCCGACGCGCTGCGGCCGTTCGAGGCGGCCCTGATGCCTCTTCGCGTGGACGGGGCCGAGCGCCTCGAACCGCGGGCAGAGGTGTGGGCGAGCGACGAGGCGACGGCAGCCGGCACCTATGCGCTGTGGCTTTGCGAGGACCCCGCCGGGCACGCCTGGCTGGTCCTTTATGTGGGCCTGGCCATCACAGGCGCCTTCTGGCAGTCGCGGCTCGGCACGGGCCTACGTGAGCGCGAGATCGACGCGGAAATACCAGTGCTGGTGACTCCCCGGCCGGCCGAGCCGAGGTGGATGGCCAGTCTCAGGACCACGGGGTTCACGAAGAACAGAGTCCCGCCGGATTGCCCCGCCGCTCACATGCCGGGCGCCCGGCATCAGTGGACCGCGAACGACGCATCCGCACTTGCCGACCGCGTCTGCCGTGATCTCCAGGCATTGTTCCCCAAGATTTCCCGCCTTCGATGAAGCGCGGCAGGCTCCCACGCGCTCGGCTCCGCGCGGTCGGGATGGAGCTGGCCGCGTGGCCGGTCGGGCGGCGGGCTAAAGAGGAATTATTGCAGCAGCTGCCTTCACTCAGCTTTGCCGCTTGCCCATTAGCGGGCTGGCAATCCTTCCGTCAGGAACGAGCGCTCCCGTTTTCAGCAGCCGTCTTTTCAGATGCTTAACCTGAACATTTCGGCTTTTGGCTAGGGCGACGAGCGCCTCCCAAGTCCCTCCGGCATCCTCGAAGTCGACACGGAGTGCCGCGCGTTCCGCGTCCATTATGCGCGCACGAGTCTCATGCCCCTTGCGAAGGCCCGCTGTTGCTCCCGACCGCCATCTCGCGGATTCATTACGCCGCCCGAGCATGTCAGGGTTATCGCGTTCGCGGCGGATAACACGCCGGGCCGTGATCGGGCTGACTCTGGCGCGTTCGGCCACTTCGGCGAGCATGAGGCCCGAATCCCACAGGGCCAGGATCTCGTCGTATCTGGGCTGCATGTTCGCAAGTCTCGTTGCTCGGGCCTTGGCTGCGATTTCTTCCGATGTCCAGCTGTGCCGTCGAGGCCTGGCCTCCGGCCGACTGCCCTTAACCTCGAGATCCGCTTCCGGGTGCTCGCGCTCATCGTCTGCTTGCCTTACAGCCGTCCGTGCCTTCTCGAGCTTGGCCCGTTGCGCGGCTCTCCCCGCTGAACTGAAGGTACGCGGCGTGCGGCCCGGACGGTTGTCGCGCAAGGCTGCAATCGCCGCGGTGGGAACGCCGCGTTTCCGGTTGCGCTCCTGCGTGCTGGCATGGTGAGTGTCACTGCAGATTGCCGCTGCCTTGATCAGCCCGGCCAGCTCCCGTAGCTCAGCCGCGGAGACGCCGTGCTGCTTGGATGTGTGCCCGGCGAGCATTTGCCATGGACCCGCACCGCACCAGGGGCATGTCTGCGCCTCGATGAACTTCCGCACCGCCTCGGGCGACGGCGCAGCCAGGACACCGTGCTGCCCGGCGGCCCTGGCGTTGCTGCGCTTAACCGCATCCGTCAACGTCGGCACAAGAACAGCACCCGACCGGGCAACAGTCTGCGGGCGATGGCCCCTGCTGGCCATGATCCCGGCCTCCATGCAAGTGAGCAGCTTTCCCGCTAGGGACAAGTCTGCATTAACAACATCGTCCTCTGAGTACAACGGGCACATGCAGTTCGGCGTTCGCCCGCGCACCGAGGATGTCCTGATGAGGGAAACCTGACGTGGCATATGACCAGGTCAGCGAATGCCGGTAGGGCGGGCGGTGAACCACTCGGCCGGGCGGCACGTATCCCCATGCAACCTGCCTTGTCCGTGCCGAATAGAAAGGGGGCGGAGCGCATCGACGGAAAGCGCGCCGACCCGGAGCAGCGCCGGGCGGCTGTCGAGCGTCAACAGCCAGCTGCCGGCGAACCTGGCGGTGCCGCGCCGCGGCGCGGGCACAGGAGCGGAGCGCATTCAAGATGTCCTGGCACCGCTCAGCGCCTGCGCCAGCTGGCGGCAGGCGGCCGTATATCTGCTCGGCATCGAGGAGATATGGTCGAGCCTTGTTTCGGCCACCGAAATCGCTGAGCGGCGCGGCGTCTCGCCGGTGACCTGCCGACACTGGATCGGAAGATACGATGACTTCCCGAAGCCGATCGGACAGCGTCGGATACTCCTCTTCGGGCACCAAGAATCGATGCGGCTCTGGTGGTGGCCTGACGTGCTGGAATACCTCAACCAGAACGATCTGCCCAGGCACCGCCACCCGCCTTCTGCCCAAACTGCCGCGCCGGTGCCGGCAGCCATGAATCAGATTGACGCAGCTGTGTGGCAGAATTCTGCGGCACGTGAAGCGACCGTCAGGTCCTGGCTGGGTTCCCTGAGTGCACTCAGACCGGAAACCGGTTCCCCGTGCTGGTCATCTCTGCTCGTCAGCTCCTGCGCTGCATGGCATCGGCCAGCTTCGCCGAAGTCGTCTCACGATAGGGACCCGAGCACGTCACCAGATGCTGCACCACCGCCGGCACCGGCAGCCCCAGGCTGGCGGCGCTGGCAGCAGCATGACATTCAACCAGCCCACGCCGGGATGACCACCACAATTACGCCGCGGAAGGAATCGCCCCATGCCCGACATGGCACCGCCCGGGCGGCTTGACGCCTGCCTCCAGGTGCTGACCGCCGAGGTCCGCGTCCTCGTGGTCGGCTCACGGCAGGTCACGCTCAGTGTCTACCGCCAGCTCGACACGGTGGCGTTCGATGGTATCGAGCCGTTCGGCCGCGTTAGCACGCGCGATGCGCTGACGTATGAGATCTGGGTCGTCGGGCGCGGAGGCAACGGCGCTCTCGTTCGCTCCTGGCTCCCGGAGCCGTTCGCCTGGCCTCAGGCCGAAGACCGCTCCCTTTCCTGCAAGTGGGAGGGGGAATACCTCTGGCTGCAGAAGACGCCCGCTGAGGGTGTGTACGTACGTCGCGTCCTGCCGCACGTCCGCGAGCGGGAGGCTGAGGCATTCGCCGCAGCCCAGGCATGGCGTAATCTTCCCCTGATCGTCCTGGCGGGGCTTCGGTGACAAGGCAAGCCGCAGCTCTGCCGACATCGGCTCTTCTCGGCCGCGGCGAGCGCGGCGCAGCTAATGAGAAATTTTTGCAGCAGATGCAACATCACGGTGTCAGGCCGGGTGGCTATGGTCCTGTGGTGATGCAAGATGTCGGCTGGCCGGCCAGGATGGCGCGCCTGGTCGCCGGTGAGGTCCGCCGCTACCGGGAACGGCAGCAGCCCAGGATGAGGGCGCAGCAACTCTCGGATCGCACGGGAGAACTCGGCATGCTGATTCCGCGCAGCGTGCTGGCGAACCTGGAGAGCGGGCGCCGGGAGACCGTGAGCGTCGCCGAGATCATGGTGCTGGCCGCCGCGCTGAACGTGTCCCCCATCGAGTTGATGTGCCCGGCCGGCTTCGGCAGGCAGGCGGAGGTACTTCCGGGCCGCCTGGTGGACTGGCCGGAGGTGATGCGCTGGTTTACCGGTGAGCTGAAAATGGACGTCACCGAGGCATCCATGACGCTGCGCCAGCCGGGGCCGGCCGAGCAGAGCAGCACCCACCTGATGGAGTACCACGACGAACTGATCGCCCGGCTGCGAAGGCATGAGGCTGAAGCCGTCAGCGCTGCAGCCGCGGCTGCAGCCCAGCAGAAGGCCGATACCGCAGCTGCCATGCTCCGCGAGCAAGCAGCGGAGGCCTGGTGTTGAGACGCGGTGCTACGGCCGCCGGACACGGCAACAGCCTGGCCGGGATCGGATCTGAGCAGGTAGCCGCAGCCGTGTCGGCCGCACTTGCGGCCAGGCAGGCTCGTTACCGGATGATTGCCCTGGCCAGGTGGCGCGATGCCATCAGGGAACCGCTGCGCTGGACTCGCGAGGAGATGCGCAGCCGCGGCATGCTGCTGCCAGACCTTCCGTCCGGTTTCGGACTTGGCGAGAATGATGCGGGATGGCTTTCCCCTGACCGGTGATGACCTGACCCGGTTCTGGCACCGCCGCCGCCGGCCAGAACCCCGCTGCCCAGCCTCGACCCGGGGAATATCGCATAGTTGGAATACCGGACCGTTACCAGCTAACGAGGAATTATCGCATCGGCTCCTGCGCTAATTTCGCTGGTCAGGGCACTGACGTCCTGGTTCGCTGGGCTACCTGTGCGCCAGCTGACGAGGAATTGATGCATCTAATACATTCCGCACCCGACGGCCGCGCGTGAACTGTCGTTGCGTACGGGTCGTATAAGGGGCAAGGAGACCGCCCTTGAGCGCACCGCATGCTCCCGCGGAACCGGTCACACAGCACGGCCGTCGGCCTTCCGGCCCGCCCCGGCAAGGGGCTCCTGCCCTTGAGGAGGCGACCGATGGCGAGCGATGACCCGCCTGCACAGCTGGAGGCGCTCGAGCAGAAGCGTCCGCTCACTGGTCCGGAGCGGGCGCTGCTGCACCGCGTGATCGGCATGCTCGAGGGCGAGCCGGGTTACGCCTACACGATGAGACCGGGGCTACGCGACGTGCTCGGCGACGGGGCCCGGCCGCAGGAGCGCGATCTGGCCGAGTCGGAGCGCCGGGGCCTGGACGACATGATCCGCCTCATCGCCGTGCAGTGGGCGCGCCAGGACGCCGTTCCTGCTGCGGGCCTGTCCGGCACCGACGTCGCGCGGCTTGCGCTGGTCCGGCGGGTCACCTCGCCACACCCGGGCGAGGGAGACGACCTGGTGCTCGTCAACGCCGCGGACTGGATCTGGCCCGCGGGAGTTGAGCGCGGCTGGAAGATCGCCAACGCCCCTCACCCGCTTGAGGGGCCCGGCGCCTGGTGGACATGGGAAGGCGCTGACCGGCACGGCGGGTTCTACGCCGCCTGGCCACCCGGCCACCTCGATGGGATGTTGGTCGGCGAGGCCGCCTGGCTGGAGGCCAACGACGCGCGTGAGGTCCGCGTCCTCACCAACGACCAGATCGCCGCCGAGGTCAGCCGGTTCCTGGCCGCCTACGGGGTCACCTCGCCGGGCGAGGCCGGGCTGTCGGTCCCGGAGGTCGCCCGGGACATGGGATTCCCCTGGAAGGAGAGCGGCCCGGAGGCGCAGCGCGCAGCAGTGCCGTCCCTCGCCTGGCTCCTGACGTCACCCGGCGATGGCTACACGCTCGCCTATGACGGGTCAAACGGCCCGCAGCGCCGCCAGCTGACCGGCGACGAGCGGGCCTTCCTGTCCCGGCTCATCGGCCTGGCCGCAGCCGATCCGCGGTTCGCCAGCGGGGAGATCATACGGCGGCCCGTGGTCCGGGCCGTGCTCGGCGACGGCACCCGCCCGCAGGCCGGGCCCCTGACCGCCCGCGAACGCGACGACATCGGCTGGCTGATCAACCACATCGGCAGCGAGTGGCGCCACGCCCGGGAGCGCCCCGGCTCGGAACCCCTCTCGCCGTGGGCCGCCGAGCTTTCCGGAGGCGACATCGCCCGCCTCGAGCTGGTCGGCAACGCCATCACTCCCCGCCACGGCACCCCCTACCTGGATGGCCCGGTCCTCGTCAACGCCATCGGCTGGGCGCCGCCCGAACCGGTGCCGGACGGCTGGGTGACCGCCTGCGCCCCCATTCCGATCAGCGGCCCCATCGCCTGGCATGGTCCCGACCTCGGAAACGGAGAGTTCTACGCCGCCGCCCCGGACGGCGACGATCCCTACCGCAGATGGCTTACCGAATGCGCGGGCGCGCGGGAGGTGGAGATAGTTACCGATGAGGACGCCGTGGCCGGGTCCTACGCCTTCCTCAGCCGGTATGAGTGCACGGCGCCCGAGCAGGCGGGCATGACGATTGCCGACGTGGCCCGCGACCTCGGCTACCCGCTGCCCGCCGACCGCGCAGATGCCGCGGTAGCCGCCGCTAGGACCATCTGGCACGTCGCCTCAGTCGACCCGGCATCCGGGCGGCACGCCTGGCACGCCCTCCACGGAGCCGCCATGCGCGACAGCACTGTAAGCAGCCTGGAGGGAGCCGGCTGGGAAGTCACCGGGACAGGAGAAGGAGTACCCCGCCTGCCCGGCACGGCGAGGGCCGCCCGGGCGCTGCTCGATCATGCGGTGCGCCACGGGCTGGACGTGGAGTACATGGCAAGCGGGCCGGGCCAGCGCCCGCCGCGCGCCGAGAGGTTCATCGCGCACAATCCCGACACCGGCACCAAGGTCGACTATCTCTGGTCAGGCGGCCGTCCCAGCCGGCAGGTGCTCGCCAAGAAACGCCAGGAGATAGCGGCCAGCCCGAGGCCGCGCTGCATCCGAGGACCGTCGCACGCCGGGCAGAACATTCAGGAGAGGCTGTCCGCGGTGGAGCACCCGCAGGCTTCGCCCGGCGGGGCCCGCACCCGCCCGGCCCCCTCGACCAGACGTGACCAGGCCGAGTTCCCGGACCCGCCAGCAACCTCGCCGCCGCGCCCCCAGAGAAAGACCGGGCCGACTCGAGCTCGACAAGGCCGCGGGCCGGGACCCGTTCCTCGGCCATGAGCGGGAACCGCGGCCATCTTGCCCGGTGCGTCGGCCGCCGCTGGAGGCGGTTCCGCGACCAGTCTTGGCGTGAGACGGTTACGCAGCTCCTGGAGGGCGAGCCCGGAGTCGGCTGGAACGAGGGATGCTGCAGGTGCTTCGTCGACCGCTGCGAGTCGGCGCCAGGACCCAACCGTCCGGTACCGGTTCCCCGCGCAGCGCGCTGCATATCTCGCCGCGGCGCTTACGCGGCTGCAGGCACAGGCACCGCCAACATCGGCCCGTGCGCTGCGCGGCTGGCTACTCGAGCTGCCCGGCATCGGGCCGAAGACAGCCGGATGGATCGTGCGCAACCACCTCGGCTCCGACGAGGTCGCGATCATCGACATTCACATTCTGCGGACCGGCGTCGACGCGGCGGTGTTCGACCAGTCGTGGAAGCCAGCCCGGCACTACGACTTGCTCGAGGCCCTGTTCCTGGCCTGGGCACGCCACGGAGCAGTGAGCGCCGCCGACCTCGACGCAGTCATCTGGGCCGAGCGAGCGCAGATGCCACACGTCTACGCCTCGCGCGGCTGGCGCCGCTGTGGCCCTACTAGCTGCGGGAATCGCCTTGCGGAGTCTGCCTGTGGCGCTCGTAGATGCATGCCAGGGCTGCCTCGTCATCGACTACGCGGTCTAGCACTGCCAGGATGTCGGCGCGGGCGGCCTCTACCCGCGCGGCGACTTCTGTGTCGCTTACCCGTGGCCGGCGGAGCGCCAGCAAGCGCCTGATCATCTTTCCTCCTCGGCGGAGCTCCGCTGTCAGGGAGATGGCCCGGTTCCGGAACCCCCTAGTTAGATTCGTCGGCCAGCTGTGGTGGTCATAGCCATCCGCCGTCCGGGCAGGACGGGATGAACTGGTGCGAGTTCCGGGTGGCGGCCAGGTGCGCGCGGAGCTCGCCCGCGATCACCTGGCCCTGCTCGGTGAGGGAGAACGACGCGGCGGTCATCAGCCACATCTCGGTCAGGCCGGTGACGAATGACGGGTTGACGAAGGTGCCGCGCGGCGACCGGGGCGGGCGGGCATCCCCGACCAGGATGTCGCCGTCGGGGATCCGGACCGGACGGTCCCATGCGTCGGGGAAGACATCGCCGTGCGGAGGGCGGAGCCGGGGCATGGCCACCTGGACCAGGCCCGCGCCGATCGCGTCATTCAGGCAGTCATAGTCGTCGTGGCCGACCAGCTCCACGACTCCCCAGCGGCCATCAGCGCCGGGTGCCGCGGTCTTCAGCCGCGTCGGGTACCGCGCGCCGTCCACGTCGGACCCGAACGCGGTCGTGCGGCGCTTGGCCGCGTAGAACACGGGGTGCCGGCGCCGGTCGCAGCGCATCTGGTCGTGGTCGAGCATCCCGCGGTGATCCTCGACGTAGGTGAAGGTGGTCCAGTGGTCCTTACCCCACCTGGCCATCGGCACATACTCAGCGCTTCCGAGATCCCATTCCGGCATAGGCGCCTGCGCCTCGGTCGGGGCGGCTACCAGAAACCTCCGGCCCGCGCCCCCCGGTTCCGTCCGCGTATACCGGCGGTCCGGCGAATCCGGCGGCGAGTCCGCCATCACCATGCCTTCCTCCTCGAGCACGGCGAGGTGCCCGAGCACGTTGCCGACAGTCATGGCTAGGAGGTTGCGGTCGGCGAGCTGGCCGGCCGTCGCGGGCTCGATGTGGCCGAGCGCGTCCAGCACGAGCCGCTGCGTGACTGTGATCATCTCGTAACCTCTCTCCGCCGTCAGGTCTCCCGCCACAGGCGGGTGCCCTTGCACCGCACGCATGTCACCGCTGTCCGGTCGGCGGTCAGCCGGGCCATCTTGACGGGGTCGCTGCGGGCGCCGAGCATGCCGCACGCCGACCAGGCAGGTTCCTCCTGCGGCTGCCAGTGCACGGGCAGCTGGCCGCTGCGCTCCGGACGCCGGCGTGCCTCCAGCGGCCCTGCGGCCGTCTTCCTGCTCACGGCTCACCTCCTTGCGGCCCGCCTCGGAGGAACTCGCGGATCATGTCCTGATGGGCGGCGAACACCGTGCCGCCGTGCAGGTCGCGAAGCGCGCGCACCAGGAGGCGGTAGGAGGCTGCGGGTACCCACCTGGCGCGGCGGGCGTCGTCCCCGCCGGCGACCTCGGGCAGCCCGGCGCTGGCAGCCCGCTCGCCGAGGTCGATGCGGACGGCGATGGTGACGGCCCACGCCTCGTCACTGGCCCGCGGGTCGGGAACGTAGCGGGGCGCGGCAGCCTGGCACAGCTCCGGGGGGACGGCCAGGCCGGTTTCCTCGGCCAGCTCGCGGACGGCCGCCTGCGGGCCAGTCTCGCCGGGCTCGACGTGCCCGCCGGGCACCGCCCACCCGTACCCGTCGTTCCGCTCGATCATCAGCAGGTGACGCCCGCCGCCGCAGGTGACGGTGACCAGCGCGTCGGCCATCAGGGTCTCGCCCCAGAACCCCATCTCGTTGCGGCCGTAGCGGATACCGGTCGTCTCGCATGGGTTGACCGGCCGGCCGCCGGCGACGCGGAACGAGATGGCGGCCGCAGCCTGCCGGGCAGGCCAGTCGATCCGGGTGGGGTCGGTCTCGGGCTCGGCCCAGCCGTCGCGGACGCCGGCGGTGAGGACGTCGGGGTGAGTGTAGGTCCTGGTCATGGGAGGATTCCCCTACTCAAGCTCAGTCACATCCTTAGCGGCGGCGGCGCCGAACGGCATCTTAGCCCTGCCATTATACTTCCGATATTCTAAAATACCGGAAGTATGATGGTCCGGCGGCGACTTGCCATCAGCTTCGTGGCCGCGACCGCGAGCCTGCCAGGGGCGCGGGTCCCGCTGTCGGCGGATACGCGGTGGCCCGTCAGGGAAAGCCAGGCAGGCCCGGATGTGCTCGGCTATGCTCGACTGGTGTTAGACGGCAGTCAGGATCCAGATCTTGCGGGCCCGGCCGATCAGCTGATAGTGGCGATCGACCGAGCCGCACAGGCAGGATGGGCGGAGACCGCCCGCCTTGCTGTGCTGATAGCCGTGACCGCGGGCGCAGTTGCCGGCGTCATCCTGGCGTGCAGGTAAGGCAGTGCCCGGTGGTCCTGCCTGGTCACCCGGGTATACCTGTCATCCGTCTCCTGGTACCAGGCCTGCAGCGCTGCGCGGGCCCGCCGGGCCGCGTGACCGGGCATTATGTCCGAGCTGAGAGGCTTGCCATCGGCGCGCCACTGCACGGCCATCCTGGCGAGCGTGTCCGCCCCTCGTTCAGTATCTCGGGCCGCTGGTGCCTGTCAGGGCTTGCGGCCGACGGCGCCGAATTGGTCGATTTCGTCGGGCTCGCCGGACGACGTGTCATCGGCCCGCCAGCGCGTGATGGAGACCACGCCGGGCTCGACCAGTTCCAGCCCTTCGAAGAACCGGGCGATCTGATCGGGCGTGCGATGGGTGCCTGGCGGCTTGCCGTATTCGTTCCAGTACTGGATGGCCGTCGCCATTTTCTCGCCGGTGACTTCGAGGGTGGGGTGGTTGATCGCCAGGTAGCTGCCGGAGGGCAGGGCCTGCACCAGGTGGTTGATGATCGCGTACGCTTCATCGTCGTCCATCACGTGCCATAGCACGCCGAGCATCGTGATGGCGATGGGCTGGTCGAAGTCCAGCGTCCGGCTGACGCCGGCGATGATGTCGCCGGGGTCGTGCATGTCGGCGTGGATGTAGTCGGTGGCCCCCTCGGGACTGCTGGTCAGCAGCGCCCGCGCGTGTGCCAGTACCAGGGGGTCGTTGTCGACGTAGACGATCTTGCTCTCCGAGGCCACGCGCTGCGCGACCTGGTGGGTGTTGTCCGCGGTCGGCAGGCCGGTCCCGATGTCCAGGAACTGGCGGATTCCGGCCTCGCCGGCGAGATACCGCACCACCCGCCCGAGGAACTTGCGGTCTTCGCGCGCCTGGTTCGCGATGTCGGGCAGCATCTCCTCGATGCGGTCGCCCACCTCGCGGTCGACCATGAAGTTGTCCTTGCCGCCCAGCCAGTAGTCCCAGATCCGCGCCGAGTGGGACACAGTGGTATCGATCACCGGCGGGGGCGGACGATACAGCAGCCGAGAATCGTCGGACACGGGAAGCCCTCCTGCCATATGCCGCTCAATGCCGCTTAGCTTAAGTTGATCATGCTGCGACCAGGGATTTTACAGGGTTGGCGAGCCTGATCGTGGGCGGTCCGTCGTGGCGGGTGCTGTGGTCGCCGGGTTTCTTGACCCGGTAAGCGTTGTGCCGGCCGCGCTTGATGGCCCGGGGGTAGGTGCGGCGCCGGCGCCGGGGGTTGAGGTTCTTCTTCCTGGCGATGTCGCCCGTGATCTGGGCCAGCAGCACGGTGGCGCGGTCAGGGGGGAAAGCCGGGCCGATGGCCCGGCGGATGATGCGCATGGTGCGCTTGAACTTGACCCGGTCCGGGTCGATGCCGGCCGCGGTGGCCGCGGCGCAGATCAGGGCGCTGATCGCGTAATGGGTCAGCAGGTACCCCAGATCTCCTGCTCTGCCATGGCCGGGGATTGCGAGCGCAGCACCTTCCCCGGACCGCGCAGGGACGTCTTGAGCTGGGCGTTGCCGCCCTCGTGCTCCCACCGCTCATGGCAGGCCCGCGCCAGCACCTCCGCCGGGGATTCCCGACGGGCGGCTGGGCGTGCCCGCCTGGTGGATCTCATGCGGAGGCTGTTATGCGGGGACCGGGACGCCATCCAGGGCTCGTCACCCGGTGTTAGTGCAGGCGTGACAGAAGGAGCGGCCTTGGCCTCCCACCGCCTGGCTGCTCGAACAGCACCTCCACTAACCCGGCGATGGGCCTGGCCCGCACCGCGCACCCGCCGCGGGCCAGGCCCCGGGGGACCTGCCCGCTCCCCCGCTCGCAAGCGACTGGAGAATAATGTCGAACCGAATATTCGCCCTTACCAGCAGAACATGAACGACGCTGGTCAATAGCTATCGACTGCATGTCGGGCAGCCGCTCCTGGCAAGGGATGCGGCCGCGACTGCGCCCTCCCGCAACCCGGGCGCTGCGAGTTAGGCACGGCTGGCCTCCAGCGATTCAACGAGGTTGGCCGGGCCTCGGGCCACCTGTAGGGCTGAACAGCGCAGCCCCGGTTGCTTCTGGTGCCCCGTGCCATGGCCCGTACCTGGCCGCCAGCCCCGCCCTCCGGAGGCCGCTGACCCCAGCGTTTCCACGCCGCCCCAGCATGGTCAGGGGCTACGGTTCCGGCTATGGCAGCTGCCGCCCTCGTCATCGCCGTCGTGGCGATCATCATCGCGCTGGCCAGCGCGGCCTACACCCGCCGCCAGGCCGTCGCCGCCGAGGCCGCGACGGCCATTGAGGACCAGCGCCGCCACGACGAGCTCACGCCTGAGATCACCGTTACGTGTGGGGAACGCGGCGACCGCCTGGCCGACATGACCCTGGAGCTCACCGGCCCGGCCGGGCTGGACGGGCTCGACGAGGTGACCGCGCGCATCCGCGACGATAAACCCGACCGCAGGCCATCCCCCGGCAGCCAGCTCACCCAGGACCGCGTCTCCGAGGTCATCTGGGGGGGCCGTACCGGTTCAACCCCGGCCAGCGCGACACCGACCGGCACGGCCGCGCCCACGGGCCGTTCAGCCTGCCCAGGCACGAGCCTTACCCGATCAGCCTGGAACCGAGCATCCCGCCGGCCGGGACCCGCCGCGGCGGGTGGGCCCGGTACAGGGACGAACCCGTCCGTCTGGAGCTCACCTGCCGCCGCGAAGGACACGCTCCCTGGACCCTGCGCTACGAGGTCGACGTCAAACCCAACCCCACCAGCCAAATCCGGTAGGCGCTCCAGGCTCCCATTGTGGCCGCTTGATCGGGCTCAGGTCGCGTCCGGCATCGTTCTTGCTGGCTCAGCGTCCTTGCCCGGAATGTCAGTGCCCTGACTTAAGGCGTTCGTGCCGCGCGAGGGCTGGGTGCGCACGGATTATGGGACAGCGGAGTTGATCTTGGAAACGCGCCGTCGGCGGCCGCGGCGAGCCCCCGGACGGACAGGGCGCAGCCGCCGGATGACCGTCCGGGCCCGGCGGGGAACGCCGGCCAGGACCGTGGATCCCGGGCGGGCCGTCACACTGGCCGAGGCGTAGCGGTCGCAGCTCCCTCATGGTCGCTTGCCTCTTTCATGGGCGCGGAGCCGCACCGACACGGAGGTGATCCCGCCGTCCGGGTGCCGGTCCAGCTTCCCCTCCTCGACGAGCTGCTGCACGCGGCCCTTGCTCACCCGCAGCATGGCCGCGGCGACGCTGAATGACACGGCCTGCGCGGTGGGGTGACCGGCGGACTGTGCCATCAGCCTGCCGAGGGGCGTCCCCCACCAGCCGGCCGGTATCTCCGCGTCTCCGGGAAAGATGGCGGCGGCCAGGTCGATCGCGGCCTGCGCGGCCAGCCGGTCGTCGCCGCTGGCGAGTTGCGCGGCCAGCCGCTGCGCCGCGTACCGCGCCCGCTCCCGGAGCATCCCGAAAAGGTCATCGTGCCCCAGAAGCGTCTGCAGCGGCCAGATGAGCGTGGTCTCGATTTCGTCGGCGATCTGCCGGGCCGCGTCACCCGTGCTCATGCTTCTGCCGCCCGGACCTGCTCGAGGTGGGCGTTGCGAACCGGGTAGCCGGTCTGTCCGCCCGGGCCGCTGCCCCTGAACCACATGTGGCCCCGCGCCAGGTCGATGTAGCCCGGCGTGTCCGGGTGCAGCCCGCGCAGCCGCCCCCACTCGCTGGCAGTGAGGCGCAAGGTGCCGTCACTGTCACAGTGCAGCCCGTGCAGATCGGCGAGCTGGGCACGGTGAGCCGGGTCGGTGACGGTGACGACGCGCGGCGGGCCCGGGAACGGGCGCACCTGGCAGGAAGGGAACTCGCCGTCGTCCCAGTCGCCGGCCCGTTGCCAGCCCATCACGGCAAGAAGCTCGTCGGCGCGCTCCAGGCCGTGCTCGTCCTCGCCCCACGGGTCAGTCTCGCCCCTGAGCACCAAGAGGTTACCGTCAACGTACGCGATGTCCGTGTCCTCCCCCGGCGCCCCCTTGATGGCGATCGCGCCGTCGTAGACGTTCAGGTGCGCAGCCGGCCCCGTAGCGGTCATCGGATAGTCCTCCCGAACAGCTTAGGTATACGAGTATCGTATACCCCTATACGGCGACAGTAGAGGGGATGTTCTCGCGTGTGCCGGGTTCCCTGACGAGCTCGCCGCGGTCAACAGGGCGCTGAAGAGCTTGATCTGGCCCCGGCTCTGATCTGCGGTTCCTTCACGCTGCTGCTCTCAGCCCCAATACGGTCCGCTTCCGGGAAAGCCGGATGGCCTGAGGATGGATATCCTTCAATTAGCGACCAGCCAGGGGCGGCGGCAGCGGAAGGCTGTCATGGTCATGCCCGGGAAATCCCCGCTCCGGCCCGCCCGGCTCAGCTGCCACCGCCGGCTAGCAGGCCGTCGCCGCGGTGGAGGCGGCCGCCGTCCTGCCCGGCCCCGCACCTGCCCGGGCGCGAGCCGGCCGGAGGCCAGGTGGTGAGCGCCTACGAGGCGGGAACCAGGATCGAGACCGTACAGGGCCGCACCGGAACCCTGGACGGGACCGTTGACCCGAACGACAATCCCAACGTGCAGTTTGACACCGGCGAGTTCGGTGCGCTCCCCCCGCGGGACATCAAGGGCACCATCGACCGGTTCGGCGCCATCCACCGCTTCGACGACACCAGGCAGGCTTACGACCTCGCCCAGTGCCGCGATGAGATCAAGGACGGCGACGTGCTGTGGGTCCCGTCCCGAGGGATCGCCGACGTGCTCTATCAGGCCTGGCCGATCGCCGTCAACGAGCCGGAAAATGCGCAGCACGGGGAATTCCATGGCTGGAAGAAAGGGATCGACGACCTGGCCGCGGTGGAGGGCGGACGGTGCGCGGCAAGCGTGCGCAGGGCCAGGAGCCTGCTCGCCCGGCACGGCCCCGCGACCCAGCCCGGGCAGCTCAGTGACCCCAGCTGGCCGCAGCCAGTGCACGGCAGCATCGCGGCCGCAGCCCACCGGCCCCCGCGCCAGGCGTCAGCTGCGCCGCCGCCGCCGTGGCCATGCCCGGGAAGCACGCCAGGACGATGACAGGCCCAGTCTCATCGCGTCTGCGCCTTGCGTGGCGCCGTGGTTATCCTGGCCGGGGACTTCGGCGTGGCCGAGGCCAGCACGGGTCGGGAATTCATCGTCCCCCTGCGCGCCGCGATCGCCGCTGGCCGGGTCGCATACAGGCTGGCGGAACCTACCGGACGCCCGGCCCGAGCCGGCCCGGCCGGATTCCCTCGCGCGGAGGAGCCGCCAGCGGCCGCGTAGCGATCAGCCAGGCTATGACGCGCCGCGCACCCGCCGCCCGGGCCAGGCCCGGCCCGGCACCTAGCGCACGAGGAAACCCGACCATGACGAGCGGCAACCGGTACCCGTCGGCCCTCCGGGACAATGGACGTCGCTTACCGCGTGCTGAGCGAGGAGACGTTTCCCCCGCACAGAGGGCTAGTCCCGGCACTCGAGGTATACGCCGCGGATGCCGGCGGCACATGGCAACTCACCGTCATCGAGGAGAACGGCGGTCCCCGTCTCCGGGTGCAGGCGGACGCCGCCGCGATCGCTGCGCTGACGGCTGCCCCGGCTGTCTCCAGTGCCCTCGCGCAGGCACGCACCCTGGCGGCCCTGCGCACTGCGCTTGATGCGGCAGGTGCCGCCGACGAGACCCGCCGGCCGACGGCGCTGGTCGTGACGATAGATGAGGTTGCTGCCTGGTGCGGGGTCGCGCACAGCACGGCCAGGACATGGCGCGGCATGCATAGATTCCCCCAGCCGCTGCCCGCGGCTACGGGAGACCTCACGTGGTGGTGGCCGGGCATCCGGGACTTCCTCGCGGGCAACGCCTCCGCGCTATCTGGCGACATTCCGCTGCTCGCCGTGCCGATCCCGCCCCCGCCGCCCGGCAGGCGGGGAAGGAAACCCGGGCTGTGGGTCCGCACGGAATTCGACATGCAGCTGATCCGCTTCATGCATGCCCGGCGGGATCAGCACGGGCGGCCGGTGTTTACCAGGGCGCAGATCGCCGCCAGCCTGCTGCATCCGCTCCCGCCGAGCGCGATCAGCAAGCACCTCCCCCGCGGCCGCGGAGGGGATCCGAATACCCTGCCTGACCCCAAGATTGCCCGGATGCGAGAACTGCGAGCTCTGCTCGGCGACAACGGGAAGCCCGTGCATTCGCTGCACGATCTGGCGGAAAGGTTCGGCGTCTCCGACATAACCGTAAGCCGGTACTGCCGGGACCTGGAAATGAGCCCGCAGTCAGACCGCCTCCCGGGCATCACGATTGCCACCGCCGACGGCGGGATCCTGACCCCGGAGCAGGTGAGACAGGTACTGATCATGTGGGCCCGGCGCAATGGGGACGGCGCCCGGCAGCACACCCGCGAGCAGGTCGCGGAGCATTTCGGGATCACGCCGCAGGACGTGACCGCAATCTACCGCCTCCGCCACTTGCGCCGTGCCGTGCCGCTCCAGGGCGCGGCGGGCAGGCCGGAGGACAAGACGCGGCGGCTGCCAGTCTCCCTAGACTTTCCGGACGCCGCCGCGACTTCACCGCGGCCCGGCAAGGAGAACGCGGCACATAGCCGACCGCGCCGAGAGGCGGGGCCACGGAAGCGCCAGGGCCGGGGACGATCCGGCTTAGGCCCCCAGGTCACCCACCGCGAGCATCCGCCAGGCCAACCCCGCTCCCCGCTGTCGGCAGGGAACATGAGAATAATGTCGAATCGAATATTGGCCATTACCAGTAGGGATGGCCGACCCTGGCCGGCCGCTAATGGCTACCTCCCGCCGTACGGCGATCATGCCATCATGGTCAAGCCCGTACGCTGCGCCCGAGCCCTGCGCTCCAGGCCACGACAGAGATCCACGCCCGACCCGACCATCACCGGCAGGCCACCTCATGACCATTCCCCCTGGCCGCGTCCCGCCGGCCGACCCATATGGCATCACGCTCACCTATCAGCATCGTCACCTGTGGTGGTTCGACGCCGACACCGCCCCGGAGGCCTGGCACGTCTCCGCTGACATCTACGACGACAGCGGCACCCACGTCGAGGCGCACGTCGGCGACATGCACATCGTCGCGGTCGGCCTCGACGACACACGCGACCCCTTCGGCCTGCTAGACGGTGAGGAAGCCGACCTCGGCCTGATCGCCGAGACCGTATTCGGCGCGGGCGGCGGCAACCTCGACCCCGAGCTCGACAACCTGCTCGAACCCTTCGGCAGCCGCATCCTGATCCTCAACTCCGTACACCTTGCCCCGGAGTGGCAGGGCTTCGGCCTGGGCGCCCTCCTCGCCGGAACCGCGATCAAGAAGCTGGCCGGCGGTGCCCGGGCAGCCGTCTGCTACCCCGCCCCGATCGGCGAACCGGACGAGGAAGAACCCGGCGAGGCGGCACGCGAGCAGGCCATCCAGGCGCTGGGAAGAGTCTGGGCCCGGCTCGGATTCGAGCACTTCCGTGACGGCGTCCACGTGCTCGACCTCAGCCTGGTCAGCATCGACGAAAACCTCGGCCAGCTCCGCAAAAATGCCGAGCGCTACCGCACTCCCAGCGGCTGAAGCAAGTCGCGACACGCCCGGCAGCGTAAATTATCTTCAGGCCCGGGGGCAGGCCTCTTTAGCGATCTCGGGCGTTATCAAGCGCCCGCTCGAGGAACCCGTCGCTTATGACGACAACCTGCCCGTCATGCGCGGTGCCGGGCATCAGCACATGGGCCTCCCAGCGCGGCGGGCCGCCGTCCTGGACGCGGGCTACGACTACGGCGCGCTCGCCTTCGTAATCCATTCCCTGCGGGATCGTGAACTCCGTTCCCGGCCTTACGCTCATCACTGATCGTCTCCTTCGATCTATGCACGTAGTACCTGCAGGGTCCCGGCGCGAGGTCCTTACCGTGCCGCCTGGAGATTAGCCGCGGGCACAGACATTTCGGGGAAAGAGCTGCGCTCCGGAGTGTGGGACAGGAATGTAGGTGACGGGCCGGTAACCTGTGCTGGCCTGGATCGTCTGAGTGCGTGCCATTGTCAGATGCCGCCGATCACCCTCCCGCCGCAGCACGCGAGGCGGGCCGACAGCCCGAGTCGCCGCAGCGCCGGGTTTTCCCGCTCGGGCTGCTCGAGCGCCGTGCCGCGCTGTTCCCGGGTCTGTGGCGGACGAGGTACCCGGCCAGGACGACGGCGGGCAGCCGCTGCGGGCCAGGCCTCCGAGGTCACCTGCAGCACAAGGCCGACCGGGACCTGCCCCGCTCCCCCGCTGCCGGCAAGGGAGCCGAGGGACTGGGGTGGCGCCCACCTGGCGCTCGCCGACCAGCTCGACACCATGGCCTGGAGCGCCCTGAATACGGGCACCAACATGGAAGACCAGATCGCCCGGGCCTACCCGCGCCGCCGTCGCCGTGGCCGAGCTCGGCGACGTCATGCAGAACTGGCAGGGCCACCCGCAGGACGGCCGGGCCGGGGCGGGCGTTCACGAAGCGGTGAGTCCATGAGACTCAGAGGCCTGAGAGACGGCCCCCAGCGGAGGCGCGCAGGCCGCCGTGGCGGCCCTGCTCCCCGTTTCCGGCCAGAGCCCGAGAATAATGCCGAACCGAATATTGCCGGTTACCAGTAGAGGACGGTCGACCCTGGCCGACCGCTACCGGCCACCTTATCACCATACGGCTATCACATCCCCCGTGGTCAAGCGCGGCGCGTGCCTCGCCGCCGCCGGAACTGGGGCCGCTGAAAACGGCTAGCTTCACCTGCCAGCCAAGATGACAAGAGCAACTGCCCCTGCGGTCACGCCTATCAGCGCGGCAAGGCGGGCGGTCTCTGCCCATCCCGCCTGGGCCGCCCGGTCGATCGCCGCGATAAGCCGCCCAGCTGGGCCGCCGGAACCTGAGTTGCTACCGCCTAACACAAGTCGAGCATAGCCGAGCATATGTGAGTAATCTGGCTTTCCTGCCGGCGCGACCCTCGCCACACCATCCGCGCGGGCGGCCAGCTCGAGCAGCGCCTGTTCGAGCTGGCAGGTTCGCCAGGGCGACCTGGCGGGCAAGTGCGGGCGGCTCGTTCGTTCCTGTCGGCAAGGTCGCGGAGTCGGTCCGCGTCGGTGACGTCAAGGATGTGGCTCATCAAAGTTGCGGCGTGGAGACCCCGGCCTTCAGGCCGGGGAGGAAACGCCGCTCCCTCCCTCCTGCGTGTCACGCTTATCCGATATGGCATGACCGGATTAGTTTTGGTTTCGTGAGGACGGCGTACAAGTGCCGGGCGTACCCGGCACCGGAGCAGGCCAGCGTGCTTAACCGCACGTTCGGCTGCGTCCGCGTCGTGTGGAACCGCACCCTGGCGTGGCGGCACCAGCGGTATCACGGCGAGCAGGTGAAGACGAACTTCACCCAGGCCAACGCCTACCTGACCGCCATGAAGGCCACCGAGGACCTCGCGTGGCTGAACGAGGTCTCCTCGGTCCCGCTGCAGCAGGCGATCCGCCACCAGCAAGTCGCGTTCACCG